>Ga0193751_1000051_pt1 | contig 102116 bp, 106 predicted proteins | sample L1c2metaG_FD_143050 | JGI IMG/M metagenome (GOLD analysis project Ga0193751, IMG submission 143050) | Soil microbial communities from a riparian zone of the East river system, Colorado, United States - L1c2 | ecosystem: Environmental > Terrestrial > Soil > Riparian zone | place: USA: East... | reverse complement strand
GATGTGATCAACCGATCCCCCATGAATCGTAATACCGCCGGAAGCTGCACCCCCGATTATGGTACTGCTTTCAGGATTTCCGATAAAGCCGCCGATATTGGACACTGAATCCGCCGTGACTGTGATATCCACTGAAGAAGTTACAAAATTCGCAGTACCTGAAAAGTCACCATAGAGACCGCCAACAGTGTCGACTGAGCTTCCCGCTGAAGTTACCGTAATAGTGCCAGAAGCATTGTTCCCCGTATCGGTTCCGTCACTAATTCCGACAAGGCCACCTATGCCGAATATACTACTCCCTGTGACCGTGATGGTTGCCGTCGCGGTGCTTGAGTTGATATCGCCTGAACATTGGCCGAACAGACCGCCGGTATTGCCGACGGAAAATCCTGGTTCATTTACCGTGATGGAGCCGGAATAGGAACTGCCTGTAGCATTAATATTTCCTGCATCCCCTACAAGTCCTCCTATATTTTGGGTATGACCGACAATCGTTACGGAACTAGAAACGTTGCTTATTGTATCGGAGCCATTCATAGCGCCGACCAGCGTTCCCGTATTGCTGCGCCCTTCAATTGAACCGGTGATTGTCAGGTTTTGGAAATCTGCTCCATTGGTCTGGCCGATAAGCCCGATGAAATTTTCGGTCGGCCGGACGATATGAAGATTTTGGATTGTGAAACCGTTGCCGTGAAGCGAGCCCGTGAAGTATCCTACTAAAGCGCCGGCGTTGTTATTGCCTATCGGAATGAATCCCTTGCCGGCATTCCACCCGCTCGTCGCTGAACAATCAATGTTGTTGGCGAGAGTATAATCTTCCGCAAGATTTAGGGACATATTCTGAAGTCCTGTGCAGTCGATGATGCTAGTGACCGCCTCTGCTCTCTTCACGTTTCCAATAAAAAAAAATGCGACAAAGAGAGCGAGTAAAAGAAAACCAAGCTTCTTAGTAAAAATAAATTTCTGAAAAAATATTATCTTTAGGATCATACTTAATATCCTCATAATACCAAATCTTTATGCAATTATCACTTATTTCTGCTATTTCTCATGGCTCATAGCGATATCGACTAGCGCGCGGGCGATTTTCAGAGAGGCATCTGGTTTATTAAAAGATTTGGCATTTTGTGCCATAATGCTATGTCTTGCCTTATCTTCTGTTATGCCTTCAATCTCCGAACTTAAAATATTAGCTGTCATATTCATCTCTTCAACGACACTGCAGGCTCCCGCGCGGGCATAATTAAAAGCATTCTTTTTTTGATGATCCGAGTTTGTGCTGGTTATCGGTATTAAAATAGAGGGCACGCCCCAGGCCGCTATTTCAAATATCATCGATCCGGCTCGAGATATTACAAGCGTCGCCGCTCCGGCAGCCATTTTCATAGACAGAGGATTAAGAAAGGCCTTGCATGTATACCTTAATTTATTTTGATTGTCGGCCAGCACGATTTCGGCTCTGTCCGCAACCATTTTAAAATTCCTGACACCAGTTTGATGGATAATCTGATAATTTTCAATCAGTCTCGGCAATGCGTCCAAGATGGTATTATTAATCAGTTCCGCGCCCTGAGAACCTCCCAAGACCAAAATAACCGGAACTCCCTCCTCCAGTTTAAAATAATTTAAAGCTTCCTTTCTCGGAGCCGGGCTTTCAATTTCGGTTCGAATAGGCTGACCCGTCCATGCGACCTTCGCTTTAGGAAAATAATCTGCCGTTTCGATAAAAGACACAGCAATTTTTTTTGCAAAATGACCAGCCCATTTATTTACTCTTCCCGGAACGGAGTCCGATTCGTGAATCACTACGGGAATATGCCAAATTCTGGCGGCAAAAATTGCCGGAAAAGAACCATACCCGCCTTTACCAAAAACAACGTCCGGATAAATTAAAAACATTTTATAAATTGCATTGATCGTTCCAAAAAAAATTTTGAAAATATCAAAAAAATTCTTGAAAAAACTTTTTAGAGAAGAATAAATGCGCAGCTTGCCGGTATTGATTTCTTCATAGATAAGTCCGTTTTCAAAAAGCATTTCCTTATCGTAAGGGCTATCGGAAATATAATAGAGCTTTACCCTCAGAATATTTTCATCATCGATTATCTGATTGACTTTTTGGGCGACAGCAATTATGGGATAAAAATGCCCCCCTGTCCCTCCGCCGGTAAAAACTATTTTCATGATTAATTTTAAATAAGCGAAGCAATTTTATAAATCATCACCCTGTTAAATAAAATAATTTGGATTTTAATTTTTGCTTGGCAAAAATTATTTAACGGGGTAAAAAAATTATACTCGTTTCACTCGTTAATTATTACTAAACTTAGATACATTCAAAATGATTCCGATAGCGATAAGATCGATTAACAGCGAAGTGCCTCCATGGCTCATAAAAGGGAGCGGCACTCCGGTCAACGGAAAAACTCCCGTGATCGACGCGATATGCATAAATGACTGCACTGTAATCAGTATAACAATTCCGGAGACCAAAAGTCTACTAAAGTGATCGGGAGAATGATTGGCAATGCGAAATCCGCGCAACGCAAAAAGCAAATAAAGGAGCAACGTTCCGAAAGTTCCGACAAAACCCAATTCCTCGCCCAAAACCGCAAAAATGGAATCGCCTTGAGATTCCGGAAGATAACTGAACTTTTGAATACTTTGACCTAATCCCCGCCCGAATATTCCGCCGGATCCAAGCGCAATAAGTGATTGCTGAATTTGATAAGAAGACCCCTGTGGGTCATTCGAGGGATTGAGAAATGTTTTCACCCTCTCCTGGAGATATGGTGTAAAAAAAAGAAGTGTCAAGAGCAGTAGCAGTCCCCCGGCCCCCACAGAGAGAATATATTTTATTTTAACGCCGGAAATAAACAGCATTGCGATTCCAGTCACCGCGATTAGAATAAAACTTTTAGTATCCGGCTGTTTCAATAAAATGCCAGCGATAATCGCAAGCATTATGCTAAACGGTAAAATTCTAAACTTAAAATCCTGAATCTTATTTTTAAAAGATGTGAGCCATAGCGCAAAATAAATAACAAAGCCGAATTTTAAAAATTCCACAGGTTGGAAAGAAATACCTCCGAACTCTATCCATCTTTCTGCTCCGCCATGGCTCCAGCCCCAATTAGGTATAAAAACAGACGCAGTTAATAGAATCGATCCCACAAAAATAAAAAAGGCAGACCGGCGCCAGAATTTGTAATTTATTTTTGAGCAAAAATACATGCCTATTAATCCGCAACTTAGACCGAGAACTAACTGGCTAAAAAGCACTGAATGAAAAAGCTCTGCATTTTTAGCAAAGATTCCCAAGGAGGCAGAAATAAACATGGTAGTCCCAATTGTCAGCAATGAGCCGACAACTATAAGAAAAAATCTGTCAATCTTCTTTGCTCTCATTGTTTTTTGCTCTTATCTACTAATCACTGCTAAAATTATTCCAATAATGGCAAAAACGACTGATAGAACCCAAAAACGCATTGTAACTTTATAAGCTGACCACCCTATCGCTTCAAAATGGTGATGGATTGGCGCGAGCACAAATAATCTTTTGCCTCGTCTCAGTTTCTTTGAAGCAATTTGCAAGATAACTGAAAGAGATGTTACCACCAAAGGTAATGCCACAATCGGCAAAATAAAAACAGAATCGGTCAAAAAAGCCAATGCCGCCAAAGTGATCGTCAGCCCCATCATACCTGTCTCACCCATGTAGAATCGGGCCGGCGGAATATTAAACCAAAGAAAGGCCAGGATTGCTCCGGTGATAACTCCCGAAAAAGCGGCGATATCAATTTGATTATTCGCATAAGCGATCGCTGAATATGCCGCAAAGATAGCCGCTAAAACTCCCCCAGAAAGTCCGTCTAGTCCGTCAATCACGCCTCCGGAGAACGTTGCCAGCGCAACTATCATAAAAAATGGAATAATTAAAATACCGAAATATATATCCCCTTTGAAGGGAATATGCAACGAGGTCAAGTCTAATTTATAAAAAAACCACACACCGATCAAAAAAGACACGAAGGACACAAGAATCGCTTTCCATTTTCGCCAAGACTTGTCATCCCGGGCAAAGCGCCCGCTGCCATAAATCTGAATCAAATCATCCCAAAGTCCGATTAGAGATCCGATGAGCAGCGTAAAAAGCGGTATAAAAGTCTGATTTCGGCTCAAAAAATTCATTTTTAAATTATTGTCCGAGGGAAATAAAATAGACGCAAAATAAAAAATAAGCACCGTCGCTAAAACAGAAACCCAGATTATTATTCCGCCTACCCGCGGAGTCCTCAATTCTTCTTTTTTATTATGAATCCTTGGAAAATCAGGGGCTGTCGTGTCAATATCCCGGGAATATTTTTTCCACATTTTGTATTTATAAAAAAAATGGGTCGCAAGTGGCGTGAGCAGTAAACCGAAGAAAAAGGCCAGCGTTGTCGGCACAAAAATTTTAATTAAGTTCACAAACATTCTGTAAGTATATCATTTTTTGATTAAAATAGGCCAATATGTTAGTGTTTTTTTAGTGATAAAAAATATTTTAAAAAAAATATTGCCGGTGCTGGCGCTTGTGCTCCTTCTGCTACCCGTAGTTACTTCTTCGCCCTTAGACTCGGAACAAAAAAGAGCAAACGAAATTCTCTTGAAACAAGAGCAGACTAAAAAAGTAGCCGAAGAAAAAATTTATTTGACCGGCAAATTTGATCCCGCAGGGCGGGAAGATTTCGCGCCCATCCCGGAAGAGTTCAACATCGGCGGACACATAATGTATTTAAGAAAAGAAACTTTGGACGCTTTTTTAAAAATGGCTGAAACGGCGGAAAAAGATGGAGTAGATTTAAGTATTGCTTCCGCCACCAGAAATTTTGATTATCAAAAGGGTATCTGGAACCAAAAATGGAGCGGCGAGACACTGGTTGAAGGAAACGATTTATCAAAAAGTATCCCTGACGGGTTGGAGAGATTCAAGAAAATTTTGGAATACAGCGCCGCACCTGGCACTTCTCGCCATCATTGGGGCACTGATATAGATATAAATGGCGCTGCTCCGGAATATTTCGCCACAGAAAAAGGTCAAAAAGTCCATGAATGGCTTGTAAAAAATGCCCCGAGTTTTGGTTTCTGCCAAACTTATAATTTAAAAGGAAGTGCTAGGGGGACTGGGTACAACGAAGAAAAATGGCACTGGTCTTACCTGCCGCTCGCGAGAATTTACATGGCAGAATACAAAAAGTTAATAACTAATGAAGATATAAAAGGATTTTCCGGAGATGAATATCTGGCCGGACTGGATATAATAAATAATTACGTGCTTAGTATTAATCCGGATTGCATTTAATTGCTTAATTGTTTGATTGCAGATTATTTACAATTTATGCATGTGCAGAAATTCTAAACATGCTTAAGATTGACGCATATGCGGAAATCTTAAGCACCATAAAAACTATTCTTCTATTCGCGCGAATTAGACCATCAATAAGTTCACTCTAATAAACCTCCGCCTGATAGCATTTTTCGCAGTACACAATTTCTGGCCTCTCGGGCGCATAACTTGTCTCAAATTCCACAACACACTTCCCTTCCCCGTGAAAATGATTTGTATTTTCACACATGCAAACTCTCTCCCAAAGTTTTAGTGGATTTCTTTGTTTCATTCTCAGATAACGTCTGCAATTGGAACATAGACGGGGTAACGGTAATTTCATTCTTCGATAAAATTTGAGGTCCTCCGGAAGAACTTTATAGGCAGTAATGCAATCTTCTTCGCATTTTCCATCGTGTTCACAGCCGATTACTTCATTTAAAATTGAATCAGATATTTGGCTGATGCTATCCGGAAGTTCATGCGAATTTTTTGTTATTTCGTAATTTCTATTTTTAGATTGTTTCCAATTATATCCGCTTGCTATTGCTTGCTCTTCATTTAACGGAAAATACTCTTGCGCCGTGGTTTCATTATAGCCAAATGGCGAAAGTTCAACCGGAAAAAATTCTCCATATTTATACACTCTTCCCTTCTTATCGATATACGGCATATCATTCATGTGTTTGATAATTTTAGGAATCAATTTTTCATATTCCTCTTTGGTATACTGTTTATTTAAAATACAGTATTGTTTTTTCTTTAACCCGACGCAACCAAAAATATATGATAACCCGGGAATAGTGATACTATAATCTGCATTATTTGAATAATTCCATACACCCCAGCCGAATTTAACGTTTGATAAGCCGCGTCCGGATTGCAAGCTTTCATAAATAAGTTCAATATTGTCTCCATAATGCGTAAAATCGTAGGTAGTTTTTACCGGTCCATTAGAGACAAAAGAACAAAATTTTGAATCCTCTATATTTGCGACGCCAAAACACACTTTTGCATTTTTGGAGTGTTCAATATAATCTCCGCTGACATTAACATTTTGAACTCCAAAATAGAACTTCTTTGGGAACTTTTTCCAAAAGTTATTGGCTTTTTCTTTTAATGAAACAATATTTTTATGGGAGTCCAATCCAAAAGATTTTAATTTAAGTTCGTATTCTTCCTTGCTGTATGGAACGTTCCAAATATGGTAACTCTTCTTGTGCAGATTTACACAACCAAAACAATTGTTGCATCCGCGAAGACCATATGAGAAATACACTTCCACACAGTCTTCGCAATTCTGTGAAAAAAAAGTCTGGTAGCAATTTATGCATGTAACTATTTCGTAGCAAAGCTCGCATTTCCTGACCATCGTGATATCCTGCGAATCTTTGGTGTGAAAAACTCCGCTGCCATAAGACACATTCTCATCGAAAGTTCCATCGTGGAGCAGATAGCAATTCTTCATATCGTTTGCCATATTGCAATATTGGGAATTGATCATGGTTGTGCCAAAAGCGAAAAGGTTAGGAGCCGGGACACTATGGAAAAGTTCGAAAAGTTGATTTAAAAAAGGTTTAGAAAAATCGATTTGCATCTCGTATTTTCCCGCGTCCCATTCGTCGCTCCACCAGCATACATCACAATATACGGTGTTGTTCAAATTGTCATTATAGACGGAAATTATTTTCTTTTTACATAAACCGCATTCTCTATTATAGAGACTCTTCTCGTTGCGCCAAGCCAATCTTCGCTGCAGGCGACACTCCGGGCAAAAGGTGGGTGGAGGAACTTTGATTTTCTCATAAAATCCGAAATCATCGGGCTCGATGGTGAAATCCTTTTTGCAATTTTGACAATTTTTATTTTCTTTTTTATATTCCACTTTAGTTAAGTAAAGTAGTTAATTTTCACTTTTATTTTCTTCTTCTTTTTTTAGTTCCTCCTCCAAGTTTTTTGCCGCGATATCGATGGAACTGCTGACTTCACCATAATCCGGCAATTCGACGACGGATTTTATGCCCATATAAGACAATAGCTCAAAACTAGGTTTGTATATGTAACGTCTACTGTCATTCTCATCTATGGTTTTTTCCACGAGCCCGCGAATAGATAAAGCGCGCAAAGTGAAACTCGAGTTCACTCCCCTTATGTAATCAATTTCGGCTCGGCTTACGCCATTTTTATAAAGCACAATGGACAATGTTTCGAGACTTGCTTTGGAAAGTTCTTTATTTAATTCTTCTTTTTGTAAATCTTCAATGAGGCTTGCAAACTCCGGCGCCGTGCCGAGCATAATTTCGTTTTCTTTTTCAATTAACACCGTTCCCCTCCCCTTTAAACTTTCTTTTATTTTTTCTATACTCTCGTTTATTTCGCTCTGACCCACTTTCAAAATCTCCGCGAGTTTCTTTCGGGAAACCGGTTCGCCTTTCCAAAAAAGTATTGCCTCTATCTGCTTTTCAATGTCCATAATATTTGTTCTATTGCTGTTTGTGAATAATGATATCCGCCTCGTCATTCTCTTGCACAACGTGAATTATCCCCTGCCGGACAAGCTCCAGCATGGCGAGAAAACCGACGATCATCTTTACTTTTTCTTCTCTCCCTCCCCTCCCACCCCCGGCAAATTCTCTAAAACTCATCTGCAGAGTATCTTTTATCCTCCTTGTTAACTTATCCAGCATTTCTTCAAGGCTGATGACTTTGCGCACTTCGACTTCGGGGAGCAATACCGTTTTGGGCATTGCTTGGAGCACATCTCTGGCGAAGCCCATCATGCTTTCCTTAGTGATCTGATTATCGGGCAAAAATATGAGAACTTCATTCTTCCGCTCGAGTGGTTCGAAAATAATATTCTCTCCAAAATTATTTTTAATATTTCTTCCTAATTTTGTGAAAAGTTCATATAAGCGCAGCCTTTCTTCTAGATTTTTTATATCCCCTTCTTCCTCTGCTGTCAGATCCAAATTAGGCAAAAGCGATTTTGATTTAATTAAAATGAGAGTTGACGCTACCAGAACAAAAGAAGCAATCTCCGAATGGTGAATTGAATTAGAAGCACCCAATTTATTCATATAATTGAGATAGTCCTCCGTCACTGCCGCGAGCGAAACGTCATTGATGAAAAGCTTGCGCTTCTCCACCAAGTCCAAAAGCAGCCCAAATGGACCCTCAAATCCCGCTGTTTTTATCGTATAAGTATCTCTTTCCACCGTTATATATTAGCACTCTAAAGGAAATTTTGGAAATGTAATAAAATTAACTGAAAAGAGGGTAAAACCTAAAAAGCAGCTAACATCTTGTTGCCGCTTTTTTGCCGTTCATGAGAGATAATTGGGATCTCAGCCCATTGCCTGGTTATCGCCAAGCGCGCACTATTTTATATTGGTTTCAAACCAATTGTAAACTTCAATTTTTTCTTTCATGCTTTTACCCCGGGTTTCACAAAAGCGAAACCCTAGGATGTAAACACAATTCACCATCAAGAGTTTACTTGGCACTTCCCCCGAGCAGCCGAACATAGCGTTAAACACCGCGCAATCATCAGAAGTTATTGAAGCGATTACCTGTTCGAACCTGTTCTTCTTCAATTCTCTCTTAATGATTTCATTGATGTATTTATGGTAAGCACCATGAGAAATTTGATTTAATATTTCCCCGCTAAACTCTGTCATCTCAACTTCTTCCTGAATGCGCTCAGCACTTTGTGCATCGCTATCAGGCTTGCCGTCGATTTTATTGTGCCGCTTCGCATGCCCCAATTCATGAAATAGTATTGCCACCTCAAGTTGTTCAGGCATTTCAAGGGCAGCCATAGCAATACCATTTATCCCACTATTCCACGTCGGACAATAGTAGAGACTCTCGCGCATCATTTCCTCAGGTACAAAAAAGAAGCCGATAGAATTAGTTGGATAGGAAGGTTGAGAGTCGTGCTCATTCAGAAACCTGAACCCACCGTTAACATAGGCTCCAGGGATGAATGAGTTGAACCTTGACACCAGACTTTCGGTCTCGGCTGAGATACTTCTATATTTATGTAACTTTGATAGCACTTCATTTTTCTTATTCTCAAGAAGTGTCATCGTCTCAGCTGTTGCAGGTAATTGCGTTCTCATCCACCAGTGGTCAATTTGTTGGCTCTTTTGAGCCTCAATAACAATGATATCACTAATAACTTGGATAACTTTCTTCTCCTCTTGTTCCCGAATCTGCTTCTGATGAAATGCGACCCAAAGCAAAGCAATGGTCAAGGTAACGAATAAGGTCATAAGCTTGACTTTACAAGTTGGCCTATTTTTGGCCGGTTTATTTCTGTGTCTCATAATTATTTTCCGATTTTCTGTGATTTTTAGTTGTAAGGGAAAGGTGTTTCTTGCGCCTTTCTGACTATTTAAGTTCATTCATATATTAACACATAATGCAGTTTTTGTCTAATTCGACGTCATGGTTCAATACCTTGGAAACACAGAGGGTAAAATGAAGAACATGTCATATACAAAAAAGAAGGATAAATTTTGGAAATTCAAAGTATAGCTCAAAAAGAAACCACCAGCTGGTTGTTCAAGCTGGCGGTTTTGAGATTGGTTGCTGGTGAGTTTATATGTCCTTCCCTTTTTTCTCCGGCCAACAAACAATTCCGAGAGCAAGGAAACCAAAAATGACGGCAGTGATACAGATGAGAAGCTGCCGACGTCGAGAAGCTCTGGTGATTGTGGCTTTCGTTGAAAAAGCAAACACCACTGTGGCACTGCCCGCAAAGAAGTTGAGCAGCAGTAACATCCACGGAGAAATTACTAACGAGCACATACCCAGGAATATAAGGACACCGAAGACTGTGCGCAGGAACTTGAGTTCCTTTTCTGAATCTGTTTTCATAAGTAGTTTCTGTTGCCGTTTTTTGAGTAGGACCGTTGTGGTTCCATGTGTCCAATCTTCTCCAACGTAATATAATCAAAGTACGGCTTATTGTTTGGCCATATTATAACACATTTCGCAATTTACGAAAGAGGTTTGGGAATTAGGTCAAAAAAAGCTATACTTGAACAACCGTGAAAAAAAATAACACTAAAGAACGGAACGTCCGCCTTTCGAAAAATACAGTTCCGATAGAATACGAAATACAACTAAAGCCTGATTTAGAAAACTTCACTTTTGAAGGTGTTGAGACAATAACACTCAATGTATCAAAACCGACAAAAATTTTGACCCTCCACTCCAAAGAACTTGAGATTGAAACGGCTCGCATAGGCGAAATGTTCGGCAAGGTGTCTTATAATGAAAAGAATGAAACTGCGACTTTTTTATTTCGGAAGCCGTTTGGCGGCAAGGGCTTCAAGTTGAAACTAACTCTCGTATTCAAAGGAATATTAAACGACAAAATGCGCGGATTCTATCGCAGCTGCTACAACGCAGGTGGCAGAGAGTGCTACCTGGCAACTACCCAATTTGAGGCAACGGACGCAAGAAGGGCTTTTCCCTGCTTCGATGAACCGGCTCACAAGGCAGTGTTCTATGTATCACTCATTGTACCCAAAGGTAAGACCGCAATTTCAAATACCCTGCCGGTCTCTGTTTTGGAGCATGAGGCGGGATATCAAATTATAAAATTCTCTCCCACGCCGAAAATGTCTACTTATCTCCTCGCATTTATCATAGGCGATTTTGAACATATTGAATCTAAAACAAAGAATAATGTAGGGGTTCGCGTCTATACCACCGCGGGTAAAAAGCATCAGGCCGCGTTCGCGCTCCAGTGCGCAGTCAAAACACTAGAATTTTACGAAAAATATTTTGACATTGCCTACCCGCTGCCCGTTTTGGATATGATCGCTATTCCGGACTTCTCATCCGGAGCGATGGAGAATTGGGGCGCGATTACCTATCGGGAGTCTGCCCTCCTCGTTGACGAGGATCATTCATCGCTATCAAACAGGCAATGGGTCGCGCTGATTATCGCCCACGAGATTGCGCATCAATGGTTCGGCAATCTAGTAACGATGGAATGGTGGACGCACTTGTGGCTCAACGAAGGCTTTGCTTCTTATATAGAATATTTGGCGGTCGATAAACTTTTCCCAAAATGGGACATCTGGACGCAATTTTCAACCAATGAATTGGGTATCGCCCTGCGATTGGATTCTCTTCTCCACACGCACCCAATTGAAATCGAGGTGCATCATCCTGATGAAATCGGAGAAATATTTGACGAAGTGTCATATTCCAAAGGATCATCAGTCATCCGAATGCTGGCGGATTATTTAGGCGAAAAAGATTTTCGAGACGGCCTGCGCTATTATCTAAAAAAGCACAGCTATAAAAATACGGAGACGCTTCATCTCTGGGAGGCATTTTCCAAGATTTCTAAAAAACCCGTCGCTAAAATAATGCATAATTGGACTTCCAAGCCGGGCTATCCTGTTATCAAAGCCAGCATTAAAAATGGCGAGCTAAATTTGTCGCAAGAAAGATTCTTCTCAAGTCCTATATCAAAAAGAAAAACTAAAGATAGCACGATATGGCAAGTGCCAATTAAAAATTCGTCGAAGAAAAAAAATTCTTTCTCGGTACAAGTTTCGTCTCAACACGCATTAAAATCTACTGATTTTCTGCTATGCTCGCGTCGTCACGCTGCGCAATGTTTCGCCGAAACTATACCTTCAACGAATTTTCTTAAGAATTTTTGGTTGAAAATAAATTTTGGCGAGGCGGGTTTTTATCGCACCGCCTATTCAGAGGAACTCCTGGAAAAATTGAAGATGCCGGTTGAAAAGAAATTACTCTCCGCTCGCGACCGACTCGGAATTATCAGGGACCTCTTCGCCCTCGCGGAAGCAGGCACCATCCCAACGACGGATGCGCTCGCTTTTTTAGAAGCGTACAAAAATGAAAATAATTACACCGTCTGGGTAGAGCTGGCCACAGGCCTCGGACGGCTGGAACAACTCGTCGCTAAAACACCTATAAAATCCAGGCTCGACGGGCTAGTTCTTAAACTCTTCTCCCCTCTCTCTCTGCGCCTCGGCTGGAAACCCAAAAAAAGTGAGCCCCATACCGATATATTTCTCCGCTCACTGGCGATTTCCCGCGCCGGACGGTCGAGTGATAAAAAAATAATAGCCGAAGCTCGAAAAAAGTTCGCAATGATACAAAAAGGCGGACACATCAATCCGGATCTTCGCGGCGCTATATATGGCATCATAGCGAAGAGCGGTGGTATGAGCGAATATCGAACTTTTATTAAGCGATATAAAAAAGAAACTCTCCACGAAGAGAAAAATCGCATTGGCGGTGCTTTGGGTGACTTCACTGACCCTAAAATTCTCAAACTCGCCTGCACATTTGCATTCGGAAGTGATGTCCGGGTACAAGACACAGTCGGCATCATTTCGTCAGTTGGCTTAAATCCTCTGGGCAGGGATATATGGCTCCGTTTTGTTCAAACAAATTGGCAAACGCTGGTCTCCCGTTATGGCGACGGCGGACACACGCTCGCGAGATTAATCAAAGCCATCGGGGGCAGTGCCGAAGAAAAACATCTGAAATCTTTCAGGAAATTCTTTACCGCTCACGACGCTCCCGGCGCCAAACGCTCTATCATGCAGGTATTGGAGCGTCTGGAAGCCAATATCGCTTGGCTGAAAAGAGATGGAAAAATAATTGAGGCTTATTTAGAAAATGATCGGCGCCGTCTGGAAAACCAGACGGCGCCTTTTGATCTCCCAACCCTGCCCTAGGGATGGGGTTGAAACCTCGGAAGTACAATGAAAGCAAAGAGAAACACGATCGCAAGACCTGCTAGTGCCGCGACGCAAGGCCAAATCCAATTCCTTTCGGCCTTCGTCTTAACATTCGTGCTTTTAGCCTTCGGGTTTTTGGTCAGAGAGCTTTCAGTAAGCCTCTCCCGATACCCTGGAGCTATCTCTAACAGGACTAATCCTTCATCTACATCTGATTGAGTTTTCATAACTCCTGCTCCTGATTTTGCATTGTTCCCTGCCATGACGTCTGGCCTTTCGGTTACGTCGAACGATCCCGACGGGGGATTATTCCCAATGGCAAGATGGGTTTGGTTTATAATTTATCACCGCGGTTTTTTTTGTCAACTGTGTATAAACTTGTGCCAATTTGGAATTAATGATATAATGGCAGTATGAACATGAAAGATTTGATGAAGAGAATATTCAAAAGAACCAATAAAATGAAGAATCTTGATTCTAGGGCTGGAAACTCACGCGCCAATGAAATAAACGAGACTACTAATGCCGTATTTTCCAAGTACGAAAAATGCTTTAAAGATCTAGCTCGCTATGACCGAGAAGGAAAAGCCCCGGTCAATTAGGCACCTATCAAAAGAAGACATCACAGACATCTATCTGGTCCTATTTGACAGGTTCAAAGAAATCGGCGAACCGATTCCTCCCTTCAAGAGAGTCAACCAAAAAGAAATCGAAAACCTCGTCATCATACCTCAAACGAAGCATTTCGGTGTGGAACAATATCCCACGATTGAATCAAAAGCTGCAATTTTGTTCTACAAAATCAACAAAGGACACATCTTTCCCAATGGCAACAAGAGAATATCTCTTGCCTGCCTTTTCGTGTTCCTGGACATCAACGATAAACGGCTCGAAATTACGGAAGACGAAGCGACCGCGAAAGCGATTGAAATCGCCAATTCGGACCCGAGAAATTTCGACATTGTAAAAGAAAAGCTGGAATTGTGGATAAAAACAAATATGCAAGAAAAATAAGAAAAATAAACTTCTAGGTTTTATCTAAAATATCCCACAGGTGGAGTGTCAGAGCTGTTCGCTCACCTCTATGGGGCTCGGCAAGTTTCAGCATTTGCGCCTCGGTCGGAAGTCCTTTGAGATTAAAAGCTTTTTGAAATCCCTTTTTCGTCCCGAGATCGCCGACGGGCAAAATATCTTCTCGGTTGAGCGCGAAAATTAGAAACATGTCTGCCGTCCAAGGCCCAATGCCCTTTACTTTCAGTAGATGTTCCTTTACTTCCCCGTCGGTCATTTTGTGAAAATTCAAGGGAATGATTGTTCTGTCCAGGAATTTTTCCGCTAAATCAATCAAATATCCGGATTTTTGGGGAGAAATACCGGCGGACTTAAGTTCCGACCCCGTTAATTTCAAAAAATTCTTTGGTGTAATTTTTCTTCTTTGGAAAAGCGCGAGGAATTTTTTATAAATAGACTCCCCTGCCTTGGTCGAAATTTGCTGAAATATTATCGAGCCTGCCAGCGATAAAAAGGCATTTTTAGTCGGGGAAATCTTGCGCAGTTTCTTTTTGTCTATTTTTAGTTTCATACCTTATTTTATCTATCTTTCCAATTCCACCATTTCAGCAGTTCGGGCCTTGGGTTTTTAGTTTTAGCAAAATAGACCGCGCAACGAAAAGTGTACAAAAGACAAGGGTCTTGCCGCACTCCCGCGAATTTATTTGATTTCTCGTACAGTTGTTCCGGGTTCTTATTCTTCAAATCCCCCACCCTCCGGATGCCGATATCATAAAGATTTCGGGAAATACTCTCCCCTATCCCCGGAATAGTTTGCAGATTTTTAAGCGAAGTCTGTTTTGCAGTCATTATTTAAAATCTAGAAAAATATTTTATTTTGGCGGACCCCATTGCCAATGTGGCTTCTCGCCCTTCGAACAGCAAAAGGCGAAAAAAATTATCACAAGCAGAATAGTTTGCGGAATGAAGTTTATCAGAGTATCGCTCCCAGAATGAGAATTCGCGTCGATACGATAAAAATTGAATACTGCGAGCGCAACGAAAATAGCCAAAACCACCCATCCCTGCCACCTAGCCGGAGTCCAACCCCAGCCATAAAGTTTTCTCTTAAACCAATATCCCTCCGGGTTATCTTTTAAATAAGCAATGTATTTTTTAAACATTATGAAATTATATCACATTCTCGATTTATCGCTTCTCTATCTATTCTCCAATTCGCGCGAATTAGCCATAGAATTGTTTGGTTGGAAGAAATCACATTACGATTCACTGTTGATATTATGACACTAATAATGCTACAATCGACTTGAATTTAAGTATAGAACGGGGTCAGTGGCTTTTGAAAGGAGCCCAGGTGTACCAAACAAGACACCAAATCCACAGAGAATGAAAAAAAATATCAATGTAGCAGGTGTCTTTGTTTTGGTAGCTTTCGTTGGATTAATCATCATAATAACTGTGACTAGGGGGTGTAAATTCTGACCTCGCCTAAACACGAAATGGCTGGTCGGTGCTACAATAACTATTTTGCAAATCCTCACATGAAAAAGCTCTCACCGGCTCATCCTGTGAGGCTTTTTCATTGGCTCATTTTTGCACTGCCTAACTATTCTCCTATTCGAGCGAATTAGACAATAGAGCGGTTATTGTCCTGCGGCATCTCTGCTATGCTGTTCAATTAAATTTTTCGCGTTTTTTGCCGCGTCGATGGCGTCAAAACCTCCCTCGATTGTATTCTTGCCATCCTTTTGCCCGGAGAATAAATCAGATCGGATAATTATAATCGCGATAATAGCCACGCAGATCAACAGTGCCAAAAGTCCTATGAATCCCCTGTTGAATTTTATATTCAGATCTTTTTGCATAGTTCTATTATATACTATTCTCATATTCTTGAGCATATTGGAATACTTTTATTCCCCGATTTGGCGAATTAATGATAAAAAGTTCGGCTACTAATTCAAAAAAAGAAGCGCGGCCCACCTGGGACGCGCTTCGGCTGTTTTCGAAATGTTTTGGATGAGTCCGCAAAACTCTTCCGGTTATTCTTGCTACCCGTTGCGGACGGGTACATTCATCGTTAAGCAACTGTTGGAGATTGCTTGTATTTCCACAACGCTACTTCAATCGCGGGTCGACATACTTCCTCCATATGATGACCCTGGTCGTGGATGTACTCCAAGAGCCTACACGCAGGAATGGAACTTGTCCCCTCTGGCAACTCGAGCATTCTTACGATGTACTCGAATTGATTCTCAGCACCCACTGCAGCAAACTGCTCGTGAGTAACCATAAGATCAGCGGGGGTCGTTTCCAACTCTTCTTTGTGTCGGCAAGGCGGGCATTTTCCCTCGAGCGAGATGATTTCCAGGCCGGGATGTTTTCGATCCCGAATCAGAACAAACTCGCTCAAGGTAGAACCCCAATAGGTCTGCACCCACCGGAACCCCACTTTCGGAATCGGCAGTTGTTTGCGTTCCACATACCCGTTCATTACAAGTATGGGGTCGACGATCACATGCCCGCCAATCCTCTCACTCCAGTTCCAACACCGCAGATGCTTCGGCGCACCTCCTTTGGCCTCGTCATGGTTGTAGATGCTCCCGACTCCACCCATGGTGATAAAGACCTCGGGCAGCTCGAGCGCATCATTGACTTCTTTCGAGGCCGAGAGTTCCTCGCACCGGAACTTCCTCGTGGTTTTGCCGCACACCGAGCACTTACGCTCAATAATGCGGGCGTTAACGATGCTCCCATCACTGGGAGTGTTTCCCGTCCAGAGTTTCCCCGGACGGCCAATGCCGTAATTGATTTTAGTTATCATACCATCTTCTGTTCTGGCAGGATTCATTCCCACCATGAACGGGCAACTCTGTAGCCACCCACAGGCCTTCAAGGCCGAGACAAACAGAAGGTGCAATTTTCAACGAACGGCACATGAAACGTAGCACGACTTTCTGAAATTGTCAAGAAAATCTTAGCATTGCTATTCTCCTATTCGCGCGAATTAGAGAATGGACAGCGAGAAATTAAATAATGGATAAGAGCTTAGTAATTATTTGGTTATTGTCTTTTTGCAAGGAATAAAGCACGGAGAGGCTGATTTGTTCTTTTTCCAATATATTGGCATTGGATAAAATTAGGAGATGTTTGGAGGTTGCCTTAAAAGACAGTTTAATGCCCTCGGCAACTTCCCCGACCGAAATACTGCCGGATTTCTTGATAAGCTTCAAAATAGCGATTCGCCGCTTATTAGCCAGAGCTTTAAAAACTCTTTCAAGTTCTTTCTCGTTCATGCTGCAATTATATCACAATTTCCACTATTCGCCTATTCGCGCGAATTAGAGAATAGAGATGAGAATAAGAGGAGAGAAAATAGATTTTGATTATCTTATGCCGGTGTCTATGTTGAAATCAACGACTGTCGTCTCAAATGATTTGACGGTCGCTGGCTTTTTCTCGCCGGCGCCGATGCCCGCGGGACTTATTTGAACAAAATATTTTCCGGGACCTACCGCAACTTTATAATTACCTTGCGCATCCAGATTCCCCTTTTCATTTATCGAGGTTCCATTGCTATCATAAACAATTACCGACCGAGATGTATATGCTTCGGGAGGAACTTGGCAGGGATGACCCGCTATTTCCACCGGACAAAATGGCCCGATAGTCACTTTTCCCACAATATACCCAGCCGCAATTCTGCCCGGCGTCGGGATAGGATTATCAATAATTGTTTTAGAAGATTTAAAAATCAAAAAGCCTAACCCACCCAGGATTATGATTGCTACTAAAGATAATATAATTGATTTGCTCACAAAAGAATTATAGCATTATTCTGTTTTTCACTAGAACCATATTCTCCTATTCGCGCGAATTAGAGAATAGAAATGAGGGGTTATAAATCATTCACTAGTTCAATTGCTTCATCAGTGTTGATTTATAAACAAAAATAGGATAAAGTGCCAACAATGAAAGTCCGAGAAGTAAAAGGAATAAAGGGTTTCAATCCCATTATTTAGGGAGTTTTATACTCCCGCCTTTTTATACTCGGATAGCTCAGCTAGTAGAGCATTCCCCTGATACGGGAACGGTCGCAAGTGCAAATCCTGCTCCGAGTACTGTAATAAGCTATTCTCTTATTCGAGCGAATTAGAGAATAGAAATGAGGGGTTAGGCGGTATCTTTAAACTCGCATTGTTCTCCCTGAAATAGGCCTAGTGCCGTAAAATGAGCAAAAAACATATTCCAATCTTTCACACAATGAGCAGAACCGACAGATTTCCCATTTACGAACTTCTCTCCGGTATATCTTTCGTCTTTCTCGTCATAAGAAATTTTAAGATAAGCATCTCCTCCATAGATATTGTGGTAATACATACTGCATAAATTATCTTTTTTCCTATAAGTCCAGAAATCCGGCTCATAAGTTGCACTGCCTGAAACCCGTTTTCCGTCTCTTATCCCATAGCGCATGAAAAGAACATTAAAAGGAAAGTGATTAAACTCGGGGAATTCCTTCATTTCAAGACGATGCGGAACAAAACCAAAGAATACGCCTCTTTCCAAACTTTGTTTAAAATCCATAGACATCATTCATTTTAATTATTTCAAAATGACTATTCTACCATTCGAACGAATTAGACAATTTATTTTGGAATAAAAAAACCTCTAATAAAGAGGAAAGATTTTTCTGCGGACTAGGCGCAAACTTATCTCTCCTGATACTGCTTTCACAATATCGGTTGGATTTAGCACCCGTTCGAGAATTATTTCTCAGGGTTGCTGTGGGGTCTTCGAGCCAATTCTCTACCGCCACTCTTGATACAAACTATTTAATTGTAACCAGATTATAAACAAATTAAAAATTTTAGCAACTATTCTACTATTCGAGCGAATTAGACCATGGAGTAGTTGGAGTCACCGGGTGAGTTGGGCGATTAACGTTATGATAGTGCTATTCTCCTATTCGCGCGAATTAGACCATGGAGTCGTTGGGTGAGTTGGGTGATTAGCATAACCATACTACTATTCGCCTATTCGAGCGAATTAGAGAATAGAAATGAGGGGTTATAAATCATCGATGAGTTCTATGGCTTCTTCCTCGTCTAACCCAAGTTCTTCCATTATCTCCTCCACTTTCTCCGCTTCGTCCCGATCAAGGCCATGTGATTCCATAAGTTCCTTTACATCCTCATCCAGCGCTTCTTCTTCCGGCTCGTTTTCAGTTAGACTTTTATCTTTACCCATAAATTATTTTTTCACCAGAGTAAATCTTTAATTATTGGTTTATTTTTTATGGCTCTGAATTTCCATTCCCCCCAAGATGCTTTATCGTTATTCAGAGCATCACACCACAACTCAGCGGATTCCCACTTTGTTTTATCTTGCTCTCTTTCTTTTCCTTTAATTTCTAACATTAAATACTTATTGCCTTTAAATCTAAGAATAAAGTCTGGGAAGTATGACCTCAAAAGACCCTTGTGGATATAAGGTATTGTAAATCCTAGATGATCATTTTTTACCCAAGACTCAAGGTCATCCACTTCATAATCTAATAATTTACCAATATTTTCCCACCTACTATCTTCAACTAAATGACTTATGTGACATTTCATATCTGCTGAAGTATATGTTTTTCTTGTCGTAGACCACGGGGTCATCACTGTTGTTGTTTTAAACTTATTTACAGGATCTGAAATTGGATAAGATTTTGAATTCTGATTCAAATTAATTGCATGCTTTATTATCGATGCTATCCTCGAAGTACTCAAATTTATTAATATATTTCTATATACATCGTAATTTTTTTTATCGGCATCGATCTCAATTTTTTCATTAATATATTCTGAAACAATTTTATAAATCTGTTGAAATTTATTCCCGTCGTCTATGTTGTTCCATTTTTCATCAAGACCATTTTTAATACTTGATGTAATTGTAAAAATACTTTCTTTTAATCTATAGTCTTTTCCTAGTTGTTCTTTTATTGATTCCATTTTTTGTAGCTGAGTTAAATCGGGCTTTTCAAGCACGGGGGCAACTTGCACCCAAACCGGTTCATTGGTTGGAGATAATTTAAGTTTTTCTACTTTACTCCAATTAACATCAATAAAATACTCCATCTCTTTTTGAATTCTGAGTATGTTGGGGAAAAGTATTTTATAATGCTCTTTATCTTGAACAACCTGTATGAGTGTTTTGGGCTGATCTATAATATCATCTTCTTTAACCTTTCCTTCCATAGGTAAAAAGCTAAATGGTATTCCAAAAATAGTCACATATTCTGGTTTTAACAATCCGTTATCATCAATATCATAACTCATTCGTCTTAACCCCCTACCTATGACTTGCTCACAAAGTAGTTGTGATGTGAATGCCCGTAGACCCAGGATTTGCTTAACATTATTAGCATCCCAGCCTTCAGAAAGCATATTGACCCCAATAACGCAATGAATATTCTCGCCAGGTTTACCCTTTTTGCCGACAGTATTAAATTTTTCTCTTAAAATCTCGTCATTTATATCATCTGCTGTACTGTCTATCCTTATAACTCTTTCTTTGTCGGCCATTTGCTCAATACTTAAATTGTTATTATGAATTGAATACTCTATCCTTTTTGACGTATAAGTATTATTACAAATTACTATCATTGAGGGAGTAGCAGGAGTAGTCCATTTTTGCCAATCTTCCTTAGTACTTAGCCAGTCAGTTGAAAGTATTTTAAAGGCATTTCTCACAAGATCTGGTAAGTCAACATTTGGTTCGCATTTTTGATTTAAATCTTCTCTTACACCATCCTCATAATAAATATGAAAAAATTTTGACCTATCTTCTTTTGTTTGTGTAGAAGCATATGAACTATCTCTAACTGCAACAGTTGGGGTTTTTACAAGACCTGATTCGATGGAATCATGTAAACCAAAATCAGATATTATCCAATTAAATAACTCAAAACCAGTATTAGATGTACGCCCTTTCGGAATAAAAGGTGTTGCTGATAAATCATAGGCACTAATAATACCCCTAGCTCTGTGAATCTTATCCAGCCCTTGGATCCAAACTGTGGCTTCTTCATTTTCTTTTTCCTCCTCTCCTTTTTCTTCTCTTGATTTTCCTATTTCAGCTTGTTCTCTATGGCAATGATGCGCTTCGTCATTTATCACTACTATTGGAGTATTGCCTGGAAACTCTGAGAGAATTCTCTTAGTGAACGCAGTGTCACTTTCTTCACCCATAGACTCTCTCATTACTTTTGGTAAAGAATTATTTTTTATAGATGCTAAAGCATGCCAATTTAATATTAGAATCTTTGCCTGATAAATATATTCCTTTAAGGAAGGTGGTATAACATTAAATTCGTCATAAAAATTTTCTTCCCTACTGGGTTCTAAGACCTGTAAACGGTCTTTTACCGTTATTCCGGGAGCCACCACAAGAATATTTTTTGAAAATCTGGTATCTTTGGGATTACTAATTTTATTTAACGCATGCCAAGCAATTACCATGGCCATGATAACAGTTTTCCCAGTACCTGTAGCAAGTTTGGTGCATGCTCTCAACCATTCACTATCACTCTTGTCTTTTATATTTATTCCTGTCTTCATGGCGTCAGGGGCTTCCGTAAGCCAAATTATCGTTTCTATTGCCTCTATTTGACACCAAAAATATCGTCTTTCTTCACTCTGCTCCAATCCTTCTTGTTCAAATCTATTCCAATGCTCAAGTAATTTTTTTGTAATGGAGGTAATATTAGGATAACCTTTTTGTTTCCACTCTTTTACTCGTAGACGAATCTTATTTGCTAACTCAAGTTTAATAAATTGAGTATTAAAATCATTTGATTCTTGTTTGCCTACAGTTGCATAATATCCAGCCTCTCTTCTGCCTTTAACTTTTTTATAACCTGTTCTCTCGTCCACATATTCAAAATGATATTCTGGTTCAGAATATGGCGAATTTACTACGAAACCTTGTTTTTTATCTGCTTCATCCATAAAATTATAGTTTTTTCACTATTAACATTTCAACACCTCTGTCGTCTACTATTTTTACAGCTATTATTTTTTTCTCTCCAGGTGTAAATGGAATAGATGTTGTACCTGTATATTGTTCTAATAATTCTTCATCCACAATCCCGTTCAAGGCTTTAGCAAGCTTGGTCCAATCTCTTTTATTATCTCCCATTGGGAAAAATATCTGCGATGGAAAAATAGATTTGTTATCATATTCAGTATCAAGCATCCACATAGAAATTTTATCTGGACCGCAACTTCTTAACTCTTGAGTGGTGGGATCATAACAATCAAAACCTTTTACTTCTACTTGATATTTTCCGTCTTTTAGTTGGTGAATTTCAATATCAGGTTCACCAATAAGCCAAAAAGGTTTATTTGTATTTGCCTTTTTCTTTAAATCTTTAGTAAGCAAATCAGTATTCATTTGTGCCTTAATAATTTGAAGCCCAGGTATTTTTATGTTATCAATATCTTTTGAAGCTTCAGGATCAAAAGCATATGAACAGAACACAACCATGCCAGGCTTTTCTGTCATAGTTCTGATTTCATCCATGGTTCGCTCAATTTGTGTCTGCTCCATTTGAGCATAGTCCGGGCCGAATACAATCGCACATTTTGTGTATTTAGCGTCTTTTTCTATGTTTCCAAAAGCATGTATCTCGTTAAATCCTTCAGCAACTTCTACACTATTAAAAGTAATCCCATCGTTATTATATGAACGGATTCCAGATGCTCGAATATTATCTAAGTAATCATTAAATTTTTCAGAAATAATATTTGTTGGATTGGTCTTATCTGATACATCAGGCAAATTTCCATCAATTGGCTTAGTACGAATTCCTGGTACTGCTTCGACTGTAAAAGGTCCCGTTACTCGAACTTTATCCTTTAAAATAATTGGTTGGTCATAGAGAGCTTCTTCCTTTGCTGGTTCATTTTTTGCGATACTTCCAAGCGTAATATGTGGAACTGTTTTATATTTGAAACCGGAGGATACACCTTCTTCATTTTGAGCCATTTCATAATAATCAAGCTTTGCCGTCATTAATCTTTGCTTTGCAAGCTGAATAGCAACTCGTGAAGTGTCACAAGTAATCCACCTGCGTCCCCATTGTTCTGCTACAAAGGCTGTGGTACCAGCTCCGCATGTAATATCAAGAACTAAATCACCAGGATCAGTAGTCATCAGTAAACATCTCTGAATTACAAGTTGATTGGTTTGAACCACATAAATTTTATTCATTCCGCTTCCAGAAACTGTATCTTCCCAAATATTTACAATGGGAGCCACAGGGAAATCGTCTATATATCTTTTGTATGAAATAGATTTACCAGAAGAGACTATCCTCCCGGATTTAATAAGTTTTTGCAATCCTTCTATGTCTGTTTTCCAATGACTGCCTATAGATGGATTGTAAATTTTTCCTTCAAATTCTAATTCTTGTGGTTTACTTGAAGCACCCTGAGACTCTAATGTTGATAAACGAAATATTCTTCCTTCTTTAACTATAGACCAGTCAGAAGATTCATCTTTTGTTAAATTTCTTACACTTCCATCCTTCAATTCAATCTTATTGTAGGCTTGATAACCATCATAAGCCATCTTGTGTTCATAAAGTTGACGATACTTGGTAATCTTTTTATCTTTTCCATACCAAATTAAATAGTCAGAGACGTTGTCTAATGTTTCTGAAGCAAAACCACTAGTTTTTTTAAATGATATTTGAGAAATAAAATTATTAACGCCAAAAATTTCATCTATTATTTCTCTCACATGGTGTACATTTTCATCTGAAATTTGTACAAAAATACTTCCGCTTTCATGAAGAAGCTCTCTTGCTAAAAGTAATCTATCCCTTAAGTGAGTAAGATAACTATGAATTCCGAGTTCCCAGGTATCTCGAAATGCTTTTATCATTTCTGGTTCGGCAGGAATACTTGCATCATCTTTATCTTTTACATCTTTTTTATTAGTGAAAGGTTGAAAATTAGAATTAAACTTAATTCCATATGGTGGATCTATATAAATCATTTGCACTTTTCCAGACATATTTTCTTTCTCTAAAAGAGAATTCATTACAAGTAAACTATCCCCAGCAATAAGACGATTGGACCAGTTTTTAGTATGGCCATAAAAATCGAACTCTTTTTCTATATTTAAAATCTCGCTCGGTTGTTCAAAAAGAGATACTTGAGGATTTTGATTTTCTTCTGTCTTTTTTAAAACCTGTTTAATTATTCTTTTCGGATCAATTCGTTCATGAATATGTAAAGATACAGTGTCCACATCAAAAGACATTCCTTCAGCTTTCCCAGCCCAAGATAATGTCGGGTCAATGTACGGATCGTGCTGATATACTTTCTTTTTTGGTTTTGTGTCTAATTCACTGCTAACGAGCCCAACTTGTGGATTATTTGCTCGTTTTTGTTTGTGTAAATATTGAGAAAGAGAAATATCCTTAATTTTTTTTTCTTTTATTTTGGTATTTTTTTTTGCCATCTATTCGTTTAGAAAACTCATCAACTGAAATTATAAATCTAAAAAAAATATTATAGTTTAATTTCGGCTATATTATTTAATTAACATTAGATTCTATTATATAACCTTCATGTACTTGATTCCCATTAATTGATTCATTCACTATAGTGGTCCCATTATTATATTTCAACAACAATTCAATTAAATGACTCGTCTTTGGATAGATAGCTACTCTCGCTATAGAAGTAATTTCTTCGGGAGAAAGAACAGACTTAATTGAATTAAGAATATACTTGAAAGTATTGGTGTCACCTTCTTTTGCCCATGACGCACTTAAAATAAGAGTCCATTTATCGGCCAACTCATCCATTTTCATTAAGGCAAATAAATTGATTTCACCTTTTTCTTTTTTTATACTTTCGAGTATTTTTCTAAATTTTTCTACCATTTCTCTTTTATTTTTGTTATAATACCCCATGGTGAACTAGTAAGGTTTTCATATAAACGTTCAACCTTTATTTTATCAAATTGTTGTTGCAAGTCATAACTGTATTTGGTTTCAGACCAACTGCCAGAAAATTCTTTAGTAAATTCAGACCAACTTTGTATTGCTTCAGGATTCTGTCCGCTAGGACTAAAAGTATCACTTAATCCGGATAAAATAAGGAGTTGTTCAAATTCATGGGTCCAAAAAAAATTTCTGATTTTAGCATGTTTGGGGTCTTCGGGATAAGAAGAAAGATTGAGGGTTTTACATATCATTGCCTTTAGGGCACATTCTAAAGCCATAGCCATTGTATATGCAGAAAAAAACCAATCCCCTGCTTTCATTAAAGTTTCAGCACTATTAATTCGCATATTACTTATCAGTTTAAGCTGTTCTGTAGTCATAACTTATTAAAAATAATTTTAACATTATATGTACTTTAAATCAAAAACTTGTTTCAAAATTGTGATACTTTAGGCTGCCTTTTTTTTATTATAGATAGTCCTTAGTAAATTTTTTGTCTTTTTGAAATATATAGAGAAGATGTCTTTACTATTCCCCCGCCCGCCAAACGGGCCGAATCTCTACCGTCGCAATAATTCACCTCAACTCCTCGAAAAATTTAATAAGATTCGCCACGTGTTCATCGAGGCTGACACCCAGCGAATCACAGCCCCGATAAATAGTTGCCCTCTCTATTTTGGCCGCAAAAGACTTTTCAGCAAGCCTCTTTTTGATCGAGCTTGCCTTCATTTCGCCGTACGGTATAGGGTTCAACTTTCGATACGCATAGAAAATTCCGCTTATTTCATCGCAAGCCATCAATGCGGAAGCGAGCTTCGTTTGAGGAAGAGTAGAGAAACCATTGTATCCGTATGCATGCGCTTCTACGGCGTGTATGAGCTCTTCTCCATAGCCCCATTCTTTGAACCACTTGAGCGATTGCGCGGGATGAGTATCGGGATGCTCTTCAAAATCAAGATCATGAAGTAAGCCGGTTATATACCATAAATCGCTATCAGCATTGAATACTTTTGCATAGCCCTCCATGGCGGTTGCCACCATGAGCACGTGGTGTCTCTGATATTCGTCCGCTACATGTTCCTCTAATCTTTTATGCGCTTCGGCTCTGGTGGGTAATGGCATTTTGGGAGTATAACATGCTAATCTCCGCTCGGCTTTAGGCGGGCAAGAAACGCTCTGCCGACGATGAAGCCGATGAGAGAGCCGAGGATCGCGCCGGAGATAAAGTCGGAGAACCAATGTATGCTCATTGAGACGCCGATGCCGATATAAAATGCAGAGAGAAGCGCGAGGATTCGCACGGCCAAATTTTTGGGGTAAAGGACGAAAAGAGTTGTCGCGACGGCAAAGGCAATGGTCGCGTGCGACGACGGCCAGCCCCAATATATTCCATTGCGCAAAAATCCAAATTGAAAATCTCGACTAATGTCAACAAGACTCGCAGAATGAAACGCCGGTTGTAATCTGCCGGTAAATATTTTATAAAACGAAGAGATTATCGAGCCAAGCAACACGGCCTGAAAAACAGCGTATGCGGCATTGCGAAGAGACGAGCTTTTCTCTAATCGCCCCAAGAAGTATAGAATAATCGGCAGAAATATCGGCAGAAACCCGCCCAAAACAACCGCCGAGAAAAGGAAACTCTGGAGGGCCGAACCGTTAAAAAATACAAAATACTTCCAGTCGAAGCCGGAGATGACCAGAACATATGTCAAAACAATCGCGAGCAGATGAAAAAGAAGATTCCTCCCGCGAAATATTTTGAGAAGATTGTCCTTAAATTTATATAATATGGTTTTCATATCTGGTGGGTAATGGCATTTTGGGAGTATAACATTTTGGTTAATTATTAAAAGTGATCCATATGATAGTCGCGCTGTTGGTTTAATATTGTCCGAGACCTAAGAGTTGAGCTTAAAAAAAGAAACCCGCCAGCGAACTGAAGCTGGTGGGCTTCCCGTTCGGGCGGGTCAACACATGAATCATTTTTCTTCTGATGCCGTAACCTTTGTTACGGGTGCAAATGTCGGCGGTCCAGCGCAATTATTGCCCATCGCCAACATTGATTTTTCCTCACGGCGAAGTATTATCTCCGCTTCATATGGGCTATTTTTGGTGCATATAAAGCCGAGGGATGCGAGGCCAAGGAAACTGCAGGTTTTTGCTCCTTGCCCGTACAGACAGAGATTTATGCGCTGTTCGTCTGTTATCTTGTTTTTTTCCATATAATTTTTGGGTTTTTTTACAGCTCGGTTGATTGGCTGCATCCTTCAAGACCCATATTAGCCCTGAAGGATGCAGCCTATCGCTGTCTTTTTTGAAGAACTTACATTGCAACAACATAACATATTGCTGACTATATGTCAATGCGCGCCAGTAAATTTATTAGTACATAATTCAACTCATCTTCCCTCTTTGCCCACATTCCAAACGCGGCCGAATTTGGTCCATCTTTTTTTAATTTCATTCTTGGATAGTTTGAGCGCTCGTGAATTTTCTCCGGAGACATTTTCATATTGTATGGGAGCCTTGATCGTGTCAAAAACATAAAAATTGTCAGCATCGTAGCCGTAGACAAATAGGACATGGTCGAGCAGACCGCCATAACCGATAGAAATATCTACTCCAGCCACTTCATTTTTATCAACTATTTTTTCAATATCCATAATCGCCTCTTCGAAAGACTTTCGGCTCATAAGAATCGCTCGCACAAAATCAAGAAAAGACTCTACCCTGCGGTCATTGATAAAAAGTTGCAATTCCAGCCTTTGAAAATATCTTGACACTCTTGCGAACTGGATTTGCGTCCAGGCCAGATAGGCTGGCACAGATATTCCAAAATAGCCCTTGTGTTCCAAGTCGTAAGCGGTCAATTTGTCCTTTCCGAATTTATCCGGAAAATAAAATGCCAGCGAGTAAAAAAGGAAGTCCCGACCGCAGCGATTCCGGACGACTTTGCCATCAACTTTTTCTCTTACATAGAAAGGAAAAGTGTCCAGATTTATTGGTAAGTTCTTCATGAAAACATTTTGACTACCCTCGCTTAACCCAAAGTTTTTTGAAAAATGAAATTGAGAAAGTGGAAAGAAGAAAACCAAGAGTTGGCACGATCGCGTTCAGTAAAGGGCTCGGCAAATCGGCAAAATAAAAAAAGAGAACGATGACTATATAAGTCAGAACCGCAATCAAGACTTTGCGAGCTCCACTTGTTTCCCAAGCTTTATCTGCATCAACTCTGGCATTCCTCTTTTTGAGGGCCTCTATTTCATTCTTTAAATTCTCTATCTCATCCATTGAGCTTTATTCTAATTGGTTTCGTCCTTAAACTCAAGCCTCCCCACCCTCCAAGCACGGCCGAGGTTCTAAAATTATTCTACTTAAATTTTCTAATTTCTGCAGAATAATTCGGCGCATCGCCTACCCGCAGGGAAGCTTCATTGATGGAATATTTTTTCCTGGCTTCTTCAATAGAAAGGTCGGTGTCTAAAAGACCGTGTTTCAGAGCAAGCTCGTCCGCTGAAGCCGTCAGCCATAACTGCCAAGAGAATAGAGAAATACGTCCCGGACTGATATTATTTACATGCTTAGCTATCGCCGAAGTGCAATTGGAAAATAAAGTATTGTACCACTCGGGATGAACCTGCAGGTCATTCATTTTATTTAACATACCAACCAACAACAATCGAGCATTCTCCGGCTTTCCTAATTTTACCGGATAGACATATACCTTATCTTTGCGCACATTAGCGCGCAAAAGTATCAGGTCTCTCTCGTCGGCTGCTATATAAATAAGCGGATACGTCCGGAGCATTCCCTTCCAGGTGCTGTAGACCTGATCCTTTGTTTTGCGAGCTTCAATGCTGATAGCAAGAAAATCACCGTTGTTGAATTCGAAGGAGACGAATGTATGGGCGGCGGAAGTATTTTCATTAAATGGTTCGGTCACATACCAGACCTTTTTAATCTCCCTCAAATCATAAGTCTTGTCGTAATAATCCGCGTGCATGTCTTGCTCGGTCGGAAAATAACGGAAGTTGCGGACATTTTTTACGGTGACTAAATCTCCGTTAAACTCCGCAGTCGAAGGTATAGCGAGCTGTTCCTGCCAATCCCCTTGGAGAGGTGGTATCCTTGTCGCCTGCCAAACAAAAAAAATCAAAAATATGCACAGGAGAATAAGCAGAACTTTTCTCACTTTCTTTACTTTTTTCATACGAGTATTTTAGCACTTTTTATCTCCTTTCGTCAGCTTGAGCTCAATGATCCTGACAGAAAAGCCGCCCCAAAGGTGACTTTGGGGCGGCTCCCAATTCTGTCATAATTCTGTCATTCTAGAATTTCTCCGGAAACTGCTTCACGATGCCGTCTGACAAGCCATCGGCCATCATCAGAGCCTGTCCGTGAATATTGTCGAAATTTGCAACGTCATCTTTGTAATTTTTAGTTATTCTGTCAACTGCTTCCTGCTTGGTCAGCACCAAATGATCCTTGAGCATAGCGGTCATGGCGTCCTTCGGCCAGCTGGTCGGATTCGCTGTGCTAAGAAATGTCGCAAGCGCGTCTGCGTTCGCATACCATCTCTTCTCCGCATTGGCTGATTTCGCAGCATCTTTGGCCTTCGCCGCGGTGACCAATTCGGCAGCGATAGTCAGATGATCTTTCATCAAAAGTCCGAATGCATCTGCCGCCTGGGCGCCATAGTATGGAGTGAGCGCGGCGGACATGTCATAGTAATTTTTCAGCAACCTCGTTATGGCCTCATCCTTGCCCGGTACATTATCCACGATTGCTAAAATCGCCAACCGCGTCCAAACGATGTGCTCTTCCCAAAGTTTACGCATTGCACTGTGCAGAGCAACGCTCTTCGCGCTTACGCCCGTCACGGTCGCTACAGTGGGCGTCATCGGTGTCGACGCTTCCGGAGACATTTGAGTACTAGCGAAATAGCTAATGCCACCACCCACAATAAGAGCAAGGATAATCAAAAAAAATGCCATAGTTTTTGTCATAAATATATCATTTTTATATTATTACTAATTAAGCAAAGCACGACCTAATTTAATTATACTTTAACAGATACATTGTAGCACTTTTTTAACGAAAAACCCCGCCAGACTTTTTCCCTTGACTTTAGAACAATCGTTCTAATATAATGGCTCGATGAAAGGAGTTAGAGAAAAAATCATTTCTTTTTATCAGAAACACCGCCGAATGCCGTCGTATAGCGAGATAATGAAGCTCACAGGGTATAAAACCAAGAGCGCTGTTTCTTATGCTCTAGACAAACTCATCGCGCTCGGCGTCGTCGCTAAAGACGAAGGCGGGAAACTCATCCCGAAGGGCATTGGTCAATTTGGCGGACAAATCAAAATGCTCGGCCTCGTGGAAGCCGGCTTCCCTTCCGCCGCGGAAGAAGAACTCTCGGACACGATGAGCTTCGATGATTATCTGATTGAGAAAAAAGAATCCACCTATATTCTGCGGGTCAAGGGAGACTCGATGATAGAAGCGGGTATCAACGACGGCGATATGGTCATCGTCGAACGCGGAGCCCCGCACAAAAATGGAGATATCGTGATCGCGGAAGTGGACGGCGAATGGACAATAAAATTTTTCAGAAAAGAAGGGGGCAAGATATTCCTCTCCCCGGCTAATAAAAAATACCAGCCGATATATCCAAAGGAGGAACTTAAAATCTCCGCGGTGGTCAAGGCGGTAGTCCGTAAATATTAAAATGTCAAATGTTACAGGATTTTCTTTGCATTCATACCGGTCATACCCTAGAGCGATCCTGCATATTGATGGAGATTGTTTTTTTGCGTCCTGCGAGGTCGCTAAAAATCCGGCTCTGCGCGGCAAACCGGTAGTGACAGGCCAAGAGCGGGGCATCGCTTCGTCTATGACATACGAAGCAAAGAGAATGGGCGTAACGCGGGGGATGCGGCTGTTTGAGATCAAGAAAATCTGCCCGGATGTAATTATTTTGCCTTCTGACTACGAGACATATTCCCTATATTCCGAGCGCATGTACAACATTGTGCGCAGATACACGAGCGATGTCGAGGAATACAGCATAGATGAATGTTTCGCGGACCTGACGGGGCTCCGCAGACCCCTCCATATGTCTTACGAGATGATGGCGGAGAGGATAAAGCGCGAGCTCAATAGCGAGCTCGGGATGACTTTCTCGGTCGGGCTCTCGGCGACAAAAGTGCTCTCCAAAGTCGCTTCCAAATGGGCCAAGCCGGACGGCCTGACTTTCATTCCCCTTCGTAAAGCGCCTGAATTTCTGGCAAAAGTGCCGACGGAAAAAATCTGGGGCATCGGGTCGCAGACATCAGCGCTCCTCGCGAAATATGGGGTGAGAACTGCGCTGGACTTTGCTCTGCGCGATGAATCTTGGGTGCGCTCGCATGTCTCCAAACCGTACTTCGAGATATGGCAGGAACTACATGGTAGAGTGGTATACGAGCTTAATCTTGAACCAAAGCATATTTATAAATCTATCAGCAAAACGAAAACTTTCACTCCGCCCCGAACGGACAGGGCGTATATCTTTTCCCAATTATCCAAAAATATAGAAAATGCCTGCATCAAGGCCCGCCGGCATGGACTCGCAACGCCTTTGATATATTTTTTCCTGAAGACGCAGGACTTCCGGTATCATGGAATGGCAGTGTTGCTCTCGGCCGCGGTGTCCGTGCCTCAAGAAATAATCGCCGTGGTGGAAAAAGTTTTTGAAAAAGTGTACCGCCCTCGGACACAATACCGCGCAACCGGAATAATCCTGATGAAACTACAGGAAAATATTATGACGCAGATGGATCTATTCGGAAAATCCCTGTCGGTAGAGACAACTAAAAAAATATATATTTCGATGGATACGCTGTCAGCTAAATTTGGCAAACACGCTGTCTTTCTGGGGTCAAGCTTTCAGGCGATGACCGAGGGAACGCACAAAGGAGAGCGGGGTGTAAGCTCGCAGCGGGCAGCCAACATATTCAAAGGAGAGACAAAAAGAAAGCGCCTGCATATCCCGATGCTCGGCGAGGTGAAATAAATATGGGGGCGATCTGTTAAAATTATACTGACGAACTAATTAAAATAAAAACGATTATAGATGCCAAAATTATCAGAAAAAGAAAAAGAACGGTATAAACAAACATCTGTACCGCTTCCTTTTTCTGTCCTTCAACATAAAGCAAAATAGGCTTGAGGAGCACCAGCGACCCCGTCACGCAGGCGGAAACAATGAATAAAATAAGAACCAGAGCGATGTTGATCCATCCGTCCTGTTGCGGACCGAAGATTTTTTCAAAATTACCGACGCAAAATGCAAACGCCACCACATAGGCAGCGACCCCGAGTGCATCGAGCAGTGCTCTGGTTATAATGTTATTTCTAGTCATGATTTTATTTTACCATAGGAGATGTCAATGTCTACTACCTCTGCCCCGTTCAAGTTAATTTCCGAAGCTCCTCTTCATGTTTTTTCATCACCGATACTCCGGCATCCATTTGGCTCATTCCTCCTTTTACTTTTTCCTGTATCTCTTGCGCAATCGTTTTAAAAAGCTCGGGATTTTTCTCGATCATAGCCACAAACATCTCAATCTGCGCCGGCGGGACGCCCTGGGTCCGCAGCATTTTTCTAATTAAAAAATTTTGAAACATTGCCAGAGTATACCCCTCTACTTAATTTATTACAAATCAAATTAGACGTTGCTTTGATTTTCATATGTGATACAATTGGGACATGAACGAAAATAATACAAGTAAATATGTTATCGGTATAGTTGCGTTGGTGGTTCTCGCGGTTGGAACAGTGGTTTTGATGCAAAAAAAAAGTGAGGCACAGCCGGTAGATAATAATGCGTCAGCTGATATGGCAGCTGGATCAAATACGGCGACATTTTCTGGGACCATTTCAGCAGTTGATACGGGATGCACCTCCGATGGTATCTGTAGTGTTACGATTGATGGAAAGAAAGTTATCTTAGCTCAATACGGTGGCCCAGCACCAACTGCGCCAGTCGGTAAATTGATCGGAGTAGATTCTATTAGTGACATACAGGGAAAAATTGGCGCATTTGCAAATGTGTTCGCGGGAAAAACTGCCGAGGGAGATTACACTTTGTATGGAAATAGCGCTTACTATGTGGAAGTGGCAGAGATTAGCGATAAATAACGAATGAAAAAAACGATAAATGGTAGAGCAACAGAATATCCGATAGATGATATTTTTCTAAAAAGACATTCACCCAGGGCGATGTCAGGGGACGCAATATCCAAGGAAGAACTGATGACTCTATTTGAAGCCGCGCATTGGGCGCCTTCTTCTTATAATATTCAGCCTTGGAGATTCGTGTATGGCATGCGCGGCACGCAGGAGTTCGATAAGCTTTTTTCTTTCCTTGGAGACTTCAATAAATCTTGGTGCAACAATGCAGCCGTACTCGTTGTGACTATTTCTAAAAAAACCGGCGACAAAGGCCAGCCATCCGTTACCCACTCTTTTGATTCCGGCTCGGCATGGATGAGTTTGGCTCTGCAGGCGCAAACAATGAATCTCGTCGCTCATGGAATGTCCGGATTTGATTATGAAAGGGCAAAGGGAGTACTTAATCTCACAGATGAATACAGCGTAGAAATGATGATCGCTATCGGCAAGCATGGAAAAGTGGAAGACTTGCCGGAAGCTATTCGCCCAGGCGAAAAGCCAAACGACCGAAAGCCGCTCGCGGGAATGGTTTTTGAGGGATATTTTCCGAATAAATAATTATTTAGGCCGTTTCGCTAACTCCCTTCTTCATCATTTCAATTCTCGGAATTTCTATGCCACTGGGAAGTTGTGTCCCCGTAAAAACGACTTTATTTCTAGTTTCTTTAAAGCCCATTTTTTTATAAAATTCAATTGCATGAGAATTGTAGGCAACTACTTTTAGTATAATGTCTTGCCCTGTTCCAAGCCACTCAAAAGCTTTTTGCATTAATTTTTTTCCTAAACCCTTCCCTTGAAGTTCCGGTAAAACATACATCCCGTCTACTTCTCCAAAACCATCTAAATTTAATGCTATACAAAATCCCACAACTTCTTTCTTTTTATTTTTCAAAACAAAAGTATGTGTATCACTTAAATTTTCAGTAATTTCTTTCTTTCGTTTGTCTAATTTTACAGGATCATACCAATCAATAGCGGACAGGTCTTCGATAGTAATTCCGTACTTTTCATTGGGGTAAAGTTTCAGCCAAGAATTTTTTACTATGGTTCTCATTGCTTCCACATCTTTCGACTTTGCATCCTCGATTTTAAAATCCTCGTTCTCTTGTCTTTTTTTTAATGAATTTTGTAACATGATGGGGATTATACTAAAGTTTCATTTCTTTATCTATTATCTCGTACGAATAAGACAATATAGAAAAGTTATCCACATCTACGCTCAAAGGCATTTCAAGGATCCATCTGGGTTTCTTCATCTCATTAAAGTCTAAATCGCGTCTTGCCGACGCAACAAAGGGGTGGTTCGTAAAAACGAACCGCCCCTTCTACGTTTCAATCAAAGACGGTTTTGTGTTTATCCACCCAGTACGCATCCGTCCATTCAAGGTCTCCCGAGTCTTGATTACCTGATCTCACAACACGGGCAAAAGTAACACGTCTTAGCCACCTTATCTCCTTAACGTTACTTCCTTGGTTATAAGATTCCTCGGTAGGAAGTTGCTTGGGTAGAAGAGGAAACCCCTCGATAGTCTTGTGACCGGCCCACGACGACAGAACACGTTCAATGAGCATACTATTCCTTTCTTTTATTCTTAATAGAATAACCTAATTATAAGATTTGGTCAATTAAAGGTATTATGCGCGTCGATTTTGGCGGCGACGATAAAATCGTTTTCGTGGAGTCCGCCTATAGTGTGAGTCCAAAGCTCAAGCAGAACTTTGTTGTAATGTACATGAATATCCGGATGATGGCCTTCCATTTCGGCTATGTCGGCTACCCGCTCTACGAAGTTTATCGCTCCGATGAAATCTTGGAATTTATATTCCTTGGAAATTTTCTTAGCGTCTTTGTCTAAAACCCAGCCCGGTGTTTCATCCAGATAATCTTGGCTCTCAGCTCTACTTAAAGGTTTGATACTTTTATCTTCGCATGGTACACATTTTTTCTTTAATAGATTATTCACCATATTTGTATATTTTAGCACGATATTATACAATCCGTGCATGAAAAAATTAATTACGCCTTACTGCGCTGATTTCGGAAAGCCAAACGTAATAATAAAATATTTTCCCGACCATGAATCTTACGTGTTACTCCCTAAAATTGAAAATATAAAAAATAAAAAAGTCAGGATATACCATAGACTTTATCCCAAGCAGAACAAAAGAATACTCGAACTTCTGCTCATTTTATCCCGCCTTTCGAGGGAAACTAAAAACATAGAATTGTTTGCGCCTTACCTCCCCTACGCCCGTCAGGACAAAGAAAATAAAAAAGGCGAGGCGGTCAGCGCAGATATGGTTTGCGAACTTTTAAAATCTTTTGGTATAAAAAAATTTATTACTTACGACTGCCATTTTTTACCTCGACCGGGGAGTTTTACGAGAAAGGGCTTAAAAATAGAAAACGTCTCCGCGGGTAAGCAACTTTTTTCTTACGCAAAAAAGTATTTCGGTTCGGAAAAGTTTGTAGTTATTTCCCCGGACGAAAGGTCTTCATATTTCACCGAGAACGCTCAGGGACATAAAACTCATTCGCTTAAAAAGGTGCGCGGAGAAAGCAAGGCAAATGGCGCTAAAACCGGAATCCATGCGGACATTCAGATTATGGAAGGAGAGGCGGATGTCAAAGGTAAAAATGTCTGCATATTGGACGATATTATTTCGACCGGCGGAACCATCATGCGAGCTATTGCGCACTTAAAGGCGCGTGGAGCAGAGAAAATAATCGTGGGGGCGACACATGGAGTCTTTGCCGGAGAAAAAATCGCCGAAAAAATATTAAAAAGTTCTTCTAGTAAAATTTTTGTTACAAATGCCATCATCGGCAAGGAAAATGGTAAAGTAGAAATTTTGAAACTGCCCATATAACAAAAAAATCTCGAAATATGACTTTTCGCAGGGGTTTCGAGCGCGACGCGCCCCTAAACTTCAATATTATTTAAGGCCGGTTTTTTTGAAAAATCCGTACCGGAGAAAAGTTTATATTTCAAGAGTTTCTCTCTCGCAATTTAACAATTTTATAAATACTAAATACGAGCACGAGAGCAGCGATCCATTGAGTAAAAGAAAGTACTGTATGGTTGATAATGAAATCTAATAAAATAGCCATAAAAGGAAACGTCAGCTCCAGAATAGTGGAAATATGCACGGCAGTTTTTGCAAGCCCTTTGTAATAAATAAGGAGTGCTACCATGCCGGTAGAAATAGCGATAAGTATTAAAAGACTGAACTGTGAAAAAGTTGGTACAGCTAAACTCGTCGTTCCCTCATTATGTCCAAATACAAGCAAAAAAGGTAAAGCGACTAAAACGGTGACGAGGAATCTGTAAAAAGTGCTGACTTTAAAATCTATTTTTCCTAAAAGCATCTTGGAAAATGTGGTTGAAGAACCCCAGGCAAAAGCCGCACCGAGGGCATACAGAGCGGCACTAATGGTCTCTCCGCCGGTCGCGAAAAATACATATCCATTTTTAAAAGTAACAAAATAAGCTGCGACAATTGCGAGCACCGCCCATTTGATATATCGCCCGTCAAAATTTTCTCTCAGGAAAATCCGGGCTGTCGCTATGGCAAATATCGGCTGAAGCTTTTGCAAGAGAAATACCACCGATATGGTTATGAAATGGACCTTGCCAAGTGCCGTTGTGAACCATAATGTTCCCAAAAGCCCGCTCAAAACCGAAATGATGATAATCAGCCAGCAGTCTCGCAGAGTTAGTTTTGTTCTAAAGAGATATTTAAAAACAAATGGAGACAAAATTATCAGGCCGATCAAATGCTCGAAGAAAATTATCGTAATCGGCGGGAGTGTATATAATTTCTGGCGGATGAGTCCGTCAAGTGCCCACAGCGTTGCCGCGATGAGAATGAAAACTGGACCACTGTATGACTTTTGCATAAGATTATTATATCACGAAATAACGGCAACAGCCCTTATTACAGCTTTTTTTGTGTCACTAATATAACCATATTGCACTCGCTCAGCTATCTATTCCTCGAGATTATCGAGGGGAAGGCCTGTCGTGGTTGATTTTTTTGAATGTTCGACGGATACCCCCATCAGTATCCTCGGTAGTATATAATATGTCGCCCTCTATACTAGCTTTACTATAAATAGTATGTAATCCATAGGACGGATCTTCGAAAACTTCAATCGTATCGCCCCGAACACTCCAGTAGCCGGCAGAATACCCGGGCCTATGATGCAGATAATCATGATAATCATAGTATACGCCCTGCGGATCATTTCTCTTCGTATCCCGGAAGTCCAACTCGAGATCGGTTTCATTCCCTTCTGGATCGAGCAAGATCCAACTTGTGCCCAACAACGCATCTCCCAATTCACTGTGAACATAGACGTGTTCTGATTTAAAGACAAACGACTCAATAATCATCTCCGCCATTTTCCTGGCGGAGAAGTTGTATTGCTCCCCTCCCGGCGGTGGCATAGGTAATTCAATAGATATTATCTTCACTTTTTCTTCCGAGGATCCAAAAAAAGATAAACTATAGTCAGGTGACATAATGTATGTGATATTTTGTGGATTTACCGGCCACTTGTCGGGATGCGCAATAGGTACTGGCTGATAACTTATGGTAATCTTTATCCGCGGCGCTATAAAACTTTCAAAAGGAGCATTGAACCAGATGCTATATGGATCCTGATTCATATAGGCAGTCCACCCCTCAAACTCCGGATACTGGAACGAAAAACTGCCGTCGGGGGCGGTGTAGGTTTTAGTGGAAACGATTTTGAATGTCGTTTTGAACGCGCTGAAATATAACCCAATTCCGATGGCGATCACAGCAAGGATTGCGACGATGAGTATGGTCATTTTTGATAATTTCATTTGATGAATTATTCTACTTCCCTAATAAAAACCTTACCGCCTATGATTGATTTATAGTCATCTGGGAATCCGACGTTCTCCACTCTCAAAGAGGCAATCTTGTCGGAAGCGACATTAAATTTTGATCCTTGCTCCAAAAAAGCGTCCAGAACTTTGACGACAGCAGGCGAACCGCTCGCAAATTCCACCTCAATAGAATCGCCCACCTTCAATTCCGCCGAGCAATCCCTGTCGAGCATAATCACCCTCTCCACATCCTGCATAGTGAAGGTCTCGATTATATTTCCAAGCAATTTTTTCATATAACTAATCAGGCATATCGCCTGCTTAAAATTCAATAATGGTTTTTAATAAATATTTAATTTCGAAGATTAATTGGGCATTTTAACTCTGCTTTCAAATAATAAATCCTTTGTCAGATTTCTGTATTTTTCGTCATTTGCCTTTATCGAAGCAAATCCTCCTGATTTCACAATCAGATTACCGGAAACATCAAACAAGTAGACAAATTCGTCCGATCCCGGTGCAGCTGGAGTTGCGATATATACGACTGTCCCATTTTTATCCTTCCAAACGCCATATGTGTCATCTCCGCTTTCAAGAAATATTTTTTTAATCGTCTCCGAATTCACCTGGTCGGTGCCACCGGTTGTTACCGAAAACTTAAAAGTTTCAATGACTTTTTCGAAAAATTTATCACTGGCAAATCCATTTTTTTCTGAAAGATTGTCAAGATTGACATAAACCTTGTGATTCTTGCCGTAAAATATTGCGTAACCATTATGATTAGGGACAATATCAGTATCCGAAACTGGTTTATTATAAGTGTATGGTACAGCGTTTGGATTGGGATTTGATATCGCCATACTTGGTATCTCAAAGTCTTGCTTTGAATAGGGATATTTAGAAATTATGATTTGAGATTTTGTATTTGGAGAATTTTTGTTTGGAGTATTCAATATGATTGCAGATTCATCATAGGAAACCTCGGTTGTTGTATTAGCCTTTGTAACATTGGTAATTGACACAACATCCCACCCCTCAAACTCCGGATATTGGAACGAAAAACTGCCGTCGGGGGCTGTGTAGTTTTTGATGGAGGTGATTTTGTATGTCGTTTTGAACGCACTGAAATATAACCCGATTCCGATGGCGATCACTGCAATGATTGCGACTATAATTATGGTCATTTTTCTCATTCTATTTTTGTTTTCGGACGTTGAACATCCGAAGGAATCCGAAGAAACATAAAATTAAATAGAAACTTTAATGCCGATTAATTTCCAATTTGGATACTCGTAAATATATTTTACTTGAAAATTAATTGGTGGATAACCTTGGTAATAGTAACGGCCCTTAAGAATTAATACTCCGTCTGCATCGATTGCCGGTTTTTCGCTAAATACTGGCGTGATATTAGACAAAATGGTGATATCTATTTTTTTATCGATAAAAGATTGAAACGCCTCCCTAAGTCCTTGTGGAGTTGTTTGTGCTTGCCATAGTTGTGATATTGAAGAATAAAATATAGAAAAATCGTCACTTTTTACCGCTTGACCGAAAAGCTGTATTGAATTGTTTACTAATTTTACCAAATCAGAATCACTGGGAATTGTTTTTACTTGCGGTATTCCACCTTCTACATCAATGCTTAAGATTTTCCATTGCCCATCTTCTTTTACAAGATCTACTTTTACGGGAATGGTTTTACTGTTTTTTGTTTTGATACTACCTTCAAGTTCGGTGACACTAGGGTTTATGGTTCTTGAATTCCAGAACACACTTTCAAAATCAGTTATTGAATAGGTTTTTACAAAAACATTAAACTGCTCTGCTGTTGTTTTCTCCTTGAATTGTTGAGATAAGGATTGATATGCACCGTCAACATTTCCACTTTTTATTAAGGAGAAAAAATTATCCGCCGCTTTAGTTGCACCTCTAGTAAGATATAAAACAACCCCAATAGTTATTAATATAACAGCAATTATACTCCCTATTATTATCAACAGTTTTTTCATTCTATTTATTAACCTTATCTGCATGCTATTAAATCCTTTCTAATTTGCTTAATCAATTCTTTTTCTGTCTTAAATTTCTTGAATTTTCTCAAGAATTTTTTTATTTCAAAAACGGCAGTCTTGCCATATGCATTTCCCTGATACCCGATCAAATGCGCTTCAATCTTCGGCAGTTCTTTATTATCCAGCGGGCCTATTACAATTCCTGAGCGGTATTTTTTACTCCCAAATCGCACAATACCGAAATAGACGCCAAACTTTGGCTTCTCCTTCATCTTCATAAATTCTCGCCTATCTAAATTTATCGTCGGAAAACCAATTTTCTTGCCGTAACCATCCCCCTTTATCACCTTACCGGAGATTATATAATTCATTTAGAAGCTTTTATTTAACAATTTTTATGTTTAATTCTTTGAGCTGTTTTTCTTCCAGCGGTTTCGGCGCATTCATTACTGCTGTTTTTCCGCCTCTTGTCATCGGAAAGGCTACAACTTCCCGAAGATAAGATTCACCGGTTAGATTCATGAGATTGCGCTCTACCCCGAGAGCAATGCCGCCATGAGGAGGCGCACCGTATTTAAATGCTTCGAGCATATGACCAACTCTATCTTCTATTTCTTCCTTGGAATATCCCATAACTTTATATGTAGCCTTTAAAATTTCCGGATTATTCGCCCGAATAGAACCGCCAGCGGACTCGAAACCATTACATACAAGGTCATATTGAGTAGTTAAAATGTTTTCTATATTTTCGCCTTTCAAAAGCCATTCTATGTGCTCGGGTATCGGCATCGAAAAAGGATTGTGGGTAAAAGTCCATTTTCCTTCATCCGTCTTTTCAAAAAATGGAAAATTAACTACCCAGGCATAGGCCAGCAATTTTTTGTCTTTCTTTTCTTCTTCGGTGCGCATATCGAATTTATCCGCGCCAAACTTTTCCATTGATTCTTTATAAGTAATTCTCGGAAATGGTTTTTGTTTTATCTTGAAACCCATAGATTCCACGACTGTCGTCATCATTTTTTCAATAAGATTTATCACGTCTTCCATTTCAACAAAAGACATTTCCACGTCTACCTGAGTATGTTCAAAACCTCTATCAGCCCGGAGATCTTCGTCTCGGAGGGCGCGGGCAATCTGAAAATACCTGTCCATACCGCCGACCATCAGAAGCTGCTTGTATTGCTGCGGAGATTGGGGCAGTGCGTAAAATTTGCCCGGATTCAGGCGCGAAGGCACAACGAAGTCTCTTGAACCTTCCGGTGTTGACTCTGTTAAAAGCGGAGTTTCGATCTCCGTGAACATATTTGAGAATAAAAAATCCCGGACTTTTCTCACAAACTCGCTTCTCAATCTTATATTTTTTTGCATACGCTCCGAACGCAGATCAAGATAGCGATATGCTAAACGAGTATCTTCGTTAATAATGCTAGTATCAGTCGTGATATCAAACGGTAAAGTTTCTGCTTGGCTTAAAATTTCAATTCCCGAGACTTCCAGCTCCATGTCACCGTTTAATACTCCGGCTTTAACATTTTTAGGAGGACGTTTATTTACAATGCCGGCAATTTTCAAAACCCATTCTGGTCTGATCTGCTTCGCCTTTTCTATCACCTCTGCCGCACTCGGCAATGCCACGCATTGTATCTTACCGGTCATGTCCCTAATATCAAAAAAGACCATTTTTCCTTGATCGCGCCTCACATCCACCCATCCGGCGATGGTGACTTCTTTACCGGCGTGGTCCTTCAAATCCTTCATGTAGATTCTGTTTTTCATGGCAAAAGTATTTTATCACAAATAACTTTCAATTGCGAAACTCGTTGAAGCGCAATCTTTCGAAGGGGTTTTGCGAGCGGCGGCGAGCAAACTTCAGGATTTTTTAAGCTTCAAAAAATCCGTACCGAAGAAAAATTGCGCTGATGAAGAGTTTCGTAATTCAGAGTAATCAAAAAAAACAGCGGGATGAAGAATCATCTTCGGAGCCCGCTGCTTCGTGATTTTTGCGATTAAGACTTTCTTTTAAACTTTTGGCCCGTCCAATCCTCAATCTCTTCGGCACCTTTAGTCTCTGGTTCCTGCCCCATAGTTTGGCTAGAAACCTGAGAGGATGCCTTCGGACGAATAGTGGCAATGACGTCGCTGTGGTCACTATTCACGAACCCGTTGGAGTAGACTTTAGACTTTCTTCGCTTTGACATAACAATATTTTGGTTTAAGGTGCAAGTGACATCCCCGTAAAACGAGAACACCAGCCCTTCGAAGGCTGGTGTTTGAGTTGTAATTATTATGTTGAGAAATTTTTTTACAGCGCAAATATCAGCCTTCTAAGGATTGTGGCTAAAGCTGAAAAACCAATAATTCGCCTGTAAATTTTTATTCACAAATATAATGTAGCATATGCTCACAAAAATGCAAATAAAAAAACCAGCAACATTTACTCCTTTCGGATGTTGCTGGTTTGTGAGAGTTGAACAGGATTTCAGCCGTGGTAGGCAGGCATAAATACGTTGATATCACCAATCAGCTATTTGTTTAAGAATGATTCTGGTCAGTATTTCCAGCGGGATTTTTTCCCTTTTAGCTATTCTAATCAGAGATTGAGACTTTTTTCGAAAAGCAACTGGGTTTATCTCTACCACTTCCAAATTTCCGTTCCAAGTAATTTTTGTGTGAACGCTCGCCAACAGTTTGCCAGAGGTTTTAATGTAAACAAATATATCACCTCCACATGAATTGCATGACAAATCACCGAATGGGAACTCTTTACGTAATTTTTCTAGTGTCATTACTTTTACGAGTATATTGAGAAGTTTAGCCTTCTCGTACTTTGCTCGGATAGCGCCAAGCTCGCATTGATTTCTGACTCAGGACATCTCTTTTTTTTGCGCTGACTAATCATTCCCTAGGTAGTTGCATATTAAACTCCTATCGTTTTCAAAGAACCAAAAATGACGCTCATGCGCCACTTGGTGGATTCCTTGTTCAAAAAATTTAAGAAATCGACAAACAGACGCAAAAGCCTAAAAACTGGATACTTTTGCGCCCCACCAAGAATTCCCTAATTTTTTTATTTCTAATTTTTTCATAAATATTATTTTGCAATATTTTTTACAGTTGCATCTACTAAAATTTTCATCGTGTCATAGATTTTGACATCAGTATGTTGAGGCATTAATAGTTGTAAATCAGTGCAGGCCAGAATTACATGTTCAACTTTGTCTTTGGCAAAATCATTGATTATTTTTATCAGAATTTCCCTATCTTTATTGACATATCTATTTGAAACAAGACTGTGGATCAATTTACCAATTTTTACTTGTTCTAGATTATCAGGCGTGATTTGTTTGATCTTATTGTGTTTTAAAAATTTTTCACATAATTTATTTTTGATTGTGATTGGGGTTGCTATAACTCCGACTTTATTTATCATCTCCTTCTCCAGAAACATTGCGGTTTCTTCTAGGATACTCAAAACAGGAATCTTGACTGCACTTCGAATGTCGCCAATAAATACATGCAGAGAGTTGCAGGGCAATACTAAAAAATCGGCACCGGCTTTTTCCAGACTTTTCGCGGCATTTATCAGATACGGCAGACATTTTTCCTCTCCTATCCCTTCGGCAATCGCATTTTTCTCAATATCAAATGGTAAAGGAATGCTATTGATAAAAATAGACGGGTAACTATGATGATTGATTTTTCGGCATGAGAAAATAAGCTCCAAATAGAATTCAGAGGTTGTTTCAGGTCCTAGACCACCAATTATTCCGACAGTTTTCATAAAATTTCTGCATAAGCATGCTTATTCCTATATGCCTATGCACTAGTGCATGGTAGCATAGAGTGTTATAGATTGCAATAGCTATCATGCAAATCTGTGGATAACTCTAGCCGGCCCTATTTGGCTAACTTCTTAAAAAGTAGATTGAAGCCCCCATTTTTATTACGAAGCATGCGAGATCCGCGGGTCACCGTGCTCATTCCCAGACCCAAATCCCCCACCACTGACCTATGCGTTTCTCCCTTTTTTAATTTTTTAACTATCTGCCACCTCAACGAAAGAGTTTCAAATTCATTTGGAGTAAGTATGTCTTTCAAAAAAAGAGCCATTAATTCTTTGTCTCCTGCGACATTGGAAAAAATTCCTATTAATTCTTGTTTGTATTCCGGTATTTTTTTGCTTATATGTTTCATATCACTATATTTTAGTAAACATTCACGCCGACTTTCTCCCGAACCTCTTCCATCTTTTTTGAGGCAACTTTCTTGGCTTTTTCGCCGCCCGCTTTTAGGATAGCGAGCGCACTCGGAATGTCTTTCGCAAATTCTTTGCGCTTTTCCCGCAGTGGCGCTATAAATTTCTCTAAGTCTTCTATGAGAAGCTCTTTTAATTCTTTGTATTTGCCTGTTTTACTTTTATAAATAGGTAAAAGTTCCGATGCCGGACGAAGCAGATTGTGTATAGCATAGACATTTTTCGGTATACCCTCTCCCGAATCTGTGACGATGCTCATCACCGCTTTTTTTATTTCTGCATATTCGGCAAAAAGCGGAATGGTGTTGCCATAGCTTTTAGACATTTTACGGCCGTCGGTACCCGGAATCACTGCAAATTCCTTCAGAATCATTGCCTCCGGAAGTTTAAAAGTCTCGCCGAAAGTATGATTAAATTTCTCGGCTGTATCCCGTGCAATCTCAATATGCTGTTTTTGGTCTTGACCGACTGGAATCACATCCGGACTATAGAGCAAAATATCCGCCGCCATCAACATAGGATAATTAAAAGTACCTACATCAATTTCTTGATTGCGAGCCTGCGCATCTTTGAAAGCGTGCGCCCTCATCAAGTACGGCATTGTGGTAATTGTGTCAAAAATCCAGCAAAGTTCTGTATGTTCAGAAACATCACTTTGTTTAAAAAAAATTACTTTTTCCGGGTTAAGTCCGACAGCCAAATAGTCAAGTACAACATCGGTTATATTTTCTTTCATTATTTTTGGACTTCTAATAGATTTCATTGCATGATAATCAACGATGAGAGCATAGACATCATATTCTTCCTGCTGATCCACTAATTGCTTCATCATCGCAAAATAATTTGCAATATGGGGTTTGCCGGAGGGCTGAATACCCGATAATGACACTTTTTTAGTCATTTTTGAATTTTAGCATAAAAGTCAAAAAACTAAAACATAACTTTTGAAGGGGTCGAGGCTGACGAGCCCTGAACTTCAATATTTTTTAAGGCTGGGCTCTTTTGAAAAATCCGTACCGAAAAAAGTTTATGTTTTAGTTTTTACACATATTAATAACAGTTTTACGCACTTTCATGTTTTGACAATTCATTCAGTGTGCTAGAATGAGTTTATGGCAAAGGCAGAAAAAAACGGGAGACGAGATAATTTACGGGTTCCTCCTTCGAGCATTGAATCAGAAAAAGCGGTATTGGGCTCAATCATGCTTCGCAAAAATGCAATGCACGAAGTAGAAGACAAAGTATCTCCAAATTCTTTTTATGTTGAAAAACACAAAATGATTTTCCAGGCAATGCTGGATCTCTCAAATAAAAATGAACCTATAGACGTGCTTTCGCTCTCGACAAAATTGGCTGAGCAAAAATTGCTTGATAGCATCGGAGGTAATGTTTATCTGGCAGAGATCGTCAACGTCGTCCCCTCTTCTGTAAATGTCAAGCATTATGCCGATATCGTGCAGAAAAAATACGTCTTGCGAAATCTCATTGAGGCGGCGGATTATGTGTCAGAACTCGCATTTTCCGAGGGCGATGATCATATGGATGACATACTGGATATGGCGGAAAAGAAAATTTTCAGCGTGGTTTCATCTCCGAAGAATCAACAATTTACTAACTTGAAAGATGCTCTGCCGGAAGCCTACGAACGCATTGCCAGATTACATGAAAATAAAGGTGCGTTGCGCGGACTGCCGACCGGATATAAAGATTTGGACAATATGCTTTCCGGATTACAAAAACAGGACTTGGTAATTATCGCGGCCAGACCAAGCATGGGTAAAACCACGCTGGCACTCGATATCGCGAGGAAGACATCCATGTTGCACGATAAATCGGTGGTAATATTTTCTCTGGAAATGTCTACTCAGCAACTGGTGGATAGAATGCTCTCCGCTGAGAGTCGGGTGCATGCCTGGAACTTGCGTACCGGACGCCTTTCGGACGAGCGAGGAGAGTTCGACAAACTCCGGGATTCGCTGGACAAGCTCGCCAAGGCAAAAATTTACATTGATGACCGGCCGGGCAACTCCATCGTGCAGATGAAAGCGCTTTCTCGCAGACTAAAATCCGAAAGGGGGCTCGACCTGATCGTCGTTGATTACTTGCAGCTAATGACAACGTCAAAAGATTACGATTCGATGGTTAACCAAGTGACGGAAATCAGCCGCTCATTGAAGAGCCTGGCAAAAGAGCTGGATGTACCGGTATTAGCGCTTTCCCAGCTTTCCCGGGCAGTGGAATCCCGCGGCGGCAAGCCGAGACTATCGGACCTGCGTGATTCAGGGTCCATCGAACAGGACGCGGACGTCGTAATGTTTATTCATAGTGAGGACAAGGGAAAAGAAAAGTCCGAAAGAACAAACATAACGGAAATTTTAATTGAAAAACACCGAAATGGCCCGACCGGGAAAATTGAACTTTATTTTGACGAAAAAACTACGACCTTCCAGACTCTGGAAAAAAGCAATATTAGTGAATTCTCTCCGGCTAAAGTAAAGGGAGACTTGGATGAGTTTTAATGTGCTAGAATCAGAGAATGGACATCATCGACAAGTTATCCGAAATTTTTAAAGAATTTCCGGGCATTGGCGAGCGGCAAGCCAAGCGTTTTGTCTATTTTCTAATGTCCCGAAGCGGAGCGTATAACGAAAATTTATCCAGCTTGATAACGGACCTAAAAAAAGAGGTGGCGCAATGCAGAGAGTGTTTCAGATTTTTCATCTTAAAGAATAAGCAGGAGAAATTGTGCGATATTTGCGGGAGCGCCAATGTAGATTCCTCTACCCTCTTGGTAGTTGAAAAAGATTCCGATTTAGAATCGGTTAAAAAAAGCCGAGTTTACAATGGCAAGTATTTTATTCTGGGCGGACTGGTGCCGATAGTGGAGAAAAACACCAAAAGCCAGGTACGCATAGAAGAATTGAAAGAAAAAATTAAGAAAAATAGCTTAAAGGAAATAATCCTCGCTTTTTCTCTTTCCCCCCAAGGCGACCATACGGATTCTTATGTCCGAGAACAAATCAAAGACGTGGCGTCCAAGCAAAATATCAAAATCTCCTCTCTCGGCAAAGGCCTCTCCACCGGCACCGAACTGGAATATTCGGATAACGATACCCTCAAAAATGCGTTAAAGAATAGGCAGTAGAAAAATGGATGCTTCGCTTAAATATTTAACTTATATGAAAAATCAGCGCTAAGGGTAAGAAAAGAGATGCAACAAAGAACTGCATAAGTAGAATAGTTATAAAATCTCTAAAAGTTCCCAACTCTAACGGTACATTATTCTTCACAGCGTACTTTGCTCGAATTTTATAACATAGTAGTCCATTAAGCCATCCTACAATAAGCCAAAACGGAACTAAAATCATCCATCCTTTAAAATTTGGTATAGTGGTAATATCTGTATTTGAAAATGTGTTATATGGAAGATTTAAGAATTTAGTAAGAAATTCAATTGGTATTGTATAGAAGACGTTACCAATCATGGGTATAATCCAGATAATTGGGAGAACTGTAATAATTGCCGATTTAAGCACAAATTTATTTTTTATATTCATTTTATTTTATAGAAGTAATTTTAACTTTAAAAAATGGCTGGCGGTGGCCGCTGCGGCGCAAGTAGCGAGACTTTTGTTTGTATTTTACTACTAGAATTTTCCCAGCGCGGCCGATGTCAACAATTTCCGCATTTACTTTTGCGCCTTCTATGTAAGGAGTGCCAATCGTGATGTCTTTGCCATCATCGACGAGTAAAACCTTGTCAAATGAAATTTTATCACCCTTTTTATACTCACCGATTAATTTCTCAATAGTAATAAGGCTCCCCGAGGAGACCTTGTATTGCTTTCCGCCTGTTTGAATAACCGCGAATTCATTTGCATTCATAATGAACAATACTATACGGGATTTTACAAAAAGGCAAGTTATTGTTATGATATTCATCATATGCAGACGAAAGTTATCGAAAAATATTTTTTCTACGGACTGCTGCTGGCAACCTTTATTTTTGCTTTTTTTATCTTTCGTCCTTTTTGGACCGTGTTGGTGCTCGGAATTTCCTTCTCCATCGTCCTTTATCCCATATATGAATGGTTGCAAAAGCGGTATTTGCCGAATTGGCTCTCGGCCCTTATTACTTTGATTCTTTTCATCGTCGTGCTCTGTGGCCCGCTTTTTAGCGTCGGCGCTTTAGTTTTCAGTCAGAGTCAGGATGTTTACACTCTGGTCACCGACAATAGAATCAATAAACCCTTTATCAATAGCATTGAAACGAAAATAAATAATATATTGCCTAAGGGGATTGTCTTTGATGTCGATCAAAAAATCACTGAATTTGTTTCCTATATCTCAAATAATATCGCTAATATTTTTACCGCTACTGTCTCGGCTTTCTTTTCATTTGTTCTAATGCTATTAATTATTTTCTACTCCCTCAAGGACGGGGCGCAGTGGCGCAAAGCGATCATTGTACTAAGTCCGCTCGGAGACCAGGATGATGAAAAAATAATCACTCGGCTGACCCAAACCGTCAATGGAGTTATTAAAGGCTTTCTTTTAATCTCTCTTATTCAGGGCACCGTGCTCGGACTCGGGCTCACCATATTCGGAATTCCAAATGCCGCCTTGTGGGGTGTGGTGGCGGCCATCACCTCCCTTATACCTGCCCTCGGAACTTCTCTAGTCTCCGTTCCGGCGATTATTTTTCTTTTTGCTACGGGGCAAACCGCTTCCGCAGTCGGCCTAGTAATCTGGGTGGCCTTTATGATTGTATTGATTGACAATTTTTTAGGCCCGATTATCGTCGGCAAAAGAATAAATATCTCTTCCCTCTTGATTCTTTTTTCGGTGCTCGGCGGTATCGCGCTGGTAGGACCGGTAGGCATTTTAATCGGACCGCTGACCGTCAGCTTCCTGTATACCCTCATCTCCATTTATCGCAATGAATTCAAACAAAATATCCAAAATACTTTTACATAACACCTTAACCCGCAAAAAAGAGACCTTCGTTCCGATGCATAAAAACGAGGTACTTATGTATACTTGCGGACCGACCGTCCACGACTATGCCCATATTGGGAATTATCGAGCCTATGTTTTTGCCGACACTCTCAAAAGAGTTTTGATTTACGACGGATACAAAGTTAAACACATAATGAATCTGACGGATGTCGATGATAAAACCATCCTTAAATCTCAAAAGGAAGGAAAAAGTTTGAAAGAGTTTACCGAATTCTATGCGGGTGAATTTTTAAAGGATATAAAATCCCTGAATATTGTTAATCCGAAAAAATTTACCAAGGCCACAGATTATATCGATGAAATGGTTGCAATTATAAAAAAACTATTAAAAAATGGCTTAGCCTATAAAAGCGAGGACGGCAGTATCTATTTTAATATCAAAAAATTCAAAAACTACGGCAAACTTTCCGGGCTTTCATTAAAAAACCAGAGGGAAAATGCGTCGGGCCGAATAAAATCCGATGAATATGAAAAAGATAACGCGCAGGACTTTGCGCTCTGGAAGGCATGGGATAAAACGGATGGGAATGTTTTCTGGAAGACTGAATTGGGCAAAGGCCGTCCCGGCTGGCACATTGAGTGCTCAGCAATGTCGATGGCTAACTTAGGAGAGCAGATCGATATACACACCGGTGGAGTGGATAATATATTTCCGCATCATGAAAATGAAATCGCGCAGTCCGAAGGCGCGACCGGCAAACCTTTCGTTAAATACTGGCTGCACAACGAATGGGTTTTGGTGGATAAGAAAAAAATGGCCAAGTCCGAGAAGAATTTCTACACCTTAAGAGACCTTCAGGATAAAGGTATAGACCCGATAGCCTATAGATTTTGGCTCTTAATGGCGAATTATCGCACCAGAGTAAACTTCGTCTGGGAAGCCCTAGGAGGCGCGGAAATTGCCTTAAAACGGCTTTATAGCCTCTATATAGACTTAGGGGATAAAATTGGAAAAATACACAAAGAATATCAAAATAAGTTTAAAAAATTCATCGATGACGACTTGGACACCCCGCGAGCATTGACAGTTCTTTGGGATGTATTGAAAGACAAAGATATAACAAATGCCGACAAAAAGGCGACTGTTTTGGATTTTGATAAAGTACTTGGACTCGAATTTGAAAAATTGAAAGTAGATATTATTCCGAAGGAGGTAAAAAAACTAGCAGAAGAGCGCGAACAAGCCCGTCAAAATAAAGATTTCAAAAAATCTGACAAACTTCGAGAAAAAATTAATTCTCTCGGCTATGAAATAAAAGACACATTTGAAGGGCAAAAAGTTTCTAAAATATAGGTGGGCTAATTAACACAAGCGATTTGAGTACTTAATGGTTTGGCAGGTCCACTATATCCAGCACTATCTGCGCACCAATAATTTCCTGATGATTTCTGAACACTAATAACATAATTAGTTGCAGAATCTTTACAATTTAAGATTAAAGGCAAAAGAGAATCTTTTATTATTTTAAAATCTGAGTCACTCGTGCAAAATCCAGCATATGAATTTGAATGGCTATCATAATAATTTTCGGCATAAGTTTTTGAAGTGAATATGCGTGATTCTACTATTGTATCTGCAGTAATACTGGAATTATTGATAGATCCAGTATCTGTTTTTGGTTCTGTAAATTTTGGCATTGTCGGTATTGGCACGTTCGTAGGGCTGCAAGAGTATTTATTCATTTGGTAAATTATTGTTCCTTGACCAGAAAAACCAAAACTGTCTGCACACCAGGAAGCAGATGGAGTTGAAACCAACACCGATGAACCTGCATATGATGTTGAATTACTTTTACATATTATATGGCCCACAGTAGACGAATCTATATAATCTAAGACATATTTATTACCACAAGGATTGCTTTCAACTTTGTAATATTGGGTGATAAAATCTCTCAGACCATTCACGTTATTCTTGACGGCGATGTCTTTTCCTAAATCAATAATCAATTTTTTATCAGCAGAACTTAAATCAGAATACGGGGTTGGAATCGTGGTAGATTGATTTGTATTAATTGGTGGAGTTTGAGTGTCTGTTTTTTGTGTCGCAGTATCAATTATAACAGGTGTTTTCACTTTTTTATTTTTATAAATATACACACCACCACCAATGACTATTAAAGCAACGATTATTATTAAAGGAACAATAAAACCCTTTTCGTTATTTTTCATACAAACATAAGTATATCATAACTCATAAATTTTCTCTATTTTAAAAATCTTCCTGCGATACAAAAAACATACCATGACAATATTGGCAATTATTAAATAGACGCCGAAAGAATAAATAGTAAAAGACCAATCTTTTATAATCAGTAAACCTAAAACATTGTTGAATATTCCTGTTAGGTAGACACTTGATGTTTCACTTTCTGGGAATTTCCATCCTTTTATGTAAGTCGGTATAAAGGCGAGAAGATCACTAAGTATTGCAAAAATAATTGATATAGCTAAATTATGCGTTAATGCGTACAACACCAAGGCGAGCATTGAAAATACTCCGCAAATTACATCAAAAGTACTTAACTTCCAGTAAGAATTTTTTCTGAAAATTGAAAAAACAACGACAAGCAAGGGTCCGAAGCCCGCCATAAATACGGGCAGGACAGAAAGACCGGCTCCCGCGCGAAGTTGAAAGAATACGCCAAGAAAGGGACCCAGCAACCACAGAACCCATGACACCAAATTCGGTCGAGTGGTTCCAAAAAATATATTTTTAATGTAGAAGAAAGTGGATATTAAACCGACTACTACTCCAACATAAATAATATTTTCAGGGAGCATGACGGCTAGATGCCTTCTTTTTTGAGTTCTTCTATGATGGCGCGCGCGGAGCGAGAAATCTTTGTGGGAAGTTTGATATTGAGTTTAATCAAAAGGTCCCCGCGCTTGTTCTTGCCGATAGGTACGCCTTTGCCCCGAACGCGAAGAATTTCATTAACCGCCACGCCTTCTGGAATCGTCACTTTGATTTCACCGTCGAGAGTTTGTATCGGATATTCTGAACCCAAAAGCGCATCCGAGAGTTTTAAATTCAAAGTCATCGACAGGTCGTTGCCATCGCGCTTGAAAATCAGATGCGGTGCAACATTTATTTTTATATATAGGTCCCCGGCCGCTCCCTTCGATATTGCCTCACCGTAGCCCGTCATTCTGATCATCTCCCCGTCTCGTATACCGGCTGGAATAACAATGGAGACTTCTTCTTCACGGCGCAACACTCCTTTGCCTCTGCATGTCTCGCAAATTTCTTTCGGCACAACACCCTCCCCTAAGCAAACTTCGCAAATTTTCGTGTTCGCGATATTTCCAAAAATCGTCCTTTTCGATTCTCGGATTTGACCCTGGCCATTGCAGGTTTTACAAGTTATCATGGCAGAACCCGGCTTTGCGCCAGAGCCGTTACAGGTCAGGCAATTGGAAGTCTTGGTTATTAAAATATTTCTCTTCGTGCCAAAAATAGAATCAGAGAAAGAAATCTGAACTTCCGTGGATATATCCCGACCGCGCCTCTGCTCCCTCCTCGCGCCACCACCGAAGAAATCGCTGAAAATATCATTCAAATTGCCAAAATCAAATTCGGTACTGCCATTTTGGAACCCGCCGGAGAAATCGAAACCTCCAAACCCGCCTTGCGCTCCCGCACCCGTACTTCCCATATTTTCAAAACCGGACCCAAATTGGTCATATTTTGAACGCTTGGCATCATCGGAAAGGACCTGGTAAGCCTCGTTTACCTGCTTAAATTTTGCCTCATTGCCTTCTTTTTTATCAGGATGATATTTATGGGCCAACTTGTAAAAAGCTTTTTTAATCTCATCTTTAGACGCGCCCTTATTTACTCCTAATGTTTCATAATAATCTTTTGCCATATTTTCTATTATACTCAAAAGTTAATCCTGGTCAAGAAGTTGCCTGAGAAAAATTAAGGAGTCGTGGGTTGCCTGTCCTTATGTCCTCGAGGGCGAAGGCGGGAGAATTTTTCTCAGGCAACTTCTTATATCATTGGCTCAGCTTCTCCTGATGCTTTCGCTCGCTCTGACTCTTTAGGCATCGGAGTCGTCTCAGTTAATTCTTCTCCATTTTCTGTTTCTTTATTTCCATTTTTCTCCCTCTCTTTTCTTTTCGCTTTTCCCTCAATTATTGCCTTTTCTTCGGCACTTCTTATTATCGTTGATTCTTCTTGCGCGATGAGCTTCGCCGCGTCGTCTTTAGGTATTGAATATTTTCGGCGGGACGCTTCTATAATTTCTTTTCTGAAGGAAGGATGCGTGGGAGGCAGGACCCGGAGAGTTTCGGCTGAAAACGGATCATAGGATTCTCCGTCGATGGTCATTTTGATGTAGAATTCCGCCACAGCCAGATTGATCATGTCCTTGACGTCAAAGATCGGCGCGAATTCGGGCTTTAATTTTACGGCATCCTCACCGCCCACCCTAAAACAAATCAGACTGCCGGTATTGCCCAAGACGGCATGCTGAACTTGGGGTATAAGCTGACCGATGTATTGGTGAGCGATAGTAAGATTCAGCGCGTATTTGCGAGCTTCCGACAAAATATTTTCAAATGTCTGAGTAACTATATTATGAAACTCATCGATGTATAAATAGAAATCTTTGCGCTCGGATTCGGGGATGCTCGCCCGTTCCATTCCCGCCTGTTTGATTTTTGTCAGGAACATTGAGCCGAAGAAAGATGAATTTTCTTCTCCGATGCGGCCTTTGGAAAGATTGATAAAAACTATTTTTTCCTTGTTCATCAATTCGCTGATGTCAATCTTATTCTGCTTCTGTCCGAAGATATTCCGCAAAAGCGGGTCAGAGAGAAATTGCCCGAGCTTGTTAACGAGCGGGATGATGGCATCCGTGTCGAATTTTTCTGACCAGTCGGCGAATTCGATAGCGAAGAATCTCTTGACCATGTCATCCGTAATATATTCCACCACCTTCTGTCGATAGTTTCTGTCCGTCAGCATCGAAATCATCCCGCGCATGGTGGCATGCGGATAATCCAAGAGCGCCAGACAGGTAAATCGAAAAACGTGCTCGAGACGAGGCGTCCAATTGGCTCCGAATTGCTTGTGCAGGACTTCAATCAGACCTTGAGTCAGCTGAAATTTAAACAACGGGTCAACATTGGCGAGCGGATTAAAGGATGCTGGAAAATCAATATCAGACGGGTCGATAATGCAGACATCCTCTATACGCTCTTTGGGAATGTAGTCCAGCATTGCGTCTATCACATCCCCGTGCGGGTCAATCAGACATAGGCCGTGATTATAGGTGACGTCCTGGCGAATAAAAAGCTCAAGCAATTTAGTCTTGCCGACACCAGACTTACCAACAATATAAAGGTGCCTTCGGCGATCCACACGCTTGATACCGAAAATGAATTTCTTCTCTTCGAGCGATGCCACGTAATTCGTCCGTCCAATAAAAGAAACATCTTCAGGCTTCACCTTCCCGAAGACAGGCAATTCCGGCGGCGGAGGCCCGTATTTGATTAATTGCACTCGATTGGCTTTGGGCATATACAGGGCCTATTTTAGCATAAAATTTAGTAAACTTCCTGCCCCGGCGCCTTGGTTGGGGTTCCGACTGGAACGTCGGAGCTGATAATCAATAGACCTCTTGCTGATAGCATTTTGCGCAAAATACTATTTCCGGGCGCTCGGGAGCATAAGGAGTCTCAAATTCTACCTTACACTTCCCCTCCCCATGAAAATGATTTTCTTTATCGCACACGCAAGATCTATGCCAAAGTTTCATTGGATTTCGCATTTTTAATCTGCTTTCATGACGGCAGAAAAAACATAATCTCGGTAATGGTACACCCAGTTTTCTATATAAATTTAATTCATCCAAGGTTATCTTATATGCTCCTCTACAATAATTACTAGATTTTTCTTTATTTTCGCATTCTATAACTTCATTCGTTATGGAGTCTGTAACATCAACCAGACTTTCCGGCAAATTTTTTGAGTTAACGGTTGTTTCATATTCTGATCCTTTTCTGTCCCGCCATCTATAACCCATTTTAATTGCGTGCTCCTTATCCATAGGAAAATAATCTTGCGCCTGAGTTTCATTGTAGCAAAATGTGGAAAGTTCGGCAGGAAAAAACTCGCCATATTTATAGACAATTCCCTTTTTATCTATGTATGGCATATTGTTCATATGTTCTTTAATCTTAGGAAGCAACTTTTGATATTCTTCCTTAGAATACTGCCTGTTTAATATGCAATATTTTTTACTTCTTACACCGATACAGCCAAATAAATTAGAGCACCCATGACAATTAAATGAATACTCAACATCATTTGAACTATAAACTACGCTTGTAAAAAGACTGCGATAATTTCCTACTCCGGTATCAAAGGCTTCATAAACAAGTTCAGCCAATCCTATGCCGGGACCCGAATCATAAACATCTTTAGCATTTATTGCCAGCCAATGAGAATTTTTTGCGTCTTCTATGACGCCATTTGCATCAAAACAAATTTTGCAATTTTTCGTACCTTCTAAATTGTCTCCAGTGGAATTTACCACCTTTATTTGAGCCGCAAAACGATGCAGCGATTTCAGATATAATTTCTTAAATTTATTTTTAAGTTCTTCGATAGTTTTATAATCTTTTAAATTATATTCTGCCAGTCTATTTTTGTATTCTTCTCTTGAGAGTTGCTCGTTCCACATGCAGTATGATTTGCTACGTAAATTTGTACAACCAAAGCAGTCTGTGCAACCTATACAATCATATAGAAAATATGAATCAACACAGCTTTTACAATTTAACGAATATAGTAAATGATAGCTATCTGAACAGATAACATCTTCATAACAAAGTTCCGATCGAAAAACCACATATAAGTCTGACGAGTCTTTTATTTCGGAAATTCTATTTGAGTAAAAAGTTCTTACGGATTTCCACACTCCGGAACACATGTAGCAATCTTTGTTTTCTTCGGCGACATTGCAATAATCACTATTCGTTGCATTTATATTCGAAAGACATTGTAGAGGAACCATATTTCTTAAATCTCTCCATTGTTCAAAAAAAGATTTTGAAAAATCATACTCTTGCCCATACGAAAGCGGATCCCATGTATCCCCCCACCAAGCGTTGGAATCATATACAGTAAGCTTTTCCTCTGGAGATATAAATGAGATGACCATTTCTTCGTGCCCCGGAACATCGCATTTTCTCTTAAAAAGAGACATTTCGTTGCGCCAGCATAAACGCCGAATAGTTCGGCACTCCGGGCAAAAAGTCGGCGGAGGGACTTTGATTTTTTCATAGAAATTAAAATCCTCCGATTCTATGGCGAAATCTTTTTTACAATTCTGACAATTTTTTATTTCGCTTTTATTATCCATTTATCATTAACTTTACTCAACTAAAGTAATTAGTCAGATAAAGTAGAAGAAATTAGTAAACTTCCTGCTGGTAGCATTTTTCGCAGTAAACTGTTTCGGGACGATCGGGAGCATAATTGGTGATAATTTCTTTTCCGCAATTTGCACAATTGCGATTCCAGAATTTATACGGGCCTCTGCGGGCGATGCGGTCTCGATGCCGGCAATAAAAACATTTACGGGGTATTGGAATGTTCATTTTCCTATAAAACAAAAGCTCCTGATTTATGATTTTATAATTTCGGTTACAATCTATGCATTTTAAAATTTCATTCATTATATTATCAGACACATCTTTTATATGATCCGGAATTTCTTCTGGTTTTATTGTTTCCTTTCCTTCTGTCTTTTGTGTATCATTTTCCCACTTGAAACCTTGAGCTATCGCCTCTTCTTCGGTAAGAGGCATATTATCCTGCGCAATTGTTTCATTATAAGCAAAAGGAGCGAGCTCTACCGGAATCATCAATCCATATAAATCTTTTGATTTTAATTCTTCAATAATTTTTGAACGCAACCTTTCATACTCTTCTTTTGTATATTTTTTGTTTAAAATTGAATATTCACCGTGATGCAGGGCATCACAACCTATGCAATTTTTGCAATTTCTGATATAAAATCCATATAGAATATCTTGGCAATTTTCGGCGCCGTATGTCCCGATAATATTACTTGAAAGGCCTGTCGCAACTGCCTCAAGTATCCGCTCTGACTTTGTGCCGTAACCAATAGTATCCATAGAATCTTTGACTCCCTTGGAAGAAAATATATATCTGGAATCCTCAGCATTCGTAACTTCAAAAGAATCTCGTACATTTTTACATTCAAATAAATAATCCCCTGTAGAATTTACTGTTTTTATATTATTATTTTCACGCATTGGAAAATCTAGGATAAATTTCTTATATTTTCTTTGAAACTCTTGCGTTTTTTCATAAGACCCTAATATTCCACTCACTTTTTTCTTAAACTCGTCCGGCTGCATCGGCTTGTTTAAAAAATAATTTGATTTATTATTCAAATTTACACATCCAAAACAATTCATCACGCCGCGACAATTTAAAACAAAAATGGAGTCAACCGAACCGCTTATATTTTGACCGAAAAGTATACCTGAAGATTCTTGAACATTGATAGATTCATAACATCGTTCAAAACTGGTGCCGAAATATATATCTGACGAATCATTTCCATTTCTCACCCCTCTGGAATAAAGCAAATCTTCCGACGGACTGGTATTAAAAACTAAATAGCAATTTCTGCAACCGCTTGCCATATTTGAATATTCGCTATTTATGTTGGGTCCAGTGCCTAAAGAAATATAAGTCGTAATTTTGGGAACCTTTATTAGAAGTTCTTTAAATTGTTTAATAAAAGAGCGGCTTTCATCATAATCCATCGCGTACTCTCTCGGTTCCCATTTTTCTGAATAAAAACAATCATAACAATAGATGGTATACGGGGACTTAGGATTATACATTGAAATAATGTTCTTCCCGCACAGTTCGCATTTGCGTCCGGAATAGAGAGTAGTCTCATTCCTAAACATTGCGCGCATTTTGAAACGGCAATCCGGACAGACTTTGGGTGCAGGCACTTTCATTTTCTCATAAAAAGAAAGGTCATCCCTGTCCAAGATGAATTTTTGACTACATTTTTTACATTCCTGGTTCATAGTTCATTCCAAGATTTTTCGGAGAATATCTTCCGGCACTTCTTTTATAGATTTTTGTTTAGAAGGAATTGGCGGAGGTGCCGGAGTAGGTTGAGAAGAAGCCGTGGCGGCGGGCGACGGAGTCGAGATTTTTTCCTTAGACACTTCTTTGGAAGCGTCAGGCTTACCCGGCGTGCTTTCGCTCAAGGGCGTTCCAGCATTGCTGGATTTAGCTGAAATCAAATCTTTCAATTTACTCATGTCTTCTGCACTGGCAGCGCGATCTTTGGGATGCATGGATATGTTTTTACCCGCCTGAGCGGGCGGGTTTTTTAGAACATCAAGCGAGACAGGTGGCGGCACTGGAGAAGAAGGCACACTAACCTTCGGCTGCGGAGAGGGTTTGGCAATAACTTTATTTAAAATTTCTCTTAAAGCGAGATTGTCTTTTGATGCCTTTTGGACAAACCTTGGCTTGGCGGCTAAACCGCCGCCGGATTCTCCCGGCGGTTTAGCCGCCGTAAAAACTTTTTTAATGGCACCGAATATTCCAGGTTTGCCCCCAAGATTGGAATGTCCACCCACCCTCGAGACTGGCTTGGGGAAACGTCTTTCATCTCTCTCTGGATACCTTTCCATCCTTTCACCACCTGCTCTATCTTTCTGCTGGAATTCAATGCCTAAATCGGCTAGCGGTTGAAAAAAAGTGGATTCATCCTGCTTAATTTGATTTTCTGACCTCTTTTCCACCTTAATTTCGCCTGACTTTATTTTTGCTATGCAATCTTTGCAATAAACAGGTCTCCCTGGTTCCGGCTTGAAGGGCACCGTCGTTTCTTTGCCGCAATTTGAGCAAATCGCGGGAAATTTTTCCAGATTTCCGCTCCCGCCATCATTGTCAGTGCCGAGCGACATTCCGCTCCAATTATTAATTTCTCTCTCCACGTCTTCCTTACTTCGGCAATAGAGCGCGCGTGAAGATCTGATTACCTCTTCTTCAATTTGCTTGTTTCCGGACTTTATCATCTGTGGCAAAGTCTTAGCCGAGAATGGACGAGATGTCACGCCATCGATCATTAACTTTAAATATACTTTATAGTTCGGCAAGTTTACTATATCCTGCGGAGTAAATTCCGGATCAAATTCGGATTCCAGAAATTCCGCATCATCGGAGCCGACTCGGAAGACTATCATCGTGCCGACGTTGCCGAATACAGCGTCGCGCACGGCTGAACTTTTATCGGTTACCAGCTGAGCCGTGTATTGGTGAGCGACGGTCAGGTTCAGTCGGTATTTTCGGGCTTCCGATAAAATACCAGCAAATGCATCCGTGACGAAATTTTGAAACTCATCCACATAGAGATAAAAGTCCCTGCGAGATTCTTCCGGAATGCGCACCCTCTCCATTGCCGCCAGTTGAATTTTGGTAATAATCATTCCACCGAGGAGGCTTGAGTTGTCTTCCCCGATACGCCCTTTGGAAACATTGACCAGAAAAATCTTTCCCTCATTCATCATGTCGAAGACATTTATCGTGCTCTTGCTCTGACCGACGACATTACGGATAATGGAAGTCGAAAGAAACTGTCCGACTTTATTTTGAATCGGTGCGATCGCCTCATTTCTAAATTTATCCTGCCAAGCCTCATATTCATGTACCCAGAAAGCCTTGATAACCGGATCTTTTAGATTCGAAATTATTTTTTGGCGATAGTCTTTGTCCACGAGCATGCGCGGAATGCCGAGGAGCGTCGTGCCCGGGGTATCCAAGAGAGCCAGGATAGCATTATTTAAAATATATTCCATTCGGGCGCTCCAAGCATTCGCCCAAATTTTAGTAAAAATCCCCATGAGTCCCGATGCTACTAAATGCTTGTACTGCGGGTCGATCAGCTCCAGAACATTAAAACCGATATGATGATCGGCATCAGCCGGATTAAAATAGATTACGTCTTTGACACGTTCGGGCGGGATGGCCGAGAGAACTGCTTCAACATTCTCTCCATGCGGGTCAACCATACAGACTCCGTCGCCATTTCTGATATTCTGAATTATCATGTTGAACATCAGAACTGATTTGCCGGTACCGGACTTTCCGAGCATATAAACATGCTGGCGCCTGTCTTTGCGCTTAATGCCAAAAAGCTGATTCTTGTCACGGTAGGTGGCAATTCCAAGATATGTCATTTCTTTATTTATAGGTATTCCCGGCGTTTCCATATGAAACTATTTTACAATAAAATAGCCGAAAATAAAAGCTCCACGAATGGGGCGGCCTAAGTGAATTTTATTGTTCCAACACCGCACTATGCGCACTTGCAATTGCTCTCCGCCTCGGCGCATTTTTTACATTTAACTTGCATCATTGATTTTTCTTTGCATTTATTAAAATGAAGCGGATCATACTGCGCCGATGTGTATCCGCATTTGGGACATTTGAATCCGTCTCCTTCGCCTTGGCAGAGACTGCAATGTTTGGCGGATAAATGTTTAGCTGCATTATAGACCATAAATTTATTTCTCTAATTTTTTATAGAGAGTTCCGGTAATCGTGAGAATCGCGAGTCCGGTGATGACTAGATACCAAGGGCTTATTTCCAGCAGTCCGAAATCTTCCATCAGCCCTTTCAATCCTTCATGCACCGCTATCGCTCCACAAATTATCAAAAGTCCGAAGGCCACAGGATACCTTCTAAAAACATTTTTAGTCCGCGAAGCCATCATTTTATTTACCTGATTCGATAAATTTTCGACATGTTCTAAAACATCCAGATTTATTTCTTTTTCGTCCTGTTTGTTCATTTATAAATCATTATACATCAAGTGAAATTTTTCTAATAGGTTTTTTATCCAATTACAAAAGTTTGACTTTATTTGACTTCTTTGATATAATCCATGAAACTTGTCAGCATAATGAAACAAGAGGTGATCCCCGGCCATGTACGGGCATATACATGGGTTCTGGCACTTGTTGCCATAATCACTGCAGTTGCGGTAACACGAAACTGGCACGCGCCTGTTGGCATGCTAATTTTGATAATCGGTGAGTTCTTGGGCAACCAAGCAACCCACTTAGCCCAGCACCATGATGAATTACCACCGACGTGGATAGAAGTGCAGCAACAACGTCACAAAGTAATATTTCAAATCCTGGGGCTGTGCATAGTGATAGTGGGAATATATATCGGGTTGAAATAAACATCAACCACAAAATCAAAGAAGGGCTTGGATTCGTCCGAGCCGTTCCCTTTTTATGACTAGCAATGACCGTTCTTGTCAATGTGTAAAATCGAACTTTGCATAAACTATAATCACAATGCAAGAAAATCGCTATTTACTAATTATTGTTATCCATTTTTTTACAACGGCATAGTCGGCTGGATTTTCTTTCTTAAATTTATTTTGATTTTTAAAGTAAGCTTTTTGTATTTCCGCCCAATATTCACTGACACGAACATAAGCCAAGTATTGTCTCCGAACTTTATTATCTTCTACCTTAAGTTTAAAAATTGAATATAATTGATCTAACGTGATACCTTCCACATATTCAGAAATATATCTATCTTTTGATATGCTGCGTGAATAAACTTCATCTAACATTGAAACCCTCTCTGCCGATGTTAAAACACGACTATTGTTCCAGTCGTTGGGATGACCAACTTCGTGTTGAAAAACATCAATAAAACTCTCCTTATCTATGCCGGTCGTCGGCAAGTTAATTTTTAAAGGTACACCACGCAAGTCACCTAATTTACTATTTAATAACATGTTAATACCAAATGGTTCTACTTGACCTAACATCTCTGTTTTCCCTTCATTTCTTATATCAGTCTGACCCACAAACTCGATTTCTGATATTGAGGCTGTAACATAATTTTTTGGATATGTATTATCTAAAAATGCTTGAAAATCTCGTAAGGATAGGCCTGGAACTGCATCTATATTTTTAAAAGATAAGGGTTTATTTACTAGTTTATTATGTTCCCACCTTTTTTTATATGCATCGGCAACAATAGAACCCGTAGTCATAGCGATTGGAACATTTTTGTTTACAAAAATATTTTCTTCAGCTCGCTTTTCCGCCTCTTCAAGTCTAGCCAAGAACTTTAAATCATTATTGATCCAATGAATAGACAAAAATCCGTCTACTGCTGGTCCAAAAATTTCTTGTTGTTTCTTAACTTTTTCCGTGATTTTTTCTTTCTCAACAATTCCCTTTAGTTTTTTAAAGGCGTTCTTCCTTTCTAATTCTACAGAATCTTGACTGGCCTCAACTGCAACTGTTTCAACTTCCTTTCCTACCTTTTGTGCTTGAAGTTCTTTTTGAGAAACTCCGGCAAGTAGAGCATAAAGTACAATAGCTAAATGACGATTAAAAAATCTTTTCATAAATTCTTTATGTCCACCTGTTTTATGTTCCAAAGAATTTTGTTTGGGTTTTGTACCTTCCATATTTATCATTTTAGCATAAAATGATAAAGTTAAACCTTCTTTTTATAAAAGAAAACCTGCGCCAACAGTTAAGCGGGCGCAGGTTGAAATTCTCGAGTGATGTTTTGCATTAGGTAATCACTTCATTACCCTTCTGTCTTTTAGATCTCTACCTCCTCTACAGTAACGGTGGCTTTACCGTCATGTAGGTCCGCATACAGATCAGGAGGGAAATCCCATTCCGATCTGAGAAGAAGAAAACGCCCATCATCGCCCACAACGAATTCTTCGGGGAAAAAATCTTCGAACACGGACACGCGGAAGAACTTGTGAATCGAGACCCGGATTGCGCGTTCCGGCTTCTGACCAAGTGATATAATTATGTCACAATCACCCGTGATATTACGAACAAATCGAGTGAAAATATCATTTGTGCCTTTAGTCACACGAAGTTGAGCCACTTCTTTTTCTACGGTTACTCGTTCGCCTTTTTTTTTCATAATTTTTTTTCTCTGCAGTTAAGACCTCCTCACATCATTCAAAGAATGACTAGAGGCCTTAATCTACAGAGAATCTAAGTTGAATATTTTTTAAAAGAGCTATATAGGCGTATTAAACACTCAATGGACCTAAAGGTCAATAGAACTAAAATCCAATTATTGCGGGGACTTTTAGAAAAAACATGGGGTTCCGCAGAATATAAATAATACGAAAAAACGCAGGAAAGTAATGCTCCCTCCGTCTTCTCGTTTTATTTACTTTCTCCGGGCTTCTTTAAGTCTGCCATTTGGATAGGACTTTGGATTTGGGGCGGTGTCATATCAATGACGCCGAATTGCTTCTCGTAATTTTGGATTTGCCCATTTATCCACATAGCAATGCTTTTCATCACTTGCGGCGTCGCGGCAAACGGATCCAGATTGTTTCCTGAAGTTAGTGCAAAAGAGAAAATCTCCTTGCCGTAAGCGCCAATGGCGCCGTCGCAGAATTTCTTTGGCAATTCATTCATGTTCACTTTTTTAGGGTCAATCATAGGTCTTTATTTTTTGTTTAATTAATAATTTATTTCGCTTTTCCTGCTTCCCCTTCACTCTTTTCACCCTCTTTGAATTCCGCATCTTTTACCTCGGGACCTTGTTCTTCTGGAGTTTTAGGGCCTGTGTCCGCTCCCGCTTTGGCCATCGCTTCCCCTATTTTGGACATTTCGGCTGATAACTCTTCGGTCGCTTTTTTGATTGTTTCCGCGTCAGTTCCGTCTTTTACGCCTCGTAGCGCGGTAATTTCAGCATTGACACTATCCCTTAATTCAGCAGGTATTTTGGTTTCATTATCTTTCAATGCCTTCTCAGCGGTATAAATAATCATCTCCGCAGTATTTTTTACATCCACAACTTCCTTTTTCTTCTTATCTTCTTCGGCATGCAGTTCCGCATCTTTTTGCATTCTCTTGATATCTTCATCCTTGAGCCCCGAACTTGCCTCGATCTTGATAGATTGAGTCTTGCCAGAAGCCTTGTCCTTTGCCGTCACATTCAATATTCCATTCGCGTCAATATCGAATGAGACTTCAACCTGCGGCATACCCCTCGGCGCCGGTGGAACTCCGTCTAAAATAAATCGGCCCAAGGATTTGTTGTCGGACGCCATCGGACGCTCGCCCTGCACGACATGAATTTCCACGGAAGTTTGATTGTCCGCGGCCGTAGAGAATATTTGAGACTTATTTGAGGGAATAGTCGTGTTTCTTTCTATCAATTTTGTCGCTACACCCCCCAAAGTCTCGATACCCAATGATAATGGTATAACATCGAGCAACAAAACATCCCGCACGTCTCCCGCGAGCACTCCCGCCTGAACCGCAGCGCCGAGCGCCACCACTTCATCCGGATTGATCGACATATTCGGTTCCTTGCCAAAAAGATTTTTCACGGCAGATACGATCGCCGGCATTCTGGTTTGTCCACCAACCATGATGATTTCATTTATTTCATTCATCTTGAAAGGCGAGGCCGCAAGCGCCCGCTTGGTAATTTCAATCGAACGATCGATCAGATCTTTGGTGAGCGACTCTAGTGTGGCGCGAGACATTTTCATCAGCAAATGCTTCGGCCCTCCGGAGTCGGATGTTATAAACGGAATATTTATTTCGGCCTCGAGCGTCGTCGAGAGCTCATGTTTGGCTTTTTCCGCCGCTTCCCGCAGTCGCTGATGCGCGAGCGGGTCTTTGGTCACATCAATACCGGATTCTTTTTTATATTCCTCGGCGATCCATCTGACAATCTTGCGGTCAATATCGCCTCCGCCCATATGGCTGTCTCCATCGATTGACTTTACTTCTATCACGTCACCGCCTATTTCAAGCACTGAGACGTCAAAAGTTCCTCCGCCGAAATCATAAACCACTATCTTTTCATTTTTCTTTTTGTCAAACCCGTAAGCCAGCGCGGCCGCAGTGGGTTCATTGATGATGCGCTTAACATCCAAACCAGCAATCGCTCCGGCATCTTTCGTTGCTTTTCTTTGCGCATCGTTAAAGTACGCTGGCACGGTGATTACAGCTTCCGTTATTTTTTCTCCTAACTTTGCTTCGACATCCGTTTTTATTTTTTGTAAAATCATCGCAGAGATTTCTTCCGGCCGGTAAAATTTATCCATCATTTTGACTTTCACTCCTCCGCCGTCGCCTGCTTCGATTTTGAATGCGGCGGTAGCGCGGTCTTTCTGTACTTCCGCGTCATCAAAACGGTGCCCCATAAAACGTTTAATCTCAGCAATCGTATTTTCCGGATTTGTGATTGCCTGTCGCTTTGCCAGAAGCCCGACAATACGATCGCCATTTTTTGCAGTCGCGACGACCGAAGGCGTCGTGCGGTTGCCTTCAATATTTTCCACAATCTTTGGCGCACCTCCTTCAATAACTGCGACCGCTGAATTCGTTGTTCCTAAATCTATACCTATAATCTTGCTCATAAAATTCTTCTTTTTAAAATCCCGATCCGATAATCGGGGTTAATAATTAATTAATACAATTATATACCTATTTATTATTTTTGCAAGTTTTTCGTGGTCACGAAATGCTTGTCAAAAAAGAGTATGTAGTATAGGATATAAGCATGTCAAGCAAGAAAGACTATTCCAATAAGATATTGAAGATTCTGGGAGAAAAAACAGCTATTTCTTTGCCTCAACTTAGAGATAGCGCATTGGACTCAGAAACATCGCCCAAAGCGCTGTCTCGCGATAATTACGCCATTACACGCTCTTTAAAGGGACTGAAGGACGCGGGATTGATAGAACAAATTGCCTCTCCGCAGAATGAATACGCGCGTCTGACGAGGGAAGGCAAGAAAAAAGTGCATAGTTTAAAGTTGGATAGTGACACCACTCTGGTGAATACTTCTTGGGACGGTTTTTGGAGAATTATTTTGCTGGATCTTCCGGAAGAGCGAAAAAGTGAGCGCGAGAGCCTGCGCTATCTGCTTAAAAAGGCCGGTTTTGTGTGCCTCAAAAATTCCGCCTGGATTTCTCCTTTTCCCTTTGAGCATTTGTTTACGAATATAAAAAAGGACTTGGGGCTTACGAGCGAAATGATGATCATCGTCACTGAACACATAGACGAAGAAAGTAAAAAGACTCTATTTGAAACTTTCGGGAAATAACCTCAGGCTGACTCCTGTGGTGATTTGCTTTTTCCTGGAGTATAATTATTGCGAAGAAAGGCGCTCGTGAAAAATCAAAAACAGACCGACCTAAAACTCCGACAAAGTTCTCAAAAGAAACTTGAGGGTATGAAACCCCTAAAGATACGAGAGTTGTTTCGCAGAATCGCTCGGACAGAAGTTTGGCGCAATGTTGCTCGTCACGACTAAAAAAAGTGAACGGGCATGGAGAGGGCAAGGTCTCGAACTTATGCCCTCTTTGATATTTAATAAACTTCCTGCTGATAGCACTTTTTCCGCCCGAGGCGGACCAGCCTTGGGCTGGCGCAATTAGTACACCTCCTGCTGATAACAACGCTCACAGTATATCATCTCCGGCCTATCTGGTGCATAAGTGGTCTCAAATTCATTCGAACATTTTTCTTGATGATGTGGATGTTTTTTATCACACATACATGAACGAAGATATAATTTAAAAGGTCCTCTCATTTTTATACGTTCCATATTTCGACAATTAGGACACATCGTCGGTAACTGAATACCTAAACTTTTATATACCTGAACTTCATTTAAGAGAATCCTGAATGCGCTTGTGCATCCATCATCACATTTACCTTCATGCACGCAATTTATTATCTCATTAGTAATAGAACCTTTAAATTGTTCTGGATTGCTGGGCAAATTATGCACTTGTAATGTTACTTTATAATTTCTTTTCATATCTTTTCGCCATTTATACGATTTTGCCGCGGCTTCTTCTTTTTTAATGGGATAATATGTCATTGCAATTGTTTCATTATAAGAAAAAGGAGAGAGTTCAGCTGGGAAAAATTCGCCATATCCGTATGAAGAACCTTTAGAATCAAAATATTTGATTTGATTCATTTGAATTTTTATTTTCTCCAACATTTTCTTATATTCTTCTTTTGAGTACTTTTTATTTAAAATATGATATTCTTTCTTCTTGAGACCAACGCAGCCAAAAAGATATTCAGAAGAAAAACAGAGATTGGTATATTCTACAAAACTGTTGTTCCATGACGCATCTAGAAAACGTATATTGTTTGAATTAGTAACTCCTTGGACTTCATAGCATAGCTCTGAAGGGTCGTAGGCGATATTATTGACGTCCATTGAATCTTTCACATTTACGCAGTTGACTGACATATATTTAGAATTTTCAGAATTTCTAACAGAAAAAGCATAGTGCAGATATTTTCCTTCTTCAATATCGTTTCCTGTACAGTCAACACATTTCCGCTGATATGCGAAAACTCTTGGAAAACTATTTTTTAAGATTTCAAATTGCTGTTTCGCTTGCTGAAATGCCTCTCTGCTTTCAGTCAGCTCGGTTACCTTTTTTTTGTATTCTTCTTTTGAGTATTGAACATTAAAGATATGATAGGACATTTGTCGCAATCCTACACAACCAAAGCAGTAATTGCATCCTCTCAAATCATATCCAAGAATTGTATCGGAGCAGGAATCAGCGTACGTAAGATGGGCACACCGATATAAATGCGTGCAATAATTGCAATCAACAATAAATTCCGCATTATTTACATGAAGACAATCATAGGCGTTCTTTGTTTTGTTTGAGTATTGTAGATAAGCTCCATCCTCGTTGTAATGAGAGGCAAAGCATAAGTATGCGTTTTTATTTGATATAGAGTAATTGGCATAATCAGAATTTATATTTTGCGAACCAGTCATAGCTATTCTCGGAATTTTATTCATAAGTTCTTTAAATTGCTCAAAAAAAGACTTAGAAAAATCGTACTCCTTCGAAAACGAGGCTCCATCCCAGCCATCTCCCCACCAGCATTCATGACAATATACAGTAAAAGGTGAGTCTGCTGGATATGTTCCGATAGTTGACTTATGGCACATATCACAAGATCTAGAATAGAGACTGCGTTCATTACGCCATGTCATTCGCCGAATCAGCCGGCATTCAGGACAAAAAGTCGGCGCGAGAACTTTTATTTTTTCGTAAAATCCAAAATCATCCGGCTCGATGGTAAAGTCTTTTTTGCAGTTTTGACAATTTTTAGTTTCTTGTTTCATATTTATTTTAACTATTCTCTAATTCGCGCGAATTAGAGAATCAATAAACTTCCTTGTTGTAACAACTTTCGCAGTAAACTTTTTCAGGACATTCAGGGGCATAGCATGTCTCAAATTCATTCTGGCAATGCCCTTCATGACCGGCAATGTGGCTTCTGTCGCACATACACTTGCGATGCCACAATTTTCTGGCTGATCGCAATTCAAATCTTCTTTTATAGCGACAGTTCGGGCATCTTCTCGGAAATGGTATATTTTCTTTTCTATAAAAAAGAAGCTCGTTTCTGGTAATATTGTAATTTTTAGAGCAATCTACGCAGGAAAAAATCTCGCTCAAATATGAGTCCGGCACGTCTTCTATTTTATCAGGAATTGATGCGCTAGAGAGAGTTTCCATCCCAAAAGTCCCCGGAATATCTACCTCCCAGTGCCAACCTTTGGCCAGAACTTCTTCTTTACTCATCGGCATATAAAGATTGCCCTGCGTTTCGTTATAATAAACCGGCGCGATTTCCGGAGGGAAAAATTCGCCGTACTCCCCCGTCTTCTTCATATGTTCAATAATGCGCCCTTTGAGTTTTTCATATTCCTCCTTAGAATATTTTTTATTAAATATCATGTGGTCTTTTTTTTTCACGCTGACGCAACCAAATATATTCTGGCAGTTTTGGCAAGTATCGCAATACATTGCATTCATATTGTCATAACACAGATGACAGAATTGGCAGTTCGAAAGACGGGTACAACCATGACATTCATAACAAAGTTCAGTAGTATTCCAACCAATATGGTAGACATCCATACAATCTTTGAGATCTAAACATCCATATGTATATTTACAATTTTCGGCCCTATTTACCTCGAAAGATTTGAGGACATTTTTACAATCATAAAGTAACGAACCAATAGAATTAATATTTCTTTCACTCACAACATAACGATGAATGGCGCTCTCCACCATCATGTCCTTAAATTCTTTATCCAATCCTTCTCGAATAATAAAAGAGGAGAATTCGTACTCCTTCATCTTCTTCAAATACTCTTCACGAGTGTATTGCTTATTTTGAAAGACATAACTTTTGTTACGCAAATTTGAGGACATAAAACAATTATTGCACCCCTTGCAATCATAGCAATAATAGCAGAACGAAGAATCTTTCAGGAAGATTCCATACTGGCATTGATAAGATGTACGGGAGTCTATTATTTCAAACAAGCGTTCCCCTTTTTCGTATATATACCAGCAATCCATGCAATCACGAGATTTTTGAACCCAAGTACCGTACATTAAGTTTTCGTTATCAAAAGATGCGAAAGAAAGATAAGTATTTTTATTATCTGCGGAGTGATTTGTGTACTCTGAATTTACACTTCTTTTATTTAAGAGCGCCATGCGGGGCACCTCATGTTGAAGTTCGGAAAATTGTTCAAAAAAGGGCCTCGAAAAATCAAAATCCCGTCCGTAAGATGCGGAATCCCAGCCGTCTCCCCACCAACATTCATTACAATAAACTTTGAAAGGCTTATTTGGCGAATATATGGTTACTGTGGACTTTCCGCAAAGGTCGCAATTGCGCCTATACAACGTCCGCTCATTTCGCCAAGCATAACGCCTCTGTTGCCGACATTCCTGACACCACGTGGGCGCCGGCACTTTTATCTTCTCGTAAAAATTAAAATCCTCAGACTCAATCGTGAAGTCTTTTTGGCAATTTTTGCAGTTTTTGGTTTCTGAATTCATATTTACATATTCATGCAATATTTTGTTTGTAACATTCTTCGCAGGCAATTTTCTTGTATCCCCATTCGCTCGGATAATAAGCCATTATATCCTTTCCACAGTAAAAGCACTCATAAGGACGTGATTTTAGGACAGTCAGATATTTCAGATGCCTTTTTGTTCGAACATCAAAATGATAATGTGGAAGCGGAACATTATTTTCCCTATAAAAAGCGAGTTCGCCTTTGGCAATATTAAAGCGCCAGCCGGTCTCCGGGCAAATAAGCGCCTCTGTGGTGATGCTATCTTGAACACTTTCTATAGTGTCTTCCAATTCGCTCGTGCGCATCCCTTTCAGGTGACTCTCGTCAATGTCTTCCCAATATCCGCCTAACTTTAAAATGTCTTCCTTCTTGACATCAGGAAAATATAAAAATCCGTTAGAAAAATTAAAAGGTCCGGCGCTCATAGAATATGGAGGAAATTTGCCATATTCTCCCCTCTTTTTCATATTCTTTACAATTTTATTTTTCAGAGTCTCATATTCATCTTTAGTATATTGCCTATTTAAAATACAATACTTCTTTTTCTTCAGACCAACACATCCGAAACAATATTCGCATTCAATGCACAGGTCGAGATATTCACTATAACGCGAAGCAGACTGAATGCTATATTTGAGGGCAAAGGAATCATGACATTTGGAACAATTACCAGATAATTCGGAACCCCAGTCACCACTCATATCGATGCAAGATTTAAGGCTAAATCCTCTCAGGCAATTTCTGCAATCTTCCGATTCGTTTATGGTATTGCAATTATGACAATCTTTTACGTCCAATAAATAATTCCCGTCGGAGTTATACGCTTTGAGATTGAAATTTTCTCTGTGCACTGCCTCATTTTTTGCCAATTCCTCAAAACGATTTTTAAAATATTGCACGGATTTGTACGACCCAAGTTTGAATGATTTTAATTTTTCTTCATATTCTTCCTTTGAATATTGGACATTCTCTATGCAATGGGATTTATTCCGAAGATTCCAGCACATAAAACAATTCTGGCAATTGCGGCAATCATAAAGGAAGCTCGATTCTATGCAGTCCCTGGAATGTCTGGAATAAAAAAGTTTGTATGAATTATAGCAATCTCCGCAGTCGTAGCATTTTTCGCAATCGAAACAGATGACCACATCAATAGAATTTTTTACTTTTAAATTGCGGTATGAATAAAATAGATCTTCGCAACCTATCATTGAACGAGAAAGATGACAGTTTTTTGAATTCCAGACGTCGTCGCACCAATCGCAGCCGGTGTTTTTTGTCCCATTTTGGTGAGGCTTGGGAACTTTTTCTTGCAACTCCTTGAACTGGTCAAAAAAAGATCGCTCCGGATCGTAATCTTTTGCGAATTTCATCGCATCCCATTTATCGCTGTGCCATTCTCGCAGAGTGTAGATCGGATATCTACAATTTTGCGGTAAAACTGTAATTAAACTTTCTCCAGAGAGATCCGATTTGCCTTTGCGGAATTTGCCAAACATCCAAAAAGATAAATGTAATTTTATTCGACAAAAGAAACATAGTGTCGGTAATTCAATGCCAACTTTTTTATATAAAGTTAATTCTTCCTCCGATATTGAGAAATTTTCTTTGCAATGTTCACAAATTTTAGCTTTGAGATTCGCTGTATTCATAAACGTTCACCCTCGCCGGACGCATGACGCGCTCGCCTAACTTGTATCCTTTTTGAACGACGCTCGCGACCGTATGATCAAGCTCTTTTTTATCTGTCGGAACCGATTCCATAGACTGGTGAATATTAGTATCGAATCGCTCGCTCGCCTTGCCTATTTCTTTTATCCCATATTCTTCAAATATAGTATTCATCTGCCCGTATATATATTCCACCCCCTTTCTCCAGTTTTCATCAACTTTTTCCCAAGCCTCGCGATTGGCGAAAGCCATGTTGAAACTATCCGCGACCGTCAGAAATCGCGTCAAAATCCGCTCACGTATTGATTCTGAAAACATTGCTTTTCGATCATCTTCCCCTTTTCGATAGTTAGCAAATTCCGCCCGTTCTCTCTGCCAGCCGGTCAAATATTCTTCTTTCTCTTTTCTGCATTGTTTCAAATCTTCTCTCAGTTTCTTGAGAGTTTTCTTTAGATCTTCCTCGCCGTCTTCGTTGAATTCAACCTCTACAACTTCCGAGTTATCGGATTCAGCAGAATCGCCTAAAGTAGCCTCGAGAGGTTTATTTTCAGTATTTTCAACATCTTTTTTGACTTCTTCGTCGGACATGACCCTATATTAGCATAAAAAAATACCTCTTGAAAGGGGATTTTTTGAAACAATTATAGATAAAAATAACAAAAGCCCGAAAGAGATTTCTTCAGGGCCCGTTTTGATTTATTCTATGAAAGTTTTTTTGTGCGGAGCGAGCTTGCAAGCCCGCTCCGCTTGCGCCAGACATCAATCCCAAACTATGACTTTGACTTCTTCCCTCATGGCTTTGAACTTTTTTAGATATTCTGCCCATTTTTTGGCAACATCCGACTCGGTCATTTTCGGCTTTGGAATACTTGGATCCGTCTGACTATAATCCACCTCAGCGGCAGAGAGATTATACATCAGCATATCCGGCGCTTTCCAGATCCGAACAAGTTCCAACTTCGAGGGAGTTTCTCTGTTGGAAACGTAACCGATGTTGCCAATCTGGATCTCAATTGTTTTCTTGTTGACAAAGATTGAGATCTTGTCCTTTGCTTCTGCTAAGGCAGGTAAGAGACAGACTACTAGTAGTACCGCAAGTACATTTTTCATTTTGACTTTCTGTTGATGTTTGTTCGCCACTCTCGGCATGAGCGTAGCGATAGCAAAGCTCATGTGTAATAAGCTCTCTTATCGCTGCACTCACGAACAAACATTATTGATTGTTAAAGTACTTAGGCCGCGACAATTATAGCGTAAAATTGACCCATTGTCAAGCACAAAACCCTCGAAATATAAGGACAAAGGCGTTTGCGGCCACAACTCTCGTCCTCGCCGTCGCTCGGACTCGGTCGCTCGTTGCTACTCGCAGTATGGCTCCGGCCGAGCAAGCGCGAAGAAAAAGCCGGCGCGGGCCGCAGAATTTTTAAACCTAGTGGTCAAACTGCGTCATCCGCTATTTCCGGCTCTCCGCAAAACGGTTCGCACCGGAAATTTTCTCTTGCACGAAATCGCAGTAAACGCTAAGTAGTTAGCGTTTACTCCATTGCGGCGCCTTGCGAGCTTTCTTGAGGCCGAATTTGCGGCGTTCTTTGGCTCTCGGATCGCGCTTTAAATATCCTAAACTTTTAAGATTTTTACGAAATTCGGGATCGGAGAGGATAAGGGCCCGGGCGAGTCCATGCCTTATTGCTTCGCTTTGGCTGTGGATCCCTCCGCCTTTCACCCGCACTTCTACTTTCCATTTCAAGCTCGCCTTTCCTTCATCTCCTTTTAGCCCCTTAATCATCGGATCTAAAATCGCCCGACGCTCTCCTTCTGATTTAAAATAATCTTTGCTGTCGATACCATTTACCAAAAAACTTGCCTTGGCAGCCGAAGTGATTCGCACTCTCGCGATTGAAGTTTTGCGCCTGCCCACAGCTTCGAGATAGTTTCCTACTTTTGTGTCTTTTTCCATAATAAATTTTTATGATTCTATATGTAAATTTTTCATCATTCTCATTCTTAATTTATTTGCCGGCAACATCTGATAAATGCTAAGTCTAATCAGCTCAGACAATCCTTTTTTCTCCACCGTTTCGCTACCGCCGACTATACGCAGTCCGCCTGGAATTCCGGAATATCTAGTGTGATAAATTGTTGCGAGCTTCTTCGGGGTAATACGAAGTTTCGTTGCATTTATAACTTTTACAGGCACCCCAGAATAAATATTCCTTTCGAAGGAGGGTCTGGTCTTGCCCATTAAAAACATGGCGACTTCACTCGCCACCCTTCCTAAAGTTCGTTCGCTTGCATCTATTATTTTAATTTCTTTTGTGTTTTTCATACATTAATTTTCAATTACACAAATTCTATAATAGCCATTTTGGCGCCGTCTGACTTTCTGGTCCCCAATTTTAATACCCTGGTATATCCTCCGCTTCTACCTACATAATTCGGCGCGATGACCTCAAAAAGCTTCTTGATTTCGGGACGTCGATTAGAAAGCTTCCCGATTAATAAACGGCGACTAGCACTTGTGCCACTTTTGGCTTTTGTAACAAGTTTTTCCACAAAAGGCCGCAGTTCTTTTGCTTTGGCTTCGGTAGTTTTTATTTTTCCACGCACAATTAAATTGAGCGCCAAAGAATTAATCAGGGCGTTTCTAACTTTTCTAACTCTGCCGAATTTTCTTTTGTTATTTCCGTGTCGCATCCCAGCACTAAAATTTTATTTATAATAATTATGATAATCTATACTATTATCCACTACTTGTCTATTTTCTCAATTTTTCTTAATCAAAAATTTAGTACGGGACAGGTATACTATTCTTTTAAATTCAGACCAAACTTACCAAGCACTTTTTTAATTTCAGAAATTCCCTTCTCGCCAATTCCTTCAACTTCAAGCAAATCTTCCCTTTTCTTTCGGGCTAGCCCCCCTAAGGTGCGAATATTCGCGCCAGTTAAGGCATTTAATGTTCTGGTTGAAAGATCCAGACTGTCCGTTCTGGTTTTCAAGACATCGGTAAAAACGTCGCCCTTTTTAGTTAAACTATCCTCTCCGACGCCCTCGGAACCCAAGGTCGCGACTTCGATCCCCACAGGAGTCGGAGCTTCCGGCTCTTTAAAGTCAACGATGGCCTTTAATTGATTGATCATAATTTCAATCGAGCGTGAAAGCGCATCGCGCGGAGTTAGAGTGCCATCGGTCTCAATCGAAATTCTTAAGCGATTGTGGTTGGTTTTGTCGCCTACACGCATATTTTCAACTTCATAAGAAACCCTTCTAATCGGAGTAAAAATAGCATCAACTGCAATTGTGCCGACATCAACTTTTTCTTTTTGAAAAACTTCTTTTGGAATAAACCCCAGCCCTTTTTCTATCCGCAACTCAATATTTAAATTAACTTTGCCGGTGACATCCACGATATGTAGCCCTGGATTTAATATCTCCACTTGCCCGCCAGTTTTTATATCTTCCGCGGTAACGCTTTTAGGGCCTTTGACAGAGAGGCTGACAGTCTGGGGTTCATCCGATAACATTTTAAAACGAGTCTTTTTTAAATTCAGAATCATCACAATTACATCTTCTTTGATTCCATCGAGAGTCTGAAACTCGTGGTTTACGCCACTAATTTTAACTGAAACAACGCTAGCGCCGGGTAGTGAAGAAAGGATAATTCTTCTTAAGCTATTCCCTAGTGTATGACCATACCCCGGATACAGGCCATCTATTTCAAACGTTCCCTTGTTTCCCTCCTCCAAAACGACACGAGGCTTGGAAGGCATAACGATTTTATATTCAGACATAGTTATTTTATATAAAATTAATAATCTAACGACTGTAGAACTCAAGCACTGCATTTAAATCAATAAAACCTTCCGTGTTTTTTGGCTTATCTAAAATTTTTCCCTCCATTAAATTAGCATCGAAGGCAACCCACCCCGGCGGACTGTAGTCTTTAATTTTTTCGGCGATATTTTCAAAAATTCCCTTGCCTTTCGATCCCACGCGTACTTTTATACTGTCACCGGACTTTAATTCGTACGAAGGGATGGTAACTTTTTTGTCATTCACCATAAAATGTCCGTGCGATACCATTTGCCTGGAGGAGCGGCGACTAGACCCGAGACCCATTCTATAGACTGCATTATCGAGCCTTGATTCAAGTCCTGCATAGAGCATGGCAGCTGTTTCAACACCCTTCTTCTCTATTGCCCTTTTAACATAATTTGAGAGTTGGCGTTCAGTGATGCCGTAGGAGAAACGAATTTTTTGTTTTTCAATTAACTGCGCCCCGTATTCTGAAGGAGCTTTTGGACGACGGGCAGAACCGCTAAAAGAAGCTGTTCTAAATTTAGGAGTCTGACACTTGTCATACACCCCCGGACCTAGTCTTCTACAAATTTTAAATTTTGGTTTGGATATCATCCCGTTAGAAGCAGGTCGCGGTCAGTAAACCGCGACTATGCTTGATTAAGTTATTAAATTTTATTTTTTTTATAAACATAATTTTATATCAAAACTGCGACCGCGGCTTCTAACGGGATTACACTCTTCTGGGCTTTTTGGCTTTCGGCCCGTTGTGAGGCATCGGGGTCGCATCAACAATGGAAGTGATTTCAATCCCGTGAGCCATAAATGCCCTGATCGCGGGCTCGCGTCCTGATCCGACTCCCAGAACCACAATGTCTGCGTCTTTGACTCCAAGTGTTACGGCCTGGCTCCCGATCGCGTCACCAACCTTAGAAGCCGCGAACGGAGTTCCCTTTTTTGCCCCCCGAAATCCCAGAGCGCCTGCGCTTGACCAAAACAATGTATTTCCTGCCTTATCCGAAAAAAGGACTTTGGTATTATTAAACGTGGCATCAATAGAGAGCACACCTGAAGTTATTTTCTTTTTTGGCGTTTTGAGAGGAGCCTTCATAACCTCCGCGCCAGTTTTAGTCTCTTCCTCCTTTTCTATTTCTGCTTTTAGTTTATCTTTTGCCATAATGTTTAGGTTATAGGTCGTAGGTTATAGGTTGTAGTATTTTGCATCTACTATACACTATTCGCTAATACCTGTTCACTATTTCTATGTCTTGGTCTCTTTTCTTTTACCGGAGGCCATTGTCTTCCTTACGTTACCTCGAACCGTTCTGGAATTCGTCTTTGTTCGCTGCCCCCGAACCGGCAATCTTTTTATATGGCGAATGCCCCGGTAACTTTTAATATCCTTCAGTCTCTTTATGTTAGCTCCGATTTCTCTTTTCAAATTTCCTTCGATTAAAATTCCTTCGATAACAGCACGAATTTTATTTTCCTCATCCGAAGTCAAATCTTTGGCTTTTTTCCCGCGATCGATGCCGACTTGATCTAAAATTTTTCGAGCTCTAGAAATACCAATACCATACAAACAAGTGAGCCCAATCTCAAGTCTTTTTTCATTTGGTACTGTGATTCCAAGTATTCTCATCCCGTTTATAAGCAGGTCGCGGTCGAGAGACCATGACTATACTTGATTATGTTATTAAATTTTATATTTTTTATCAACATAGTTTATAAATGAAACTGCGACCGCGGCCTCTGATGGAACTCATACGATTCTCATAAAATTATTGTTTTTGCTTATGTTTAGGATTGGAGCAAGTAATCCGCAAATGCCCACGGCGTCTGACCATTTTACAATTATCACAGATTAATTTTACAGCTGACCTAATTTTCATAATAAAACAAAAAACAAGGAAAAAACCCCTTATTTTTCAAGACTATTGCTTTTTAAAAACCAAGACCTTTATGATACACCATTACTAAAAAAATTACAACCTCTTGACTATTCTTCCCTTACCCCCATATGGGTCGAGTACCATTTCGACTGAATCTCCAATCAAGACTTTAATTCTATGCATACGCATTTTCCCTGAAAGATATGCGAGAATTTCTTTTTTATCCTCGCTCTTGTCAACACTATTATCTAAAATTTGGACCCTAAACAAAGTGGAGGGCAGAGCTTCAGTAACCACTCCCCTGGCAGTCAACAATTTTTCTTTTTTTAGGTCGCTCATGTATAAGATATAACTATAATAAAATTAAATACTAGAGTCAAGCTCTATTTTACGAATACGATACTCTAGGTGCAACCTAAAAGAAATATTTAGATTCCCTAACTATTTCGGATAATTCACAATCACTTTTATGTCTTTTGCCTTATCGGGGATGGACATCTTCCAAAAAGGACTTATCGATAAGGCAGCCAAATCAATATCGGGATATTGGGCAAATATTTGTTTAAAATCTTTTTTTGCTTTACCCAAGAGGTCGCCCGTCAGCTTATTCTCATCAATTTTCCAAATAATTTTTGTTGCGCCGCTTAAATTAAAATTTATATTTTTTACATCGGCAAGATTATTTGTAAGTGAGATGTTATCTTCATCAGGAAAAGAGAAAATCAGATCAGCAATATTCGACAAATAAACGGGGCTGCCGTCAAAGCCAGAGATATTATCTTCCGCAATTTTTTGCGTCAGCTTCTCTTCATTAAAAAGAAAACCGTATAGTGTGCCTTTGAGTGTTAAAGGCAGCATATTGTCTTTGGCCGCAGCGTTATCAATATTGATGTCATCCAGATTGAGAAAAACTGCGTCTTTAAACAGAATAAATCCGCTCGGAATCTGGCCTGTCGCTTTCTGATAGAGTTTTGTTTGGAGGGACTTTTTTAAATCGTTGGTCGCCGTCAACTTATCTGCATCCGAAATTAAAGGTGCTTTGCCCTTAAATCCGCCAGTGATTTGGTCTTTGGACCTCCCATAGAATTTAGAATACCTAGCGGTCCCCTTGAAACCCAAAATGGTAAAGTCAAGCGGATCGCTATTATATTCTTCACCCGCTATACTTGCATAAATTTCTGCCTCGACCGATCCGGGGGTTTTGCCATTCATTCCCGGGACGACCAAAGCCTTCTTAGTTTTATAAATTTTACCATTTGATCCTTCCAGACGCGTATTAATAGCAAGTATTTGACTAGCGGAACTATATGCATTATAGATCACGATAACGCCAGTTGCCTGCACTGCGACTTCTTTTTGTTGCGTGGTTTGAACCATTTTATTTTCTTCTCCGGAAATAACTATTTCATCAAAAGGCAATGCCTCTTCCCCTACATCAAGAGTAGCGGATAAATTTTCATTTAAAACTACATCTTTCATTTTTGGATTGACTGTGACTGTCGCACTTGAATAAAAATAGGAGAGAGCAAAAAAAAGAAAGAGAAGCGAGACAACTGCCACTACCCACAACCCACGCTGGGAAAAGGCTCGGGGTCGGAGCTTATCATTATTTTTAGCCGGAGGCGGCAAGAGGGGCTCGGGCCGTCCCTGATGTTTCATTTTTACCATATCCATGTCCTTCAGAAAATTTTTTGACATAATTATATTCAGTCTAAATATTTGAGAGAATTGAGGCAGGGTTAATTAAAAATCGATCAATATAAATGGAATCAATAATTAGAAAAATATCGCGTACAACATTTTCCTCAAATTGAGCGAGGCCGTGGAAAACTTTAGCATCCAGAAAAACAACCTTAAACTTTGATTCTGTGAGAGTATATTGATTGAATTGTTCAGTCTTTATAGTTTCCGAAAAGAAATTGAGCATTTCTTTATCGACAGCCAGGTAAATAGTCGCCGGAACAGAAATATCATTTGAAATAGTAGATAAAGACTTCTGAAACTTAAGCAGCCACTCCTTTTTTAATTTATCTATTGCTGAACCAAGATTTTTTGTCTCGGACTCGGCCGCATGCTCATCCTTAAAGAGAGAAATAAGGGATTTGGCTTCAGCGAATGAGAGACGCAATGCCGCTGCGACTCCGCGGATCATAAAGTTGAGTCCTAAAGGAAAAGAAATTGATTCACGCAGGATATTCTTCTTCACCATAGTAATATCAGTCATTTCTCCGTCGATATTAATTAAAAGAAAATCTTCGCTTGCCGCATATATATCGCGCACCACCGCAAATGAAGAGAACGCAAACGAAGAAAATTTTATCTCAGCAGACTGAAAATGCGCGCCGATGGCCTTTTCGATCTTCCCTAAGGTCTGCTCATCGCACATCGCGATAAAAATAGTCATTTCCAGATCTGTTCCCTTCTGGTTCAAAGGATTCGGTGTCTCATAACCGTTCATCATCGTTTTGATATTTTTTAGCTCGATTAATCGAGCCGGAGTGCCGGAGCGCAAATATTTTACCAAATGTTCTTCTTGAAACAGATTCTTCTCCTTCTGAATTAAACTATCAGCGAGCTTGGAAGTAAATAAAAAGGGCGTATTTTTTTCAAGTCTTATGATTCTGGTTTGGGAAACATACCAAAGGGAAGAAAGAACGCAAAAAATTGCTTTCGGAACGCCCAGACCTGCGCTATAAACCTTCTCGACAACCACCGAGAGAGATTTAATGGTTAATGCCAAGAATCGATCAGCCTGAATATTCTCTTCAAGAGTAATCTTCTCGCTAACAGAAAAAACTATCTTGGGAATTCCGGATTTCTGCGCCCAAAAAAGCGCTCCTTCTATTGAAGAAGATCCAATATAAAAAACCAAAACTAATTTACCCCTATCGCTATTCCCTGAAAAAATTCCCATTCAGTTAATTATAACAACAAGAGAGGAGCAAAGCAAAAGATTTCTTTTGCTTTATCCGAGTGCCGCTCCTATATGGTACCTCATATAACAATAAACGATGAGTATGAACAAGTTTCCTCACACCACAAAATTCTTCTTGACGATGCCTCCCTTGGCTGTGATTGCTGCAGTTGTGAGCACCTCGGTATAGGTGCCGTCTGCATTCTTCTTGTCGATAGTGAAAACATATTTGTTGTCCGCAAGCAGGCAGAAGTATCTTCCGAACTCGTCGGCTACGCTCCGGCCGATCTCGGTGCCACCTTTAGCGGTCTTGATGTGAATGACGGCATAGGAGAGAGGGTTGCCGGAGAGATCGGTGATCGTGCCATAGGAGTGAGGAGCGAACCCTAACATGCGAACGAGAAGCAGAATGGCATAGAGGATAGAGACGGTGATGTTGAAAGTAGTGGGCAGGATTGAAGTGACAATGAGAGCGTAGATTAAACCGGCGATGAAGACGGTACCCGAGAGACGGTTCCAGAAGCGGTTCTTTTTGGCGTAATGCTTCATCAGGTGCTGCTTCTCCTTGGCGAACTCGTTCCAGTCGAAAGCGACGGGGTCGAGGGGCAGGTTCTTCTGGAAGACATCATCCGCCGCGGCGATGGTGAAGGGCTCTCCGAAATAGAGTTCGTCGTAGAGTTCGTCGGATTTCCCGCCTTGGAGCCTCTTTGAAGGAAAGGAGTAGTTGGTCTTCCCCGCGGTCATAGTGTAGGTGCCCGGAGGGAGAATGAAACCGTACCTCCCGTCGAGATCGGTGAAAGCTTCGGCCACCGTTACTCCGCTTGCATCCTGGACCTCGACATAGGCGGGGTCGAGGGGACGCTTGGTTACACTGTCGTAGACGGAGCCCCAGGGACTCTTTCTCTTGCGCCAGCCTATCGAGAGAGTGATCAGGTTCCAGAGTCGAGAGGGTATGACCGCCAGATCAGAGAGCGACATATTGACGCCGGAGAGAATCGTGCTGCCTAGGAGTGAGGAGGCGGAGAGGAGAGCTCCGAGAACGAGGGAGAAGATGAGAGCGGTATTGGTTGCAACCTTACCGGGGAGAGTTTGGAGAGTTTCTTTGGTGGAAGCTACAATGGTCTCCAGAGTGGAGGATCTTTGGGGAGTGGTTGGGGGATGTTGACCGGGAGTGGCGGGCAATGCGGGAGAGAAGGGTATAGCCGGAGTTGTCTTTGCAGCCTCTATCGGAGGGATGGCGGGAAATGCGGGAGTTGTGTGGGTGGTAGGAGGTACAGGCCCCGTCGGGATGAAGTTGACGGGCAAAAGCGGTAGCCCTGAGAGAGGAAGAAACTGATTCGTCGTCGGAGGAACAAAAGGGACCGGCTCCCTTCTGTGACTGCTGCTGTGGCTTCCACTCGAGACGATGCCGCACGCGGCGGTCGTGAACGATACGTCGGAGCCATCCGAGGTACCGGCGGTATTAGTAGCATAAGAGCGGAAGTGGTAGAGGGTGTTGCAGGAAAGAGAAGAGATGAGGGAGGTGAAAGATCCGGCAGAGAAGGCGCCGTTTTCTACAGTGGTTTGTCCGTAAGATGTAGTGAGTCCCCAGTTGAAACCTCTTATGGTAGGGTCGGCCTCTCCCACGTCAGTAATAGTGCCGTTTAAAGTGGCCCCCGTTTGGGTAATATTCGAAGCGTCTGCTGTAGTGACGACATTTGTACACTGACTCCCGGTAGTGAAAGTCTCGTCGCTACCCACTGCTGTACCGGAGGTATTAGTAGTATAAGAGCGGAAGTGGTAGAGGGTGTTGCAGGTGAGAGAGGAGATAAGGGAGGTAAAAGATCCGGCAGAGAAGGTGCCGTTTTCTACAGTGGTTTGTCCGTAAGATGTAGTGAGTCCCCAGTTGAAGCCACGGATGGTGGGAGCAGCGACACCGGTAGCGCTGATGGTGCCGTTTAGCGTAGCTGCCGTTGCGGTGATAGAGGAAGCGGCTTCGGTAGTCGTTACCGGGATACACTGGCCGGTGGTGGAGAAAGTCAGGTCTCCTCCGGTTGAGGTGCCGGCGGTATTGGTCGCATAAGCTCTGAAGTGGTACGTCTGCCCGCAGGTAAGCGTTGAAAGATCAGTGGTGAAAGAGCCGGTTGCGAAGGTGCCGTTCTCGACTGTGTCCTGTCCATAGGATGTAGTGAGTCCCCAGTTGAAACCGCGGACAGTGGAAGCGGAACCTCCGATATTACTGATGGAACCGTTCAAGGTGGCACCGGTAGTCGTGACGGATGAGGCAGCCAAGGTCACGACAACCGGCAAGCACTGGCTGTCGGTTGTAAAAGTCTGATCGCTTCCGGTTGAAGTACCGGAGATATTGGTGGCATAGGAGCGGAAGTGGTAGAGGGTGTTGCAGGTCAGTGTTGATATGTCTGCGGTGAAGACTCCGGTAGCGAAGGTGCCGTTTTCTACAGTGGTTTGTCCATAGGATGTAGTGAGTCCCCAGTTGAAGCCGCGGATGGTTGGAGCAGATCCTCCGATACTATCAATGGAGCCGTTCAGCGTCGCAGTTGTTGGAGTAATCGATGAGGCAGCTGACGTTGTGACTGTCGGCGAACATGAACCGGCTGTGAACGTCCCGTCGCTGCCCACTCCGGTACCGGAGGTATTAGTAGCATAAGAGCGGAAGTGGTAGAGGGTTTCGCAGGTGAGAGAGGAGATGACTCCGGTGAAGGCGCCGGTATTGAAGGAGCCGTTATCGATAGTCGTCGCTCCGTAAGAAGTGGTGAGTCCCCAGTTGAAGCCACGGATGGTTGGATTAACAACACCGGTAGCAGTGATGGTGCCGTTTAGCGTAGCTGCCGTTGCAGTGATAGAGGAAGCGGCTTCGGTAGTCGTTACCGGGATACACTGGCCGGTGGTGGAGAAAGTCAGGTCTCCTCCGGTTGAGGTGCCGGCGGTATTGATCGCATAAGCTCTGAAGTGGTAAGTCTGCCCGCAGGTAAGCGTTGAAAGATCAGTGGTGAAAGGGCCGGTTGCGAAGGTGCCGTTTTCTACAGTGGTTTGTCCATAGGATGTAGTGAGTCCCCAGTTGAAACCGCGGACGGTGGGAGCAAAGTCTCCGATACTGTCGATGGTGCCGTGTAAGGTGGCGGAGGTTAAAGTGACGGCAGAGGCGGCCTGGGTAGAGACGACGGCATCGGGTGGAGCGTTGGTGGTCGCCGAGGCGCTATTGGAGTGGCCTGATTCTCCGCCGGGACCATAGGAGGTGAGGTAGCGGCTGTAGAGAGTGCTCGCTGTTAGACCGGATTCATTGTAGGAGATAGTGTCGGGAGTAGCAATAGTAGCGATGAGAGTGTTATCGAGCGCATTGTAGAGCTTGAAACCGGTCTCGCCAAAAGCATTGTCGGTCCAGGTCCATTGGATAGAGGTGGAGGATAGAGCGGAGCCAAGGAAGATAGTGGGTACGTCGGGGATGAAGTTCCAGTTGATATTGTTAACAGAGTCGACACAGCCTATGGTGCAGAGGACGGCGGAAGCATTAGTGTTGTTATTGTCCTTGACGTCGACATATTTGATGTCTCTCGTACCGCTACTACTGTAGTTCACATGGGTTTGGGTGCCGGTTAAGCTGCTACGGAGCGACAGGCGGTTACCGGCGATCCCCTTCAAGGTGCTGTTGTTCGCGATGGTAGTGGTGCGGGCGCTGTCGAAGGTCAGAGTCGAGGGGACGGTGACGGACTTTATGAGATTGTAGAAGGTTGTGTTGTTTGCCCCGGTGATCGTCTGGTTAGTACCGTCTAAGGTGACGGTGTTGTTACCGTGGGTGAAGGTACTACTGTTACTCCAGTTCCCTGCCAGGGTTATGCCATTGCCTCCCGAGACAAGAGTGCCTGTCGTTAAGGTGAGGTTGCCGTTGACGTCGAGAGGAGCATTGAGAGTCCACGTGCCTGCTCCGTTCATTGTTAGGTTGTAGTAATTATTTCCTGCATTCAGGGAAGCATAGCTTGCTCCTCCATTGTAGATAGTAGTGCCGGAGTCGGTGTCATTGGTGAAGTTGGTGATAGTCTGGCCTCCTTGTAGACGCAGAGTGTCGTCGTTACTGACGGTGCTGCCTCCCGCCATGGTGAGATTGAAAGCGGCAAGGTCGAGGGTACCGGCGAGAATACTTAGGTTACCGTTCACAACCATGTTGGCTGGAGCGGTGAAGATGGTACTTGCTCCTCCAATTGTAAGATGGTGGTAAGTGTAGTTCTTCAGAGTGTAGGGACCGGTGGTTCCATAGTAGTAGACGGTGGAGCCACTGGAGAGAGTGGGAGCGGTCAGAGTCTCGGAGCCTTTGAGCTTAAGTGTGCCTCCGCTTGATATGGTGAGAGCGCCCGTGGTCGTCAGATTGAAGCCGTTGAGGTCAAGGGTGCCTGAGGTGACGGTGATGGTTGAGGGATGGGTGAAGTTCTGGACAGGAGAAACGCTGCCCGATGACTTATTGATCGTCCAGACGGAGGCGGCACCGATGGTGCCGGCGGTTTTGGTAATGGTCTGCGTTCCTGTTCCGTTAAAGATGATGGGCGCATAAAGAGTACCTAAATCTTCATCCATATTGAAATTACCTGACACAGCAACCGTCAGGTTGTTGGCCGCCGTCGCTGAACCAAGAGTCTTATTGGAAGACTGCGGTGTTGCCCCGAACTCGAGGTTATTGACATTGATGGTCGGATTCACGCTGTTGCGGCTGATAACGTTCACGCCAAAGCTAGACACATTGTATGGTGTCATCCGCATGGTGCCGGAAGCATTGAAGCCCTGGTCGATGTAGGTTATTCCAGCATTACCGCAGCAACCGGCAAAGGTATTTGTGAATTTCACGTCATAGAAAGTCGCGCCGTTTGCCGCTATGGCTTGGCTCGCCGCATTATAGACATCGAAAACGACCTCGCCGTTATTATGCACGAAGGTGCCGCTGGTAAGAGTGAAGTCGCCTGTGAACGTCGTCGTGCCCGAAGAAGCAGTCAAAGTGCCGCCGGCCAAAGTGAATTTACCGAGCAGGACCGAGCTGCCGGTCACGGCTACAGACCCCGCAGACCAGTAAATGATGTCTGTCGAGACTGGCCATGATTGAAATGAAACAGTGCCCGATGTATTAGTCGAGCTCCAGCTCGAGTTCACTATTCCTGCCGATTTGTTGATCGTCTGGGCTCCAGTTCCATTGAAAACAATGTTCGCATATAGCGCCGACAGATCTTCCGACTGGCTGAAATTTCCAGCGATGCCAATGGTCAGGTTTTCGGATGCAGTCAGCGAACCAAGAGTCTTATTGGCACCCTGCGTTGTTGCCCCTAAATCAAGGTTATTGACATTGATCGTCGGATTTATGCTGTTGCGACTTTTGATGTTCACAGCAAGATTTTGCACAGTGTATGGCGTCACCCGCATGGTGCCGGAAGCATTAAAGCCCGAGTCGATGTAGGTGATTCCGGCGTTGACGCAGCAAAGACTCACTGGGGAATTAGTGAATCTCACGTCATAGAATGTGGCGCCGTTTGCCGCTATAGCTTGGCTATTGGCATTATCAACATCGAAAACGACCTCTCCGTTATTAGGAACGAATGTACCGCCGGTGAAAGTGAAGTCGCCCTTGAAAGTCGTTGTGGCCGACGAACCGGTGAAGGTGCCGCCTGAGAGAAGAAATTTGTTGAATACAATCGGATTGCTACCAAGAGTGACTGCTCCGCCTGACCACGTGAGTTTGTCTGTTGCATCCGCGTATCCCCATGATTGGAAAGTGAGTGTGCCTGACGGTTTTGTAGAGCTCCAGAGAGATGCCGCATTGACCAAGCCATTTGACTTATTGATCGTTTGATCTCCAGTCCCGTTGAAAATGACGTTCGCATATAGATTAGCCAAGCTTTCAGCCATGGAGAAATTGCCAGAGACGCCTATGGTGAACTGATTGGCAGCCGTCGCGGAACCAATGTTCCGAGGTCCATTCCCAGTCGTATCGGGAATATTAAGATTATTGACATTAATGGTCGGATTTATACTGTTACGGCTGGAAACCGTCAAACTCCACACGGTTTCCATTATTCGCATTGTGCCCGATGAGTTGAAGCTCTGATCAAAGAAGATAGTTCCGCCTTGACAACAGCAGCCACATGTCGGACTAATAATCCTCACATCATAGAACGTCACGCCAGCGCCAGCTATGGCCAAACTGGTAGCATTGTTAATATCGAAAACCACTTCGCCGTTATTGTGCGCGAAGGTGCCGCCTGTGCGGGTAAAGTTGCCCTGGAATGTGGTCGTCGCGGAAGAGGCGGTGAAGGTACCACCGGAGAGAGTGAAAGTGCCATTGAAGGTCGTAGCCGCGGCCGAGGTTGCCGTGAAATTGCCTCCGGCCATGTTGAAATTACTTGCGCCGACCGTGAGAGCAGCAGATTGGGTGATGGTGGCGGTGTAGGAGGATTTAATGTCGATGCCACCGACCGATAGTACACCGTCAATGGCTGCATTAGTGTTGCCTCCGCTATCGAAGGTAGCGATGTCCCCTGCGCCAGGCACTGTGGTGCCACCGTTAAGTCCCCCCGAAGATGCCGACCAGTATAAGTTGTTGGAAAAAGAACCGTTCGCAGGACCGATCCAGAATTTGACGGCAGCTTCCGCGGAGGAGGGCCATACAAACAAAGCTCCGAGAAAAACTGCGAATAACAAAAAGTGTGTTGACCTGTTTTTAAGCAGAGAGATAAAAAAGTTTTTCGTGTTCACACTCATTTGATACAAAATAAATATTCCTCATTTTAAGAGATGCTCTCGATGACTGCGGGACTGAGAGGTTTATCCCTCACAGCTGTCGGCGTATTCTCAATTTGTGTTACAACATCCGTCCAGGATACAATCTTTGCAAAAACCATAATCTTCGCAAGCTTGCTCATTATATTCCGAGAGACATTACCCAAGGTACAGGGATAGCGAGGAGCATGAGCACCGCGCCCAAAAGACCCAAATTTTTATAAAAATTAATATGATCGTTCATTCGAGCCATCGGATCAGCAATTTCCCAGTATCTGTGTATCTTGATGACCGTGCCTAGCAAGAATAATGAGATCAAAAGTATTGCTATTTGCACATACACGCCTAAAAGTATTCCGAGTCCTCCAAAAAACAGCATGATTCCAGTCACCATTATCGCCTGCTTCGGCATAGGTACGCCTTTTGATTGCGCATAACCCGCAAGAGAGCTAAGATTCTTGAAATGATTATATGCGCTCTGGATAAAATATCCTCCGAGCAATATTCTACCTAAAACAAATAAATAATCCATGATTTTTTAAATTTACTAATAAAACTATTATACACCTTTTATTTTAAAGAAACGCTCTCGATGATTACGGGACTCAAGGGCCTGTCATCTGCGTTGGTTTGAACATTTTCAATCGTGTTTACCACATCTTGACCAGAGATGACTCTCCCAAAGATGGTATAAAGAGGGGGCAGAGGATAATCTTTGGCCATTATGAAAAATTGGCTGCCATTTGTATTTTTTCCGGAGTTCGCCATTGCCACGATTCCCTTGCGATAACCTCCTTTAGCGTATAAGTCTGATTTTGCATCTATCTCATCAGCGAACTGATATCCCGGGCCCCCGCCGCCCCAAAGATCCATTTTAGAATCATCTTTAGAGAGTGGATCCCCTCCCTGAATCATAAAATCTTTTATCACCCGATGAAATTTGGTTCCGTCATAAAAACCGCCCTGAGCAAGTTTTAGAAAATTGGCTACAGTTTTTGGGGTCTGCGACTCAAAAAATTCAATTGTGATATCGCCTTTGCTTGTGTGTAACGTGGCGCTGGTTATTTCTTTTGTAATTTTTTCCACAGTATTTGTATTATCTAAATTAGTAATAGGTTTTACATCGGGTGCGATGCTTAAATTGCCTCCCACAGATACAATTTCCTTATTAATGACATCTTTTTTTGTTATTAAAAACCAAATGGCTAAGGCACCGATGATTATGACCCCGCCAATAATGATAAATTTTTTCATGTAGAGTAATATAACATAAAAAAAATAAATCTTAAACACCCTGAGTGTTCAAAAATGCCGTTATAATTTTTTTTAATAATTATATTGAAATTTTATTTTTGGGATAAAAATGAGCGACTACGAGAAGGGTTAAAAGAGCAAAAAAGGAGGTGAGGGACATCATCGGGATTGATATATATCCGCCAAATTCGGAAACTAAACGTTGGTAGCAAGATACTCCCGACGCGTCACACGGTAGCGTTGAGGTCTCTCCAAAATAGTAGAAAAAGTTGTGGTAGAGAGAAATAAAGATACCGACCGAGAGTAAGGGAGCGGCGTATTTGATAACTTTTCTGTCTTTGCTAAAAAATGCCGTCCCGAAAAGAAAAAAAGTTGGAAACAGGAAAACTCTCTGCCACCAGCACAGATAACACGGAAGGAAATGGACGATTTCAGAGTAAATAAAGGAAAAAACTGAAGCAAATAGAGAAATAAAAAAACTTAAGACTAAAAAATGCCGATCAATATAATCTAAAAACTTGTTTTTTTTCGGTCCAAAAATAAGGAGTAGGAGCGCTCCAATGGAAAGAATCTGGAGCATAATAGCTCCCAATCCAAGAAAAACATTAAGATAGTGTACGCTCTCCGTAGACATAATTATTTCGGAGGTAACTCGCAAGAAGTCTTTGCAGCCAATGTCTCAAGTGTAACTCCGGCTGAGTTTTCAATAGGAAGTCGTGTGCCGTCAGCAAGTATCCATGTTGGGTAGCTCTCAATTTTTTTATCTATGCAGACCTGCGTCTGACCTTGGCCATTGGCGGTGGAACATTCGACATAAGGCAATAAGTGGGCGGATGAGCCGAATAGTTTTTTCTGCGCCTGACAATGCGGGCACCAAAAAGCCCCGTAAAAAAGAGCTCCTTTGTCTTTCAAGCAAGTCGCGAATTCGTCATATTTACCGGGCCCAGAAGGCTGGGTGTCTCCCGCTTTTAGCATTACAGTAGCAATCACTCCTATAATCAAAAGTCCGATAACTGACAAGAAAATTTTTATATTATTATTCATAACAAAATTATATCAATAAATGAGAAGCATATGCAAATTTATTTGCACAATGTCCGAATGTAATTGATATATTGTAATCAATATATCACATTAATAATCTTTGGCAAAAAGATGATAAGCCCGATAATCACCGCCACGAATACCGAAAGTAGTACGGCTGCTGCGGCTACGTCTTTAGTATCCCGAGCAAAAGGGTGATATTCAGGAGAAGTTAAATCAATGTCTATTTCAATAGCCGTATTTAGCGTTTCCGTAACGAAAACAAAACCTATTGCGAGAGTAAGAAGTACCCATTCCAGACTGGAAATGTAGAAGTAAAATCCAAGAACTATCATGATCAAAGCTGATAGAACATAGATAAAAAAATGCCTGGTTGTTTCAGAAACAACGTACAAACCCCGAAATGCGTTTTTGAATTTCTCACGATATTTTACCTCCCGCCAGGCTTTTTTCTCTTTCTGTAACTTCCCAGAATACATATATTACTCAACCTTTAGAGTCCCCCACATTCCCATCGCGCGGTGAGAGCCGACAGAGCAATAATACTGGAAACTTCCAACCTTATCCGCCGTGAACTCTAAAACTTCAGTATCCGGTGATTGTTTTTGAGGAGATGCGACGCCAAACTCATCTATCTTAAAGTTGTGGAAACCATTTACATTGTTAAAAGTTATTTTAACCTTATCTCCTTTCGCTACAGTTATAAGCGATGGTGTGAAAGAGAAATTCTGGCCTGAAACGGTGAATTCTTTAACAGTTGGTGAAGTCGTATCTGTATTTGTATTTGTGTTTTTTACCGTCGGACAGGCTGAAAACTCACATTTTGGTCCGGTCCTCCCCACATAGCTACCATCGGGGCAAAGCTTAGCCTCCATTGTACAGGCAACTTGACTATTATTTTGATTATTGTCTGTTGAGATAGGAGGGGTATTTTCTATCGGCGCCTCCGCTTTTTTACCCGTTCCCATAAAAAATACCGCCCCCCCCACTAACACGATTAAAACGATTATTATGATGATTATATTTTTCATGTTATTTTTTGTTAATTTGATAAACTTTACCGAGCTATTATACCACTAAATAAAATAAAAAAAACTCGGTGCATACTACTGATACTGTATATAAATCGGCTGGGGATGCAATTTCAACAAATCTTTCGGTGTCATCAATGCCGTTCCTGTCAGAATATCATTTTTATAAAACAACTTAAAGCCCGTAAATTGAACTGGTTCCGAATAAATAAAATCTTTATAGGAGCTTATTTTTTTCGCCATTTCTCCCCAGCCATCCATATGCATGACAATCTGTACTTCGGGTAGCAGTTTGATCTGCTTGTAATTGGTAACCATATTCTCCGTATAGCGATGCACGACTAGAATCTTCGGTGGAAGATTATTTTCTCTGACGATTTCAGCTAAATAATTTGCCACGAAATTTATATCAGCCGCGTCGAAAGTGCCCACGACTTTACCGGGTCTAATTCCGCTCTTCATTGAAAATTCAGGATCAATCGCCACATGCACATTTGGCAATTGCAGATATTTTTTTAGTAACGGAACTTCCGTCTGTAAATCAGAAAGACCGACTTGCAAATCAAGAATTACGAGCGCATTTATTTTTGCTGCCATTTTGAGCACCTTATTAATCTCATTTTCCGGCATCCGGGCTCTGTATTTACCGTCTGCACCCCCTGCCCCTTGGGCAACAACTGCGATATATTGAAGAGCCGGAATAACCGGGGTATTTGGATCGGCTATTTCCCATTTTTTAACTTCTACATCTAATCTCGCGAGCATCTCGTCTTCCGGATATTCACCCAAAACTCCCATTTTGGTTGAATATAAATTGCCATAATAAGCGACGATGCGCCAGAAGGGCAAGATCGCTCCATCATTCGGATAAACGGCGTTGACCGGCCACAGACTAGGCTTTTGCGGAGGAGGAGGGATAGTCACAGTTGTAACTTCGCCGGTTTTTGGATCTTTGACAACTTTAGTTGTCGGTTTTGGAGGAGGTGGATTATTCGCGATTTCATTTAATTTTTTATCGTAGGCTAAAATATCAAGTGGCGGATAAGCGAGAACAGCCGTTTTTTTATCTTTTATCATTTCATCGCTTCTTATATAAGAGGTCTGACTGCTAAAAAATTCCGGAAAGATAAAAAATAGACAGACAAACAAAAATAGAAAACCCATAAAAAGGAAGAAAGGCAAATTTTTTTTCATTACTGCTAGTATATACTAACGCATCATTTAAACCAAAAGACTGATAGATTGATTGATTAAACGTCTTTTTTATATTATTGTTCTTAAATTGGGAGACCCGGAAAAAATATTGGGAGATCGGCTAACGGTAGGCCAGCGCCCTCTGGAGGCGTTTATCTTGGTTCGAATCCAAGTCTCCCAGCACGAGCAGAGTGAGCGATGGGAGGCGCCGGATGAGAACGGGAAAGGGGTCGGGAAAACGGCAGTTTTACCGCAGTGGAGGCAGCGTCGCGTTGGAACCGCAAGGTTTCCAAAGCGCAGTCCCGCCATAGCGGGACGAGCAGTGAGATTCCAAGTCTCCCGGCCCGTAAGTTTGATATAATAGAAATATGAAACTCCACATAATAATGCATGAAAGTTTTGAGTCTCCTTCAGCAATATTAATATGGGCAGAAAACAAGGGCCATCATATTTCATACACAAAGCTATACGCCGGGGATGTTTTCCCGGAAAGATTAAATTTTGATTTCCTAATCATCATGGGCGGACCGCAATCTCCCGCGACGACGATAGAAGAATGCTCGTACTTTGACGCTCAAAAGGAAATTGATTTCATAAGAAAAGCTTACTTTGAAAAGAAGATTCTGCTCGGAATATGCCTGGGCGCGCAATTGGTGGGCGTTGCTCTGGGCGCGCATTTTGAGCACAGTCCAAACAGAGAAATTGGCGTCTTCCCTGTCACACTCACTGAGGATGGCAAACAAGACCCGATATTTTTCTCATTTCCGGAAAAATTTATGGTCGGCCATTGGCACGGCGACATGCCCGGACTTACCAAAGAATCAAAAGTCCTCGCACAGAGCGACGGTTGTCCCAGTCAGATAATTCGCTATTCCCCTACTATCTATGGTTTCCAGTGCCATTTTGAATTTACTCCTCCCGCAATTGAGGGAATGATCAAGAATAATGCTCATGAATTAGAAGAATATAAAGGCCTGCCATATATACAAACAGCGGAACAATTGAGAAGTAATGATTATTCTGAAATGAACAGGCTCTTATTTAATTTTTTGGACAAGATTTCTAGCTAAAAAGATTCTAGTTTCGAACAATTATCGCACTGATGATTTGAATATTTTTTTATTTGCTATACAATAATAACTCCATGACAAATGATATTGCTATATCTGTTACTAACCTCACAAAATCTTTCAAGGATCTCAAAGTTCTGAAAGGTATTAACCTATCGATTAAGCGCGGTACGATGCTTGCGCTACTGGGACCAAATGGCGCGGGTAAGACAACTACCGTCAGAGTTTTAAGTACCCTTTTAGACCCGGATGGCGGAGAAGTGCGGATCAATGGTCTTGATGTAGTGAAAGACGCAGATGAAGTGCGAAAGATCATCGGACTCACCGGGCAATATGCCGCTATCGATGAATATTTAACTGGAAGAGAAAATTTAGAAATGATGGGGCGATTATATCATTTGAGTAAGATTGAGAGCAGAGAACGAGCGAGAGTATTGCTTGCTCAATTTGATTTAGGAGAAGCATCGGAGCGAGCAGCTAAAACTTATTCAGGAGGGATGCGTCGACGACTTGATCTCGCCGCAAGCCTCATAGCCACGCCACCAATAATTTTTCTGGACGAACCGACGACCGGATTAGATCCTAGGAGTCGTTTATCTATGTGGAAAATAATCCAGGATTTAAAACATTCGGGGACAACGATTCTGCTTACCACTCAGCATTTGGAAGAAGCGGATAAATTGGCCGATCGGATTGCGGTAATTGATCACGGAAAAGTCATTGCCGAGGGCACGGCTGATGAATTGAAAATGCGAGTGGGTAAAAATCGTCTCGAATTAAACTTTATAAAATCCGAGGATTTGAAAAAAGCGCGACGGATAATCGGGAGTAGAAATTTCACCGCAAATGAAGACGAAAAAAGTATCACTATTCCGATCATTGCCGGCGTCAAAGAAGTAAAACAGATATTGGATGAAATGGAATCCGCGGGAATTGATGTTGAAAGCATGTCACTTCATAAGCCGACGCTTGATGACGTGTTCCTAAAGCTCACTGGTCATGAGACTGACACAATAAATATAAAATAAAACAATGCCTAATTCTTCTTCAAAAAATAAATTCTCATTCTACTGGTTTTATTGGATGCTCTCAGATTGTAGTGTTCTCATCGTTCGAAGCTTAAAACATATTTTTAAAAATCTGGATCAGTTGATGTCTTTGGCCCTTCAACCAATCATGTTCCTGCTTCTTTTTCGATATGTATTCGGGGGAGCCATCGACACCGGCGGAACAAGTTATGTAAACTATCTCGTTGCTGGAATTTTAATCCAAATGGCGGCTTTCGGCGCTACTACTACTGCTATTAATGTAGCAACCGATCTTAAGAGAGGAATTATCGACAGATTCAAATCCCTACCAATGGCAAGCTCGACTGTTTTAGTCGGTCATGTGGTCGCGGACTTGGTGCGAAATATTATTTCCTCTGTCGTGATGATTTTAGTTGGATTGCTTGTCGGATTCAGACCAACGGCAAGCCTAAAAGAATGGCTGCTCGCATTGGGACTGCTACTTTTGTTCACTTTGGCTGTATCCTGGGCTTCAGCTATTTTAGGATTGTTGGCAAAATCTGTCGAAGCGGTACAATGGATGACCTTCATGTTCATCTTTCCTCTCACTTTCGCTAGTAGCGCTTTTGTGCCAACCGCCGGCATGCCGAGAATTCTGCGAATTTTCGCAGAAAATCAACCGGTGACGCATGTGATAGAAGCAATGCGAGGATATATGGTGGGTACGCCAATCGGTAACCATGCGACGATAGCGGTTATATGGTTTGTTAGTATTATCATTATTGCAATCCCCCTTTCCGGATATTTATTCCGCAATCGAGTCTCCCCTTCTTGAGATTAATCTAAAATAATATATTTATTTTATGAAAAATCATACAAATGATTAAAGATTTCCCGGAATTTGGACAACTCGAGGTAAAAGACAAAAATGAGGTCTTAAAATTGACAGCTGATTTTCTCCACTACTCCGATTTCAGCTTCAGCAATATGTGGTCCTGGGATATTGCTTTTTCCAAAAGAGGGTTTTCGAGGCTCAATGGAAATTTAATAATCCGAATGTTCGATTACAAAACAAATAAACCCTTTTTCTCAATTTGCGGCTCTAAGATGCAGAATGAGACAGTCAGCACCCTGCTTAAATTCGCGCAGAGGGAGAGTGTTACATCTCCCCTTAAACTTGTCCCCGAAGAATTCGCGCAAAAGATAACACTTCCCTCCGTCAAAGTGAAGGAGGATCGGGATAATTTCGATTATATTTATTCGGTTGACGAGCTGAAAACTTTTGATGGAGGAAAATTCAAGCAAAGGAGAAACGAGGTGAACGCGCTAATTGCGGCATATCCAAAAATTGAAGCTAGAGAACTTGATATAAAGAATCCCTCTGCAAAGAAAGAAATCAGCTGCCTTTTCCACCGATGGGCGAAGAATAAGATCGCGAAAGGAGACGAATATGAATCAAACGAGGGCAATGCATTTAATAATATGCTGATACTAGCGGAAACGTATAGTCTAATCCTGGTAGGCATATATATCAAAGACAGAATGGTGGCTTTTGTTGTCGCTGAGATTCGAAATTCGGATTACGCGGTAGGACATTTCGCGAAAACAGATTCGGCTATTAAAGGAGTCAGCGCGTATCTTATTCAATCTTTGGCGCGAATACTTTCCGCTCGAGACATTAAGTATTTTAATTATGAGCAGGATTTGGGGTTACAAAACTTACGCATCGCCAAAGAGCGATTCCGTCCGGCGTTTTTTTTGAAGAAATATACAGCATGCTATAATAAAAAGATTATTGATTTAAAAAAATAATTGAAAAAAAAATTTTTAAATGTGCACCCCGACATAATGCGTCTGGGCACTGTGAGTTTCTTGACTGATATCAGTTCTGAAGCAATCTTTTCAGTGTTTTCCATATTTTTTACGACCGTCTCCGGCGCTTCCGCCTCGCTTCTCGGAGTGATCGAAGGCTTTTCCGATTTTTCCGCTTCTTCTCTCGATTATTTCGCCGGATGGCTGTCAGATAGGTCGGGCAAAAGAAAATTATTCGCTCTTTTTGGCTATAGTTTTTCAACTTTAGCAAAGGTAATGCTTCTCGTCGGGACATCGGTCGCCGCGCTTGCCTCATTTAGAATTATTGAACGTCTCGGCAAGAGCTTTCGCGGTCCGCCCAGAGACGCCTGGCTTGCAGATGTTGCGGCAGTGTCTAACAGAGGATATGCTTTTGGCGTGCATAAAGCTATGGATAAGGCTGGGGCCATTCTCGGACCACTGGTAGCATATTTCTTACTTCTTTATCTTGGAACAAACCCGGGCACTTTTCATGTTATTTTTATCTTCGCCGTAGGGGCGGCAGCGGCCTCTGTCTTGGTGCTTTCTTTCATGAAAGACCGTCCTGGAACTCCTCATGAGCGAGAAAATATCTTCGCGGCCTTCCGAACTTTAAGTGATAAATTTAAATCTTATCTTATCCCGGCCGGTATTTTTTCTTTGGCCTATTTCAGTTTTGGATTTCTGCTTCTGCGGGCCTACGCTGTCGGCTTCGCAATCAAAGATGTCGTATTGCTTTACGCCCTTTTTAATATTTCGTTCGTGATCATATCGGCGCCGATCGGCAAACTGGGCGACCTGATCGGGCGAAAGTATATTATTGTTTTGGGTTACTTGATTTATATTGTCATGTCCCTCGGTTTCGCAATAGCTACGGAAAAATGGGAAATAATAGTTTTATTTCTATTGTTCGGTATTTTTTACAGTATTGATGAAGCTCAAAGCAAAGCATTTATTGCCGATATAGAAAAAGAAAGGCGAGCCACAGCCATCGGGGTTTATAATTTTGTGACGGGTTTGATTTATCTTCCCGCCTCGGCAATTGCCGGAGCGCTTTGGGTCATGAATTCGGCTTTTGCCTTTATTTTTGCTGCGATTATAGCATTTATAGCACTCGTTGTTTTTATAGCGAAAATCGCATAATAACTCTGACTTCCGCGAGTATAAGTAAATATAAATTCTTGATTTTTAAGCAAATTTGTATTAATATAGCCTAATGAAGTACATTTTTGCCATTATCGGAAGCGTAGTTGTGACTGTGACTTTGGTCGCATTTTTTTTTAATCTCAATCAAATTAATGAAGAACGCGCGACACTCTCAATCAATCTGGAACAAAGAGCTACGTTGCTATCAGATAGCTTAAAAGAATCCGTTGAGCCTACATATGCGAATTCCTCACAAGAAACTTTAAAGGCATCTTTACAAAAAACAGTGGACAGATTTGCGAATCGTGAAAGATTGGCGGGGATAGCCCTGTATGACAATAAAGGAACACTTCTAGCCACATCTGCCGGGTTGCCAAAAACAATAATTGAAAATACAAAATCTGTTTCAGATGCAATGGATAGTAACAATTCGAAAAGCGATTTTTTTGACGCGGATGGAGAAAATCGATATGTATTTGTTGATCCATTGCATAATGACGATGGTAACCTCTTGGGAGCTTTAATGATTGTGCAAAATGCAGGATACATAAATACCAGTATCAATGAAATCTGGAGGGGTAATTTGTTGCGACTGGTTGTCCAAATAATAATTTTCTCCATCACGATTTTTATAATTCTCCGATTTATTGTTTTCCGACAGGTCCTTCGCCTGGTCAAATCCACCAGAGAGATAAGAATGGGAGAAAACAATGAAGCACTGAAGGATGCGGATAAGTATTCTTTTTTTTCACCGCTCGCCAGAGAAATTACTCAAATAACCAAAAGCTTATCACAGGCACGTTCATCTGCCAGTGAAGAAGCTCGCATGAGACTAGAAAAATTAGACACCCCATGGACCGGAGAGCGTCTAAAAGAATTTATTAAGGCGTATTTGAAAGATAGAAAAATATTTGTTGTCTCAAACCAAGAACCATATATTCACCAAAAAATCAAAAACGAAATCAGGTTTTCTATGGTGCCAAGCGGTTTAAACACCGCAGTTAATTCTGTGATGGAAGCATGCGGAGGCGTATGGATTGCACACGGAAGCGGGGATGCTGACAAAGAAACATCTGATGAAAATGGTAAACTGCAAGTCCCGCCAAATGATCCTCGCTATACTCTGAAAAGGATTTGGCTTTCTGAAAAAGAGTTTAGCGGACACTACAGTTTTTCTGTAGAGGCAATCTATCCCTTGTGTCTCATGACCTACACTCGTCCAGTGTTTAGAAAGGAAAATTGGATAATGTACAAACACGTGAATAAGAAATTTGCTCAGGCTTTGCTTAAAGAATTAAAAGATGTAGAGCAACCAATAATTCTTATACAAGATTATCATTTTGCTCTTCTGCCACAAATGATAAAAGATGCTCGCCCGGATGCGGAAATCGGTATATTTTGGCATGTGCCGTGGCCTAGCCCAGAAGCGTTTTCGGTCTGCCCTTGGCGTAAAGAAATCCTGAAAGGAATGCTGGGAGCTGATATTGTCGGCTTTAATACTCAACAATTTTGCAATAACTTTATCGATACAATTGGAAAGGAGGTCGAATCTCTTATCGATTTGGAAACTTTTTCAATAACTCGCGAAAACCACACCACCCATATCAAATCATTTCCGATTAGCATCGCTTTCTCGAACGGAAAAGAAACTGCTGTGGAGCAATCAGAATTTAATAGTCTTGGACTAGATATTTTAAAGAAACTTGGAATACAGACGAAATATTTAGGAATAGGTGTCGACCGGCTTGATCATGCAAAGGGAATTCCTGAACGATTTCTGGGAATAGAGCACTTTTTTGAAGTGCATCCGGAGTATAAAGGCCAACTTACATTTTTACAGATAGCTTCTCCTCATCGTGAGCATTTTAAATCTTATCAAGAACAGTATCAAAATTTAATCACAAAAGAAGCGAATAGAGTCAATGAAAAGTTCGGAACAAAAGAATGGAAACCAATAGTTTTAGAAACGACCCAGTATGGACAAAGAGAGTTGTTAGCCTTGTATAAAATAGCGCATTTTTGTCTTATTACTTCTCTGCACGATAGTATGAACCTCGTTGCAAAGGAATATGTGTCAGCAAGAAACGACTCACTCGGAGTATTAATCTTAAGTCAGTTTGCTGGAGCCTCACGAAATCTAAAGGAAGCACTTATTATAAATCCTCATCACACAGAGGAAATTGGAGCGGCAATTTATACAGCTCTTTCCATGCCACAGGAAGAACAATACCGTCGCATGAACATCATGCGTACTATCATCAAAGATTACAATGTCTACCGTTGGGCGGCAGAGTTTATCAAATCAGTAACAAGTTTGAATTAGTGTTTACAAATTTTTACCTTTAATGCTTTTGAAATAGTCACTCATCAGATATTTACTCTTACGATCTCTTATTGCTCGTAAAATCATTTTCCAGGAAGAAATCTTTTTTGTAGATGTTGTAATATATGTTTTATTTGTCACTTCAATATTACCCCGTTTGTTCATAATCATAGCGAGCCAATAATCTTCCAAGTTGGAAGGTACACTTAACTTTTTAAAAAATACAACGCTATTTTTAATAATTTCTTGAACAAATTTTTTATCCTTGCCCCAAAAAGCTAAACTCGACCCCCACATCCAATAGGCAAGAGTTTGTTTTTTTGAAACATATGAATATCTGCTATAGAAATTGTATAGAAGACCAAAAATTGCCCCTTTAAATTTCACCCATGAACCAACTAAAACATTATTGTTATTTTTTAGGGTATCCGACATAACCACTACCCAGTTATTTTGAGCAAATGAATCTCCATCAATGCAGAGTATAATGTCTCCGGAAACGTGATTCAGACCTTCTATCCGAGCATTTATTATTCCTTCATTTCCATTAAAAGGTGCGACGGTGATTGGAAAATCTTCTGCAATTTCTTTAGTCTTATCCGTGGAGTTATGAACTAGAAGCACAATCTCATCGGGATGCTTAGTCTGGTCTAAAATTGATTCAATGCACCCTTTGATATATTTTTCTTCATTATGCGCAATAATTAGTACCGATATTTTCATTGATTTTTATACTATTTAAAACCTTGCTATTATAGCATAAAATTTTTTGTGAATATAAAAGTGGCTATTGTACTTAACAAAAATAAAAACCATTCGTCGCTTCTGGTGCAAGCAATCGAATGGCTTTTACTGTCGCTAGTATTTACTTAACTCCTGTATATTACTGCGTCACCGTGACGCTACCCGTCATCGACGGATGAACTGTGCAATGATAGTTCACTGTACCCAGGTCAGTAAATTTGAAAGAGAAAGATTGGCCCGGAGAGAGAATGCCTGAGTCAAAAAGACTTCCAGAATCAGCTGTAACTGTGTGAGGAACAGTATCATTATTAATCCATGTGACTTTTGTCCCGGTCTTCACATTTAAAACCGAGGGGTCAAATGCCATATCTTTTATTTCGACTGTCATGTTTGTAATAAATGAAGACTCTGGCGAGCTTACGAAGTTATTACCCGGCTCATCACCCGCTTCTACATAATAATAGTAACGAGTTCCTGGTTGTAAGCCCGTAACAACATGTGAATGATTGGTGCTGAGAGTCGTGTCTTCATCAAAAACCGTAGCGCTGTCACTTGGATCTACCGGTGTAACTAAAGAGTATATAATTGTTCCTGTTGAAGGTACGCTAGTTGTCCAGTTGATTGTAGCTTCAGTGGTTCCCGTTTGGGCACTCACATTGCTTATTGATATAGCCGTCACTAAAACCTCAAAGGAAGTCTCGACCGCATGGTTGCCGGCAGCGTCAGTTGCATTACATTTTACCTTAGTCACACCGATCGGGAAAGTCGTCCCGGAAGCTGGCAGACAAGTGACTACTACGGTGGCGTCAACATTGTCGGTAGCAGTAGGCGAAGTGTAAGTGACAACAGCGCCGTCAGCCGAAGTGGCGTCAGTTGTAATGTTGTCGTGAGCGGCGATGACTGGAGCGGTTGTGTCTCCCTGAAGAAGAGTAGTAAACGAGAACTCTTGTGAGTTTGCGAAGCTACTACCCGGTGCATCGCGCGCCACTATAAAATAATAATAGAGAGTTCCTGGTTGTAAGCCATTAATAGTAAGTGAGTGACTCGTGGAGAGAGTTGTGTCTTCTACTGCAGTAGTGGCGCTATCAGTTATATCGACTGGAGTGTCCAAAGAGTATAAAAGTGTTCCTGTTGAAGGTACGCTGGTTGTCCATGAGATTGTAGCTTGAGTAGCTTCTGCCTGTTGGCTCACATTGTTTATTTTTAGCTCGGCAGTAGAGTTAACCTCATTTGAATCCAGCGTGACCGCGCCCGTCCTGGCCAAGAGCCGTCCATCCACGGTTGCGCCGGTCGTCACGGTGATGGAAGCCTGAGCCAGGATATTCCCCTTGAAAACTGAGCTTGTCCCAATAGTCGCAGAGCTGCCAACCTGCCAGAATACATTGTCCGCCTGGGCGCCACCAGCGAGTATTACCTGTCGGCCGGAGGTCGTCGTAAGTGTAGAGGCCATCTGAAAGATGAAGACCGCATTGTCATCGCCGCCTGCATTGAGTGTTAAGTCTCCGGAAGAGATCTCCAGCGAGGAGGTTGATTTGTAAAGGCCTGGCGTGAGGGTTTGTCCACCGAGATCCCCTGAGAGTGTGATTGCACCGACTGTCCTTCCCGCTGCGTCGTTATACGCAGTGGTCAAGTCAGCTTGCGCCGCTGCTGCAGCCGCATCGCCCGCATGGATTGTTCCGTTGACTGTTCCAGGTGAGAATCCAGTTACTGCGGTACCGGGACTTAAACCAAGGTCCCCATTTACAGTGCTTGCTCCGGTGTTGGTGACCGTGGAGCTCGCGAGAATCGCATAGGTAGAGGCCGATCCAAGCGCAACGGGAGCCTGTCCCTGAGATGCCGTTACCGTTACCGTGAAAGAAGTCTCGACGGCAGCGTTGCCGGCAGCATCAGTTGCGTTACATTTTACTGTAGTCACACCGATTGGGAAAGTTGCGCCAGTTGCTGGCAGACAAGTTGC
>Ga0193751_1000050_pt1 | contig 103136 bp, 92 predicted proteins | sample L1c2metaG_FD_143050 | JGI IMG/M metagenome (GOLD analysis project Ga0193751, IMG submission 143050) | Soil microbial communities from a riparian zone of the East river system, Colorado, United States - L1c2 | ecosystem: Environmental > Terrestrial > Soil > Riparian zone | place: USA: East... | reverse complement strand
CACGCACTTGCTGCCATTAAACTGGCAACGGGTTCCCTCGTGTGAGGACAACTCAGTGTTTAAATGACACTTATTCATAGGTGCGGGTGAGCTTAACCACTTGCCCGCACCCTTTACATGTCATCTAATCGCTGGAGCCAATCGCTGGCCGGTGCGATGACCAGATTTAATTTTATGAATCAGTTCTCGATGTTTGCTACGCTCGCCCACGCCAGCGATCGCTCAGCTCTTTCTCGTTAGATGGATTCAAGTGGCGGCACCAGCAACGCTGCGAGCCATGGCGCTCCACGACAGGGCGACATGACGGCAAATACTGATTCTCGCGTAACGATTCACATGGCGGCGAGCCTCGACGGCTTCATCGCTCGAAAGGACGGGCGCGTCGACTGGCTCGAAACCTCAGACGAATTCGCAGGCGGGGACACCCTAGACCCAGGATTCGTCGAGACTTTTCTCAAGACGATCGACTGCTACGTCATGGGGTCGCGAACCTATGAGACCGCGTTGAGTTTTGAAGCCAAAGGATTGGGGTGGTCGTACGGCGACAAACCCACCTTCGTCCTCACTAGTCGCGATCTGCCGCGAACCCGGGATACCGTTGAGTTCTACTCAGGCGATCTCGCGCAGTTGGTGAATGGGCACCTGCGGCCCACGTTCCGTACCATCTGGTTTGTTGGAGGCGGTGTGGTTTCCGGCGAATGCCTTCGTCTCGGGCTAGCCGACGAGGTTCGTTATTCGATTCTGCCGATCTTGATTGGCGATGGGATACCGTTCTTCGAGAAGCTCGACAGAGACATCGCCCTCCATCTAGCGGAGGTCAAAGCCTACAAGAGCGGCATGGTGGAGCTCCGTTACCAGGTGCGAGGACATCGTGGTGAACCACGGAACGCCACCTGACCAAACGATGAAGCCAACCCAGCACTTTGTAGTAAGCTTTCGATCGATTATGAAACCGATTGTCAAAGTGCCGGGTGGCTTATCTTATTCTCGTTAGGCGTTGAACATCGACTACCTAGCGCATCATCCTGACTTCATCCCTACGCTTGCGCAGGAGACGCTTGAGCACTACCGCGACATTCTGCGCGACGAGACGATCGAGAGTCGCTGCGCCAAGCTTCGTTCGCACTTGCACACCGACAGCCTGCCTCTCGCGCTTGTCGCGTTCGCGGACGGAGAGCTCTTCGGCGTTGGCGCTCTGCGAGAGCACGACTTGCCCGGCCACGAGGAGCTTACACCCTGGCTCGGCGGAGTATTCGTGCGCCCGCGGCATCGCCGCCACGGGATTGGCTCGGCGCTTTGTCGCGCGCTAGAAGAGAAGGCTTGGCTCATGGGCTTTCCTGTTCTCTACTTATTTACCTTGGATCAGCAGCGGCTCTATACACGTTTGGGTTGGCAGCACGTTCAGCCCTCATTTTGGCTTGGGCATCCAGTCGATATCATGATGAAGCGCTACTCCCTAACGCCCAACCAAGCGCTGCAGGCAACCTGGAAACCGACAAGTAGGAAGTTGAAAGCAGAAAGTGATGGTGAATAGCGAGGGAATTGGTGTCATTCTCAAGCGGTTTGAATCGCCAGATGAAGTGCGGGTGATGCAGAAAGGACGCTTCGAGCTTGTGCGCCTCCGCGGAATCACGATCGGTCGCGCCACATATGAGCCGGGCTGGAAATGGAGCGAGCACGTCGGGCCGAGCGTTGGCGCGACGCGATGCCCGGTTGAACACGTTGGGCTCGTGCTCTCAGGAACCGCGACAGTCGCGTTCGACGATGGCCGCGTAATTGAATTACACGCCGGCGATCTCTTCCACGTTCCGCCGATTCCACACGACAGCTGGGTCGTTGGCGATGAGCGGTATATTTCGTTGCACTTTCTCGGTGCAGACAGTTACGCGAAGAAAAGTTAATTCGTCCGCAGATTTGAAAGCCTGGCCGTCGCGTCGCGTCCGTTGCGGCGCAGATTAACGCAGATTCTTTTTAGTGTTGTAATCTGTGTAAAATGGGGATCGATGGAACCTGCGGATGAAACTGTCCCAGTTACTTCGGCGACCGGGTATTCGCGTGCGTTTTTACGTCGCGTCTTTGCTTGTCCACGACGCGGCGCAATTCACGCTCCATTGTTTTGAAAGCGTCGTGGATCACTTTGTTGAGCGGCTGGTGGGTGCCATTGTCCGTCTGCCTTTCATCAGCGACCAGCTCGTGGCCACGCGCCACAGTCACATCGATGCGGCAGCGGTACGGATTCCCCTTGTGATGCGTGTGATTGGTTTGCTCGATCGCCACGTCGCAGCGGTTGATGTGGTCGCAAAATTTTTCCAGTCGCGCCGCATATTCCAAAACGAGGTTGTCGATCTGGTCAGATTTTTCCAGACCCCGGTACGAGATCTTAACAGGCAGTTGCATAGTTGATTAGATAAGAAGCTAAACTCTCATGCAATCGAGAGCGATAAAAAAACAACGCGCTGTCATCCCGAGCCGCCCGTTCGACTCGGAACCCTCGCTCAGGGCAGGCTCCGACGGCGAGGGATCTCCCAACCGAAACGACGCGCGCCAATGATTGATTGCGTGATCCTCGACTCACTGTGAGGTCACTCACTCCGTTCGGGATGACACGTGTTGCGTGCACGAGCGGCTCAAATTTGCTGCAAGGAGCGAAAGCGCGAAATGAGTTTCGCTGGTTCCACCTTTACCAAATCCGATTTTAGGTGTTCGACGATCCGGCCGCGCACCGCTGGCGGCAAAAGATCGACAATCGCCGCGTGAATCTCAGCCGGCGCGGCAAACGACCAGCCTTCCTTTTCATTGCGCGAGACAATCTTTGTAATTTGATCGGCAAGCTCTCTTTGAATGCGGCGATCCATTTCTGTTGCCAAGTGTGTCCGCTCGGCAATGGAGGCCGCCCCGTGGTGGGCGCCCGCACCGTCGCTCACCGGGAAGCGCCCTGCGAAATCGCTCACCTTATCAACGAGTCTCCCGTGTGCGTCGGTGATGTTGAATGCCTGCACCAATTGCAGACTCGGTCCCCGCGTCGGCGTCTGGTTCACCCGGTATGCTTTTAAACTGCCTCGATCAGTGACGATCACAAGAGAACTCGATGTCATGGCAAATCACTGACCAAACAACTGGCCGCGCATGATAACACGCGCTTCGTATTTCTATAAACTAATTCGTTTCTCGCGACAAGGTTGCGTTGGCTATATTTCTCACCATCTGTGAGCTCTACTTGCGGCGAGCGCGTTCTTCCTCTGCGCTAATCGCCGGGAACTCGACCGCGCGTTTCTTCCATGATTCCTCGCGCGCTTGAGCTTGCGTGCCGCTTACCAGTTGAAGCAAACAGGAGGCTCGCCCGCCGAGATCGACATCGTCGCCCGATGCAAATTTTCTTGGCTCTGCCAAAAATCCGTTTGGATCCGTTGTGTCGAGAATCAGTTGCCACTCGAGATTCTCCTGCCCGGGCAGCACAAAGGGTATCGGCTCGTAATGAGCATTAATCAACAGCAGAAACGTGTCGTCGCGGACAGGCTCGCCTTCAAAAGTGACAACGTCGCTCGTATCGCCGCTTAGCAGCATGCCGAGGCAGCGAACAAACGGCGATGCCCATTCTTCCTCGCTCATCAGATTACCGCCAGGATTGAACCACATTACGTCCCGAATCTCGGAACCGGGGATGCGGCGACCTTTTAAAAATCTCGGCCGGCGAAAAACGGGATGATCCTTCCGCAGCTGAATCAGTCTTCGTGTGAACTCGAGGGACTGGTTCTGTTTTTCATCACGCTCCCAATTGAACCAGCTGATCTCGTTGTCCTGACAATAAGCGTTGTTATTCCCGTTCTGCGTCCGGCCCCATTCATCGCCGCCGGTCAGCATCGGCACGCCTTGGGAAAGAAAAAGTGTCGTTAGGAAATTCCGCCGTTGCCGTTCGCGCAGGGCGTTGATTTGCAGGTCGTCCGTCAGCCCTTCGACGCCGCAATTCCACGAGAGATTATTGTTGTCGCCGTCGTTGTTGCCGTCGCCGTTCGCCTCATTGTGCTTGTCATTGTAGCTGACCAAGTCGTTGAGAGTGAAACCATCGTGCGCGGTAACGAAATTAATGCTCGCGTACGGGCGCCGCCCATTCTGCTGGTACAGGTCAGGACTGCCGGTAAGCCGGTAGCCCATCTCGCCGATGCGGCCCTCGTCGCCTTTCCAAAAACTGCGAACCGTGTCGCGATATTTCCCATTCCATTCCGACCACGGCGCTGGGAAATTTCCCACCTGATAGCCACCGTCGCCCACGTCCCACGGCTCCGCGATCAATTTCACCTGCGACAAGATCGGATCCTGCCGGATGACTTTGAAGAAGGCGTGGAACTTGTTCACGCCGGTGCCGTCGCGGCCCAGTGCGGGCGCGAGATCGAACCGGAAACCATCCACGTGCATCTCGCTCGCCCAGTATCGCAAGCTGTCCATCACCATTTGCAGCGTGCGCGGATGTAACGTGTCGAGCGTGTTGCCCGTGCCGGTATAATCGAGATAGAAGCGCGGGTTGTCCGCGATCAGCCGGTAATATGAAGTGTTGTCGATCCCGCGGAAGGAAAGCGTCGGGCCGAGATGATTTCCTTCAGCCGTATGATTGTAAACCACATCCAGAATTACTTCGATCCCCGCAGCGTGCAGACTGCGCACCATCGCTTTGAACTCAGACACCTCTTTGCCCATTTGCCCGCTGCTGGAGTACTGCGCGTGCGGCGCGAAAAAGCCGATGGTATTGTAGCCCCAATAATTCGTCAGGCCTCGATCGATTAGGCCCTTATCGTCAATGTGCGCATGCACAGGCAACAACTCGACCACGGTCACACCGAGTTTTTTGAAATAATCAATGGCCGCCGGGGTGCCCAGCGCCGCATAGGTGCCGCGAAACTCCTCAGACACCTCATTCCAAAGCTTGCTGAATCCTTTCACGTGCACCTCGCAAATCACCGAATTATGCAACGGGATGCCGGGTCTCCGGTCGCCCTGCCAGTCAAACGCCGTGTCGATCACTACCGACTTCGGGACGCCCCACGCGTCGTCACGGAAATCCTGCGCCGAATCTTCCTTCTTATCGCCGATGACATAACCGAACATTTCATCTGCCCAACTTACTTCTCCAGCAATAGCTTTTGCATATGGATCGAGAAGAAGTTTCGAACTGTTAAATCGCAAGCCGCGCTCTGGATCGTAGGGACCGGACACGCGGTAACCGTATAGCTGGCCGGGCCGCACATCGGGCAAAAACACGTGCCACACGTGATCAGTGTGTTCACTCACCGGAATCCGAATATTTTCTTCGGTCGCCTCGAGATCGTCGAACAAGCAAAGCTCAACGCCGGTGGCGTGCTCGGAGAAGAGAGCGAAGTTGACGCCGTTGCCCATCCACGTCGCGCCCAGAGGATATGGGTAACCGAGGAAGGTCCTTACCGAAGTCATAAACGCGCGGCGCATTTATCCAGCATCGGCTTCGCATTGGCAATCATTAACGGCGCAACGATGTTTCTCGCCGCGAGTTCGTAGCAAATTTCGGCTAACACCGAGGCTTCAGCCCGGTGCAAAACGAGATCAAAGCAAGTGAGCCGTTTTAACGGCTTACCTCACAACCAACCCTCTTCCACGAAGCCGTTGAAACGGCTCGCCTGACCTCCTTGCGCGCATCACCGGGCTAAAGCCTCGGTGTTAATGGCAGCGCGCTATAAATCCTGCAGCACGCGTTGCGCTTTCTCGATATCCGATGGGCGAAGCACGATAAGACCCTTTTGGGAACCGCGGCCGCCGGCGAGATAGACGTACTCGATATTGACCTCCGCGTCCGCGAGACGCTCGGCAATCGTGGCCAACACACCCGGTTGATTCGCAGTTTCGATCATGAGCACCTCCGCCTCGAGCGCGAGCACGCCTGCTTCGCCCAAAAGCATCAGCGCCTTGGTCGGCTCGCTCACTACCATGCGCACCACCGTGTGATCAACCGTGTCGGAGGTGGCGAGCGCGTTAATGTTAATTTCCGCTTTTGCTAGCGCATCACACACGCGCGCGAGCGCCCCGGGACGATTTGCAAGAAAGACCGCGAGTTGGGTGGCGGTTTCAATGGGGAGTTTCGGATGTGGATTCATGCCGCTTTCAAAGTGATGCCGGGAACAGCTTCTGACAACTCACGAAAATCCGGAGATGTCACTCTGCGCTCATTTTAGCGACAAGGACTTTCCATGTGCGCGCGCAGCATGCCGCGCAAGCTCGTTCGCAAATTATGAACTTGAATGCCACACCGAAACAATTCGCCAGTCAGGATAATTTCGGGATTGTCGATTCAACGATGACCATCGTCGCCGAGCGCCCTTCAGTGAAATCGCCGCGCCCTCGGCGCACCATCGGCTTTCTCACGGCCTCTTCTATCGTCATCGCCAACATCATCGGCACTGGCATCTTTACCAGTCTCGGTTTTCAACTGGCAGACATTCAGTCGGGATTCCCGCTGCTTATGCTTTGGGTTATCGGCGGAATCACGGCGCTTTGCGGCGCACTTTGCTATGGCGAATTGAGCGCCGCGCTGCCGCGTTCTGGAGGGGAATACCATTTTCTATCGCAGATTTATCATCCCGCGCTCGGATTCATGGCGGGATTTGTTTCCGCTACGGTTGGCTTCGCGGCGCCCATCGCGCTCGCCGCCATGGCGTTTGGGAAGTATTTTGGCGGAGTCTTCGGCACTGGCTCGCCAGTCCTAGTTTCGTTTGTCGCTGTTTGGGTGGTAACAGCTTTTCATCTGGGCAACCTCCAAGTCGGTAGCGCGTTCCAGAATGTTTCTACGCTGGTGAAATTGCTTTTGATCGGCGCACTCATCGCGGCCGGGTTTTTTTTTCCATTGAAGCAGCCGATCAGTTTTTTGCCCGCGACCGGTGATACGATGTCGATCCTCAGCGGACCATTCGCAGTCGCGCTGGTGTACGTGATGTACTCGTATTCCGGCTGGAACGCGGCGTCGTATATCAGTGGTGAAATTAAGCAGCCGGAAAAAAATGTGCCGCGCTCACTCCTTGCCGGCACAGGCCTTGTAATCGTCATTTACGTGCTGATCAACGCGATCTTTCTCGCCACCACGCCCGTCCACGAATTGAAAGGTCAACTCGAAGTAGCGTTGATCGCAGGCAAACATATTTTTGGGGCAAACGGCGGACGCGTTGCAGGCGCGGTCATTTGTCTCGGCTTGATATCTGCGATTAGCTCAATGACGTGGATCGGGCCGCGCGTCAGCATGTCGATGGGCGAAGATCATTGGCTGCTGCGATTGCTTAGCCGCAAGAATCCGCATGGCATTCCCACCAACGCCATCATCCTCCAGTTGCTGATCGTGAATCTGCTTTTGCTCACGGCCAGCTTTGAGAGCGTCGTGCAGTACACCCAATTTAGTCTGCTGCTCTGCTCGCTGTTCACTGTAGTCGGCGTAATCGTACTGCGCGTGACGCGCCCGAAAATCGCCCGGCCCTATCGGGTGTGGGCGTATCCACTGCCCCCGATTATCTTCGCCGCCATCACGCTTTGGATGATGTTTTATCTTCTGCGTTGGAAGACGGTCGAATCGCTGGCCGGACTGGCGACCGCACTGGTGGGACTGCTGCTCTACTTTTGCGCTGGAAAACGTTCTCATCGCTTCGCATGAAAAGGCATCTCACATTGTTTCTGATCATAGGGCTGGCGTTCGCAACCGCGCCCAGCTTGTACGCACAGGCCAATCCAGAGATTGCGCCTCGCGCAGTCCCGGTAGATGTCGGGCCTAATGATGTCGCGCGTTTTCTTGCTGGAATGCAAGTGCCGGAAAATTCCCCGCTCGCACCGCTGACGCGCGATCCGGCATGGCAGGAACACGCCGCATTTTTCGAGAAGGAATTCTCAAAGCTCAACCTCCGGCAACTCCAGAAACTACACACGTGGCAGGAGACGTCCTTTCCAGAGTCGCTGCAGCCGGTCCCTGTTGCGTTCTACATGTTTAGCGGCCCGGATTTTCTCTATGTGGATCAATTTTTCCCGAAGGCTTCGGTATATGTCCTTTGTGGGAAGGAATCGATGGGACCGCCGCCTGATCCGTTGCGCATCGCGAATCTCGCCGGTGCGCTTGGCAACCTGGAAAACGCAATGAAGTCCTCGCTCGAAACGACCTACTTCATCACCAAAGACATGAAAATTGATTTGCTACAGCAGAACCTCAACGGTGTGCTGCCGATTCTTTACGTTTTCATCGCGCGCGCTGATAAATCGATCATCAACGTGACCTTCGGTTCTCTTAACGGCAGCGGCGCATTTCAGGATAGCGCGCCCGGAAAGAAAGGCGGCAGTATTCCCGGCGTCCGGATCAATTACACCGACAATCAGTCGGGCAGCTCACAAACACTGTACTACTTCACCACAGATATTTCTGACGGTGGAATCAAATCGACACCTGGTTTCTTGAAATTCTGCCAGCGATTAGGCACCGGCTCGAGTTTTCTCAAGTCATCGTCGTATCTCATGTTCGAAGAGGGGTTCGCGACGATCCGCAATTTCATTCTCGAACATAGCAACCGCATTGTGCAGGACGACTCGGGAATTCCTGTGGCTTATTTCGATCCAAACAAGTGGAGTCTCCGCCTCTTCGGCACCTATCTCGGCCCCATCGAGATCTTCAAACAACATTTTCAGCCCAAACTGCAAGAGCTCTTCGCGCAAAGCAATCCGCTGCCGCTCGAGTTCGGATTCGGTTATCGCTGGAACTGGAAGGAAGCCAATTTGATGGTGGCGGAACGGAAGTGACAAGTCGCATTGCCCGCAACTCGTTCCCTTTACCAAAGATGCTCGCCTCATGGCTAGATCACTCGTAAGAAGTGAATCGTCATGTTTACCGGCCTGATCGAGGAAGTCGGCGAGATCATTGAGGTGCGCTCGAGCGATAGCGGCACGCAACTCCGACCGCAGGTCGCGAGCACGCGAAAAGGTTCGGTGTTGCAAACTGCCGCTTCGGGCATCGCGAAAAAGGTGCGGAGCGGCGACAGCATTGCCGTGAATGGCTGCTGCCTTACGTTGACTTCGCGGCGCGGCAATCGTCTCACCTTCGATCTTCTCGAGGAAACAATCGCTTGCACCAACCTAAAAAATTTGCGTCGAAGCGATCCGGTGAATCTGGAGCGCGCTTTGCCAGCAGACGGACGCCTGGGAGGACATTTCGTGCAAGGTCATATCGATTGCGTATCGCCCATTGTGGCATTCGACAAGAAAGGCGCGGACTTTCGATTGGAAGTCGAGTTGCCGACCGAGTTCGCACAGTATGTGGCCCGCAAAGGGTCGATTGCTCTCAGCGGAATCAGCCTCACGGTCGCTGAAGTTCTTCCGAAAAGCTTCGCCGTTTGGATCATTCCCTACACGAAACGGCTTACAAATCTCGATCGCGCTCAAGTCGGTGATCTCGTGAATGTCGAGTTCGACATTCTGGCCAAGTACGTCGAGAGAGTGCTCGTCGTCCGTAGTTAAAAAATGATGGCACGCAGCTCGGCCACGAAGCTTCCGGTCGTAGTCGGCGTGATCGCGTCGCGCGCTGACCTGGATCGCGCGCTGCAAATGCGCAGGCCGCCGGATTTATTCGAGCTGCGCCTGGATCGCCTCGCAGGCATTGTCGATCAAGTGGAAAACAAATTGCCGAGGTTACGCGCGCCGCTCATCATAACCGCCCGACATCCGCGCGAGGGCGGCGCGAACAAATTATCGCTGCGGCAACGCCGCGATCTGCTGACTCGATTTTTACCGCACGCCCACTATGTCGATGTTGAACTGCGTTCGGCATCTGCGTTGCGTTCGTTGCTCACATTGGCAAAGCAGAAAAAAGTGCGGCGCATCATTTCATTCCACGATTCTAAATCGACGCCTCCGCGCGTGTTGCGCGCCAAAGCCCGCGCTGCCAAAACCAATGGTGCAGATATTTTCAAGGTCGCCACGCGCACCGACACACCCGGGCAACTCGCGCGTCTACTCGATTTCATCACATGGAAAGTCATCGATCTTCCAGTGAGCGCGATGGGGATCGGCAAACTCGGCGCAATTTCGCGTGTCCTGCTCGCGCGCTCGAGGTCGGCTTTGGTTTATGGGTCGGTCGGCGCGCAGACCGACATCGAAGGGCAACTCTCGCTCAAACAACTTCGTGCGCTAGGAATCGCTTCGCGACGTTGAATCGTTACACGGTTGAAGGGCTAAAACGGGTCATCCTGAGCGGAGCGCAGCGGAATCGAAGATCCCGTAGCGCCACCGTAAAGGAATGTAACGGGATTCCTCGACTTCGCTTGGAATGACATTTCTTACACGCTTCAACGTTTTAACGAATCACGTTCCATTGGCTTGCTCTTTCCCCAGCGCACATATCGTACAAAAATGGTGAGCATCATGTCTTCATCCGTAAACTTGCCAAAGCACTTGCCGGTGATGCCGTTGCCGGGCGCAGTACTCTTTCCGCACGCGTTGCTCCCGCTATACATTTTCGAGCCGCGATACCGGAAGATGCTCAAGCATGCGCTTCAACATCATCGCATGTTTTGCGTAACGCTCATCAAACCGAGCTGCTCGGAGTGGCACGCGCCGGAAGATTTCTTTCATCTTTCCACCGTCGGGTTGATTCGCGCCTGTGTCGGCCGCGGCGATGGCACATCGAATTTGATCTTGCAAGGTTTACGACGAGTGCGGTTCGCCAGTTTCGAACAGGAAACGCCGTTCCCGATTGCAAGGATCGACGTCGTCGAGTCCCGCGACGCAACCACGGTCGAGACCGAAGCGCTGGGCGCAAAAGTGCTCGAGCTTTACGCGAACCTGAAGCACGAACGACGGCAGCTTCCGGCAAAAGTCGATCGATATCTTTCGGAACTGCGCGATCTGGAAATGCTGGCCGATCTTATGGCTTCGACATTCGTGAACGATCCGTTGCGACGGCAACGCGTGCTCGAAGAACGTTCCCTGAACCAAAGACTCCGTTTCCTCATCACATATTTGCGCGACGAAATCGGAAACGCCGCCGCATAGACGCTCGGCGCGACGCAAGCGTTCAGGATGTGTGCAGGTTTCGGAACAGGAAAAGGAGCGTGGCTTCGTGAACATCAACGACGTGTTCCTGCTCATTTACCTCTATTGCTTGAATGGAAACGTCGATCAAGCCGAGGCGCTCGCCAACGCCGAGGCGTCGTCGATCCAAAAAGATGAGTTCGTGAAATGGCTGTAGGGCGATTTACAGGCCGAATTTGGCTTTAGTCCTCCGAGCTGAGGTAGGGTCGGCGCGCTGCGCCGACAGGACGTCGCAGCGCTGCATCCCTACCCAGCAATGCGCGCGTCTTCTTCCATCAAGTAGCGATCTGTCATTCCCGCGACGTAATCGCAAACCGTGCGATGCAATCCCTCCTTCTCGATCCGTTTCATTGCTCCATCACCGAGCTTCTCAGGATCGACGAGGTACGCTTCAAAAACGCGCCGCAGCATTTCGCACGCGCGCCGGTTCATCTCGGACACGCGCGGATGATAATAAACATTTTGATACAAAAATTTTCGCAGGGCGCGGTTCGCCTCGGTTAATTTGTCGCTATAGTGAATCAGCGGCGCGGGTTGCCGGCGTACGTCGTCTGCGCTTTGCACTCGCGATTCAGCGATCGATTTTCCGCTTGTCCCAACGAGGTCATGCACTTCGTTGTCGATGATGTCGCGAATAATCAACTTGTGCAGCTCGGGTTCCCGCCCGCCTGCGTAACGCGCGAGCACAGCATCATGGCTTTTGCGCCAAACTTCATTTTGTTCCAATTGCGCCGGACTCAAGATTTCAAAATCGACCGCGTCATCGAGGTCATGGGTGTAATAGGTGATCTCGTCCGCAAGATCCGCGACCTGTGCCTCAAGCGATGTGCAATTATATGTTTCTCCGTCCGGCGCCTTAAATGTGTGCTCGTGTTTCCGCAGACCTTCGCGTACTTCGAACGTCAGATTGAGACCCGGAAAATTCGGATAAGGAGTTTCAAGGAGTTCCACCACACGTAAACTCTGGCGGTTGTGATCAAACCCGCCGTGATCTTGCATACACTCGGCGAGCATTTCTTCCCCCGAGTGCCCGAAGGGCGCGTGCCCCAGATCGTGCGCGAGCGCGATGGCTTCAGCGAGGTCTTCGTTCAATCGTAATGCGCGCGCGATTGTCCGGCTGATCGATGCGACCTCGATCGAATGCGTCAAACGGGTGCGTAAATGATCACCCGCCCCGTTTAGAAAAACCTGCGTCTTGTATTCCATGCGCCGAAACGCGCGCGAATGGATAATGCGCGCGCGATCGCGTTGAAATTCTGTGCGATAGGCGTGACTCGGTTCGGAGTATTTGCGACCGCGCGATTCGCCCGATTTTTCGGCAAAGGGCGCGAGCACAGTGCGCTCCGTTGCTTCCATCTGTTCGCGCGTTTTGCAGTTCGTGACGCTCACGACAAGTGATTTGCCAGCGCTCGCGCGCTTGCTACTTGTGGATCTTACAATTCGAGAAACCCAAAGTAAATATGTCGAAGAAAAGTCGCCCGAAAAAACAAATCACTTCCGAACGCCTGCAGGAACTTGGTTTCGCATACGCGCCGCCGCTGATCATCAGCGCAGCAGTTTCGAACAAAGTTTTCGACACGCTGGAGAGCGGCACGAAAACGGTCGAGCAAGTCAGCAAGGAGACTGGCGCGTCGGTGCGCGGTTTACGGGCGATCATGGACGCGCTCGTCGGCCTCGAACTGCTGAAGAAAGATCGAAAGGGAAAATATTCGCTCACGCCGGAGAGCGAAGCATTTCTCATCAGCAACAAGCCAGGCACGGTGGCCGGCTTTTTCAGCTCGATTTTGCCTCAGCTTAATTCGCGATGGCTACGGTTGAGTGATGCCGTGCGCGACGGGCGACCGGTAGTTGCCGTGAATGAAGAAACCGAAGGCACAGAGTTCTTCAGTCAACTCGTCGAGAACATCATTCCAATGAGCTATCCCGGCGCGCATAAGCTTGGCGATCACTTGAAGCTGGCGAAGGCGAAAAGCGATGTCCGCGTTCTCGATCTAGCCGCCGGCTCTGGGATTTGGGGAATCGCGCTCGCCCAGAAGTCGCCACGCGTGCGGGTGACTGCGGTCGATTGGGCGGGGATGATTCCTACCACAAAACGCATCACGGAAAAATTTGGTGTGCGCGATTGTTTCGATTTCATGGGGGGCGATTTGATGGAAGCAAATTTCGGGAACGGTCACGATATCGCCACGCTCGGCCATATTTTGCACAGCGACGGCGAACAACGAAGCCGGCAGTTGCTCAAGAAAACCTTTGGCGCATTGAAACCCGGCGGCACAATCGCCATCGCTGAATGGCTCGTGAACGACCGGCGCACCGAGCCGACACATTCGCTCATGTTCGCCGTGCAGATGCTCGTCAACACCGAGCGCGGCGATACTTTCAGTTTTAACGAAATCAAAAGCTGGCTCGAAGACGCCGGGTTCAAACAAGTTCGCAAGGTGGAAGCGCCCGGGCCTTCACCGTTGATTCTCGCGACGAAACCGTAGGCGCTCTCGCGTGCTGTCTGGGGAGCACAGGCTGCCAGTCTGTAGTCGTCTGCAGCCTGCCGACGACATCTCAGCGGTCGCAACAACGCGCGCGGATCGAATGTTCGAAGCGCTTTCCGCAAGCTGCCGAAAAGAACAGGCTGGCAGCCTGTGGTCCCCAGAATCGTCTTCCCATTCGCGCAGCAAACTGCTTTTATAGTCTCCATGAAAGAGGTAAAGACGAAAACGCGCGGCAAGACCAAGGCGAGACCGACTCACAAAGATCCTAGGGGGGATACGCCGTACAGCAAACCTGCCCTTCGCAGCGACGCATTTGTCAGAGCGTTAACCGACGCGAAAGCGTGCCTGAAAAATCCAGAGGATCTGCAGGCGCTCTTCGACGAAGCAGCGAAGAAGGCGGCAGCAGTTCCCAGAGAGCCGTTTAAAGAATGCTGGCCTTATCTTCAAACGATGCTGCGATTAATCCGAGCGCACCAGCGCAGCGAATACAATCAGGTTCCGAATGACGCGCTCTTGTGGATCGTTGCTGCTCTCAATTACCTGGTCGATCCGTTCGATTTGATCCCCGACAAGACGCCATTTCTCGGTTTCGTGGATGACGCGACGGTTATCGAATTTGTAACCGATAAGAACCGACAAGCACTGGACGACTTCATGGTCTGGGAAACAGCAAGCGCCAGCGCTGCTCTCTAGTATTCCCTTTTTCAAACCAAAAGCAGCGCCGGATTTTCCAAAAGGTGACGGAGCTCTTTCAGATACTCTGCGCCGAGTGCGCCGTCGATGACGCGGTGATCGCAGCTCATGGTGAGCGACATGCGGTGGCCGACCACGATTTGGTCGCAATCATCAATCACCGGAACTTTCGTGATTTTGCCAACGGCGAGAATAAAACCTTGCGGCGGATTTATGACAGCCGAGAAACTGTCGATGCCCATGCCGCCGAGGTTTGAGACCGTAAACGTCCCGCCCTGAAATTCTTCCGGCTTCATTCGCTTGTTGCGTGCGCGATAGGCTAAATCCTTGGCTAGTTCGCTGATTTCGCGGAGCGATTTGTTTTGCGCCGCGCGAATGACCGGCGTCAACAACCCTTCTTCGATCGCCACCGCGATTCCAAGATCGACATCCGCGTACTGGACGATCGCGTCGCCCTCGAAAGAGGCGTTCACCCGCGACACTTTCACCGCGGCTTGCACTGCCGCTTTCAAAATAAAATCGTTCACCGTGATCTTTGCAGCGTCCGCGCTTTCGCCCGCGGATTTTAATTCCTCGCGCGCTTCCATGAGCGGCCCGGCGTTAATTTCGACTGTGAGATAGAAATGCGGGACCGGACCGAGACTCTCGACGAGCCGCTGCGCAATGATTTTGCGCATCCCTGAAAGTTGAATACGTGCGCTTTCGCCAGCTTTAATTGAAGGCGCAGCCTTCAGTTCAGCTTTTGCGGGACCACGGTCAGCGACCCCGGATATAGATTTAGCAGCGGCACGAACGTCGGTTTCGGTCACGCGACCTTCCGGGCCTGTGCCTTTCACGCTGGAAAGATCAATGCCGAGCTCAGCTGCGACGCGGCGCGCAACAGGCGACGCTTTTACGCGCGCTTCCTCGGGCTTTTCGACGGTCCGCGGTCGCTCTTCGGCTTCAGGTTCTTTCTTTTCAGCCTTCGGTGGCGCGTCCTTTTTATTTTCTTTCTCTTCCGCTTTCGGCGCCTCTGGCTTTTCTTCCTTTTTGGGTTCCTTCGGCTTTTCTTTTTCCTTTTCCTCTTCTTTGGTTTCCGGCTTTTCCTCTTTTTCTTCTTTCTTTTCTTCCTTGGGCGCTTCCTCGCCTTCGCCGCCAATAAATGCAATTCTGTCACCGACGTTTACCTTGCCGCCTTCTTCGACGTAAATCTCGGTAAGCGTTCCATCTTCGGGGGATTCCCATTCCATCGTTGCCTTGTCGGTTTCGATTTCCGCGAGCACTTCGCCGGCCGACACATGGTCGCCCTTTTTTTTCTTCCACGCGATGAGAGTGCCCTCGGTCATCGTGTCACTGAGCTTGGGCATTTGGATTTCAGGCATAAGTGATGAGTGACAAGTGACGAGTGATAAGTTTTCTCACGCGTAGCAGACCTGTTTCACGGCAGCGATGAGCTTGTCCGCATTCGGGAGCACCGCGTGCTCGAGGCGTTCATTGTACGGCATTGGGACATCCTCTTGTGATACGCGGATGATCGGCGCGTCGAGCGCATCGAAAATGTTTTTTTGAATCCGGTAACAAACTTCCGCGCCGACGCCACAAAACGGATGGTCCTGCTCAACAATCACGACGCGATGCGTCTTTGTAACTGAATCAAAAATCGCTTTTTCATCGAGTGGTTTGATTGAACGAAGATCGACAATTTCCGCAGAGATGTCTTCGTCCTCGAGTTGTGCCGCGACCTTGAGCGCAAGCGGAACGGTCTGCGCGTAACAGATAATCGAGACATCGCTGCCTTCGCGTTTCACGTCGGCTTTGCCAAGCGGAATGAGCAACTCCTCATCTGGCGGCTCAACCATTCCTTTCGAGCTGTAGAGCAGTTCCGATTCCAGAACCAGCACCGGATTGTCGTCGCGCACAGCGGTCTTCAGCAAACCTTTCGCATCGCGCGGCGTGGCCGGAGTGCACACTTTGAGCCCTGGCACACTGGCGTAAAAATTTTCCGTCGCGTGCGAATGCGTGGCGCCGAGTTGATGCGCGGGTCCGTTCGGGCCTCGGAACGTGATGGGGATGTTAAATTGGCCGCCTGACATCGTGAACATGTTGGGAGCGTTGTTCACCACCTGATCGAAGGCTACGAGCGAAAAGCTGAACGTCATGAATTCAATGATCGGCCGCAGCCCGACCATCGCCGCGCCAACTCCCAGGCCGGCAAACCCGTTCTCACTGATTGGAGTGTCAATGATGCGCCGTGGTCCAAAGCGCTGCAGCAAACCCTGGCTGACCTTGTATGCGCCCTGATATTCGGCGACTTCCTCGCCCATCAAGAAAACGTTCGGGTCTCGCTCGAGTTCTTCCGCGAGCGCTTCATTGAGTGCCTGACGATAAGTGATTTCTCTCACGGCTTTGCCCCATCGGCATAGGCGTAATCGTAAAGTTTTTCGAGCGGCGGCTGTGGGCTTTGTTCAGCAAACTTCACGGCGGCCAGAACCGTTTCCTTCGCCTGCTTGTCGAGCCGATCAAATTGTTCGTTAGTCAATTTGCCCTCGCGCGTGAGCTGAGCGCGCAAGCGCGTGATTGGATCGTCGAGCCGAAATTTTTCCAGTTCCTCCTTGGTCCGGTAACTAGCCGGATCCGACATCGAATGGCCACGGTAGCGATATGTGCGCACTTCAAGAAACGCCGGATGCGGTTCTTTGCGAATGGAATCGACAATCTCGGTAATCTTGTCGCGCACTTCGCGAAAGTTCATTCCATCGACGATTTCTCCAGGGATGTCGTACCCTTCCGCGCGATCGATAATTTGTTTCAGTGAGGTCGATCTCTTCACCGAGGTGCCCATGGCGAAAAGATTGTTTTCGCAAATAAAAACGATCGGCAATCTGTACAGTGCGGCCAGATTTAACGCTTCGTGGAACGCTCCCTGATTGATTGCGCCGTCGCCAAAGAAGCAAAGCGTGAGGCGATCTTCCCCTCGGTACTTGATGGCAAAAGCCATCCCCACTGCCAGTGGGACGTGCGCGGCGACAATGGCGTGACCGCCGTACATGTGATTTTTCCGGTCGAAAAAATGCATTGAACCACCGAGTCCACGCGAGCAACCCGTCTCTTTTCCGAAAAGCTCAGCCATGCACGCGTCCGCGCTGGTGCCGCGGGCCAGCGCGTGAGCATGATCACGATAAGCGGTGATGATATAGTCGTCGTCGCGCACCGCAGCCACTGCGCCGGTCACGACTGCTTCCTGTCCGATGTAAAGATGACAAAATCCGCCGATCTTCTGCGCTTGATACTGCTGGCTGGCGCGTTCCTCGAAACGCCGGATCAACAGCATCAGCGAGAGCATTTCGACTTCGTCGCGCTGCCCTCCCGGCTGCATGGCGGTCAACCCGCAGCGACGGGACGGAACCGCGCGGCGCGCCCTCGCGATCTCTCCATGCTTCGCCCCAAATTCATGCAAACAACAAACAACAAAGTGAACAGCAGATCACTGACGATCGAGTTGCGGAAAAACATCCAGGTCGGCGTTGCGCTGTACTGAGGAAGACCAATCGTCAACGCTTGAATCAGACCGGCGAAATTCTTGACGTAGCCCGGATCGAAAAGCCACGAGACTGAGTTGGTGACGATGTAGAAGATCAACGAGCCCGCGATCGACGCCGGAAGCAGAGTTTTCATTGACCTGCGGTTTTGCAGAAGCAAGCCAAGGCAGCCAACCAGCGCGAACCCGAGGTAGTGCGAGAGAACGAACGGGCTGAGCAGCGAAAAACCGTAGTGAATGTTGAGTACCACATCCGAGATCAGCAGCGCGATCATCGGCACAGTAAACTTGTATTTCCTCGGGAAATATGCCGCGGCGCAAAGGGCAATCGCGGCCAGCGGCGCGAAGTTCAATAACCCGATCGAGCCCGGCTGGGCGAAAAGCCCCGTCACGATGCGATAGGCGATAGCGGAAAAAATGAGGAGAAGGGCAGGGATCATTCCACAGAATTTATCCGGTCGGTACGATATGCAAAGGGAATTGGAATCGTCATTCCGAGCGAAGTCGAGGAATCCCGTGATGCTACCCAACGTAACTTTGCAGGATCCTTCGACTCCGCTTCGCGCCGCTGAGGATGACGGCACGCTACTTGGCCGCGGCGAGCGCTTTGTTGAGCCGCGCTTTGCGACGATTCGCTGCGTTTTCGTGAATGATACCGCGCTTGGCAGCTTTATCGATCGCCGAGATTAACGCACGGATTTGATCAGCGCTGGGCGTTTGCGTGGAACGCGTCTGCTTTTGCATGGTGCGCAGACGGGTCACGGCACTGCGATTACGCAGCGAGCGTTTCAACGTCTGGCGTGCACGTTTAGTAGCTGATTTGGTGTTGGCCATTGGCGATCAAAAATTTTGCGGAGGTGGACGCTCGTGAGCGCAATTGCGATTGTCAACTCTAAACAATGCGCGGCCAGCGCTCACGCACGAGAACCATGTTTATTCGGCACCGGCTTCGCGCCTATCTCCCCGTGCCTAGCTTGGACCAAGCGCTACAAGCTTTCGCCCAATGCGAGCTTCGCTTTTTGTCGCTCGCCAGCGAGCGCTCCACCCATTCGCATTTGCTCGACGCTGAGTGTGCCTGAAGCAGATGTTGGTTCAGGCTGTGGCTGCTGACTGGCCGGTTTTTCGTTTTGCACGACCGACGTGCTAACAGGCGGCGGCAGTGGCCGCGCCTTTGGCACTTTGGGCAAACGATCGGGAGTGATTTGCACCAGCGCCCCCAGTGGAACTTCATTATAGAGCACGGCGACGTCGGCGGCCTTCATTCTGATACAACCGTAGCTGGCTGGCCGTCCGATTGTTTTTTCCTCCGGTGTGCCGTGGATGTAGATGCCGCGGTGAAAGGCTTGCGCGTTTTGGGCTTCAAGTCCGGTTAGCCAAATGATCCGCGTAGTCACCGGATCCCGGCCGGGAGCATTTGGCTGGAGAATTTCGCCTGTCCACTGCCGATGGTGAAAGACAGCCCCGACTGGCGCGTTATCGCCGATCTTTTTCGCAACCATCAGGTAACCGAGTGGCGTCGTCATTCTCCCCCGAAAATCACCGACTCCGTACTTCGACGTTGAGACCGGGTAAATTGCCACTCTTCCGCCATTCTCCATAAGCATCAGCTTCTGGTCGCGGATACTGATTATCAGACGATAGGACGGATCGAGCTGCGTAAGCTGTGTGGCGGAAAATGCCGGCGCGATCGAAATCAGACTAACAATTACAGCCAATGGCCGAAACATGCGCAACCTTTTACCCGATAATTAGGGTTTTGTCACGCGGGAATTGCGGCGCTGGCACGAGAGCTGTGAAAATTGATTTTTGACCAGCGACTGCCGAATGAAGAGAGGCAAACGTAAAGGAAACCGCCCTGGAACATCAGCAGGAACGGCACTGACAAGAACTGGCGGTGCGCAATGGCGAACACCACGAAGTAACTGAAATAAATGGCGAAGGCCAGTTCCGCCAGCGGAAGCGTTGACTTGAGCGGCCGGTACTTGCAGCTGCGCCACCGCTGCGATTTGCGTTCAATACCGTACTTCGGCGTACGCGTGAAATCCGATTTGTGATTGATGAGCGCTTCCAGCACCGCTCGGGCATTATTCAGCGAGAGACCAATTCCCAAAGCGAGCAGACATGGCAGAAAAAGAATCTCCTTCATCCAGGTCCGCGGATGCAGCTCCCGCTGGGCGCAAATATAGAAAACCGCCACCGAGGCGGATGCTGCAAGAAAGATCGGAATATCGATAAGCACTGTGCGCAGCCAGCCACCCTCGGGGCCGCCACTGGACGGATGTACAAGAACACACAGAAACGCAAGGAGCAGGTAAGCGAAGTTGGACATCAAATGCCCCGTGGCCTCGAGCTTGATTGGAAACGGAAGCTGGCTGCGCCAGATCGTGGGCAACAATTTCTTGCACGTTTGGACCGAACCCTTGGTCCAGCGATGCTGCTGAGACTTGAAACCGTTCATGTCCACCGGCAACTCTGCAGGAGTGACCACATCTGAAAGATAAATGAATTTCCAGCCTGCCAGCTGGGCGCGATAGCTCAGATCGAGGTCCTCGCATAGCGTATCATATTGCCAGCCCCCACTTTGTTCGATGCAGGAACGGCGCCAGAGTCCGGCGGTTCCATTGAAATTAAAAAAGCGGCCGCTGCGGCTGCGTGCGGTTTGCTCAAGCAAAAGATGCCCATCCAAAAAAATCGCCTGCATGCGCGTGAGCAATGAATACCCACGGTTTAAATGGCCCCAACGGGTCTGGATCATTCCCACTTTAGGATCGGTGAAGAAATGGATCGTGCGTTTTAGTAAGTCTCTTTGCGGGACAAAATCGGCGTCCAGAATACAAACGAACTCGCCCTCGGCAGCCTCAAGCCCTACCGCCAGTGCGCCGGCTTTGAAACCGGTGCGGTCAATCCGATGAATACGCTGAGCATTGAACCCACGCTGACGTAATTCCTCTACGCACGAGGCGGTGATTTCACGGGTCTCATCGGTTGAATCGTCCAGCACCTGAATTTGCAGAAGGTCCCGCGGATAATCCACTTCGCTCACCGAACGGAGCAACCGCTCAGCCACGTACACCTCATTGAAAATCGGCAACTGCATCGTCACCCTCGGCAGCTGTTCAAAAAAATGGGCCGGCGCCGGTGCCCGCTTCCGGTTTTTCAGGTAGAGATAAATGATGAAGTAGCGATGGACGCCGTAAGCGGAAAGCCCGATGAGCACGCTCAGATAGCAAACCGTCCAAATGATATGTCCGACACTTCCTTGCATAGGAGTTTCTATGGCCACCAATCGTTGAGCCAGTAAGGGCGTCATGATGCCGTTTTCAGCGATTGCGTCAATGCAAAAATCACATGTTTGCCTGTGAGAACCGCGGCCATATTGTGTTGATACACAGTGGTCTCCTATCGATCTTCGTAATTGCGGGAGCGACCGGTTTTGCCAATCTCTCTGATCGTCCACCGCCCTTCCGCTGTTTGAAAAAAATTGCACTGCCTAAAAGCCGTTCAACGTCTCCCGACATTCGCCCTTGCCTCAGACGGTCAGCAGGTTAACCGTGATAGGCCAATTTTTCTCGCGAAAGGCAGGCATGCAGCTGGGAGAGACCATAACGAAACGAAGGCGCGACCGTTTCGAGCGTTTCAAGATCATCTTTCCTATTCTTCTGGCGGGATGGATCCCGTCGATCCTCACGCTAATTGTTTCCTACACCATCCTGCGCGATACCCTGGAATCGAGAATACTACGCGACCGGCAAACTCTGATCCAATTGGTGGGCCATCTGGTCGCCCACGATCTCAACCGCAGTAGTGCCATCATTAACTATTATCAGACGCTACCCGAAGTTGCGAGAATTCTGAGTGCAGCAAATCCGACGCCGGCGGCTCAGCAATGGCTCAACTCGGCATTTTATTCGCACCCGAACATCGACGGAATGTTTTTTACTGCGCCTGATGGTGCCTTAATTGCGTCGATCCCGACGGCACCCGAGATGGTCGGAAAGGATTTTGGGGCCGGTTACTGGCGCGAACAAGCGGAGGCGTCCAACGAAGCCGCGGTCTCGCCGGTTTATCCGCGCCTGACGGATAACCGGCTGGTTACCAATATCGTCGCCGCGGTGCGCGCGCCCGACGGAAAAATTCTGGGCTACGTTGGCGACTCAGTCCTCGTGGAAAGAATTGGCCGGCGTTTGGCTACGATCGAATTTTCCGACCGGTTTCTATTCGAAGTCCTCGATCAAAATGGCGTTGCCCTTTTTGCGAATGATTTTAAGCCGAATCCCAGCGCGACTTCCCCGGAGGGTGGCGTGTTGATCAAGGAAATCCGCCAAAACAAAACCGGACATTTCGAGGAGCACGGCAACCTCTATTCATTCAGTCCGATCGAGAACACCGGTTGGGTGGCAGTAGTGGAACAGCCGAAAGCGCTGGCTTACAAACCGGTTCACGATCTGCTGGGGCGGATGACGTTGCTGGCAGCCTGGCTAGTCGGCCTTACGGCGGTCTTCGCCTGGCTGGGCAGCAGGTTTTATCAACGCCAGATGGAATCCAAGGAACGGCTGGAGCGTGAAGTTGTCTTCAACGAAAAGATGCTGGCGAACATGCCCGGCGGAATCGCTTTTGTCGATCCAACTTCTCGCCGCTTTCTTCACGCCAACGATGCCTTTGCGCGCATGGCCGAACGCTTTGGAGATCTGCCAGCCGGCCGCGACATCACGGAAATCACCTGTGACGATGTGAAGATTGCGCCCCCCGGAGCGATTGAAAGAGTGCTTACCTTTGGAACACCATTTCAGTTAACCGAGCAACCGTTGAAAGACAAAACAGGTATGACGCATTTTTTGGACATTAACCTGCTCCGGCTACAAGGCACGCAGCAAACCATTCAAGGCGTCCTTTATCTGGTGGAAGACAAGACGCGCGACGTCACATTGCGCCAGGAATTGATTGCGGCGAATGCTGCCAAGGACCAATTCCTGGCACTTTTGTCGCACGAGCTGCGCAGCCCCCTCGCGCCAGTAATTGCGATGGTAGGGGAGCTGGAAGCTGAGGTGCCAGATTCTCAGCCTGTTAGAGAAGCGCTGGAGGTCGTTCGGCGCAACGTTGAGCTGGAAGCCCGGTTAATCGACGATTTACTCGACGTTACGCGCATCTCGAAAGGGAAACTGCAATTGAGCTTTGAGACGATTTGCGTACACCAAATCTTGCAGCGTGCTTACGAGATATGCCGGGAAGAAATCGAAGCGAAGAATCTGGAAGTGGAATTTCAGCTTCGCGCGGTTCAGACGTACGTACAGGGTGATCCCGCGCGTTTGCAACAGGTCTTTTGGAATCTGATCAAGAACAGCGTGAAATTTACCCCTGAAAAAGGCCGAATCACTATCGAGACTCTTAACCCGACAGCAGATAAGATTGAAGCTCGCGTCATCGACACCGGCATTGGCATCGAAAACGAAACAATTGATAAAATCTTTAACGCATTCGAACAGGGACAAGCCGAGATCACCCGCCGCTTTGGAGGCCTCGGGCTTGGCTTGGCCATTTCGAAGGCGCTGATCGACGCGCACGGTGGGAAAATCAGCGGGCAAAGTCCCGGGAAAGATCAGGGTGCCACGTTTTCAGTGGAACTAAACACGGTAGTGACTCCGATCGCTCACGATGGGGAAGGGCAAGATCACCCCGCAGATCGAGAAGCAGAAGGGACCGTTTTAAAGCACCGGCGCGTCCTGCTGGTGGACGATCATAAGGACACCTGCATCGGGATGAAAAGGATGCTGGAGCGCCGCGGTTACGAAATTACGGTAGCCCATTCCGCTGAGCAGGCCGTGGAAAAAGTGCGTACACAGGATTTCGATCTACTCATCAGCGACATCGGATTGCCGGACCGCAGCGGTTACGAATTGATGCATGAAGTGCGCCTCAACAAGGATTTGCCTGGAATCGCGCTCAGCGGCTTTGGTAGCGAACAAGACGTAAAGCAAGCCAGAGAGGCAGGTTTCTCCGAGCATCTCACTAAGCCGATCAATTTTGAGCGCCTGGAAAAAACGATCCAGAACTTGCTCTCGTGAGCTACTCTCCGCTTGGTACCCCGGCTTCTGTTTTAGTCTTGCGCTCTGCCGCTTCTTTCAGCTGGCGTGAGAGCTTCTCAACGCGCTGACGCATGATCTTGCCAGCCTTGAATTTCACTGTCGCGCGCGGGGGAATCACGAAGCTGCTGCCGGGCTGATTCGGGTTTCGGCCAACGCGCGGCTTAGTCAGGCGAGGCTGAAAAACACCAAAATTGCGCAGTTCAACCGGGATGTTGTTCGCTAGGCTGTCGGTGATTTTGTCTAGCGTGCGCTGGACGACGTCAAAAACTTGATGCTGAACCATGCCGGTTTGGTTGCTGATAGAAACGACGATGTCGCGCTTGGTTAACTTTGACATATCTATTTTAATAATCGTTCCATACGGCTGCGGCGGTGGCCACTGATCACAAAAACGATAAAATTTTAATAGCCTAAGGTGTTCGAGAAGAACACGAAACGCAAGTCGCTTCGCCGCGCTGGAATGAATCACGTGGCCTTGCGCCAATTCTCACGTGCAGGCGGGGCGGGATAATCATTTGGCGCGATCTCGTGCGCCGTTCGAAAATGTACTTTTGCCACCTCGCGCAATGCCCCCGGCCCGCTCATTTCCACCACCTTCCTGGCGGTCTCCTTTACGCTCGGGGAAACTCCTCGCTCTAATCGCATGCCGAGCTCTTTGCTTTTGCGCTCCAGCCAGTTGATGAACGCCTCTCGCGCGACCACCGACGCCGCCGCTACTGCAATATCCGATTCCGCTCTCGGGCGCTGTTCGATTACGATCTTGCGCCCGTCCTTCAGCAAGGACGCGTTGATCACCCGCGCATCCGCGAACTGGTCTGACAACGACCGCGGGCAGGCCGGTTTCTTCGCCAACAAATTCTCGATCACGCGCGCGTGCCCCCAGCCGAGCAGCCGGTTAAGGTTGCTAAACTTCTCGTAAAGCTCGTTGTATTTGGCCGGTCCGATCAGAACTGTTTCCACCAAACCCAGCGAACTTTTCCGAATCGTGTCTGCCAACGCGCGAATCCGCGCGTCGGAGCCTATCCGTTTGCTGTCTACCACGCCGGCATCGAGAAGTTTGCGTGCGATAAGCCGGTCAATGTAAACACCGGATATCACCAGCGGCCCGAAGAAATCGCCCTTCCCACTCTCATCTACGCCGAAATGCGGCTCAAACATTTCCGGCGAATGCACTTCCTCATAGCCCAGCTTCGCCTCACCCAAAATTTTTGGCTCCAGTTCGAATTGAACGAACTCCTCCACGCCTCGGCCCTGCACGAGCACTTTGGGACCCTTTTCATAAACCCCCACGCTCAGCTTGTTTTTTTGCGCGAAAAAAATCGTCCACTCCTTCGGCGAAAACTCGAACCCGAGCTCTTCCAGAAGTGCACGAAGTTTTATCGCCTGTTCTTTCGTCAGTGCGTGAGTGTACGAATTCAACGCCCAACGCTCAACGCTCAACGCTCAACGCTCAACTCTGAATTCGACGTTGGACGTTGGGCGTTCGGCGTTCGACGTTCCGCAAAGGAATGATTTGTCCGAAAAACATTCGCGCGTTTCGCGGCCCTCTTCTCCGCTGGTATCGTCGCCACAGCCGCGACCTCCCTTGGCGCCAAACGCGCGACCCATACGCCATCCTCATTTCGGAGTTCATGCTCCAGCAAACTCAGGTCGCCACCGTCATCCCTTATTACAATGAGTGGCTCAGCTGCTTCCCTGATTTTGCCTCACTGGCTCGGGCTTCCGAGAATAACGTCCTGCGCGCTTGGCAAGGCCTCGGCTATTACGCGCGCGCACGAAACCTTCACGCCGCCGCGAGGGTCGTCGCAGATCGACACCGCGGACGTCTCCCGCGACGGGTCGAGCAAATGCAGCAACTTCCAGGAATCGGGAAATATACCGCGCACGCCGTCGCCAGCTTCGCCTTCAATCAATCAGTCCCAATCGTCGAAGCTAACACTGCTCGCGTTTTGACACGGCTTTTCGATTTTCGGGAATCCATCGACTCGGTTGCTGGCCGAAAAACGCTTTGGCAATATGCGGCGGCGCTTCTTCCAAAATCCAACGCCCGGATTTACAACTCCGCACTCATCGATCTCGGCGCGCTTGTCTGTATTCCCCGAGAGCCCAAATGTGGCATTTGCCCCGTGAAGAAATTCTGCCGCGCAAAAAATCCGGAAACGCTGCCGGTCAGGAAATCTCGCTCACGTACAACGCGACTCGTCGAAAAGCATGCATTTGTAGTTCGTCACGGCAAGATCCTGCTCGAACAATCCTCCAGACGCTGGTGCGGCATGTGGATTTTGCCGCGGCTGCGAACGAAAGCGCCAAACCGACCGCCGACTTATAAATCGATCTTCCCGTTTACAAATCATCGAATCGCGTTGGACGTTTACGTCCAACGCTGGCGAAAAACCGATGATCATTCACGGCACTGGATCAGAATCGATTCACTCAGGTCAATTCCGATTCCTTCGCCGCATAGAAGAGCGCTGCGGCACCTTCTCAGCCAATTAGCAATAGCACGATCACGCCCGCAGCAGTCGTCAGGATTGTGATCGGGATGCCCAAGCGCGTGTAATCCCAGAAGCTAACTTCCAGATGTTCGCGCGCGGATTCCACAACGATCATGTTGGCAACTGAACCAATGATGGTGAGATTGCCGGCGAACGTCGTCGCCAGCGCAAGCACTTTCCACATCAAGTTCGGATCGGCAAAGCGCCCGATCCATTTCCCCGCGACAAGCACAAACGGAACGTTCGAGAAAATGTTCGAGCCAGCTACGGAGAACCACGTCAAATTCCACGCCTGCGTAGGCACGCTTGATCCAAAAACGGGTTGCAGATGTCGATAGATCGTATCGGGTAAGCCGGTGTCGCTGAGTCCATCGACAACAACAAACAAGGCTGCAAAAAATACCAATAAATGCCAATCGACGAGCTTAAGCACCTCATGCGTGTCGCGCCGCGCGAGCACCATCACAAGCGCTGCTCCCGCGAGTGCTGTCCAAGCCAGATTTAAGCCAGCAAGGAAACAGGCGAAGATCGAAACGAACACTGCGCAAACGACGGCGAACAAGCCGTGGTCGAGTTTTGGAATCACATGAGGTTCCCGTTCGATCACCGCTGCTCGTAGCGCGTTCCGAAAACCGACACGCAAAATGGCAAAGTTAATCGCGAGCCCAACGATCGCCGCCGGCGTAAGCGACCGCGAGAATTGCGCGAATGGAATATGCGAAAAATGTCCAATAATCATGTTTTGCGGGTTGCCCACGAGCGTAGCGACGCTGCCAATGTTCGCGCTGGTGGCGAGCGCAATCAGATACGGCAACAGCGGAAGTTTGCCGCGTCGGATCACTGCTATCACTAGCGGCGTCAGCATCAGGCAAATCGTGTCGTTCACCAGTAACGCCGAGAGGATTCCAGACGTGAGCGTGAGATAGAGCAACAGCCGCTGCGGGGTGCGTGAAAATCTAAGGACAACGTCAGCCGCCCATTCGAAAAAGTGCGCCAGATATAGATACGCGGACACCAGCATCATGGCCAGCAGCAGCACGATCGTGTCGTAATTGACCGCACGATAAGCACGCTCCGGCGTCATCACGCCTGTTGAAACCATCAACACGGCGCCGAGCAAAGCGGCCGCCGGCCGATTCAACGGCAGAATCCTAATCTGCCGGCCGCTGATCAGCACATAAGTGATCCCGAAGATCACCATTGCGACGAGTTCCTTCTCGAAGTGATTCACAGTGCTGCAAACGGATCATCTACCCGTCATGGACGCAATTGAACCTTGAGCGTTGAACGTTGAGCGTTTCTCTGCGATAAACCTTCCAATCGCAAGAGGACTATGCGGAGCATGACTGGATACGGTCGCGCCGAGACCGATTTCGCCGGAACAAAATTTAACGTCGAACTCAATTCCGTGAACCGGAAGCAGAGCGACGTCGTGGTCAATTTACCGCGCGATCTGGCGGAGCTCGAACCGCGTATTCGTCAGACGATCAACGAAAATATTTCGCGCGGCCGGACCAATGCCACCGTCACTCTTCACAGCGGCTCAGACGGCGCGCGCAACCTGGCGTTAAACACGGAACTCGCCCGCTCGTATCACGAAGCAATGCGCACATTGCAGAAAGAGTTAAACGCGCCGGGCGAAATCACCATCAGCACCATTCTACAGGCGCCCGGCGTGATGCGGTTCCCGGAAGAAGCCGTGAAGGCGGAAGAAGCATGGCCAGCAGTTGAACGGGCGCTGCGCGCTGCGCTCGCCGATTTAATTAAAATGCGGGAGCGCGAAGGCAAACATCTGGCCAAGGATTTGATTCACCGTCTCAAAGCGATCCGGAAAAAACTCAAGGAGGTTCGCACACTTCATCCCGACGCGGTGAAACGATATCGCACCGCCCTGCTTGACCGAATTCAAAAAGCCGGGCTGCCGATCGCCGGCGACGACGAACGGGTTCTCAAGGAAATTACCTTCTTTGCCGACCGCGCAGATGTATCCGAGGAGTTGACCCGCCTCGAGAGTCATCTCGCCCAATTCGCTCATCATTTGCGCAGCAAGGAGCCGGTCGGGCGCACATTGGAATTCATCATCCAGGAAATCTTTCGCGAGCTCAACACATTGGGCGCAAAAGGGAATGATGCCGCTATTTCCCAGCGCGTTATCGCTTGCAAAGCCGAGTTGGAGAAGGTCCGGGAACAAGTTCAAAATCTTGAGTAACCAGTTCAGTCGCCACGGAATTCTTTTCGTCATCTCGGCACCCTCAGGCGCGGGCAAGACGACGCTGGTAGAAGCACTCCGGAAAACTTCCGATCTTTTCTATTCGGTCTCTTGCACGACGCGCGCGCCGCGCGCTGGCGAAATCGACGGCAAAGATTACCGATTTCTTTCAGATGCGGATTTTCGGACGAGACTCGGAGCCGGCGATTTCTTGGAGCACGCGCAGGTGCACGGAGATTTTTACGGCACTTTACGTGAACCGGTGCTGACGAATTTGAAAAACGGCGTTGACGTCTTGATTGACATCGACACACAAGGCGCCGCCACCATCCGCAACTGCGATGATCCAGTAATTCACCAGGCCCTGACAGATGTTTTTATCATGCCGCCCGATCTCGACGAATTGCGGCGACGTTTGCGCAAACGAGGCACTGAGACCGAGGAGCAGATCAAACGCCGGCTGGAGACAGCAGCGCGAGAAATGGAATTATGGCGCGATTACCGCTACACTATTATTAGTGGGTCAGTCGAAGAAGACCTGGAAAAATTCCGATACATCATGGCTGCAGAAAGTTATTTGAGCCGTCGTTTGAGGCTAAAGTGATTACGGAAACCATTCGCGATTAAACTTGTCGGTCTTACATGGAGAAAAATTCCAAGCGCAGACTTGAAAAAACCAGCGCGCGAAAAGTTGTACGCATTCCTGCTGGGAAAAAATCCCTCGTGCTCGGCATCACAGGATCGATCGCCGCGTATAAATCTGCTGAGCTGGCCAGTCTGCTCGTCAAACAGGGCCACGAAGTTTTTGTCGTCATGACCCAGGACGCGACCGAATTCATTTCGGCGCTCACGCTGCAGACGCTTTCAAAAAATCCGGTGACGATCACCTTCTACGATGAAAAAGAAAACTGGCGGCCCGGTCACATTGATCTCGCGGATCGCGCGAACCTGCTCCTGATCGCGCCCGCCACCGCACACATCATCGCCGAACTTGCGCACGGTCTGGCCGGTCATCCGCTGGCGGCAATCGCGCTCGCCACGCGCGCGCCGATTCTGATCGCGCCAGCTATGAATGGAAAAATGTGGCAACATCAGGCCACGCAGGAGAACATCGAAAAACTGAAAGCGCGCGGGGTCGAATTCATCGGGCCGGAAGAAGGAATGCTCGCGTGCGGTTACGAAGGACTCGGCCGGCTTTGGAACGTGAATGACATCGCATTCCGAGCTGAATTTCTTCTTAGCCGTCACGACAAATTGATCGCGTGAGATTTCTCGTCACGGCCGGACCAACGCGCGAACCCATCGACCCTGTCCGTTACATCTCGAATCGCTCTTCCGGAAAAATGGGCTACGCCATTGCCGAAGCAGCGCTCGAAGCCGGACACGAAATCATTTTGATTTCCGGCCCGGTCAACCTCCGGCCACCCCGCCACGCAAAGTTGATTTCCGTTTCCACCAGTGACGAAATGTTTGACGCGGTCCACCGGCATGCAGACAACTGCGACGTTTGCGTCTTGTGCGCGGCCGTGGCCGATTACAAGCCGGCGAAAGTTTCGCCGGTGAAAATCAAGAAGCGCACCGGGAACCTTGCGCTCGAATTAATTCCTACGCGTGACATTCTCGATTCGTTAGGTCGCTGGCAGAATCGACAGTTTTTTCTCGTTGGTTTCGCCGCGGAAACAAATGACGTGGAGCAAAACGCCGTGCAGAAACTGCGCGCAAAAAATTGCGACATCATGGTCGCGAACGACGCGCGTCTGGGGATGGAGAGCGATGAAAATGAATTGATGATTCTGTTTCGTGACGGCGAAATGAGAAAAATTTCGCGCGCCCCAAAAAAAATTCTCGCGCGCGAGCTGGTCAATTTTTTTTCACAATTCGCAATAAAAATGTTTGACAAAAAAAATGAGACGATTACTGAACGCACATAAGTGAAGTCATTCCCAACTCTTCACCATTCTCCGCGCGTTGCGGATTGAAAGGGGGGAATTAGTCGATGGCAAAGAAAAAAGCAGCAAAGAAAAAATCAGCGAAGAAAAAGAGGCACTAAGCCCAACGCTGGATTAACGGCCCCGAAAGTCTTCTGGGTCATAACACCTAACTTCAACCCGGGAGGAGAATATATTTTCCTCCCGGTTTCTTTTTTGCACGCCTGTCATCCCGAGCCGCGACAGACGGCGAGGGACCTCACAATCGGAGCGTGCGATTGCGCAAATCCATTAAGCGTAACCAGTGACGGTATGTGAGATCCTTCGCTGCTCTCAGGATGACACACAGTATTTGCAGTTCCATCGGAACCTTATTTCCATCGTGCACTTTGTGTTCTTTGTGCGACGTAATCTGTAAAGATGAAGCGTTATCTCGATGCAGCTGAAAATGCCGCGCGCGAAGCGGGAAAGTTGCTTCGCCAAAATTTTCAGCAGCGTCAGCGCGTCCACTCCGTGGCAGCGCACGACATCAAATTGGAGATCGATATTGAGGCGCAGGAGTTGATCAGCAAATTGCTTCTCGACGAATTTCCCGCTCATGCGCTTTACGGCGAGGAAGGTATCGTGGGGGATCAATCCAGCGATCATCAATGGATCGTCGATCCGCTGGATGGCACGGTGAATTATTTCTACGGTATTCCTCATTTTTGCGTTTCGATCGCGCTACGCCTGCGCAACGAGATCATGGTCGGCGTGATCTACGACCCGCTTCGCGACGAGATGTGGGTTGGACAAAAAGGCGAAGTCCCGCAATTAAATGGCTGCTTGATCCATGTGAGCGATCGCGCGGAGCTCGCTGAAGCCGTCATCTCGATCGGGCTCGCCAAAACCGCGGAGACGATCAACGCGAACTTTCCGTTGCTCCAGGAAATGATTCATCGCGTGCGCAAATGCCGCGTGTTCGGCAGCTCTGCGCTCGACCTGGCCTACGTCGCCTGCGGACGATTCGATGCATACATTGAAACGGGAATCAGTTTATGGGACATCGCAGCGGGCTGGCTTCTGGTTGAAAACGCCGGCGGCACTGTCGATCTTCGTCCGCGCGAGAACATGAAGGATAAGTACAGCATCGTAGCATCCAATGGTGTGATTCATCTGAAACTATAATGCTAAATGACGAAGCTCGAATGACGAATGACGAATCAATGACGGAGCACGAAGCCCGAAAGGAAAGCGCGACCCAAGCTTCGCCGGCTGTAGCGTCCGCTGTCCTCAGCGGACTTCGACATTCGACATTCGACATTCGACATTCGTCACTTCTCTCATGATTCGATCCGGCATCGGCTATGATGTGCATCGTCTCGCGGAGGGACGAAGACTGATTTTGGGCGGCGTCGAGATTCCACACTCGCAAGGGTTGGAAGGACACTCGGACGCGGATGTTTTGTCGCATGCGATCGCGGACGCGTTGCTCGGCGCGATCGGCGAGAGCGACATCGGCCAGCATTTTCCAAATACGGATGAGTCGATTCGCGGCATCAGCAGCATCGAGATTTTGAAACGGGTGACGAAATTGCTGACCGACAAAAGAGCGCGCGTGATCAATGTCGATGCCACACTCATCGCCGAAGCGCCGAAAATCGTCCCGCACGTTCCCGAGATGCGCCAAAAAATTGCCGACGCCATCGGCACAAGCGACTCGAACGTGAACGTTAAAGCGACGACCAACGAAGAGCTCGGCCCAATCGGACGTCGCGAAGGGATGGCTGCAATTGCAATTGCAACGATTGAGATGGAATGAACGCATTGTCATTCCGAGCGAAGCGTAGCGGAGTCGAGGAATCTCTGATTTGAACCCCAAAAAGATATTCGAGATGTCTCGACTTCGCTCGACATGACATTCTGAGGTTATGGCGCTGCGCTTTTTTAATACTTACTCGCGTGAACTGGAAGAATTCGAACCGCGCGATCCGGCTGCGCGCCCGATCCGCATCTACACCTGTGGCCCGACCGTTTACAGCCGTGCGCACATCGGAAACTTCCGCGCCTATATCTTCGAAGATTTGCTTCAGCGCCATCTCGAACTGCGCGGTTACAACGTGCATCGCGTAATGAACATCACGGATGTGGACGACAAGACGATTCGCGGCGCGCGCGAAGCAAAAGTGCCGCTTGCCAAGTTCACCGAGCAATTCAAACAGGCGTTCTTCGAAGATGCTGAAACGTTGCGGATCAAGCGGGCGGATGAATTTCCCTCCGCCACCGATCAACGTTACATCGACAGGATGATCGAGATGATCGGCGCGCTGATCGCGCGCGGCCTCGCTTATCAGGCCGAGGACAAATCAGTTTATTTTCGCATCAATAAATTCCCGGACTACGGCAAGCTCGCGCATTTCGATCTTACTCAACTGCAATCGACCGGACGTGTGAAGCATGACGAATACGATAAGGAGCACATCGGCGATTTCGCACTTTGGAAAGCATGGGACGAAGAAGACGGCGATGTGAAATGGGATTCGCCGTGGGGACCGGGCCGTCCCGGCTGGCACATCGAGTGCAGTGCGATGGCGACGGCGCTACTCGGCGATCAGATCGACGTTCATTGCGGCGGCGTTGATAACATTTTCCCGCATCACGAAGCGGAGATTGCGCAGAGCGAAGGCGTGACGGGCAAGAAATTCGTCAGCTACTGGCTGCATTGCGCACACTTGCTGGTGGACGGACAGAAAATGGCGAAGTCGTTGGGCAATTTCTACACTGTGCCGGATGTGCTGGCGAAGGGTTACACGGGACGCGAGCTTCGTTACGCGCTCCTGCGCGTGCACTATCGCGTGCCGCTCAATTTCACTTGGGAAGGAATGAACGAGGCGCGAGAATCGCTCGGTCGCATTGATGAATGGCTCGCGCGCCTGCGCGAAATCGCGCAAGAAGAAAACGTCCAACGCTCAACGCCCAACGCCCAACGTCCAATTGAAGGGTCTGACTTCGAAAATGCGCTCGACGACGACCTGAATATTTCCGCTGCGCTCGGCTTTCTGTTCGAACGGATTAACGAAACGAATCGCGCGATGGATGAAAACAAACTCGATGCGACTACTGCTGCGGCATGGATGAACTGGTGGGAACGAATTAACCATGTGCTCCGGTTTGAACCCGATGAACCAGGCGTTCGAGTCCTAGTCGCGCAAACGGGTGAGCTAAAGCTGACGGGCACGCTCGTCGCAGAGAAGATCCCGGCAGAGGTGGCGCGACTCGCCAAAGAACGCGCACAGGCGAGGCTTGCAAAAGATTTTCGAAAAAGCGATGAATTGCGCGACAAGTTGAATGCCCTCGGCTGGGAAGCGCGTGACACGAAGGACGGTCAAACGATTACGCGACGCGCCGGTGGTTAGCTTGTAACAGATGTTTGCGCCAGCGGATTATCTTGATCTCGAACATACGGCACACCCGAAATTGTTCGAAAACCAGAACTACGTCTGGGACGCGCTCAAACAAATTGCGAGCTATCTGCAATTTCGCTTAAAACCCGTGATCCTGGGCGAGCTGATGGGCAAGCCATTCATCAGCAACAATGTCTTCATCGGCAAAGGAACAATCGTTGAGCAGGGTGCGTTTTTGAAGGGCCCCGCATGGATCGGTGAAAATTGTCGGATCCGCAGCGGTTGCTACGTGCGCGAGAACGTGATCGTCGGCAATGGCGTGGTGATGGGGAACTCGTGCGAATTCAAGAATTGCATCCTGTTCAATGAAGTGCAGGTGCCACATTTCAATTACGTCGGTGACTCCATCCTTGGTCATCACGCTCATCTTGGCGCAGGCGTAATTCTTTCGAACGTCAAACTCGATCACGGCGAGATCGCGGTGAGCACGTCGGACGGCGACATTCCAACCGGCTTAAGAAAATTCGGCGCGATCGTCGGCGACCGTACAGAGATTGGCTGCAACGCTGTGATCAACCCAGGCTCGGTGATCGGTCGCGATTGCATGATCTATCCTGGTGTCAATTTCCGCGGCGTCCTTTCCCACGGCAGCATGGTGAAACTGCGGCAGGAACTGCAGGTCGTTAAGAAACGCGAAACTTAACGGAAGCGGTCAAGAGTAAGAGCAAAGGTCAATGGCCTTCCAAGCCGCGGCTGGCGGATGGGGGGGGATTCGAACCCCCGGTGCCTTTCGGCACACACGCTTTCCAGGCGTGCACAATCAACCGCTCTGTCACCCATCCGTTCTAATCTTCCTCTGCATCTTAATCTTAGTCCCGCTCGAGACAATCGGAACAGAGGAAGAGTAGGAGGAAGAGGGAGAGGAAGATTACTAAAGTTGCAAGCGCCGGAATAATTCGTCGAGGGGCAATTGGATGCCGATGTAAAATTCGCCGAAGTCCGCGTATTCGGCGCTGACCGGATCGAACCGCATTTTGTAAACGATCGCTTTGATCTGAAATGTGTCGCGCGAAAAAAGTGTGACGCCCCATTCGGCATCATCGAGACCAGTCGAACCAGTGATGAGCTGTTTCACTTTGCCGGCGAACTCGCGCCCCACACTAGCGTGACCTTTCATCAGTTTGCGGCGTTCGTCATACGGAAGCGCATACCAGTTTCGTTGTTCCCCGCGGCGTTTGCTCATGTTATAGAAACAAACCACCGGCCAATCGGGCAGCGTAGGATAAACGCGCTCCTGCCGGTAATGTTTTATTCGCTCGCGAAATGTCATGAGAGCTTCATCGAGCTTTGCCGGATCGTTGCGAACACTCGGCTCAAGTGTCTGCGCGCATTCTTCCTCGGTTGTGATGTATTCGCTTTCCTCGGTGAGCGACAGGTAACTGTAAACCGGTGTCAACACATCCGCGCCTAGCGAGAGCGAAAGGCGTTTTTCGATCCTGCTGGCGTCGTGCAAGTCGGGCGTGATCAACATGAAACCAACGTCGGCTTTCGGCGTCACAATGCCGAGAGTAAGCAATTGCGTCGATTCCATCGCGCGCACTTCCTGCACAAGCGACGAGAGATTGGTTTTTGCAGCGTTTTGTTCGTCGCGGCTGAGCAATTGCCATTGCCCGTATTCGATCCGGTAAAACAAATGCAGACAATGCCAACCTTCCTCCGGAATAAGCGCGGTGTTCTTATCAGTCATCGCGCTAGTTTCATCCTCAACAATATCTGGTCAAGGGTGTAGCGGCGTTTGTGTCAAACGCCGAGGCCAGGCGCTTGGCACAAGCGCCTCTACAACGAAATTTAAGGCGCAGGCGTCTGCGCCTTTGGCAAATGCGCCATGCAATATTCCTCGCCATCGCTCGCGACGCGAAAATCCAGATTTGGATCGGTCAACTCCGTTGCGCCGCAGACCGCGCAGTGATGCAGCGCCTCATCCGTGCTGCGTGAATGGTCTTCGAAACGTCTTCGTCGTGTTGAGACTTCATGGCGATGTCGCGCCTGGTGAATGATCTCTGGGCCGAAGAAGATGAAGTAATTGGCGAAAGCGGCAATGAGCGCAGCGCGATAGGAATTTGAGTTCACGACGAATCCAAGCAGCAAGAACGCGGCGAAAACCCAGGCAAGCCACTTGATTTTGACTGGCAAAATAAAAAGGATGTAGATGATTTCGTCGGGATAGAATCGCGCGAAGGCGAAGAACAACGACGCGATTAGCATGCCGTTCGAAAATTTCGCGCCGAAGAAAAATGCCCCGATCGTTGTGCCGATCATCCCGACGAAGAAATAGAGCGTAAGCCGGAAGGGGCCCCACGCGCGCTCGAGACCTTCGCCTATAAACCAGAGAAACCACAGGGCCAGCACGATCCAAAAGCTGAGCGTCTGCGGGACAAAGATGTAGGTGACCAGCCGCCAGACTTCGCCGTGGCGAATGCGCGCCGGGTCGAGATCCAGCGCGGAACGAAAACTAGGATTCAGCCACATCAGCGCCCACACCAGGGCGGTGAACCCGATCACGATGCGGATTAGTCCCGGAATGCCAAGAAAACCAAAGCGGCGTTCGAGTTTATCGAGCCAGGTCATCGTCGCGAACAGTAACGTATCGATCCCTCACCTCAATCCCCTCAACGCTCCGCCCAGTCGCGATCCCAGGGGGGGCGGAATCATTCAGATGAGCGAACATTCGATCGAGCGGAGTCCCTCCTCTTCTCCTTAAATCGAGGAGAGGATGAAGGTGAGGAGTCGAAATCGAGCTGACTTGCCAATCCTCCATGCTCTTGCGTCACATTCCTCTGAGTCTAGTTTGGACGCATGACTGAAGTCGCGCAAAAGAAGACGCCGCTTTACGACGAGCACGTGCGGTTGGGCGCGAAAATGGTTTCATTCTCGGGGTGGCTCATGCCGGTGCAATACACCAGCATTCTCCAGGAGCATCAGGCTGTGCGAAATAGTGTGGGCATTTTCGACATTTCACACATGGGACAACTGATTGCCGAAGGAAGCAGCGCACGCGAATGGCTGAACACCATGCTCACCAACAACATCAACAAACTCGATGTCGGTATGGGGCAATACACTTTTCTCCTTAACGAGCGAGGCGGAATTATTGATGATCTGATCGTTTATCGGCTCGACGATCAGAAGTTTCTGCTCGTCGTCAACGCGGCGCGCACGGAAGAAGATTTTGCCTGGCTGCAAAATCATCTCAAGAAGGGGTGCTCTCTAGATCGCCCCAGCGGCGGACTGGAGACCGCCGCTCCTTGTGAACTGACGAACCGCAGCGCGAATTTTGGCGGCGTGGCCATTCAAGGGCCACACGTCCTCGACTTATTCCATGCGCTCTTTGGTGAACATACGGAGCTGTCGACGCGGAATCACATTGTCCATGTCCCGTTTGGTGAGACCACTGTTTTCGTCGCGCGCACGGGTTACACGGGTGAGGATGGGATCGAAGTTTTCTTTCCCGCAAACGACGCGGTGAAGCTTTGGAATGCCGCACTCGAAAAGGGCAAACCGTTTGGAATTAAACCGTGCGGACTCGGGGCGCGCGACACATTGCGTTTAGAAATGTGCTATCCGCTCAATGGTTATGATCTTTCGCCGGAACGAAATCCGATCGAGGCAGGACTTGGCTTCTTTGTCGACCTGACCAAACCAAGTTTCACCGGGCGCGATGTTCTGTTGAAGACGAAAGAAAACGGCCCGCGCGAAAAACTGGTGCCGTTTCGAATGAAGGAGAAAGGGCCGCCGCCGCGACCGCACTACGCCGTTTTCCAAAATGGCAAGCGCATCGGCGAAGTCACAAGCGGCACGCTCTCTCCGAGCTTGAACTGGGGCGTCGGGATGGCGTATGTCTCGGCGACGCACGCGAAGATCAGCGCAGAGATCGACATCGAGATTCGCGGGCAAAAATTTCCGGCTATCATCGAAAAGAAACCGCTCTACAAAAAATCAGCATCATGAATGTCCCAGACGATTTGCTTTACACCGAGACACACGAATGGATTAGGCGCGAAGGCGACAATGTTCGCGTCGGCGTCACCGATCACGCGCAATCTGAATTGACTGACGTGGTTTACGTCGAGCTACCGAAAATGGATCGGCAGGCGAACGCCAAGGAAGCGATCGCCGTTGTCGAATCAGTGAAAGCGGCCAGCGACATTTACGCGCCGGTGAAAGGAAGAGTTGTCGAGGTAAACAAAGCGCTCGAAGCAGATCCGGGCCTGATCAATCGCGAACCGTACGGTCAGGGCTGGATTTTCGTTCTCAAGATCGATAATGCCGATGATCTCAAACAGTTGAAAAACGCTGAGGCATATCGGAAGCAGATTGGTTGAAACCTGCTTCAGCGGCCCTTTTCTCTTGGCTAACCTATGCTTAATTTCTCGTTCTCCCCATGAGCAGCAAATCGAAGCCGCGCGAAGCAGAGCTTAACTTCGAAGGCGCGATGGATCGGCTCGAAAAAATTGTCGAACAGATGGAGTCTGGCAAATTGCCGCTCGAAGATCTCATCGTGCGTTACGAGGAAGGAATGAACCTTGTGAAAATTTGCCAGGAACGACTTGCTAACGCCGAGCAGAAGATTGAAATCATTGCTCGCAATAGCGCTGGCAAGCCGATAATTAAGGACTTTGAGCCAACACCGGAGACGACCGGGCAGGCGGCCGTTGCCGATGACTCCCAAGATGCAAATGACGAAATCAAACTCTTCTGAGAATTCTCAAACCTCCGAGGCGACAGTCGCACCGACGCGTTTGCTCGACGGAATCCGCTCCCCTGCGGATATCAAAGCGCTGCGCGAACAGGATCTGCCGCAGCTCGCGCAGGAAGTGCGCGATGAGTTGATAAAAGTACTCTCCCAGACCGGCGGACATCTCGGGCCGAATCTCGGCGTGGTCGAGTTGACGATTGCGCTGCACCGCGTGTTCGATACACCACGCGACCGGTTTGTTATGGATGTGAGTCACCAGGGCTACGTGCACAAAATGTTTACCGGGCGGCTCGACCGCTTTCACACCATGCGGCAGTTCGGAGGCCTTAACGGTTTCCTTTTGCGCACCGAAAGCGAACATGATTGCTACGGTGCGGGCCACGCCGGGACCGCGCTTTCCGCGGCGCTCGGTATGGCGGTCGGACGCGATCTGTGCGGTGGTGACGAGCACATCGTGGTTGTCGCAGGCGACGCCGCATTCACCTGCGGAATCAGTTACGAAGCCCTCAACAACGTAAAAGCGCACACCAAACGCTTCATCGTCGTGCTAAACGACAACGAATGGTCGATCGCAAAAAACGTCGGCGCGATCGCAAATTATCTGAACACGATCGTGGCAAGCCCGACGTTCGCCCACCTTCATGAAAAGGCGCGCAATTTCGTGCAGGCGATTGCCGGAAAATCGGTGGCCGACTTCGCACATAAAGTTGAGGAAAGCGTCAAAGGCTTGCTGGTGCCGAGCGTCATCTTCGAGGAACTGGGATTGCGTTACTACGGACCGATTGACGGACACGATATTCCCCTGCTCATCCGGACATTTGAGTTTTTGAAAACGCAGGAAGAACCCGTCCTGCTGCACATTCTCACCCAGAAAGGCAAAGGATACGCGCCAGCGCTCAAGCAACCCGATAAATTCCACGGGCTCGGCAAATATAAACTGGAGACCGGCGAGACGGCGCCGACGCCCACGCCCACCTATTCGGAAATCATCGGCAAAACGCTGGCGAAATTTGCGGAGACAAATCAGAAGATTGTCGCGATCACCGCGGCGATGCCGAGCGGAACTGGCCTCTCGCATTTTGCCAAGGCGCATCCCGGCCGCTATTTCGATGTCGGGATCGCGGAAGAACACGCCACGCTTTTTGCCTGCGGCCTAGCCACGCAAGGGATGACGCCGTTTCTTACGATCTATTCCACGTTCTTTCAGCGCGCCTACGACATGGCAATTCACGATATCGCCATCCAAAAATTAAACGTCAGGCTCTGTATGGACCGCGCCGGATTGAGCGGCGATGACGGCCCGACGCACCATGGCTTGTTCGACATCGGTTATCTGCGCCACATCCCGAACTGGGTGCATATGCAGCCGAAGAACGAAGACGAATTCGTCGATATGCTCTGGACAATGGCGCACTACAACTCGGGTCCAATCGCCGTTCGTTATCCGCGAGGCTCCGGTCCGGGTGTAAAAATCAAACCGGAACCGAAGCTTCTTGAGATCGGCAAGGCCGAGGTTGTGCAACACGGGCGCGATGTGGCGATCTTCGGCCTCGGCAACATGTTCGAAGTTGCCGAGGAAGCGGCGCGCAAACTTGAAGAAAAAGGCGTTTCCGTCGCGCTAATCAATCCGCGCTGGATCAAGCCAATGGATACCGGCACGCTGGAATTTTTCGCTCGCAGCGTGGAAGTCGTCTGCACGATTGAAGACCACGTTTTGCACAACGGTTTTGGCTGCGCGGTGATGGAACATTTGCACTCGCAAATGATCAATACGCCGGTCGTGCGCATCGGTTGGCCCGATCATTTTATCGAGCACGGCGCCGTTCCAATCTTGCGCAAGAAGCACGGCATCACTGCCGACGCGTTGGTAGAAAAAGTCCTCCCGCTGCTGCGCAACAAATCCAGTCTGCGTCCCTCGGTCGCTTAAAAAAGCGAAGGGCGTCTTCGTTTCCGAAAGCGCCCTTCATATTTTCGATGGCGTTAAGCCGAATTCTGTCCGGTCGCCGTCGCGACCGCGATGATCATTCATCTCACCCGTCCCGCAATCGCGGGACGAGCGCCCATCCCGCAATCGCGGGACGTGATGCGACGATACCCGAGGATTAAATCGGACCGGCTGCCCTTCCTCTGTTTTGTCTTGCACCGCATGGGGTTTTTCGTGCCTCGCGAATTGCTCCGCGAGCGGTGAGCTCTTACCTCGCCTTTTCACCCTTACCTGTTCGAGACACGGGAAGCTGTCAGCTTCCCCTACAGTCGTAGTTGCCAAAGAACCGGCGGTGTCTTTTCTGTGACACTCTCCGTCACCGCGATTTTTCAACCGCGGCGCCCGCGTATTCTACGCGGCATGCTGCCGTATGGTGTTCGGACTTTCCTCCAGCAAATCCCGCCAACGCGGGATTCACCAGCGATCATCTGCCATCGGCGGACAATTTAGCACACAAACAGAAATCTGGAAGCCAAGAAACCAAGAGAGAAAAAGATGCGAAACAAAATTTTCCTGGCTTCCTGGTTTCCAGATTCAGAGTGGGGACGGCGCTGTTACGAGGAAAATTGTAATCATCGCCACTGCTATGATCAGTTTGCCGAGCATAGCTCCGAGATTTCCGAGCAAACTTCCCCAACCGGCGCGGCCAGCGTCAATCATTCGTTTGCCGGCGATGAATTCACCGGCGACGGCGCCAATGACCGGGCCGACAAATAAGCCGATGATTCCAAAGGACAGGCCGACCAGTGCACCCATGATTGCGCCGAACGCGCCCCATTTAGTTGCTCCGAAATATTTTGCGCCAAAATAGCTGCCGAGAAAATCAAATGCGTACGAAATGAGCGTAAGCAAAACGAGAACAACAATCGTTTTCCAGCCGATACTCTTCTCCGCGCCTACGATGAGGCGATGGATGATCGCTGCGGCCAGGATGATTGTGGTGCCGGGGAGGACCGGTGCGATTGTGCCAATCAGACCGGCTGCGAAGAGCACAATTGTGAACAGCCACCAAAAGAGTTCCATGACGACATTTAGCGGTTTAACGACTTAGCAATTTAATGATTTCACGCTTCAACGCTTTCCGAGCCGCCGTAACCTTGGCGAAGGCGACAATGGTTCAACGATCTCTTTGACCGACCCGATGTCGATCTTATACTGAAATTTGCCTAGCAAACTCAACCTCGGAGGATTCATTCATGCCGCTTGCCGTTGGAACCAAAGCGCCAGATTTCACTTTATCGACCAAGACCGCTGACGGGCCGAAGCAAATCAATCTGAGCGACAATTTCGGAAAGAAAAATACGTTGCTGCTTTTCTTTCCGATGGCGTTCACGGGGACGTGCACAACTGAAATGTGCGAAGTCAGCGGAGGTCTGAACGCTTACACCGATTTGAACGCCGCCGTTTACGGGATCAGCGGCGACAATCCGTTTGCCCAGGAGGCGTGGGCGCACAAGGAGAAGATCACCGTGCCGCTGCTGAGCGATTACGAACACAAAGTCGCAAAGGAATACGGTGTGATGTACGACTCGTTCCTGCCGCAAATGAACCTTGGAATGGGCGGCGTGCCGAAACGATCTGCGTTCATCGTCGATAAGAATGGCGTGATCCAATACGCAGAGAGCAACGACGACGCAAGGCAGTTGCCGAATTTCGATAGGATCAAGGCCAAGTTAGCCGAGCTGAAATGATTTCCAATGAACCACGAAGGACACGAAGAGCACGAAGGCTCTTCAAGGTCTTAATTTCGTGGCCTTCGTGTTCTTCATGGTACAAACATGCACGACGAATTTAAAACGCTGAGAAAATTCGACGCCGGCAAAGAGCGCGAAGGGTTTCTCTATTCGCTGCCGGCCCTGGAAGAACAAGGGATCGGGAGAATTTCGCGGCTGCCGGTAAGCATTCGGATTGTTCTCGAATCGGTGCTGCGCAATTGCGACGGAAAAAAGGTGCGGCGCAAAGATGTCGAGACGCTGGCGAACTGGAACGCGAAAGCGCCAGCAAACGCCGAAATTCCATTCGTCGTCGCGCGCATCGTTTTGCAGGATTTCACCGGCGTACCGCTGATGGTTGATCTCGCCGCGATGCGCAGCGCAGTGCAACGACTCGGGCGCCATCCGAAAATCATCGAGCCGCTTGTGCCCGTCGATCTGGTGGTGGATCACTCGGTCCAAGTGGATTTCTTCGGATCGCCGCGCGCGCTGGAACTCAATCTCGACATGGAATTCAAGCGCAACCGGGAGCGTTACCAGTTTCTCAAGTGGGGCCAGCAGGCATTTAAAACTTTCCAGCTTATCCCGCCGGGGATCGGAATCGTTCACCAAGTCAATCTCGAGTACTTGGCTAAAGGCGTGTTGAGCCAGAAGTCAGAGGTCGGAGGCCAGAGATCAGAAATCTTCTTTCCCGACACACTGGTCGGCACTGATTCGCACACAACGATGATTAATGGTCTGGGCGTAGTTGGCTGGGGCGTGGGCGGAATCGAAGCGGAAGCCGGCATGCTTGGGCAGCCGGTTTATTTCCTAACGCCCGAAGTGGTGGGCCTGCACATGAGCGGACAATTGCGCGAAGGCGTTACTGCGACGGATCTCGTCCTACACATCACCCAATTGCTGCGCGCGCAAAAAGTCGTCGGCAAATTTGTGGAGTTCTATGGCGAAGGGGCGGCATCGCTGCCGGTCCCGGACCGGGCGACGATTGGGAACATGTCGCCAGAATACGGCGCGACCATGGGATTTTTCCCAGTTGACCAGGAATCGGTGGATTACTTGCGGGCCACGGGACGCACCGAAGAACAATGCCTTGCATTCGAAAATTATTTTCGCGCGCAGAAAATGTTCGGCATGTCGCGCAAAGGCGACATCGATTACAGCGTCGATATCGAATTGGATTTGGCGGAAGTGCAGCCGAGCGTCGCTGGGCCGAAACGGCCGCAGGACAGGATCAATTTGCCCGAGCTTGGAAAAACATTTCGCGAATTGCTCGAAAAACCGGTACGCGATGGGGGATATGGAAAACAGAATGTCGATCTTCGCGAAAAGCATGTCGTGGAATTGAACGGCAGCGCGCCACGCAACGGCGAGATGTTTTCGACTGACAAAAAAGAAGATCAGGGAATCAGTCCGGGCGACGAACGCAACAAGCTCGAGATGATTACAAACCGGCCCACGCCCGATTCAGCGAGGGAAATAGAAGCGGAGTCGCGCGACGTTTTCATTCGCGGACGCAGCCATATCGGCCACGGCAGCGTACTGATCGCCGCCATCACAAGTTGCACAAACACGAGCAACCCGAGCGTGATGATCGCGGCCGGTCTGCTTGCAAAAAAGGCGGTCGAGCGCGGGCTGCGCGTCGATCCTGCAGTGAAAACGTCGCTGGCGCCTGGTTCGCGCGTGGTTTCCGATTACCTCCAGAAAACGGGCCTGCAAAGATATCTCGACCACCTCGGGTTTAACCTTGTCGGTTACGGCTGCACGACTTGCATCGGCAACTCCGGGCCATTGCATCCAAATATCGAGAAAGCGATCCACGAATACGATTTGGTTGCGGCGTCTGTTCTTTCTGGGAATCGGAATTTCGAAGCGCGAGTGCATCAGCATATCAAGGCGAACTTTCTGATGTCGCCGCCGCTGGTGGTCGCTTTCGCCCTCGCGGGCCGAGTTCACATTGATCTTTCCCGCGACCCGCTCGCCAAGGACAAGGACGGCAAAGAAATTTTCCTTCGCGATCTCTGGCCGACTCTCAGCGAAATCCGAGACATGATGCAATCAGCTCTCGCGCCAGAGACGTTTCGCAAACTGTATCGCGATTTTGCAAACCAAAATCCGAAGTGGAACGAAATTCCATCAAGCACGGGCGACGTTTACCAATGGGACGAGAAAAGCGATTACATTCATGAGCCGCCGTTCTTCCAAGATTTCTCGATGGAGCCTGGTCACATCGAAGAAATCCGCGGCGCACGCGCGCTTGGGATTTTCGGCGACTCAGTAACGACCGATCACATTTCGCCGGCGGGAGCAATCAAAGAAACATCGCCAGCCGGCAAATATCTAATGTCGCGCGGGATTCAGCCGCGCGATTTCAACAGCTACGGCAGCCGGCGCGGCAATGATCTGGTGATGACGCGCGGAACATTCGCGAATGTACGAATAAAGAATTTGATGGTGCCCGGAACCGAAGGCGGCGTGAGCAGATTTTATGGGAAAGATCGGCAAGATGCCGATGCCACGATGTCGATTTTTGATGCGGCGCTGAGGTACGCGGAGACCAATACTCCGCTGGTTATCCTTGCCGGACACGAGTACGGTAGCGGCTCATCGCGCGATTGGGCGGCAAAAGGAACGCGCTTGTTAGGCGTGAAAGCGGTGATCGCGTCGAGTTTCGAACGGATTCATCGATCAAACCTTGTCGGCATGGGCGTGTTGCCTTTGCAATTCCTTGAAGGAACGACTCCGCAATCGCTCGGCCTCGATGGCTCGGAAATCTTCTCGATTACCGGATTGTCCAATGACATTAAACCTGGGCAAAACCTAACGCTCGAGATTGAAGGCAAAGATCGCCAGAAGCGATCGATGCCGGTAAAACTTCGGATCGATACGCCAATCGAGATCGATTATTACAGCCACGGCGGGATTTTGCCGTTTGTGCTGCGGCAGTTGCTGGCGAAGTAACTCGCCGCGAACCGAGTTTCACTTCCTGGCATGCGGAACCGCTTGGGGGTAGGGAAGTTATTTGGTCTCGGCCATGGAGGATGGTATTGTTAAACAGGGTGAACGCCCAAGACACACCCGCGGAGACTAAGCCGGATCTCCAGCTTGAGATTGCACACATTCTGTTAATCGACGTGGTCGGTTACTCGAAGCTGCTGGTCAACGAACAGATTGAAGTGCTGCAAGAACTGAATCGGATCGTACGAAACACCGAGTCTTTTCGTGCAGCGGAAGCAAGCAACAAACTGATCCGGGTGCCGACTGGTGATGGAATGGCGTTACTTTTCTTCCGCAGCCCAGAGGAGCCGATCGAGTGCGCGCTGGAGATTAGCAAGACGTTGCGAGGTCATCCGCAGATTCAGTTACGGATGGGAGTGCACAGCGGCCCAGTCAATCGAGTCCGCGATGTTAATGACAAGACGAACGTAGCGGGGTCAGGAATGAACGTAGCGCAGCGGGTCCTCGATTGCAGCGACGCCGGCCACATTCTTTTATCCAAGCATGTTGCCGAAGATTTGGTCCAGTACCGGCACTGGAAGCCGTACCTGTACGATCTGGGCGAATGTAAGGTGAAGCACGGTCTGCGTCTGCACTTGTTTAATTTTTGCAAAGACGGTCTCGGCAATCTACAGATTCCTGAGAAGCTCAAACAAAGGAGATGGAAGCAGGACTTCGCTCCGGTTCGGTCAGTCAGGCAACTTCACCTCCCAAAGTTCCTCTTTCCGGTTGCCTTAGCTGGCTTGGTCTTTGTTCTGATAATTAGTTCTTTCATCTATTTTCATAGAGCGCCATGGCGAGCGATTACGTCGACCGTTTCTCCAGCCGCGACGAGCAATGTGCCAGTTCTTATCCCCGAGAAGAGCGTCGCCGTTCTCCCCTTCGATAATCTCAGCGAGGAAAAAGAGAACGCCTATTTCACCGATGGAGTGCAGGGCGAGATCCTGACTGATCTAGCGAAAGTGGCCGATCTGAAAGTGATCAGCCGGACCAGCGTAATGCAGTACAGAAGCGGAGCCGAGCGCAACGTGCGCGAAATCGGCGAGCAACTGAGCGTGGCGCACGTCGTGGAAGGAAATGTTCAGCGCTCTGAGAATCGTGTGCGTGTCAATGCGGTGTTGGTTGATGCGCGCACTGATCGGCAATTATGGGCGCAGACTTATGACCGAGATCTGGCAGATGTATTCGCGATTCAGAGCGAGATCGCTAAGGCCATTGCCGATCAGTTACAGGCAAAGCTGACCAGTCACGAAAAGCAAGTCATCGCCGCCAAACCGACGAACAATGTCGAGGCCTACGATGCCTACCTGCGGGGGCTGGCTTATGCATCGAAAACCGATAACACAGCTGCCAACGCTATTGGTGCACAGAAATATCTCAGAGAAGCGGTGCACTTGGACCCGAAATTCGGCCTGAGTTGGGCGCTGCTGTCATATGTTGACGCGCGCGGTTACCTCACAGAGACCCTTCAACCAACGGTCGCCCTGCGTGAGGAGGCACGGCAGGCAGCCGAAACCGCGGCCACTCTTCAGCCCAACATTGGAGAAGCCATATGGGCCAAAGGATATTACCACTACTCTTGCCTAAAAGATTATAACACTGCAGAACGTTACTTTGAGCAAGCACGTCAATTTCTGCCGAATAGCAGCAAGATTTCTGAGGCGCTCGCTTATGTCGCACGGAGGCGAGGCCAGTGGGACCGGAGCGAAGCCTACTTCGACGAAGCCGAGCGGCTCGACCCCCGCAACGTTTACCTGATCACCCAGCGTGCGATTTCCTATATCTCTCTTCGTCGTTTCCACGAAGCGCTGCAAAAGCTTGACCAGGTTCTTAACATCACACCGAGCGACCTCGATACGCTCGCGACCAAGGCGGCTATCGCACAAGCCGAAGGCGATCTTCCGCGCGCTTCAGCACTCCTCGCTCCGCTCCGCCCGAGTGCCGCCGACACCCAAGCCTTGGAAGCACAAGTTTACCAAGCCATTCTGGAGCGTCGCCCTGCACAAATGATCCCTCGGCTAAAGGAGATATTGGCCAAGCCTGATCCAGCGTTGGGTTACATCAACGGCCGGCTGCGCTTTTGGTTAGGCTGGGCGCAAGAAGTTGGTGGCGACCACGCCGCCGCTCAAGCGACCTGGCGCCAAACACGCAGCGAACTGGAACCTTTGCTCAACGAACAACCGGAGAATTATAGTCTCATCGAAATTCTTGCGCTAACAAATGCGGGACTCGGTGACAAGGCCACCGCGTTGGCTCTGTCGGAACGAGCCATGGCCACGCTCCGGATCGAGAAAGACGCAATAGTCGGTGCCGTTCCGATCGCGATCCTCGCCCGAGTGACAGCACGAATTGGCGAACCCGACCGCGCCACCGCCGCTTTGCAGACACTACTCTCGATACCTTGCGCAGGCCCATTACCTGAAAACGTGCCGCTCACTCCTGCGCTGCTCCGTCTCGATCCAATGTTCGATCTCCTGCGCGGCGATCCGCGTTTCGAAGCGCTTTGCAGAGATCGATAGCGGTGACAAAGACCTCGCCCGCGCGCAACTTGCCGTCGCTATCGGTCCAAGCCGACTCGCTTGACTCGCCGTTCCTGTGCTACGGCGCGGCAGGCACAGACTGCCTACAATAGCTGGCGTCTGTGAACCGTAATCGGCGAACCGTCGGCAATGAACGCGGAGCGGGGTGGCTGGTTTAGTGTCTCAGCGAATTGTTTGCCGTAGAGAGTTGCTACGTCTGCGTTGAATTCGAAGGTGGTCGCGTTCCAAATTTTCCATCGAGGATGCTCGACTCGATATTCTCCGCAGCCACTGCGAAGAGAGGTATAACCCCAGTAATGTTCAGTGATGAATTCGGCGTGGGTTCCCGCTGGAATTATTTGTGGCTCGCCGGTGGCACTCATCTTGAGTGATTCCCATTTGCGGCCGCGTCGCCACGAAAATTCTACCATCAAATTGTAATCGACATGTTCGATTTGGTGCTGCATCGGCAAGGCGAGATAATTTTCGCCGTAACACGCGCGCGCAACGAGCGCGATGGCGTGTCGCGGGACAAGCTCGCGGACGAAAACTACACCGCGCCGCCAGGTGTCCGCCGATTTTCTCCTCACGTAAAAACGCAAATTCACTTCTTCGAAGTCGCGGTGCAGCGGGATGGGAAGACCGAGAAGACGCGTATCGAGAAAGAGAAATCCGACCACGCTGAGGAAGGTGTCGCCATTTTCGAAGTCGATCTCTGTACCTGGCGGAACCAACGGCGCGACGATCGCAGGATCGACCACGAAATTGAGCATGGCAATGTAACGCCAATTAGCAGCGAGGAATGGTTGCACGTGAAGGTTCGACGGTCATAGACCTCCGCTACAGAATCAATCGTCTATTGACCGAACGCGATATCGCGCAGCAAAGCGTTCAGGCTTAGGAAGCGGAGTGAGATCGGCACGTTGCGCCGCGAAAATCCACTCCGACCAAGCTTCGTCCTGCTTGGTTGGCGCCGGTGGAATTTTCAACTCAATGAACTGCGATCCGCCTGGCTCGTTGCCGATCGACGCAAGGAGCGATCTGGTCTTGCTGTGTGTCAGTAACGGGACGTTTCCCGGAATCGTGATGTGTTCGGCCTCTTTTCTAATCGCGCTCCAATCGACGAAAACAAATCGGCTTTGCCGATTGTCAGTGTAAAGACTGACTCGGATGCTGTAACCATCGGACTGATCTGGAATTTGAAACGTCGCCGGCGCACGAAGCTCGAACTGCAATTCGAGCGGTTTGCCATCAATCCGCGGAGGTTTGTCCGATAGCGCGTACGGAACTCCGACCAGCAAACCGGCAACGCCGCAGGCAATCAGAAGCGACCAACCTTGCGCAACGAGGAACCCAGCAAGTCCGCGCTGCCCAACGCGGGCGGACGAAATGATTCCAATTACCAATCCCGCCAGAATCCCAAGAGGAACGCATAGAAAAATGATGGTCATGCCCCGCTGGCCTTCCATTTCGGGCACGTGTGCGAGCCTGGTTAAATAATCGCCAACAAAGAACGCAAGAACACAGCCGACCAGCGCGGTGAAAATCGCCACGAAGAAAGCACGGAGAAAGCGCACGAAGAGTGAAAGACTTGCTTACTCTAAGTTGATCGAATAGCTCAGACACCCGATCTCGGGGTCACTGCAACAATTTTTCGAGGGAGGGGCTTGGTTCTATGCCGAGCGCAGTGGCCCGGGCATAATGCTCTCTGGCGAGTTCTTTCGAACCCGGCTGCGTGGTGATGAGAATGACCGCGAGATTAAAATGCGCATCGGCGTCATCAGGATTGTTGGCGAGAGCCTGAAGAATCTCCTTCTCTGCCTCTTGCTGCCGCCCTTTCTGGCTGGCGGCGATACCGAGATAGTTGTGAGCGGTCGCGCTTTTCGGGTTGATTGCAATTGCCTTCGTTAACTGCACGATCGCCTCGTCAAATTTCGATTGCCGATACTGAACAATACCCAGCGTAGTGAGCAGAAAATCGTTATCCGGCGCAATGGCCACGGCTTTTTCGAGCACCGACTCCGCGGCCTGCAAGTTGCCGCTGCGAACATAAACGACGCCGAGGTTGGAAAGCGCTTCAAGGTTGTTCGGATCTTCGGCCAGGATTTGCTGATATTGCTTTCCGGCCGCTCTGTAGTTGCCCTGCTGAACATTCTTTCCGGCCGCACGGACGAGACCGCGCACTTTCGGTGGTAGATCTGTTTTGGACGATTCGGGCCTGTTCATTCTCGCGTCGCTGTCGCCGCCCGACTTTGCGTTCGCGTCCGTTTTTGCAGTGCCGATCGAATTTACGTCCGATTTTTTTTCAAACACAAAACTCGCTTTAAATAAGCCGGCGCGCTGGTCTGAAACTGAGACCACGGGCTGCCGCAGCAAAGCGAGCTCTTCGCCGTTTAATTTTGTCACCGGCTGCGCGAGAAATTCGATCTGCTTGTTCAGCGTCTCCGATCTGATCTTCAATTTATCCAGTTCCGCTACGACCAGCTTTCTTGTCTCGTCGCGACGCGCTTCTTCCTGGCGCTCGCGCACGACGATGTTTCGCAGGAGCTCGTTTTCTCTCGTCAGCTGGGCGGACTCCTCGCTATTTGCACCGGCCAGCTTTGCAACTTGAAGCTCCGTGCCTGCCTCATCCAACTGAACGGCAAGCTCCGCAGCTCTCGCTGTCAAATAGTCATTTCTTTTCTCGCTTTCGCTCAGCCGCTCTTGAAGCTGCGCGATTTGCTCGTTCATCTCGGCAAATGTCTTCGTGTTCGCCGGGTCGCTCTCGCCAAGATTTCGGACCTTTTCCTCTGCGTTTGCCAGTTTTTGTTGCAAATCGTCCTTCTCAGCCAAGAGCAACTGGACGCCCTGTTCGGATCCTTGCACGACCCTCAATTGGGCGAGGGCTCCGTCGCGCTGGTGTTCAAGCGCGGTGATTTGCTCGTTTGCCTCTGCAAATTTCGCCTGAGTATCGTCCCGTTGCTTTTCCGCTGCCACACGCGCCTCATCCCCGACGGCAACGGCGTCTTTCAAGTGGGTAATTTCCGAGCGCAATTGCTGCTCCTCCCGGGCGCTATTTTCCTGCGATGCCTGGGCCGCCCTTAATGATTCCTGGATCTGTACGAGTTGGTCGCGCGCCTCACGTTCTGACTTTCTCGCTTTGTCGAGGTCGTCCTGTGCTTTTTCAAGCTTGGAATTTGTATCCTGCAGATGCGTGTTGAGGGCTTCCTTTTCTTTCTGTGCGTTTTCGAGATCACTGTGCGCCTTATCGAGCGCGGTTTGCAATTGATCCGCCTTGTCGCGCAGTTTTTTTGTTGCCTCTTTGCTGGCGGTATCGCGCGATGCTTCGGTGACGGTCTTGTCCGATTGCGGGGCCACAACCTCAGGCCCGGGCTCGGACCAGTCCTCGCTCTCCGGCAGTGAGGGAGCAACTTCAGGCAAAGGATTTGCACTGGCGCTTAGCGCATTTTGTTTCGTCATCCTCTCCTCGATGCGCAAGATTCCTTCGCCGATCTTTCGGCCACGATATTCCACGATTGCTGGCTGCCAATCAGCGTGCGATCTGCGCAATTCAGCGATCAGGCTTCCAGCAAATCGATATTTGGCCAGGGCCGTCTTGAAACGATTTTCATGCTCCAGCTTCTCGCCCTGTTGCGCGGAGAGATACGCCTTTAGAAAAATTTCGCTCGGATCATCCTGCTGTCCCACAAGAACGCGCGTAGCCCCGACGAAAAGAACGAGAGCGAGCAAAGCCGCGGCGGCGCACCTCACGCGATGGCGAGGCACAAAGATAAGCCAGCTACGGGCAGATTTTCGTTCCACCGCCAGCGAGAATTAGTGGACCGACCGGAAAAAGTCCAGTCCTTTGTTTGCAAAAAAAGATTCGAATTTTAAAATGTTGTTTTCCCGCCAATGATGGTGGTCGTAGCTCAATGGTAGAGCCCCAGATTGTGGTTCTGGTTGTTGCGGGTTCGAGTCCCGTCGACCACCCGGCTTTTAAGCAGTGAGAGGAAGTGATTAGTGAGAAGTTTCGGCGTTCGATTTCCACTTCTCACTTCTCACCAGTCAATTTCCAAACAGTGCCTGTAGCTCAACCGGATAGAGCTTCTGACTTCGGATCAGAAGGTTGGGGGTTCGAATCCCTCCAGGCACGGGTACTTTCAATCCAACAGTAACAATTATCAGTCGCAACGCCGAAGCCGCGTTGCCTCGATCGGCCCGAACAATTATTCATCTCTTGGAGCAATGACGACGGCACGAGACGAACAATTCATGCGCGCTGCGCTAAACGAGGCAAGAAAGGCGCTCGGCCGGACGAGCCCAAATCCCGCCGTTGGAGCGGTTCTGGTCATCGACAATCGAACAGTGGCGAAAGGCCATCACCGGAAAGCGGGCTGCGATCACGCCGAGATCGAGTGCCTCCGGGATTTCGGTGCGCGTGTGCCTCGTGGTGCCACGCTGTACGTTACTCTGGAGCCCTGCTCCACGGCAGGGCGCACTGCTCCGTGCACTGATGCGATAATTAAGGCTGGAATCAAAAACGTAGTCGTGGGTGCGACTGACCTGAATCGGCGCCACTCTGGCAGAGGCATCATGCAATTGCGAAATGCGGGGGTCAAAGTACGAGAAGGCGTTTTGGCTGATGAGTGCGCACGGCTGAACGAAGCTTTCAACAAGTGGATTGTTAGTAGGCGGCCTTTCGTCATCGCAAAGTGCGGGATGTCGCTTGATGGCCGCTTGACGCGCCCTGCTGGCGAGCCTCGCTGGATCACAGATCCTTCGGCCCGTCGCCACGCAAACAAGCTTCGCGCACGGGTGGACGCGGTGATTGTTGGAGCGGAAACGCTACGAGCGGACAATCCACGATTAACCACGCGCGGTGTACGCCGGGCGCGACAACCCTGGCGCATCGTGCTGACGCGTTCGGGCAAACTGCCCCGAGGCGCTCACTTATTTTCCGACCGGTTCGCGTCACGAACGCTGATTTATCGCGGTACATCGCTGGCTGCCGTGCTGAAAAATCTGGGCAAACGAGGTGTCACGAGCGTGCTGATTGAGGGCGGCGGCGAAATGCTCGGCCAAGCGCTCGAAGCACGGCTGATTGACAAGGTGCAGATTTATCTGGGGCCGATCTTGAGCGGAGGACCAGTGATCGCGTTTCCAGGCCGGGGAGCCGAAAATACTGCGAACGCGATGCGCCTTCGCTGCGTTTCGTATCGACGAATTGGGCAGGCGGTTTGCATAACAGGATATCCTGAAGTCGTGGCACACGGGTAAAAGCGGGAAACCTTTGGCGACGCCTCCTGTTTAATCATTAGGAGGTAAATAATGAAAAAACTTCTGTTAATTGCACTGGTGGCGGGGGCGGTGACCTTTGCTGCGGCGCCACGTTCCGATGCTCAAGTTTACTTCAGCGTTGGGTTCGGACCGGGCTACTACGGAGGATATTACCCTTACGGCTACTATTATCCGTATCGTTATTACTACCGGCCGTATTGGGGTTACTCCTATTACCGGCCGTACTACTGGTACGGCGGACACCGATATTATTACCGCCACCATCGCCACCACCATTAATACCGATACTAGGGTGACGTAGGATCTAGAAATCCAGACTGAGCTGGCCTTTTTTTAGGCCGAATCCTTTCCCTGCGCGAACGTGCAAAAAAAAGCCGGCTCTATTTTTTTGGATTAGGCGACTCCGGCGATTTCGTCGCGGGACTTTTGGCCGGCTGGTCAATCTGGAACTCTTTCTTCAGCTGCTGAATCAGTCCGGGTAATTCCTTCTGCCGTTCCGCTTCGACCTGTTGCCGGAGCGCTTGCTCAACTTTTCGGCGTTCCTGAATGTAGCGGGACTCAAATTGAGCGCGTTCCTGTGGATTCAAGCGGAGGCCGGATTCGCTGAGCGCCGCGTCAGTCTCCCGCTTAATGGTCTCACGACGCAGATTTTCTCGCTGGCGCATGATGTTTTGCTCTTCCGGACTCATGCGCATCCAACGCTCGGCGTTACGGCGGAAATTTTGCCGGGCTTCCGGAGGAAGTGCCATCCATCGCTCACGTGTGCTCTGGTTTGGCGGTGGGCCGTGAGGAGGCCCGGTCGGTGGCAGGCTAACGGCTCGATGTGATTGCGGCTGCGCTTGTGCGGCAGCGCAGGATAAAGCGAAAACCGACAGAGCAACGATTAATTTACAAAGTCGGCTTTTCTTCCCACACGGTATTTTCATCCCAGGCGATCAATTCATCCAGATCAGCCACGACGTCATAATCTTGTGGATCGATTTTAACCACCACGTCTAAATCATTCGCAGACGTTGTCCGCGAGACGGGATGATGCGTGGCGATAGCCATGCCGACCACGACGATTGCCACAGCGGATGCTGCAGCAAGTCGTCGCAGGCTAAACCAGTTTCGCGCCCGATCGAGACGAGTCGCTTCCTGGCGGATCTTTCTCAGCACGTTCCGGGCGAAGAATGGCGAGAGTGTGGGCTCGGGCACACGGCCCAAGATATCCCATAACTCGTTGTCATCTTGACGTTCCATAGTCTCCGATCAATTGAACTATTTGCAGAGTCGGAAGTTGCGCTCGAATGAGCGCTGAAAATCCACGTTCAAATTCCAGGGGCTTCAAGGAATCCCTCCAGTTGTCGAATACGGGTTGGATGCCGCATTTTGCGCAAGGCCTTTGCTTCAATCTGGCGAATGCGCTCGCGGGTAACTTGGAACTGCCGGCCTACTTCTTCCAAGGTTCGGCTGTACCCATCGACCAGTCCAAATCGTTGTTCCAGCACTTGCCGCTCCCGATCAGTAAGCGTCTCCAGCACATCCTTGATTTTTTCCTTCAGCAAGACAATGGCGGTCATATCGCTTGGGTTTTCGGCGCCTCTGTCCTCGATAAAGTCGCCGAAATTAGTTTCCTCGCTCTCGCCAACCGGGGACTGGAGCGAGATTGGTTGCTGCGCCATCTTCAGCACCGCGCGAACACGGTCCACTGGTAGGAGCACTTCTTCGGCTACTTCGTCGGGCGTCGGTTCTCGCCCGTATTCCTGCACCAGCTGTTTCTGTACACGCATGAGCTTGTTAATCGTCTCAATCATGTGCACGGGAATTCGAATCGTGCGCGCCTGGTCGGCAATGGAGCGGGTGATGGCCTGGCGAATCCACCACGTCGCGTAAGTGGAAAACTTGTAGCCCCGTCGATATTCAAATTTCTCGACTGCCTTCATTAATCCCATATTCCCTTCCTGAATCAGGTCGAGAAACGAGAGACCGCGATTTGTATATTTTTTTGCGATGGAAATAACCAGACGGAGATTGGCTTCGACCATTTCGGTTTTGGCCTTGAACGCCTGGCGCAGCCAGCCCTTGAGCGTCCTGTACTCTTCTGCATACTCAGAAAGCGAAAACCACAGGCTCTTTTCTAACTCGCGCGTCTTGTTCTGAAGTTGCAGCCGCCTCTTTTGACTGCGAGGATTTTTGGCGATCTCGGTTTGAAGATAAAGCGAGGTGTGGTGCGCATCGTCCGCGAGGTGCACAAATTCCTCGGTGACTCGTTGCTTGAGGTAAAAATGCGGATAAATCCGCTGCAGCGAAGCCATGGTTCTTTGCAAGCCCCTGAGCTTTGGGGAACGTTTCTTCGAGGAGTTGCGCACAAGATCGCAAAATTGCCGGCTAATTGACGCGCTTAATTGGTCCACCTGTTTGCAAAGACGCGGGAGGTTCTTCATATATCTTTCCCGGCTCTCGATTTTCTTGTCGAGAATCACCCGGTCGAACCGTTCCCGGCCCTCGAGCAGCTTCCCGGCGAGATCCAGATGGGCGCGCGCAACAAAGCCAAAGCGACTAATGTGCTTCTGCACCATCCCCTCGGCCTCTTCGATCCGTTTGGATATTTCGACTTCCTGTTCCCGGGTCAGAAGCGGGACCTGCCCCATTTGCTTGAGATACATCCGCACCGGGTCGTCCAGAATATCGACCTTGGTTTCTGTTCTCTCTTCCTCTTCTTCCTCCTCGTCTGCGTCTTTCTTACCGTCCTTGTAACGATCCACCTCCGACGCCTCAATAATGTCGATCTCCAGACGGCGCAGCCGCGTCAGGATAAGATCCAGTTCATCAGCGTCGGTGACCCCCTCTGGCAACGCCTCGTTTAGATCATCAAATGTCAAGTAGCCTTGTTCTTTTGCCAGCTTGATCAGTTCGCGAATGCGATTCTGGACTTCAATAGTCGAAAATAAAACAGAGGCCGACATCTGCCGCGATGGCTCGGGCAGCGATCCGTTATCACGCCGTGTCGAGCCGGATCTGATGCGCTTGACTTTGAGCGCAGCGATTCTTGGCTGTTTTTTTCGATTCTTTCGAGAAGCGAAAGGTCTTCTTGATACGGTGCGGCGACGATGGCTTCGATTAAGCCGTTGCGCCGACGACTGTCGCCTGCCTCCCCTTCGTTTCGAATGCCTGGCCAAGATAGTACGGTTACGGATTTGACTAAGACGTTCGACCTTCCGCGCGGCAGTTGATCGACAACTAATTGTCGGCCGCGCCGGCGGGCTGCGAAAGCTCGTGGAGCTGTTCCTGCAGGTCAAGGATTTGTTTCTGCAAATTTACGATGTCCCCGGGACTCAGCTCCGGAAGTCTTATTCGGTCCTTTGCCACGTCGAGCTGACGCCGCAACGCCGATTGCCGAAGCCGCAGCCACGGAACAGCGACGGCGTTCGGGGGCGTCTTGAGATGAAGCCAACCCGAAATGATGTTCTCTTCTTCCGGTTCAAGGCTCGCCAGGAATGCGTTGAGAGAAGCCGCATCGTTTGGTCGCACTTCGCTTTCCAGAATTCGCTGGAGAAAGTAAGTACTCGGCAACTGCGAGAGCACTTCCCGCCAGTTCTCGGCGCGAAGAAACTCATGAGCTTCCTCGCTGCGCAATGCGAGTATGCAAAGAAGCGCGATATCATTTGGCGCCACGAGTTGTTGGCGCCGCTCTGTTGTCGCTCCAGTTGTTGCTTTCCGTATTTGTTTCGGCACCAACGCTGCGAATTCTGAAACTTGAACGGCAAGCCGCGCACTTATTTTGCTGATGACATCTCCGCGCATCACCGGGTCTTGCACATGTGAAACTGTCTCAGCCAACGTTCGCGCTACCTCCATCTTCGCGCTTAAGGAGTTAAGATCGACAAGTGCAACTTGGCGCTCGATCCAGTAGTCGAAAAAATCACGCGCCCCTGCAATGCGGCTTTCAAAGGCCGCTTTGCCTTCGCGTCGGACGAGCGAGTCTGGATCTTCGCCGGCCGGCATTTCGGCCACGCGGACAATCAAGTCGTTCTGGAGCAGCGCATCGAGCGAACGTTCGGCTGCCTTCTGGCCTGCTACGTCGGCGTCAAAGCAAAGCACAACTTCGCTGACGAAGCGCTTCAAGATGCGCGCCTGGCCCTCCGTAAACGCGGTACCCTGCGGCGCCACCACATTGCTAATCCCAGCTTCAAACAAACTTATCAGATCGAGTTGCCCTTCGCACACAACTGCACAATTTGCCTCGATCAGGGCGCGCTTGGTTTTATCCAGCCCAAAAAGTACGCTACCCTTCCGAAAAAGCGTCGTCTCCGGCGAATTCAAATATTTGGCCGCTCCTGTCTCATCAACCAGAAGGCGTCCGCTGAAAGCGATCACTTCGCCTACATCATTGCAGATCGGGAACATGATTCGCCCGCGAAAACGATCATAGGATTTTGACGTTTGATCTGGCGAACCTTCGCTTTCATCCTTCGTCTTCACGAGTCCGCTGGCGATCAGGTCGCGCACATCATAGCCCTGCGCTCGCGCCCAACTGCCGAACGCGTCCCACTCGATAGGCGCATAGCCGAGTTGCCAGCGTTTCGCGATTTCCGGAGTGATCCCGCGCGATCGTAAGTATTTTCGCGCCGCTTCGCCCACTTCTCTCTTGATCAGGTTTTCGTGGAACCATTGCGCAGCCTCAGCATGCAGCTTGAGCAAACGCCGACGCGATTCGTGTTGCCGCTCTTCATCGCCGGCCCCGCCCCCGCCGGATTTGTCGACCACGGTGATCCCAGAGCGCGCGGCGAGTTTCCGGACGGCTGACGGAAAATCAATGTGCTCGTAATCCATCACAAACCGGAAGACGCTTCCACCTACACCGCAGCCAAAGCAGTGGAACGTCTGCCGGCCAGGGCTCACCATGAAGGACGGCGTTTTTTCCTGATGAAAGGGGCAGAGCGCCTTGAAATTCGCTCCCGCGCGTTTCAGCGGAAAATACGCACCGATCACTTCGACAATGTCGTTCGCGGCGGCGATTTGTTCGATTGTCTCCGAAGGAATCGTTCCCATGCGCGCCTGATTATTTTTGCCTCGTTTGGCTTTGGAAGCGATGTCAAACTTACGCAGTGCGGCACCGTTTCCAATGGAGTATTGGAGTGCTGGAGCAGTGGAGTAATGGAATGAATCCGCCCTTTCACTACTCCATCACTCCCTCTCGGTGAGAAAGATTTTCACGAATGCGGTAACGATTAGCGCAGCGCTGTGTCTCTTTCTTCCCGCGCCCACTCACGCGCGCGAACCCATCCACAAAGGCGACGTTATCGTCGTGCCTGTGCGCGGTGAAGTCGCGCCCTCTCTAATGGCGTTCTTGCGCCGTGCGGTGAAAACAGCCGAAAGCAACGAAGCCTCTGCGATCATTTTCGAGATGAACACGTACGGTGGCCGACTCGATACCGCGGCCGATATCGTCAACGCGCTCAATCAAACGAAAATTCCCACTTACACATTCATCAACACAAACGCCGGTTCTGCTGGCGCGCTGATCGCCATCGCCACTCAACACATTTATATGTCGCCGGTGAGCGCAATTGGCGCCGCCGCTCCAATCCTTCCAACAGGTGAAGATCTTCCGGCCACGGCGAATGAAAAGACGATTTCGTACTGGTCTGCGCTCATTCGTGGTTCCGCGATCAAAAACGGCCACAATCCCGACGTCGCCGAGGCGTTCATGAACAAAGACAAGGAAGTGAAAATCGGCGACCGCGTCGTTCATCCCAAGGGAGCCGTCCTCACTCTGAATGCGCAGGAAGCAACTGAACGGATCAATCCCGACGGATCGGGATTGCTCGCAGAAGGCATCACCGATTCGATTGTCGATCTGACTAAGAAAGCTGGACTCAAACCCGACGCCGTCACAATCGAGCCAACTGGGTTCGAACAGATCGCGTTTTGGATCACTGCGCTTGCGCCTTTGCTGCTGCTAGGTGGAATCCTCGGCGCGTATTTGGAATTCAAAATTCCCGGAGCGACATTGCCCGGAATTATCTCTGCAATTTGTTTCGCGCTCTTTTTCCTCGGGCACTATCTGGCAGGGCTCGCAGGCTGGGAAGTCGTTGCGCTCTTCATTCTCGGGATAATTCTCGTGTTGATTGAGATTCTCTTTTTCGCGCACACCACAATCGTTTTCGGAGTGCTCGGCGTGTTTCTCATGCTCGCGTCTTTGCTCTGGACGATGGTCGATCGCTATCCGGGTCAAAACCTTTTCCCAACCGGCAAAATGCTCGCGATGCCGCTGCTTAACATGTTCATCGCAATCGTGGGATCAATCATCGTCATTGCCCTGCTCGCGCGCTATCTGCCGCGTACGAGCATCTACCGGCGATTCGCCTTGATCGATTCAAATCCCCCAGGTCCATCTCTGGTAGGTGCACCGCGTCACTTCGCGACTGCGCTCGCGCTCGCCCCCGGGACGCAAGGCACCGCGGTCACCGTCTTGCGACCCAGCGGCAAAGCGCGTTTCGCCGATCACGTCGTCGATGTTGTTACCGAAGGCGAATTCATCGCCCCGCAAACACCAGTCACTGTTATTCAAACCGACGGAATGCGCGTCATCGTGAAAAGCGCAGACTAATTCATTCTCAGCCGCCAGCGACGACGCGGATGAATTCGATGCGGTCGCCTTCGACTAATGGGCGCTCTGCCCATTCGTGTCCATGCACGGCGAGACCGTTGTGCTCCACTAAAACCGATTGCGGCGGCAATTGATAACGGTCAATTAGCTCCGCGATCGTTCTCGCTTCGCAGGCATCCACCGATTCGCCATTAAGTGAAATCTTCATGATGAAGAGGGCGGCGGTCACAAACCGCCGCTACAGATTAAATCGTCATGCGCCGCAAAGGGCCTGATCCCAATCTTTCCAAACCGGTTCGAGTCCGCGACGACGCAGGACCGCGGCGATTTCAGCAGGGGAACGTTCGTCGCTGATCTCGAATTGACCGGTGGCGAGTTGGTCTTCGCCATCCTCGTATTCCGGCGCGACGATGCGACCGCGCACGGTGCGATGCAAATGTTCGCGGCCTTGCCGTGTGTAGCCGCCGGGCTCGGTGTGACTGCCGGCGCTCATCATCGTCACGCCGATTAAAGCCAGTGAGTCTCGCAGCGGCGCGCGCTCGCGCGTGCTCAGCACAATGCCGAGTTGCGGAAAAATAATGCGCAACGCGCACACCAATTGCGCCAGCTCGCGATCGGTCATCGAGAAAAGCGGACGAAATCCACCGGCGGCGGGACGCAACCGCGGCAAACTCACAGTGATTTGCGCCTGCCAGCAGTGCTTAAATAAATGTTCCAAGTGCGCAGCGAGCGCGATCGATTCGTCCTGCCAGCGCGATAGCCCGATGAGCGCGCCGATGCCGAGCCGGCGAAAACCGGCCGCGTACCCGCGCTCGGCGCAATCAAGCCGAAAATTAAAATCGCGTTTCGGGCCGGCGGTGTGCATTTCAGCATAGACGCCGCGATTATAGGTCTCCTGATAAACCACGAGCCCTTCCGCGCGGGCTCCGACAATCGGCACATAATCCTCCGTTTCCATCGGACCGACTTCGATGGAGATCGACGAGAAATCGGGAGCGAGCGCACGCACGCATTCCGTAAGATAATCGCAGCTCACAAATTTGGGATGCTCGCCCGCAACGAGAAGGATCTGCCGAAATCCCTGACGCGCGAGATGCTGCGCTTCAGCAATCACTTCATCCACGTCGAGCGTGACGCGAAGGATCGGATTGTCGCGTGAAAACCCGCAGTAGCGGCAATTGTTGATGCATTCGTTGGAAAGATAGAGCGGCGCGAACAGGCGCATCGTGCGTCCAAAATTCTGCAGTGTGAGGGAGCGCGAAGCCTGCGCCATCGCTTCGAGCTCCCGGTCGGATTTCGGGGCGATCAGTTGCTCGAAACGTTGAACGAGCTCTGATTTCCTCAAAGCCAAATTGTCCAGCGTTTCGACGAACGACATCAGAATAATTTCGTGCGCATACCGGCGTTCGCAAATGCCGATCAACGCTTTGGCTCAGAAAAGCCATCAAGCCCTCTGACCATTCGGAGGGCGATCTTTGCCACGCGCGTACAAAAAAAGCGGCGTCCGTTGTTCCGGACGCCGCTGTAGCAAATGCTATTGCTGCTTAGAAAGCGAAGTTCACGCCTGTGCGGACCATGCCGAAGTTATTGTGCGGACCATCCACAAAATTCCAACTGAAGTCACTGACCCAGCCGATATGCGGGGTGAAACGCACTTCCATCCCGCCGCCGACCTGGCCTATTGCCTTCGCCTCGGAATTGGTGTGCTCGGTCCTGACAAGGCCCTCCTCAAACACGATGTGGTCTCTCTCGCCGCCGCCAAAGATGCCGCCACCGCCACCGAAGATGTACGGTGCGAACCGGGTGCAAGGAATCGGATAACGCAATGTGAGGGTGCCTAAAACAGCGCCTACAGCGCGATTCTCGTTTCCCCTCGTAACAACAACGGCCGGACCGACTTCGGTAACATCTTCGAACGAGCGCCTGGCGTCCACCGCCCAGCCTTCGATTCCGACACCGAAATAACGGTGGAAGAAGTATTTGAAGTCCATACCACCGCCCCAGGCATGGTCGGCCTCAAGGTAACGGTCGTCTTCCCACTTGCTCCCGGTGAAAACGTAGGTTCCCCACAGACTGACGTTAAACTCGTTATCGGCGTACCACTGCGGGCACGGAGGCGGTGCTACCTGCTTCATTTCCTTCCCGGAATAGCTCTCTCCGGCAAAAGCGACCGAAGCGATCACACCGAACCCTAACAGGCATGACACTAATCTTTTCATTGTTTCTCCCTTTTGGTTAAGTTTCGTTTTACCCTCCAAACATTTTGGAGCGTCAACTCGATAACGAATCTCGCTCCTTGTCTAGATGCGGCGAGTCTGAGCCAAGCCGCAGGAGATTGCAAGCTTTTTTTTGCACTTGCTGAAGTGCCTTAAGGTTTCAGTTCCGCGCCGGTATTCGCGTCCGTAATGAGAAACTTCTCATGGTGAAACGTCGGGTCGCCACGAAACATTAGGCGACCTGCATACCGGCGCTCCAGCTCCACCAGCAGCTCTTCGTCTTCCTCCTTCAATCGCTTCAAAACCTCGGGGTTCAGGATCACCCGAATCTCGTGGATGCTATCCTGGTATTTGCGCATGACGGTGTTGAGAGTCCGGTGCAATTCGACGCTTGTGGTCATGGAGGTTTTCACAACGCCGCGCCCGCCGCAGTAAGGGCAGTTCTGGTAAATTGTCTCGCTCAAGCTTTCCTGTGCCCGCTGGCGAGTCATTTCCATCAGGCCGAGCTGTGAAATCGGAAGCACATGCGTCCTGGCTTTGTCACGGCTGAGCCGCTCCTTCATTAAATTGTAAACTGCCTGCTGATCTTTACGGCTCTTCATATCGATGAAATCGCCGATGATTAACCCACCGATATTACGTAACCGGAGCTGGCGGGCGATTTCATCTGCCGCCTCGAGGTTCGTCTGCAAAATCGTTTTCTCCACATCGCGCCCCCCTTTGTTGCGCCCTGTATTTACATCAATCGCTACCAGTGCTTCGGTTTCGTCGATCACAATATAACCGCCACACTTCAACCAAACTTGCCGGTGAAAAGCGTCGTCGATTTGTTTTTGCACGCCGTAGATTTCGAAAATTGGCGTCGCACTATCGTAAAAATGAACCCGATTCCGCGCGCGCCGGGAAATCTGGTCAATCATCTCGCTCATCCGCTCCGTTGATGGGCGATCATCGCAAACGACCTCGTCGATTTCTTCGGTGAGAAAATCGCGCACCGTTCGCTCAACCAGGTCAGGCTCCTCGAAAAGGCGGCAAGGCGCGGGGTTCTCACGAATGGCTTGCTCGACTTTGGCCCATTGATCGAGGAGGAAACGCAAGTCGCGCACGAAATATCTTGCGCGCTGGCCTTCGCCTACAGTGCGAATGATCACACCGACGCCTTCTGGCATGTCCAGCTCACGCAGAATCTTGCGGAGCCGCTCGCGTTCTTTGGGGCTCTCGATTTTTCGCGAGATACCGCTGCGATCACTGAACGGCATCAGAACCAGATACCGCCCGGCAAAACTGAGATTGGTTGTCACCCTCGGTCCCTTCGTACCGATCGGCCCTTTGGTCACCTGTACGATTACATCCGAGCCCACTGGATAAATGCTCGGTATATCTTTTACTGTGATCCGTTTTCGAGGCCGCTTGTTCGTCCGCCGATCGATTTCTTCAATTCCGCTGTCAAGCGCAGCAGGAATCGCATCCCAAAAATGAAGGAATGCGTTTTTTTCGAAGCCGATGTCAACAAACATCGCCTTCAAGCCCATCTCGATGTTTTTGACTTTGCCCTTGTAAATGCTGCCGACGATGTTCCGCGAGCTCTTACGCTCGACGCTGTATTCCTCGAGGCGGCCATTCTCGAGCAACGCGACGCGAGACTCGAGTTTTTCTACACTGAGTATGAGCTTGTTCCCCGTCTTGCGGGAGCCAAGCCCCAAAATCTTTCTTACCTTGTCTATCATAAAATTGAAGAGGTTGAGCGATCAGCAGCGGAATCGCCGGAGCGGGTTGCGACAGCATTTCTGATCGAAAGTTCATTGTACTCCACGCCGGCCAGCGGGAGGTGGCGTTGGCGCCGGCTGCCGGCGAATTCCAAAAAGTCGTTCGAAAAAATTGCGGGGTTGCGGCGCGGCAACGGGAACTGCGTGCGCCACAGGAGCCGTACCTCGTCGTCTCACTTGCCCTTGAGAATCTGCTTCCGGTTCGACATCAGGCGCCGCATCCGAACTTGCCATCTGCACAGTGGCGCTTTGCGATTGGTCGGCATCTTCTTCATCCTCGCTTCCGAGATTTCCTCCGGCGCCGTGATAAGTCACTGCTTTGATCAATTGGAGCGGATTGGCCTTATGTGCGGGTGTGAGCCAGGCGACTTGCATATCGAACTTGCCTTGATCCTGCGCGAGCGCGCGTTCCAGAATGCGTGTGGCGATCGGGCCCGCGACCTCGCCGCCGTGCCCAGAGGCGCCCTGCACCATCACTGCGACGACGTAATTCGGATGGTCAAATGGCGCGAAACACGCAAACCACCCCACGTTTTCCTCGTGGCCGCGCTCGGTGGCCTGCGCAGTGCCGGTTTTCCCAGCCACTACGACGTCCTTCAAACGTGCCCTGCCACCGGTTCCTCCATCTTCGTTAACAACTTTCCAAAGGCCCTTGCGCACGAGATCAATTTTGTCAGGTGAGATTTCTTTGCGTAAATCCGTTCGCACTCGTGGGGTCTGCGGTACTGCAACATTACCGTTATCGTCCAGTAATGGAGAGCCGTCTTGCTTCAAGACTCGGTCAACTAGGCGCGGGTAATAGCATACGCCACCATTTGCGACAGTCGCATAGGCCATTGCCAGTTGAAGCGGCGAGACAAGTGTGTAGCCCTGGCCAATTGAAACGTTCGCCGTTTGCGCTTGTGACCATCTTTCCTGTGGGTGATGAATTTGCATCCACTCGGGTCCCGGCATGTTACCGGTTTGTTCGCCTGTCAGTTGCAGACCCGATTCTTCGCCGATTCCCAACATCTTGCCAACAGCGTCAATCGACTGAATGCCAGCCGCGTTGCCGTATTGATAAAAGAAGGAATCGCACGATACCTTGATCGCATCGGCCAGCGCGATGTTCCCGTGCGTGTAATGCTTTGCGGCTACCCAACATCGGAAAAAGTGATCGCCATAACTCACACCGCCACCGCAGTTGTAATGCGCGTTTGCGAGATTTTTCGTGCCGCGCAGACCAGCAAACGACGTGATGAGCTTGAATGTTGATCCTGGCGGCAAGCAGCTGATCGCACGGTTCACCAAGGGATCGCCCTCGTCTTTTTGTAGCGCTTTCCAATCCTTCGCTTTGATGCTCGGGATGAAAGTATTCGGATCGAACGAAGGCACAGAAGCCATCGCCAAAATGTTGCCATTGTTTGGATCGACTACGACTGCGCCGGCCCGGGGTACCGCGCGCAGCGCTTCCTCCGCAATCGACTGAATGCGCGCGTCGATCGTGAGGAAAACGTTGGCGCCTTGTTGCGGCGGATCTTCGCGCAGCACGCCCTCGATAGTTCCCTTCGCATTCTTGCGCAAATAACGCACGCCAGGTTTTCCACGCAGATATTCATCCATCGTTTTTTCCACGTTCGATTTCCCTTCGACGTCCTGCTGATAGAATGTGAACTTCCCTGCTTCTTCTTTGTCGATGTCGTCAGGCACGCCGACATAACCAAGGATATGGGCGGCTAGCGCGCCGTAAACATAAGAGCGCACCGGTTTGATCGCGATGTCCACTCCCGGTAACCCGACATCGTGCTCCGAAAATTTCGCCATAGTGGGAAAATCGATGTCTTTGATGTACGAGAACGGGACTTCCGTATCGTTACGAAAGTGCCGCTCCAACTTGGCGGCATTGTAGTCGCGCGCCAGATCAAGCTCGTTAAGACGCGGGACGATGCCGCCATTAACAATCTTGATGATGTCGGGTTCCTTCTGATCTTTCGGCATGCCGTTGATGATCGCTCGATACTCGGTCAAGGGCGGCGAACCAAAACGTTCTCGGTAACCTTTGACCATTTCCGGCAAATAAAAATCCACCTCATAACTGGCACGGTTTTGGACAAGGGTCACGCCGTTGCGATCTTTGATCTCGCCGCGCACTGATGGGATCCGCACCGTCGCCTGAGAACTGCCGCGCAGCTGGGCAGTCCATTCCGCGCCATGCGCGACTTGTATCCACCAAAGCTTGAGGCCGAGAGCGCCCATGCCCAGCAGCATGAGTAAGCCGAGAAACTGGATCCGAATACGCGAAGTCAAACGGCCTTTCTTCATTCGAATCGCCCCCTTTCGGGACCATATGGATAAGCCGTCATTCGTCCCATCCATTGCAGAAGCCAGAACAGGATCGGCGCCACTGCCATGGCAATGAGACCGGGCCCCCCGATTTGCCACCAAATCTCACGGTTAAAAACAAAGGAGCCGCGGCGGAACGTGATCATCAGATATTGCGCCAAAACTATCAACGAAGTGAAAATGCCACTCAGGATGCAATGCACTTCCCACCGGCCGCGAGCAAAGAGCGGTCTCAAGCCGTGCATTATTCCTGCCAGCACACCGTAAAGCAGTATCGACGATCCAGTTGAGATTTCAACCTTCCCGCCGATCACCTGCACGGTAAGCGCATCCAGCAAAACTCCTGCGTATAACGCAAGCGCGAGCATGAGGGGAAACGGCAGCGCCATTGCTCCATAGAAAACAATAACGGGCACGATATAGACGTGGGCGTTGTAGAGCCATGGCAGCGCCGGAATGAAAAGCTCGGCAATCTGCGCCGCCAGCACCAAGATCAGCAGAAGAAAAAAGAATATCATCGTCGGCCTGTCACTACGAACACATCCTCCAAATGCGAGAGATCGACCGCAGGGGTCAGTTGGGCTTGCCCATCCAATTCCCGAACACGAAAAGTTTTAACTACACCGATCAGCAAACCAGACGGGAAAACGCCGCCTACTCCTGACGTATAAACTTTCTGCCCGGGCTTCAGGTCGGCCTGTTTCGTTAAGAAGTTCAGGTCCAAAAGCGGGCTCAGTCCCGTGGTCACCCGCTCACCGGAAACGATCCCCTGCTCGCGGCTTCCTTCCACCGAGGCTGCGACCCGGCAGTTTTCATCGGACACCAACAAAACAACCGAGATGTTGTTGCTTACAGTGGTTATTTTTCCCACCAGACCTTCGGCCGTTACCACAGGCATATCGATTTCGACGCCGTCTCTTTTCCCACGATTGATCGTGACCGTTCGCCACCAGGTGGAAGAATCGCGCGCGACGATTTCTGCCGCGATTAACTTGAAGACCGAGCGCTCCCGATAATTGAGGGCGTGTCGCAGACGATTCACTTCATGCTCCACATCCCGCAGGCCGTTGTTGGTCGCGCGCAGCTCCCGATTTTCCACCTCAAGCGCAGCATTCTCGCGCTCTAATTGCTCGAGCGACTTTAATCCGGTGCGGACGGATGTGATCTGTTTTTTCAGTCCTGAGCCGCTGGTCAAAAATGGCGACAGCAGCTGATAGACGCCAGACTTGAACTTTTGCGTCATATCCGGGCCGAAGGTGAGAAAATATCCCAGAATGGCGCCAAAAATCAGCAGCGCGATAATGTTTGTGCGGCTCATTCGAGTTGCCAATTGCCGATTGCCGATTGCCGATTGGAAGATCGACAACTCAGGGCTCCACGTCTAACGAGCTTTCCGGTTTCCGCTTGACGGTCTCCGCAATCGTTAGCGCCACTGGCGATCCGCTGAGGCCACCTGACGCAAAAACTTAAGTTCATTGAGGCATTTGCCGGTACCTTCCGCCACCGCGCTGAGCGGATCTTCAGCTACATGGACAGGCAAACCTGTTTCCTCGCTCAAAAGCTTGTCAAAGCCGCGCAGCAATGCACCTCCGCCTGCCAATACCAATCCGCGATCGACAAGGTCCGCCGAAAGCTCGGGCGGACAGCGCTCCAGGGTAATGCGCACGGAATCAACAATCGTCGAGATCGGTTCAAGCAACGCTTCGCGCACTTCCTGAGAAGTAATCATGAGCGTCTTGGGCAAACCAGCGACCAGATCGCGCCCCTTAACTTCTACGCTCGTTTCCTTTTCACTCGGATACGCCGAGCCGATCTTGATCTTAATCTCCTCGGCGGTGCGTTCGCCGACCATCAAATTGTAAGCCCGTTTCATGTACTGCACGATCGCCTCGTCCAGCTCATCGCCAGCGACACGCACGCTCCGGCTAAATACAATTCCGGAGAGCGAAATAAGAGCGACCTCCGTCGTGCCTCCACCGATATCGATGATCATATTGCCGGCGGGATCCTGAACTGGAAGCCCCACGCCGATCGCTGCCGCCATCGGTTCTTCGATCAAATAAACTTCTCGCGCGCCAGCATGGGTCGCCGATTCACGCACCGCGCGTTTTTCCACTTCGGTGATTCCCGAAGGGACCGCGATAACCACGCGGGGTCTCGCGCGCACCCGGCGATTATGCACTTTGCTGATAAAATGGCGCAACATCGCCTCTGTAACTTCGAAATCGGCGATCACACCATCCTTGAGCGGGCGAACCGCGACAATATTCGCCGGCGTGCGACCGAGCATGCGCTTGGCTTCGTCGCCTACCGCCAGCACTCTGTTGGTGCCGGCCTGCACCGCCACCACCGACGGCTCGCGCAAAACGATCCCCTGATCTTTTACGTAAACAAGAGTGTTCGCCGTGCCGAGATCGATCCCGATGTCGCTGGATAACCAGCCGAAAAGTCCGTTGAACATGAATTATTTGTTAGCAGCTGTTTCCAGTCCGAAGGAAGCGCGTTCACCCGTTTGAGCGAACCTTTCGCAGGACCCTTTCCCGCGGCGCGATTCGGCCAGCCTGAAACGCCGTAACATGAAACAGTGCGGAGCGCCGTCAAGGGCATTCTGCTGGAGTGATGGAGTGTTGGAGGCTGGAGTATTGCCGAGAGGCTTGCCATCGCTCCATTACTCCATTACTCCATTACTCCATCACTCGATGCAAAGAATCATCGTGGCCGCATCCATTCTTGCCGCTGATTTTTCGCGACTCGGCGACGAAATCCATCGCGTCGAAGCCGCAGGCGCGGATTGGATTCACTGCGACATCATGGATGGACATTTTGTCGATAACATTTCCTTCGGCCCGGAGATTGTCCGGATTGTACGCGGCCTAACGAGTCTTCCGCTCGATGTCCATCTCATGATTGAGCATGCCGATCATTACGTACCGCGATTTGTCAAAGCCGGCGCAAACTCGATCACCGTTCATGTAGAGCCGGAAGCGAAACACGATGTCGAAAAAACGTTGCAGCAGATTCGAGACACCGGTTGTCGCGCCGGGCTCACCTTAAATCCTGAAACACCATTCGATTTAATCGAACCATTCCTCCATAAAATCGACCTATTGTTGATCATGACGGTACACCCCGGTTTCGGCGGCCAATCATTTCGAGCTGATCAAATGCACAAAGTTAACCGCGCCAGATCGCTGATTCGCAACCTCGACATTGAAGTGGATGGCGGCATCAACGCGGACACAGCCAAGCTCTCAATCGAAAACGGCGCAAACGTACTCGTCGCCGGCACCTCAATTTTTCGCTCGAAAGATTATGCCAAAGCCATTGGCGAGCTGCGAGGCGATCTCGGAAAACTGCAAAGACGTAAGAGGTAACCGCCAAGGCTTTTGTTGGTAGGGCGCGTCACTCCGGGCGCGCCGCCTCCGCAAACTCAAAAACGGCGGGCAGAGGACTGCCCGCCCTACCGATGCGGACTCTGCGCGCTTGCGCTTGCCGTATCTACGCCGCACCCACCACCGGTTCGGCTTCTGCGGTAGTTTCAGCCATCACTTCGTCAGTTTGCGTGACGCGCACAACTTCTTCGATGGTTGTTTTGCCCTGGGCGACGCGTCGCCAGCCGTCGTGTCGCAAAGTCTCCATGCCTTCGGCGACGGCACATTGCTTGAGCTCGCCCCCATCGCGCTTTTGCATGATCAGCTTCCGCATCGGCTCCGTGATGAGACAAATTTCATAAATCGCCGCACGACCCTGGTAGCCGGTCTGGCGGCATTGGTCACAACCGGCGCCACGCCGGAAGCTGGTACCGAGTTCTTTTACCGGGAGACCGATCTCGGTAAGATAGTCGCGCGGATAATCAACCATTTCGATACAGTCGGGACAAATCGTGCGCACCAGCCGTTGCGCGATAAACGCCTTCACGACCGAGGCGAGCAGAAAGGGTTCCACGTCCATGTCGAGCAAACGCGTAATGCCACCTACGGCATCATTCGTGTGGAGGGTGCTGAAAACAAGGTGGCCAGTCATGGCAGCGCGAATTGCAATGTCCGCCGTTTCAACGTCGCGAATCTCACCGACCATGACCACATTCGGATCCTGCCGCAAAATGTGACGGAGACCTTTGGCGAAAGTCAGATCGATCTCCGGTTTCACATCGATTTGCGAGACACCAGGAATCCGATATTCGACCGGTTCTTCGATGGTAATAATGCGGCGCTGGACGGAATTGATGCTGCTGAGAAAGCAATAAAGCGAAGTCGATTTGCCGCAGCCGGTCGGGCCGGTGAGAAGAATGATCCCGTTCGGTTGCGTGAGGAGATGGCGAATGATCTTTTCCTTCTTCTCGCCCAAATCGAGGCGCCCGAAATTGAACTGCTGCTCGCCACGGCTGAGCAGACGCAGACTGATTGACTCGCCGTTGACTGTGGGAATTGTCGAGACGCGTACGTCGATCTCCTGATTGTTGGCGAGCAAATTCATTCGCCCATCCTGAGGCAACCGGCGCTCCGCGATGTCCATGTGCGACATTACCTTCAAGCGCGAGATGATGGCCGATTGCAAGACGCGCAACTGCGGCGGCACAGCGCCCTCGTGCAAAATTCCATCGATTCGATACCGAATTCGCAAATCGTTTTCCAGCGGCTCGACGTGAATGTCGGTCGCGCGCTCCAAAATCGCCTCGCGAATGATCTGGTTTACGAATTTCACCACAGACGCCTCGGGATCGTCGGCGTTCAACTCGATGGCGGTCTCGGTGTCCTGCAGCATGTCGAAGGAACGATTCGTCTTCAGGATTTCATCAAAAGTTTCCGCCCCGACGCCGTAGAGCGTTTTTATCGCGCGCAAAAGCTGCGCGCGCGGCACCAGCACCCATTCGACCGGCTTTTTCAAAAGTTGCGCTGCGAGCTGGCGGCCAATGGAATTGAAAAGATCGTAAGTCGCCAGAACGACCGAATTTTCCTTTGCCTCGATGGGCAGAATTTGATGCTGAAAGACAAAACGGCTCGGCAGGATGGATAACGTCTCGCGATCGATCTTTTTCGCGTCGATGGAGACGATCGGCACCCGGAAGAAATTTCCGATCGCGCCGAGAAAGCGGTTTTCGTCCACCTTGCCGGAATCGATCACCTGACCCACCCATGAACCGCCGTTCAGGTTTGTGGCCAACTGGACCGCTTCTTCGTTCGAAGACACGCCGCTTTCCAGCAGCAAATTAATCAGGGATTGGCTGGGAGCTGAGTTCATTCAGAAAAACTCAGGGCATGTGTAATGCGCGCCGCACGGGATCGTTAAGCGTGCCAGTGACGCGCATGGAATAGTTCTTTTGCAGCCGCGCGATGGCATCGGCCACCTCTGAGGTAAACACGCCGTCAACGGGGCCGCAATAGTAACCCAGCCGGCGCAGCGCTGTCTGCATCGAGCCGACATAAGCCGGATCCAAAATGAGTTGTTCGGGAGTCATGAAGTAGTAAACCAATCGCCAATGATATCTCAGCGCGAAATCTGTGGCGTTCACATGGGGGCCCTGATGGACAAGCCCGTATTCGTCTCGTTGAGCCAATGCATCAGTCGGACGAAAAACAGCATGAGAAAAAACGTCGAACTCGTCAGCGTGCGCGATCGTTGCGCCCAACGAGCCAACAATCAATGCGAGAGCCATTCTTTTCATAAAGATAGAAGCGAGTTAATTGGTATCCTTCGCGGCGGGAAAATCAGGCGGCGGCAAGTTTATCTGTTTGCCGCTTTCCACCTTGGGGCAATCCTGACACTCGCCCTGATCGAGCTCGGGACCAAAATGCGTGGTGTCCTCCCATTTTTGGCGCAGCCGATAGGAATCCAGCTTGGTCAGGGTCACCTGCGGACACATAAGAATGATTAACTCCCGGCGCTCCTTGGAAGTTGATGTGGCACGGAACGCTGCACCGATGAGGGGAATGCGCGAGAGATAAGGAATGCCTTGGTACTGTTTGTTCTTCTGATCTTCGATCAATCCGCCCAGGATGATCGTTGATCCGTTCGGAGCAGAAACGTTGGTGCGGATATATTTTGTGTCGATCGTTGGGACCTGATTGCCACTGATGTTTACGGCTCCGCCCGGGACAACGCTGTCGAGCTTTTGCAAAATATCGAGCGACACTTCTTTCTCGGAATTAATCAGCGGTACGACCTCAAGCTGAAGCACGACATTCTTGTATTCAACACTCGCGGCCACAGCTGCCTGGTTGACGATCGTCCCGGCATTCGTCAGCGTGCTCACCGGAACTGGAACCTCCTGGCCGGAAGCAATGATTGCCTTTTTGTTGTTGCTCGTGAAAACCGTCGGTCGCGACATGACTTTGAACTTACCCGTGCCCTCAAGCAGATGCACGATTGCCGCCAAATAATTTCCAGCCGCGACGTAGATATTTGTGCCATTGGCTACGTTCTGAATGATCTGGCTGAAGTTGATCAGGTTCGCGGGATCGATGATTGATCCGCTTCCGATCACCGGTGCGGGTGAAATGGTAGAAGCCGGCGCTGGAACTGGAATTGCCGGATTGTTGTTCCCAAATATGGTGTTGTTGCGGGAGATTCCCACCAGTTTGTTTCGGTACTTGGCGAACCAATCGACACCGAATTCTTCGTTGTTGGTAAGTGTCAACTGGCCAATTACCGTGCTCAACGCGACTTGCGGCGCTCTGACGTCCATTTCGTCCAGAATTTTTTCCACTTTCACGACGACCTCGCGGTTGCCGAGAACGATAATCGAGTTCGCACGCTGATCGGCGATAAGCTTTGCGTTTCCGATCGTGACTGCTTTAGGCGTGGTGTCCACCGGCTGCGTGGAAAGCTCTTCGGAAATGTTGAGTGTGCCGCCGCCAGCAGTGCCACCTGTGTCGCTGCCCGTGAAGGAACTCGTCCCCCCCGTGTAATTCGACTTGCGCTGCTGTGGTTGTCCCTGTGAAGGCGAAGCTCCTGGAATCGCTCCGCCTCCGCCCGCGCCGGCGCCACCCTCCGCCCCCGGTTCGGTCAACGCCTGCACAAGCACTGGCAGAACCTCGCCAGCCGAAACGTATTTCAAATACCGTGTTACAGGTTTTGCAAACTCGACGTTCGCATCAAATTCATGGATCAATTGACGAATGAACGGCATGTTGATCGGCCGCGTCACAATATGAATGCGGTTGGTGCGCACGTCGGGAGTAATTTTAATTTTACCCACGATCACCGCTTCTTCCGACAGGATGCCGCCGCCCGCCTCGGCCTGCATTGGCTGCGGCATCATCCCGGGCACCTTCACTCCGCGAACACCCGGCTGACCTGGTGTCGTTTCAGTGCTCTTTTCGAAAATGTCCTTGAGCATGTCCACTACTTTGCTGGCATCGGCGCGCTCGAGCTTGATGAACTCGCTCACTACTTCCGCCGGCGCCACGTCCACTTGTTCAATCACACCGGCAAGCTGCCGAATGATGTCGGCGTTCTGTGTCACCAAGAGGCTGGACGATTTCGGCAGGGCCAGAATGTTGATCGTGCCTGAACTCCCTTGGAAGTATGCCATCAACACCTGTTGAAGCTCCTGCGGATCTGCGTACTGCAACTTGAACAGAAAGCTGACCACGGGGTTACCCGCCGGAATGTCCGCCAAGTCGGAAATAATCGGTACCGGGGCCTTCCGAGGATTCTGGCCGGCCCCCACAATTTCGACTAGGTCCCGCCCAGCCGGAACAAGCGAAATCCCGTTGAGCGCCATGCTCATCTCGATGATCTTGATTGCCTCATCGCGCGACACGTCTTTGGCAATGAAAATGTTCACCTTGCCCTGCACAAAATTATCCATCACCAGTTTCTTGCCTGTGAGCTGCTCGTACAGATGCAAGACATCGACCACATCGCTGTTTGGAAACTGGAGCCGAACTGTGGCCGGCGTGCTCGGAGGAGCTGGCGGATCTGCCGGTGGTGGATTGGCTACCTTGGCAGCTGGCGCTGGCTCGGGACGCTGCGGTTGCCCCTGAGCTAAAAGTGCGCTCGCGCTGGCAAGCGCGAGCATTGCGATGCAGAAAAGCCGGTGCACAGTCCTGTCTGGGTGGATGGGCGACCGTAATAGATTTATGAGACCCGTCAACGTATTTCCCTCGATTAATACCATCCTTTAATGCTGGCGCTGGATGAGGCAGGGCTGGTAGCTTACTAAGGATTACCAATGCTGCAAGCGATTCGCCGTTCAAGTTCCGGGCGTGCGCGCGCCCTCACAATCATTTTTTGTATCGTGATGGCGGCGATCGTCTCCGCCGCACCGACACAGACCCAAAACGCAACTGCCCAGATCCGCTCCGTGCTTCGCGCGCAACAGGAAGCATGGAACCGAGGCGATATCGACGGGTTTATGAATGGCTACGCGCGATCACCATCCACCGTCTTCGTTTCGGAGGACACAATTAGACGCGGCTGGGAAACCGTGCGCGAGCGTTACAGGAAAAAATATTCCGATCGCGCGAAAATGGGCACGCTCACCTTTTCTGATCTCGAGATTACGCTGCTTTCACCTGATGCGGCTGTGGTGCTCGGCCGCTGGAGCTTGAAGCGCGCAAACGACCAGCCGCGTGGACGCTTCACCCTCATATTCAAACGCCTGCCAGAAGGCTGGCGAATTGTGCATGATCATACATCGGCGGCTCCGCCGCCGACTCGTTAAACTGTTAAAGCGTTAAACCGTTGAAGCGGAATTGAATTCCGTCGCAGCGCAACCTTTCACGTCTCAACGAACTCCCGCGTGTCATCCCGAGCGGAGCGAGGTACCTCCCGCAACATGCTGCGCCACACACGCAGAATTTGAGTAATACATCAGCAAATGTGAGATCCTTCGCCGTCTGCGCGGTTCAGGATGACAGCCGCGCGAGAAGTTTCTCATGAATGTTGTCGAACCCGCCGTTACTAAAAACCGCGACGACATCTTTCGGCCCCAGCATTGGAACAATTCGATCCACAATGGCATCGGCGTTGTGTTCGTAAAACGCAGGCCGGCCAGCCTTGGCAATCGCAGCCACAACCCGCTCTGGGTTTAATCGGTCAGCTTCGGGGATCTGTTCCAGCCTCGCCACCTGTGAGATGAAAACTCCATCGGCCAATTTTAGCGCCTCAGGAAGTTGTTGTTGAAAGATCGCTCGCCGAGTCGTGTTCGAGCGCGGTTCGAAGACAGCCCAAAGCCGGTGCCCGCGATAGCGCTGACGCAGCGCCTGTAACGTTTGCGCGATTGCGGTGGGATGGTGGCCGAAGTCGTCAATCACCTTCACGCCGCGCGCTTCGCCACGAAGCTCCAGCCGCCGCGCAATCCCGGCAAAACTCTTGAATGCGGCGTCGATTTTCGTCTTTGGCACATCATAAAACCGCGCCGCCATTGCTGCCATTGCTGCATTGTGGACATTGAATTCGCCAACGAGCGGAATTTCGAAATTTTCTTCCCCGAGCTTGAACCTGGAGCCTTCAGCCGAGTAAGCGACGTCACGGATTCGCTGGACGCAATTCTTCGAGAAGCCGACCTCGATCATTTGTGCGAGGCAATCTTTGGCAACTTCCACGCAATTGGGATCGTCACCATTCAAGAGCACCATTCCATTTTGAGGAACGATATTGAGTAAGCGCCGGAAGCTGAGCTTGATTTCGTCGAGATTTCTAAAGATGTCCGCGTGATCGAACTCGATGTTGTTTACGATCACCAGTTCCGGCAAATAATGAATGAATTTGGAGCGCTTGTCGAAAAACGCAGTGTCGTACTCATCGCCTTCAATCACGAAATATTTCGAATCGTTCAGACGCGCGCCCTTGCCGAAATTTTTCGGCAGACCGGCAATGAGATAACCGGGCTTGCGCCCCGCTTTCTCCATGATCCAGGCAAGCAAGGCCGTGGTGGTCGTTTTACCATGCGTTCCGGTAACGACGAGGTTATGACGGCCGCGCAAAAAATAATTTTTCAACACTTCCGGCAACGAGAGGTAAAACAGTTTTCTGTTCAGGACAGCTTCTACTTCCGGATTGCCGCGCTTCATGGCGTTGCCGATTACCACCACATCTGCATCGGCCGGGATATTCTCTGCGCGGTAGCCTTCCTTCAGCGCGATCCCTTTTTCCTCGAGAAAGTTAGACATCGGCGGGTAAACGTTTTCGTCCGAACCAGTGACTTTGAAGCCGCGCTCTCGCAGCGCCGCCGCCACCGACGCCATGGCCGTCCCGCCAATTCCAAGGAAATGAAATTTCTTCGGCGCTTCCTTCACGCGCATTCTTTACGCCGAGTAGCGAATTTCGCCAGTGAAACGAAAACGCGCGTCATCCCGAGCGGAGCGAGGGACCTCACAAAAAACGTGTCCGCTTTCGAGGAATGGTGGGGATGGTTCGCGTGACAGGTTGGACAGTTGTGAGATCCTTCGCCCCGAAAGCGTTCGCGGCTCAGGATGACCACTGATTACGAGGTCAGAATCATCGCATTCTGCGAAGATCAAATTTTCTTTCGCGCAGTCGTCTTGAGAATGATCGCGGCGATGATGCCGGCAAGCAATGAGCCAGCCAATGTGCCGAGCTTTGCCCCGTTCACCGGCGGGGCTCCGTCGAAAGCGAGCATTGCGATGAACAACGACATGGTGAAGCCGATTCCCGCCAGCCACGCGTACCCAAGCAGAGACCTCCATGAGAGCCCGTTGGGAAGTTTCGCAATTCCGGATTTCACGGCAACAAATGCGGCCGCAGTAACTCCGAGCGGTTTGCCGATGATCAGCCCGGCCATTACTCCGATCCCGATGGCGGCGTGCTGCACAGGTCCAGTAATCCTGACTCCAGCGTTGGCAAACGCGAAGAGCGGCATCACCACAAACGCCGAGAGATTGTGCAGCGCATGCTCGAGCCGAAGAATCGGCGCGGTCACGCCTTCACTCGCGTGTTCGAGAGCGAAGAGCGTTTCCTGCTGCCCTTTGCTGGTTAAGACAACAGAGTCGCCGGTCTCGGTGCGATCGAACTGACCGAGCAACGCACGCGCCTTGCGCGAGAATTCAGTCGCATTTATCCGAGTGTGCGTGGGAATTGTAAACGCGAGCAGGACTCCAGCCACCGTCCCGTGAATTCCAGATTCGTGGATGAAAAACCAAAACACGACGCCGGCGAGTAAGTAAGGCCACAAGCGGCGGACCCCGATCGCGTTGAATCCAATCAGGATCAGCAGCAGCACCGCTGCGCCGCTGAGCGCGCTCCATGCGATTGCTTCCGAATAAAAGAACGCAATCACGATTACCGCTCCCATGTCATCGACGATCGCCAGCGCGGTCAAAAATACTTTTGCCCCGATCGGCGCGCGGGGCGCGATCAGCGCCAGCGCGCCCAGGGCGAAGGCGATATCGGTCGCCATCGGGATGCCCCAGCCGCGCGCGCCGATTCCCGTTCTATTGAACATCCAATAAATCGCCGCCGGCACGATCATTCCCCCGATCGCGCAGGCAATCGGTAGCGCAGCCTTTTTCACAGACGCCAGTTCGCCTACGAGTAGCTCGCGTTTAATTTCAAGACCGACCAATAGGAAAAATACCGCCATCAACGCGTCGTTGATCCACTGGTGCAGCGTCAGCGAAAGCGAATGATCGACGATTCCAACCGTGAGCGGTATCTGCCAAAACTGCTCGTAAACGTTGGCCAGAGGCGAATTCGCTAGCACAAGCGCGGCGATTGCGAACAACAGCAGAATCGAACCGCCAACCGTCTCGGTCCGGAAGAAGCGCTGAAATGTCGTTAGCTGAATTTTATTAACCATGAATCGACCATCCTTGACACACTTTCGGCTTGGCAGGCACGAATGGACACCAATTCATAAAACGACGAAATCCGAATGTCGAAATCCGAATCACTAACGAACGACAAAGTTCGACGCGTATCTTCTTACTCGGATCGCCGGCTCGTCCACCGTAGCCTTGGCGTAGGCGGATCACCGATCACTTCTCACTGATCACTAGGGAAACTAGGGGCGCCTACGGGCGCGGCGCCGGAGTAGGACGCGGCGAACCGGTAGGCGTCGGCGGCGGAGTGAGGCGAGGCGGTGGAGTGGGTCGCGGCGCCGGGGTCACGCTCGGCGAAGCGGTAGGCGGCGGTGTTAAATTAGGGGGCGGAGTAGGTCGCGGGCGTGGAGGAGGGCGCCTAGGTGTTGGCGTCGGAGAAGGCGGGGTCGGTGTACGTGTAGCGGTTGGTGTCGGAGTGGCTGTAGCTGTTGATGTTGGAGTGGCAGTTGGTGTTACGCTAGGTGTAGGTGTTATTGTTAGCGTCGAGGTAGGAGTCGGCGTTGCTGTTGAAGTAGCCGTCGGCGTTGACGTTGGGGTAGGAGTCGCCGTTGGCGTTACAATTGGCGTAGCTGTAGCTGTAGGCGTAGCTGTGGGAGTCGGTGTTGGTGTAGGACCAGATTGCGCGCAACAGCTCGGGCTGTTTGGTGTGCTCTGCCATGCGATCCATCTCAGCCTGTAACTGCTCACCGGTAATCGGTCGTTGCCAGTAATCCTCCAGCGCCTGGGAGTTGCGCAGATAATCTGCGACTTTCTTTTCCAACTGCGCCTGCGACATCACCGCATCGAGCGACGGCTTTGGGTCGGGGCGCTCTGCCGGCCAGATTCGGTGACGCCAGTAAACTTCCTCGATAGCTCGCTGATAAGCTACGCGCTCTGCAAACGTCAGTCCGGCAGCTGCCGGATGAGAAACCGTGCCCGCAGTGCTATAGCGTTGCAGGCGGGCCTTCGCCGGTGCTTCGGGACGAAAGAAAGCCAGCAGTGTCCCGCCTACCACCGAACACGCAGCTGCCGCGCAAAGAAGAAGAGCGATTACGACGCGCAAACTACAGAATCCGCCTTCGCCCAGGCTACGGCGGACAGATCGAGAGCCAGATTTCTTTTTCATCAACGACGTATGCCGCGCACGACGGAAGCCGAGTCTATTTGATACGCCGGAAACGTGTCAACATTGGTTTTTCTGTCGGACTCTTCGAGTCGTCATGGCTGAGGCAAAGGCGTTTGCCATGAAGAATTCGCTTCTCCTGCGGACGCAACTCTCCCTGTATGCGGACCTTTGGCGCAAGCGAAGACGCATGCTGCTACCGTTGTGCCAGAGCAGCTATCAGCTACGGACTATCAAACTATCCGCCTTCGTCCCGCAGGCGCGGGACTACGGCGGACAGGTCAGCTCCTCCGGCCACTACGGGCGCGGCGCCGGAGTGAACCGAGGTCGCGGGGTTGGAGTAGGCCTGGGTGTAACGCTTGGAGTTCCTGTTGGTGTAGGCGTCGGGCTTCCTGGGGCAGTTGCAGTAGGCGTAGCTGTCGGCGTGGGCGTCGGTGTTCGTGTGGCCGTCGGCGTGGCAGTAGGTGTTACTATAACTGTGGCTGTCGGCGTGGGCGTCGGTGTTCGCGTGGCCGTCGGCGTGGCAGTAGCTGTTGCTGTTGCTGTAGGAGTCGGAGTTGGTGAGCCCCCGCCAGCGCAGAAGATTTCCATGTCGGCCGCCGGGCTGCTGGGCTCGTAGCCACCTGCCAACCAAATCCTGGTGGTGCCATCGGTGTCGGTCGGGAAGTTGCGCCGCGCTGTCATGAAAGGCGCGCCCAATGTCCAAGTGTTAGCAACCGGGTCGTAGATGTCCACCTCGGTGGAAGGATTGGGCGCAACTCTGCCGCCACCCATAACCCGCATTTTTGGACCTGTCCCGTCATTGAAGGTAAGCGCGCGCGTCTCGCCTGTGGCCCTCGGGATGGCTGCTATCGAGCCGGTGGTATTCGCCGTCGGGTCGAATTTGAACGAGTTGGTGGTGTCGATCAACGCGCCACCGGTGAAATCCGATGCCCCTCCTACGTAGATGATGCCATTTATTGTGCATGTGGGTGCATACATGATCCCTTCCGGGGCGTTTACTCTCTGTAGCCACTTGGAGCCTACGGCGGCAGTGGGGTCAAACTGCCAAATCTGATTGGTAGAGGCTACGTTGATGTCGAACCCGCCCAGTATATATAGCTTGTTGTTAGACACCGCGAACCCACCAGGCAGGATTGTGCCTGAGGCGTCGCCAGGCCAGTTGTCTCCAGCGGTGAGAGTGGTGACGGTGTCCGCGACCGGGTCGTAGAAGAACACGCGGGCTGTAGCTGTTGCCGCGCCGGCTGCCGAACCGCCTACACAGTAGATGTAAGGAGTGCCTCCGACGGCGAGCACACCGCAAGCCATGTTGTTCATCTGGTTGTCGGGCAATGTCACACCATTCTGGATCCAGAAGTTGCCCCCGGGTGAGTAGCGGAGCACGTGCTGGAAATCAGAGCCTGCCGAATCTGAGGTACGGCCGCCCATCGTGTAAAAGTTGCCGGCTGCCTGAAACCAAACGCCAACCGCTCTGACCAATACTGTAGGCATGCTCGGACCTGCCGACCATCCCGGCGGCGTGCAACCACCCGAAACATTGACCACGCCCGTCATGCCAATCGCGCAGTGCGAGGCACAATGATAAGAATAAGTGCCAGAGACGTTAAAGGTATGCGTATAAACCGTGCCTGAATTGGAAAGAGTTCCTGCGACGCAGTTCATATCATTAGGAGAACAATATTGCGAATCGGCCACGCAAGGAGGGCCGCTCGTCACACTGTGGAAGCTGGTGGCCCAAGTCCACCGCACCGTGTCACCCACTGAGATGTTGACCGTGCTCGGCACAAATTGGAAACCATTTCCACCTCCCACCGTCACATCAACAATCGTGCTGGTAGCCGACGGCACTCCGCTGACCGCTGGCTGGCCGTCTTGATCGATAATTTGAATGGGGGCGCGCGGCGCACTCATTGTTTGGGGCGTACTTGTGCGCTTGTCGCCAGATTCAGCTCGCACCAAAAATACGATGGCAAACATGGTTGCCAGCCAAAAAACCGACCGTAATGCATTTGATCTTTTCATCCTTGTTACTCCTTTGCTGCGCGCCAGCGTTCCATACGTGTATCGAACCGCCGCCGACGCTCTTCGGTTCAACGCAGGCATATTGCGCAGGAGGTTCCGAGAAAGGCAAGCAGAATCTTTGCGCGGAGAGCCCCGGAACCTGTCATTTTCACCAAAAAAGGTAACAGAATTGTTACCTGAGCAGTGCGCCGACGTATTGCCCGATCTTGAACCGGCAGCATCTCGCCGCGCGAGGGAGCGGCTATGGTTTCTTGCGGCCAAGCTCTTCCAGTAACTCAACCTGGATCTGCTGAATCTCGAATAGCCGGTTGTATTGCCGCCGCAGCAGATGATCGATTTTTTCGTGCAAATGCCGGATCTCCAACTCTGCTTTCAAATTGACTTTGTAATCGTTTTCCCCCCGCAATCGATCGCGCGCCTCGGCACGGTTTTGACTCATCATGATGACCGGCGCCTGAATGGCGGCGAGACAAGAAAGAACCAAGTTGAGCAGAATGAATGGATACGGATCGAAGCCGCGATTCAGCAGGAAAATCGCATTAAGGATAATCCAACCGAACAGCACCGCACCGAACAGGATGATGAATTTCCAACTGCCGCCGAACTCAGCGATGCGGTCGGAGAGTCGCTCGCCGAACGTCAGTTTCTTTTCGAACTGTTTGCTGATGTCGCTGGAAAGAATCTCGTGCTGTTGCAGGCTATCGATGACTTCCTGGTCGAGCGCGGAGAGTTCGCCAATCTCGTCTTCCAAAACCTCTTTGATGTAATCCTTGCGGAATTTGCCCAGGTCTTCGAAGCAGATGAATGCTTTGCTGTCCAAGTCGGGCAATTTCTTCTTGATAAACTCGAAGAGCGACGGCCGAATCAATTCGGCGATCATTCCGCTGTTCGGCGACTTCGTTTTTTTGCAAATCTGACAGACTAGTGGTGCGGTTGCAGGGTGGCTCATCGGGATTTCTCGCTGAATTAAAACTGGTCTCCCGCGACTTGTCGATCCGATCTTGCTTTCCTCTTGAACGGGAATCGCGAAACTCGCAGGTTATCGGTATGGAAGAACCGGAAGTTCCTCTTGAGCATTTGCACGAACAAGTAAAGGAAACGGCTGAGCACAGCGGAGCCGTCTGGATTTCATGGGCGGCCTTGAGCACTGCTGTCCTTGCGGTGCTGGCCGCGATCGCGGGACTACTTTCCGGGCATCACGTCAACGAGGCGATGATGAACCAAATCGAAGCATCCGATCAATGGAACTACTACCAGTCCAAGAGCATTAAAGCTTCGGTGCTTGATGCAAAAATGTCGCTCGCCGGCGGCACGCCTAATGAATCGGACCAATCCAAGCGCGATCGTTACGAGAAAGAGCAGGAAGAGATCAAATCCAAAGCCGAGCAAAAGGAAGCCGCAGCGAAATCAAACTTTCACAAGCACGAAATCTTCGCGGGCGGCGTGACCATGTTCCAAATCGCGATTGCCATCGCAGCGATCTCCGCCCTGACAAAAAGACGCCGGTTTTGGATTGTAAGTTTGCTGTTCGGCGCTGTCGGCTGCGCCTTTCTCGTCCTCGCCGCGATCGCTCGCTGAGACTACATGGCCTGTTGGTTGATAGCCTTCAATCGCCAAAAGTATCAGATAGCATGGACCGCCTCATGATTTGTTGGAGCCCGAGGATTGTAATGCTTTGGTCGCCAAGACATCAGCAGCTTAAAGTTTTAGCCCACGAAACACACCAGTGACACCAAAAGAGGAAAGGTAGAACTGATTTACAAAGATGAATGCTACGCGATTCTCGGCGCGTGCTTTACCGTTTATCGAGATAAGGGCTGCGGGTTTCTCGAGCCGGTTTATCATGAGTGCCTTGAGATCGAGCTGGAATTCCAACGACTTCCATTTTTGTCGAAGCCACTGCAAACGCTGCAATATCGCGGCTGCACATTGGTTCAAACATTCAGTCCGGATTTCATTTGCTATGACAAGATCATTGTTGAAATCAAAGCAGTTTCCGAGTTGGTAGATGAGCATCGAGCGCAACTCCTCAACTATCTCAGCGCAACCAGTTGCAAGCTGGGTCTGCTCGTGAAATTCGGCCATTACCCGAGACTGGAATACGAGCGTCTCCTGGCCAGAAGCCAGGGAACTGTTGATCTGCGGCTCTGAAAATTTCGCGTCTTTTCGTGCCTGCCGCGCCGTAGCCGAGCGAAGGCTGGGTGTTTCGTGGGCCGCAAAACATCCCCGCGCTGGGCGGCGAGCGGTTACAACCTCTTCAAAAAATCGAAATGCGCGTCCGCACTTTCCAGTTCCACCCCGTGATAACGAGCACACGCAGCAATGAGGAGGTCGTTGGCTGGTACGCGTTTGCCCGCCTTGCGGCAGCGGTTGGCCAGGTCGCAAGCGCTCTGCCAGATCTCATCATTGATCGCCAATTCCGGGATGCGTTGCTCATACTCGCGAAGCGCCGCGCGCTCCTGTTCAGTACTTACGCCTGCCCAAAGCTCCAGTCGCACGATTGGGCACCAAGCCGCAAGCCCGACCGATAGCAACTGCTCGACTCGCGCGCGAACCGCCGGCTCGGCTCTACGGCGCATTTGGTGCACCCAGCTGGAAGTATCGACAAGTTTCATTTTCTCTTTTTCGAAACCGCTTTGCGTCTAGGGAATGGCGTCCAGCTCTTCCAATCGTCCTCTTCCATCGCCTCGATTTCTTCATTCGTCATGAGCGATTCAAACTTACCTGTGTACTTCAACAGCTCCGCCTGACTATGGCGGCGATTCATTTCTTCAAGCGCTTTGACGATGGCTTCGCGCTTGGTCTTGGCCTTGGTGTGCCGCATCGCGTCGCGCAGCGTTTTATCGGGAATATTCACCGTCGTTTTCATGCAGGCATTTTCGCTCCGATCGGAATATTGGTCAATGTGATACGATCAAAATGAGTATTCCGATTATATAGCAACTGGAATCCGAACATTCGCTCAATCGACACGGGCAACAAACTGAGATTTTTCCCGTTTCCCAAAGATTTTCCGAAACTTCGCTCTGCTTTTTCCGTAGAAAAAAAAGACGACCAGTCTTGTCAGGCGATGGCCTATAAAATTTTTGGCAGAAAACACAAATTTAGGATTGCAGCGGCCCAGGCTGATTGGCTAAAACTCATACACGCGTGAAAAAGACATGCACAAGTTCGCCTTACTGGAGCTATTGCATCCGGATCAACAGACTCGTCGAGATCGCGGCTCGCATTTCGGCTTCTCTCCAACTGCCCCTTCGACCAAGTGCCGCCAAAGGGAGTCGGCACTGGCACGTGCGAATAAATGCCCGTCAGTTTTTCTGGTGGACATGCGCTTTAAGCCTTTTGTGGAGCAACATCACAAATAGTCAGACAATCACACCCGCGAGCAGCGTAAACGCTCATTCCTTCGTCAGCCCACAAGATGTACTAAATTCGGATGGTCCGTCTGACAATGATATCTTCACTCTCACCACACCGCTGCTTGGAAATTCTTCCGCTACCGCTGAAGCAAGCGCGAGCCAAAGGACCGAGCCACCAGCTTCGCCGATAAGCGCGCAGTCAAGCGCGTCTTCTTCCACGCAGAACACACTGCAAAACCCGTTGCACCTGTCTGCATTCGGCACCGCTGTTGCCCAGCTAACGTATGAAACTTTGGGCGGCTGGATAAGTGCTAACACAGATGCATCCACTCGTATTGCCGCGGACATAAACCTAACTGCGCCCGGCTCGATCAACGTTACGTTCGGCCAATCGTACTCTGCAACGGAGCCACCGTACTCTTATCCAGGCGCGGTTTTCTTTTTATGGAATCGAGATACCAACACTACAGTCTACACCGAAGGGTGGGGCCCGCTTTACGGTACGCTGGCTCTGTGGGCTGTCGGTCCATTTGTCTACACGTGGGACGACCTGCCAGCTGGTCACTACCGGGTCTTCGCAGGCTCAGGAGGCCAAACTTTCAACAACAACAGCGTTTTGTCTCTCCATTCTAACGCCTCCACTTCTTTCACGTTTGATCTGCAAGTCTCGTCGCCGCCTCCGGCTGTCAGTATACACATGATGCGCGGCGCGTCGCCCGGCGCTTTCGAGAATCCAGACGACGGCATTGATGTGCCTTTAACGCCAAAGCCCGACCCCGGGATCCTCGCCTTGCAGCCATTTATTTGGGGAGGTATGGTTACTGATGGTGTTACGCCACTTCTCTTTGAGTTTGAACAGAGTACAGCTGCGCAGGCAAGCTACACCGTCACGATAGACCAGGCGCTCGCCGCTCATCTGCACATATTGCAGGGTGGCAGCTGGGGCTCGGGTCATACGATCACTTTCGACGGCACTACTCGGACTCGATTCGCGTATATCGACGGCCTCGCCCCCGAGGCAGTGATTCCGACTGGAGAAACAGAAGCCGTAGCCGCATTAACTTTGACTAACACGCACGATGTAGTCACGAAGTATTTCTTCGTGCGACGCCCTCCAATTTTCCTCGTGCACGGGTACAATACAAACGCCGACACTTGGAGCCAGGCCTTCGTGGTTGCACTAGAGGCCGCGACGCCTTATGATTTTATCAGTCGGCTCGACTACGGAGTCGATGGCAATTTCAACACGTGGGGCAGTTTTGCCGAGCTAGTACCAAAACTGGATCAGGCGCTATTTGACGAGGAAGGTTTGCTTCACCAGGACTGGGCGTTCACTCGGTACGATGTCGTGGCGCATAGTCAAGGAGGCGTATTGACGCGGTTGTTATGCGGACAAAGTCGAACGGAACTCACACGTGCATTCAAAGGACCTGACAACGTCAACAGAGGACGTTTTCGCCGAGTGATTACGATTGGTTCACCGCATAACGGTTCGACCTTTGCCTATTACGTTTCCCACCTGAACGGAGTGATCCCGGCGACCCTAAGATTCTTGGGCCTGTTGCAGCCCAAGTTTGACCCATTCGGAGAGCAGATCGCTGCGATTAACTCTGCCGTTTTGGCGCCAGAAGCCAACAGGTTTCACCTCATCACCGCTACAATCAATGGAGGAGACGTCACAGTTGACAGCCCGAAGGTGTACTCGTGGGTCGGGCTGAACGAGACCAGTACCCAGCCTCCGTTCACGCGCGGCGAAATCGTGTTGCAAACCGGCTCTGACGGTGTCGTTGACATTCAAAGCGAAAGAGCCGGACCGGGAACGCCAGTTTCTGACATACAGGGATTTAACATTGCTCATCTGATGCTGCCGGGTGGTGCTGGAATCGAGAATGACGTGTTTGGCGCGGAGACATCTGAGACGACCGATGGCTTTTCGGTTGGCTTCAAGGCAGCAACGTTGCTCACTGGGTCGCGCAGCGATTTTGGGTCGTTCCAAAATCCTACCACCCTCAGCGCTGCGCGTAAGCAGCAGATAATCGACGAAATTCCGTTGTCGCGGAGGATCGACTTAATCAACCCAGGTCCGTTCCAGCGCCAGGCCATGCCTTCTGGTGGCATGTCCTACGCATTTAGCTTCACGCCCGATCCAAGCGAGCCGCTTGACGGAACCGCCAACTGGCACGCTGAGGTGTTCGGGCCGGACGGCGTGACAACTGCTGGGATAACGGTCACCCCTGATTCGTCGGATTCAACCCACGTAACCGTGGATGTCGATGGTTTGGTTCGCGGTGACGTTGTCCTTTATCTCTCTTATAGCTCTACTACTGGACATCTGATCTTTGGGACGCCGGTTGTCGTGGTGTCGATTCCACCCGGTCAAAACCTCACCGGAATCGAACTTCGGCCAAATCAGATCATCGCGAGCGTCGGCGACGCAATCGATCTCGAAATCTGGGGAAGGTACGATAACGGCTCTACGAGCCAGCTCTTTGTTCAAGCCACGAATTCGTCATTCTTATCCTCCAATGTGAACGTTGCTTCCGTTGACAGCGGCACCGGACGGCTGAGGGCAGCGGGCCCAGGAGAGGCAACGGTCACCGCAACACACGCGGGTTTTACTGGCCATACAACCGTATACGTCGATCTCAGGCCACCGGTCGTAGCAACTAATCCGGCAACGTACGTGGCGAGTAATTCGGCCACGCTCAACGGCTCAGTTAATCCCGGTGGGTTGCCCACCACTGTTCATATCCAGTACGGCACCACAACAAGCTATGGGCACACCACGACCAGCCAGAGCTACAATGGGCATGGGACGCAAAGTGTCACTGCGAACATCAGCGGGTTAAGTGCGAGCACTACCTATCATTTCCGGATTGTGGCCACCAATAGTATTGGTACCAGTTATGGCAGCGATGGAACTTTTACTACGCTTACCGCCACGGGGTCCCCGGTCGCTGCGACGAATCCGGCAACCTTAATCGCGAGCTTCTCAGCCACGCTCAACGGCTCAGTCGATCCGCACGGATTGACCACAACCGTGCATTTCCAGTATGGCACGACAACGAGCTACGGATCCACGACTTCCTCACAGACGAAAACCGGCAGCACGTATCAGAATGTGGCTGCTAACATCAGCGGTTTAACTGCGAGCACTACCTATCACTTCCGCATCGTAGCGACGAACAGCGCCGGCACCAGGTACGGCAGCGACAGGACTTTTACCACCCTTAGCGCTACTGGACCTCCGGTCGTCATAACCAATTCGGCAACCTTAATCGCCAGTTTCTCCGCCACGCTCAATGGCTCAGTCGATCCGCACGGACTGACCACGACTGTTTATTTTCAGTATGGTACGACGACGGGCTACGGGCTCACCACCGCGATCCAGAGTAAGACCGGCAACGCGTATCAGAATGTAGCTGCTAACATCAGTGGCTTAACCGCAAGCACTATCTATCACTTCCGCATCGTAGCGACCAACAGCGCGGGGACTGTTTACGGCAGCGACAGGACTTTTACCACGCTGAGCGCCACGGGGCCGCCTGTGGCTATCACGAACCCAGCGACAAACGTGGCAAGTTCTTCAGCCACGCTCAACGGCTCAGTCGATCCGCACGGACTAACCACGACAGTTTCTTTCCAATATGGAACGACGACAAGTTACGGGCACACCACGGCGACCCAGAGTAAGACTAGCAACACGTATCAGAATGTTAGTGCGAACATTTCTGGGTTGACTGCGAGCACGACATATCATTTCCGCATTGTGGCCACTAACAGCGGCGGCACGAGTCACGGCGGGGATAGGGCGTTTACTTCACCGTAGGATCAAAATCAGTGAAAGGGCGCTTGGAACACTCTGAGAACCAAGCCCGGCAAATTTGAGTAACCCCGATAGAGAAAAGGCGCAAAGTTAAACACGAGTGTCTCCGGGCCCACGGCGGCTAGGAAGCCGCCGCTGCTTGAAGCGCCTTGCGCAAGCGATCGAGAAATGGAATCTGTGTCGGCTTAATTTTCTGGCGCGCGATCGCTTCGGTGAAAAATTCGGCGCGATCAATTTCTGGAAATTGTTTGCGCTTGCCGGAGCGCGGCGGCCATTCCATCTCGAACAAATTTGATTTGACCTCGAATGATTCTGGCAAATCGCCCTCGAACGCCCAGCCGTGCACAGTTTTGCCGCCTTTTTGTATAATGGAGCCGAGCTCAATGTAGTCCCGAACCGTTTTGGGTCGGAATCCGACCTCTTCTTCAAATTCAATCTGAGCCCGCGTCAGCAAATCTTCTCCCGGAGCCGCCTCGCCCTTTGGGATTGTCCATGCGCCGTCGTCTTTGCGGGTGAAGAAAGGCCCGCCGGGGTGCGCCAGCAGAACCTCTAATTCGTTGTTCCTGCGCCGGAACATGAGCAGACCGGCGCTGATTCGACTTCGCGAAGTTTTCAGGCTTTTTGTCACACTATTATTTTGCGCCGGCAACGCGCTCGGCTTGTTTTGTTGGCGCAGCTTCGTCCTCGTTTTTGCTGTGCCAAAGGTGAAATGTGTAAGTGAAAACGATGTAGCCGAACAGATCGTGCTTTGGACCGTTGCTAACGTAGAGCGCGGGATTGAACTGGAAATCGCGTGTGACGTTGCAGGTGAAACCGATCGTCGATGAATTTTCAGAGCCGCTCTGGAAATCGACCTGCACCCGCCACGTCTGATTGAAGTCGTAGGCATAGCCGAGGATTGCTTCGTTTTTGTAGCCCGCGTGAATTGCCCCGATTGTGCCTTTGTGATGCTCTCCCCAGTAGCCAGCTTCAATATACGGTTGAGGATCTACATTCATGTGAGGCGACCAATTAATGAATCCAACGGAAAGAAGATAAGGCTGTTTCGTTAACAATCCGATCTCCGTCGCGAAGATCCAATCGTCCGGTTGAAATCCGCGGAACACCGCCGCCTCAATCCATTTCGTCAGGCCCAGCTCGGATTGCAATTCATACGGGTTCGCAATGCTTTTGTCTTGAATTTGCAGACTCAAGGAGAGATCTCCTTCTTCTTGTAAATCTGGCGTCACGATTTGGTTCAGACCTTTCGTCGTAGCGAATGAGGAAGGCGCACCCGCAAGGATCGCGAACATCATGACAGTCAGAGTCGCGGCGATTGGAATGCCTGACTCGACGTTTTTCTCTGGGGAGCACAGGCTGACAGCCTGTCCTTTTCGGCAGCTTGCCGAAAATTTTTTAGCGTGCCCTGAGAGTCGGGTTCGCAATCGATGTCGTCGGCAAGCTGCCGACGACTGCAGGCTAGCAGCCTGCGCTCCCCAGAAGCTCGCCTTTACCATAACGCCGCGAGTAAAACGGTTACTTTGCGATTTGTCGATTCCGTGTTGACCCCGAAAGCTTTCGGGGTTGAACCGGCGCTGAGCGATTTTAAGTTTGCGATAATGCGCGTACTCGCCATTGACGCTTCTCTCCGGCACACCGGTGTCGCAATTGTCGATGCGGATAATGGCAAACCGCGTTCGCTCTATTTCGGGACGATTCACAACGCGAGTTCCATGCGTTCCTCCTCCTGCCTCGTCGCGATCCGCGATCGGCTCGTTGAACTCATTCGAGCGCACGAACCGGATTGTTGCGCGCTGGAATCAGTCATCTACGTGCAAAGTTATAAGACCGCGATTGTCTTGGGAGCCGCACGCGGCGCGGCGATTCTGGCTGCGGCGGAAAACGGACTGCCAGTTTTTGAATATTCACCGAGACGAATCAAACAATCCACCGTTGGGCGCGGCGCGGCCGGCAAAGAGCAGGTCGCGTTCATGGTGCGGGCGCTTCTCGGTTTAACAGAAACGCCGGATGCCGACGCAGCGGATGCGCTGGCGATTGCTCTTACGCATGTGCGCGCACAGGAAGCAGCGCGGCTTGGAATTGGCGGGGGCATGCAGATATGAATGTAGTTCGCCCAGGTAGGGCCGGCGCGGCGCGGCGTCCCGTCGGCGCAGCGCGCCGACCCTACCTGCGCGTGCGTTGGCTCGGCCGAGTTGAATTCGCGCACGCGCTGGCGTTGCAGGAAGAAATCGTCGCCCGGAAACGGAACGACGCCTCGATGGAAGATCAGTTGCTTTTGCTAGAGCATGAACCTGTTTACACCATCGGACGTAATCCAGATCAATCCAGCTTGTCCGCCCCAGGATCCCGACCGACTCGGGATGGCGAACCCGGTGCCGCGCATCTGCCGCATCCACTTTTTGCGATCAATCGTGGCGGTCAGGCAACCTATCATGGACCCGGCCAACTAATGGGCTATCCGATTATCGATCTTCGCCGGTGCGGCCATGATTTGCACAAATATTTGCGCTGGCTCGAGCAGTTGCTCATTGAAGTGCTGGCCGAATACGGTATTGCCGCGACGCAACGCGAATCGCTCACGGGAGTTTGGGTAGAAGATCGCAAGATCGCTTCCATTGGCGTCGGTGTGCGGCATTGGATTACGATGCATGGATTTGCGTTGAACGTGTCCGGCGATCTTTCGCCATTTAATCACATCGTTCCCTGCGGCATCGATAATGTCGCGATGACTTCGATGGAGAAGGAAACCGGCCGCGCATTTTCAGTTGCAGGTGTCGCGACTGCGGCCGAAAAACTTGCGCTGCAACGGATTCTGGATTTGCGTGCCGTGCCAGAAATGCAACCAATCGTCAACTAAGCGCCGTAGGCGCATCATGTTTATAGTTATCACGGCACACAATGCGATAAGCTCCGTTAGGAGCGGAATGTCAATTTGCGCCGATGGCCAACACCTACACACAAATTTATGTCCACGTTATCTTCGCTGTATCGGGGCGTGCCTGTGTCATTGATCACGACCGTAAAGAAGAATTGCAAAAGTACATCACTGGCATTGTATCGCAGCGTAAACAGAAACTGATCGCGGTAAACTGTATGCCCGATCACACCCACATTCTTCTCGGGCTGAAGCCCAACGAGGCGCCGTCTGATCTAATCGGGCGGATAAAAACCGGATCGAGCAACCACATCAATGAACACCGATGGATTGGTTGCCATTTTTCGTGGCAGGAGCGATTTGGCGCCTTTTCTGTTTCGCACTCGCATTTAGGCGCGGTGATCAATTACATCCGCAACCAGGAGAATCACCATCGCCGCAAGCCATTTCAGGAAGAGTATCTGGAATTTCTGGAACGGCATGAGATTCTTTACGGTGAGCGTTACATTTTCAAGCCAGTTGAATGAGGCTCGCCTTCGCATATGTCGCTCCGATGGAGCTTGGCTGGGCCTCGGAGGGCAGACTATAAACATCCCGCTCCTAGCGGAGCTAAACGTCGTAATTTCAGAATGATTCCGCTGGAAGACAACGTGGGTGATATCGTCGGAAAAGCACAACGTGGCTTGCGGATTTCCGATACTGAACTGGCCGAAAGAGCGCGTGTCAGTTCGCAAAAAATTCGGGCACTGCGCGCGGGCGAGTTTGATGAGCTGACGCTTTTACGCATTGCGGGTGTTCTTGGTCTTGCTGCGCGACCACTTTATGAACTTGCAAAGGGCGAGTGGCATCCCCAAAAAATTGATCAACGAGACGGCGTCGCACAATTCAACACGCATTATCACGATATGGCTGTCAACGCGTATCTTGTCTGGGACCCGCCGAGTGGTGCCGCAGCAGCTTTTGATACTGGCGCCGATTGCAGCGAAATGGTCCGCTTTGCGAATCGGCATAAACTAAACGTGCAACTCATTCTCCTTACGCACGCACACGCCGATCACGTTGCGGATCTGCCGCGGCTGCGGGAGGAAACTGGTGGTGATGTCTTTACTCCCGCGCGCGAACCGGTTCCTGGGGCGGAGCCGATCGAGGAACGAAAACGTTTTCGCCTTGGAAATCTCCAAATCGACACGCGACTCACCTGGGGGCACTCCCAAGGCGGAATGACATATGTTGTGACCGGTCTTGCGCATCCGATCGCGGTCGTGGGCGATTCGCTTTTCGCCGGTTCAATGGGCGGCGGCAACGTTTCCTACCACGATGCGCTACGAAATAACCTGGAGAAAATCCTGACGCTGCCGGACAAAACCGTCATTTGCCCGGGGCACGGGCCAATGACGACAGTGGGCGAGGAAAAAGTGCACAACCCGTTCTTCGCAGGCAAAGTGTAATGCTTGATGTGAGATGTTCGATGTAAGACGTAGCAGCAGATGGATAAACGTGAGCTGCAAAATCGGACCAAACAGTTTGCGCTGCGCGTGCTGAAGCTCATCGATGTCTTGCCGCGCACGGCTGCCGGTCGCGCGATTTCGAGCCAGCTCCTTCGAGCGGCTACTTCTGTTGGCGCAAACTATCGCAGCGCATGCCCAGCGCGATCACGAGCAGAATTTGCAGCCAAGCTTGGCATTGCGGTAGAAGAAGCGGATGAAAGTCTGTATTGGCTCGAGCTCGTCCGCGATGGCAAACTTGTTCCAGAAAACAAGCTGTCGCTTTTGCTGAAGGAAGCCGACGAACTCACGGCGATTCTTGCGAGCGGCCGCAAGTCTGCAACGGATACATCAAACCTCAAACATCGAACATCTTACATGTTGTCATGAACATCGGTTTTGTTGGAGTCGGTCGAATGGGCGCGAACATGGCGCGCCATTTAAAAGATCGGCAATTTCATATTACAGCTGTTTACGACATAAACCGCGCGAAAGCGACATCTGTTGCTGCCGAGGTGGGTTGCGCAGCAAGCCAGCACTTGTCGGAAGTTACGGCGGAATCGGACATGATCTTCACGGTAGTGACCGATGACAAAGCGGTGCGGCAAATCTTTACCGGAACCGGTGACAACTTACTCGTAAATGCAGGCGGCAAATTATTCATCAACTGCGAGACAATTTCGCCGCGGGTGGAGATCGATATTGAAAAGCTTGCGCATGAAGCCGGCGCGGAAAGTCTCGAAGCATGCATGGCCTCGAGCATCACCCAAGCGCGCGACGGTAAGCTTTATCTTATGTGCGGCGGAGATGAAGAGACATTCCGCAAAGCCGAACCGATTTTGAAGGAGCTCGGTTCAGTCGTCCGCTATATCGGCAAATCTGGCGAAGCCGCCAAAGTGAAAGCGCTCGTCAACATGGTGATGAACATCAACACGGCCGGCTTGGCCGAGGGACTCGCCCTCGGTGCGGCACTGGGGCTGGATTTGGAAATGCTAAGGCAGGTTTTTTCACAAACGGGCGCGGCATCGCGCGTATTGGAAACCGATGGAGAAGACATGCAAAACCGCGAGCATAGCTGCTTTTTTTCCGCCGCGCATGCCGCCAAAGACAGCGGCATCGCTCTCGAACTTGGGCGCAGCCTGGGTCTCGATTTACCGCTCGCGCGCGCAACCAAGGAACAATACGACCGTATGGTCGCTGAAGGCCTGGGGGAGATCGATAAATCAGGAATCGCCGAACTTACTTTCAAAGATCGGCACAAACATTCCGGGGATCGCGTGTGATGCCTCGGAATCGGCGCTGGCATAGCTGCCCTGCCAATTAAATTGGCGACCCGTTCTCGTGAAACGCCGATTATTCTTTTCGGTCCAAGTGCATCGCGACTGTTGACATCCGGTCGCCTCATTAAATATCCTCGCAGAAAGATGTGAAGCTTCGGATTCCCTAAAGGGTTCCGTTGCTCAAAGAAAGGAGTAACAACAATGCCTAAAAAGAAAGCGCGTAAGAGAACAAGTCACGGGAAGCGGCGTACAAAACAAGCGGTTGCGCACGTGAAAAAGCTGGAGACGGCTCTCACTGCAGTCAAGAAGCACCTCACTATGTTGCAGGCCGATCCGCACAACTTTGTCTAATTCGCACCGAGTTTGATACTGTTCCTGCCGGCGAAGGGAGATTACTGCCGATAGTCGTGGAAGGCTTGAGCGACGTCGAATCGCCGCTCTCGCTTTCAAGATTGCCATAAACATCCGCGATCGCGTATGTTCGCGAATGGCGGCTGAGACGCCGATAAGTCCGAGCGTTGACATTCGGTCGGTCTTTTGAATACGCTCAAAAAAAAACAAAAGCTTCGGATTCCTGTGGGACTCCGTTGCTCAAAGAAAGGAAACCAACAATGGCTAACAATACAACACCCTGTACAAATAAACCGACAATTGACGGTCTCGCGACAGACGCTAAGGCGAAAGTCGACAAAGTTATTGCAGCTCGTCCAGAACTGAAACTGGATCTGCAACCCGTCAGCGATAGTCTCGCTAAAATCGCCAGCGATCCGCATCACGCTCTATAGAGATCTGTACGTTGTCTTGATGCTGTGGCGAAGTGATTGCATCAAGCGAAACAGATGCGTGAGCGGACGATCCCATTGCGACGGGCTAGATGCTTATTCGTCTACTGGCGCGATAATCAGCTGTTTTTTCATAATTTCGCCAAGCGAGTGACGGTCTTCGGCCGACCGATTACCTCCGAAATTCTCGATTTCTTTGGCGAGTGGCGGACCTGCCAAGAGGTGATCGCGCATTTCGCCGGTTACAGACCGCGGAGCGTGCGTTCCGCTATTTCTCAATTGGTAAAGCACGGGCTGCTGCTGCCGAAAGATTCACTCGAAGCGGTGCAAGACAGTCGCATCGCGAAGGAGTGGTCCGATTGGCTTCCCGAAGGGAGTTTTCATTTCTCTACAAAGGACGTTCCGTACGTGGACCGTAGCGGATGGAGCCTCGATCGGCTGAAGTCCATCATGCCGAAGACGCCGCAGCCCAAGTTTGTCAAAACTGTAAGAGGCGTGGCGAAAGTGTGGCTGCCTGCACGCCCCTCTTCTGATTCCGAGTTCCTTCGAGTTTTGATGGCCCGGAAAACACATCGACGATTCTCGGATAAAGAGCTCAAACTTGAAACGGTATCGCAACTTCTCTCGTTGGTTTGGGGAGTCAACGGCTACCTGTGTTCCCCTAGATTCGGGAAGTTACTCCATAAAACCAGCCCATCGGCTGGCGCGCGGCACCCTGGCGAAGTGTATTTAATGGCCTTGCGCGTCAAAGGCCTTAAACCGGGTCTGTATCACTACCACCCCACGCATCATCGTCTCGATATGATCAGCACGAATGGCACGCGCGAAAAGGCGTGGCTGTATTGCGCCCGCCAACATTTCGTTAGGAAGGCAGCTGCTTTGTTTTTAATGACGGCGGTGTTTCCGCGCACCATGTGGAAGTATCAGCACGCTCGCGCGTATCGCGTAGTGCTTCTCGATGCCGGTCACCTCTGCCAGACGTTTTGTCTGGTGGCGACCTGGCTTGGCCTGGCGCCATTCTGCACTGCTGCCCTCAAGGACACATTGATCGAAGAGGACCTTGGGATAGATGGGATCCGCGAGTCGGTGCTTTACGCAGCGGGGGTTGGTTTGCCGGCTACTTAGGCGCCAGCGAGGCGACAATCTTCTCAAACCGCGGATCGCCGCGCAGCGAGTCCCAGTATGGATGGAGTTTCAAAAGGCCATAGCTGAGGATGTTTGGAACCCTCTGGATAGCGGCGATCTGCTCAATGGCGCGATCTTTCTCACCGCTCCCGGCGTAGATTTGCGCGAGATTAATGGCTAAAACCCCGCCGTCGATCGCATCTTTGGAGGACGGCAGCAACTCACAGGCGCGGCGCCCCTCGCCGAGTGCGTCTTCTTTTTGTTCGAGGCCAGCATCAATCATTCCCAACAGACTGAGAGCGGCCGCGAAATCGGGCTGCCTTTCCACAGTCTTTTCCACTTCTCTGCGCGCGGCCGTAAAGGCGGATCGCGCTTTGGTTGAATCGCCCTGGCAACGAGCAATGACGCCCTCCCAATATACATGGGGATAGTTGACTCCGTTATTTACGACGCCCTCGCGCGGATAGTTTGCCAGCGCCTTGGTGGCGATGGCCGCAGTCCGATCGCACAGGGCATAGTTAAGGGTATCGACGTCGAGCGGCATCGCGGGATTTTCAGCGATCAAAGCGTTCAGCGTATTCTCAAAAGGTTTGATGTCCGCACGCCAATCCAGCGCAATCATCGCTCGAAGTATGCGGCTTAACGGGTCTCCCGGCACGATCGCCAGAGCGCGATCGTAGGTTCGGACTTCGTCAGCGTAGCGGCGTTGCGGCTGATAAGTCAGCGCGAGTTGCTGCAGAATAAAGAAGTTGCGTGGATCCAACTCAAGGGCGCGCTCCATGTTGCGCGTTGCCTCTTGCCAATCGCCTTCGCGACGATCGATCAAGCCCGTGTAATGGAATACTTCTGCATTATTTGGCAGCGTCCGTCTTGCGATCGCGAGCTCGCTGCGGGCCCGTTGGTAATCACGAAAACCGTTGTAGTAATAAATGGCCAGCGCAAGATGGGCTTCGCCCGCATCCGGTTGAAGACGTAACGCGGTTTGTACAGCCGCATTAGCCAGTTCGAGACGAGCCTGGGTGTGGTCGTGCCCCCTAAAGTAAGCAGCGCCATGTACTCTGGAAAGGAGGCACCAAGCCAGTAGAAAGCGCGGATCGCGAGTGACAGCTTCATCGAGCAATTGGGCTGCTTGAGGCAGCTTCTCCCTCGCATGGATTGGGTCCGATGTGTCGGCGAAGAGCGCCTCAGCACGTAAGTAGAGGTCGTACGCGACAAGATCAGTTGTAGGCGCTTTTTCGATCGCCGCCTTCTCGCTCGGAGAGATTTTGGCCTGGAGCTGGTCTGCGATCGTCTTCGCGATCTCGCTCTGGATTGCAAAAACATCTGCCAGATCGCGGTCGTAGCGTTCCGCCCAAAGATGCGTGTCCGTCCTGGCGTCAATCAACTGTGCGGTTACGCGCACACGGTTCCCGGTGCGTTGTACGCTGCCTTCGAGTACGTGCGCAACGCCGAGTTGCTGGGCGATCTCGCGCAGGTTGCGCTTTACGGCGTTCTTGTACTGCATCACGCTTGTACGACTGATTACTTTTAGGTCCGCAACTTTGGCAAGATCCGTAAGGATTTCGTCCTGAATGCCGTCTGCGAAGTAGGCGTTCTCTTTCTCGTCGCTAAAATTTTCAAAGGGAAGAACGGCGACGCTTTTTGCAGGGATAGGAACTGCCACGCTGCCTGTCGGCTCGGCAGCGGTCGATATGGTCTTCCGTGGCGATGCTCGCTGGAAGAACATCAACGAGCTAATAACCAGGGCGATTGCCAACACGAGTAAAGCGACAGTAAGCGCAACCTTGGGCCAGCCGGGCGCATTAAATGGACGAGACCAGGCGGCTTCCTGCCGCCGTCTTTTTTGTACCTTGAGTTTCTCAGGGACCTGCCGATTGCCAAGGTTGTCTTTGTAGAGGTTAAACAGGTGCAGGCGCTGCCCGTGCTTCACTTCGCACTCACCGACATCGTGCAGGTATGGCTGCCAGTGCCGATAGTGAACCAGATCCTCGGCTATCTGCGCGGACAAAAGGATGTGCCCGGCATCGCCGCAATCCAGCACCCGCTGGGCCATATTAATTCCTGAGCCAGCTATGTTCGTTTTGTCGTTGACATCCGTGACCCGATTAACCGGGCCCCTGTGAACTCCCATCCGTACTTGAAAGTGCGAATGAATCTGCAGTGCTTTGCTAATTTCCAGAGCGCATCGCACCGGCTCTTCCGGGCTGCGAAAAAAAAGCAACGCCATCCCATCGCCCATTGGCACTCGAATAAGTTTGTCGCTCGCTTCCGCAGCGCGAAAACATTCCGATGAGCGAACGATTTGATTCAACTCTTGGAGGACTTCAATCTGCTCGTTCACGAGGCGTTTTGAGTAACCGACAACGTCGATTAACAAGAGATGCGCAATCTCGAGCTGGAGATCAGGCGTCGGCTCCGCAGATGTATCTTGCGCGTTCACCCTTTTAAAATTTCGACAATACCTTTTCTCCGCTTCAGGGGCAACGGACGAATCCGGGAGGGTCTTTATTAACCAACTCGGAAACGAACGTCACGAATGGTCTTTGCACCGAAGCGTTTCTAAAGAGCAAAGACCGCGCACTTCCCCTCAAAACCTTTCAACTCGAATTCACCAAGCGAACGTGTTGCAACGAGTCCATGTAGCTTCGTTTGCGCTGTTTCACTTAGACAGCAGGGCTCGCCTAACGAGGCTGCCAGCTTTTCCAGGCGGAAAATCAAATTTACGTCGCTCCCCATCAGGCTTTCTTCGCCCATCGACGCGACTCCCCCAATTGCGACCGCTCCGAAGTGAACTACGAGGCGAAACGCCGGCCATTCTTTTCGTTGCAATTCTTTGAGCTCCGAGATTACAGTCGCAATCTCCTCTGGCCCCGTCGTAGCGACGGGCCAATAAGCAAGAAAACCATCGCCAAGATATTTGTTAATTACTCCTTGCTGATTCTCGATGATCTCTTTGCAACTAAAGATCCACGCTCCAACAAGGACGTCCAAGTCCTCGCTCTGCAGCTGGCGGCTCAGAGGCGTAAAACCCCGAATGTCCGCGACTAGGAGCCAGCAGGGAATATTCTCGATCTCCCGCAACGTCCGTTGAATAAGGTCGGTTTTGTACTCCTCTGAAATCGCTGCTGGCTGCCGGAACGTCAAAAGCTGGTCGCCGATTGTGATGTGATCACCGTCCCTTAGTCGAATGGGGCGATGAATTCGGCGCTTGTTTAAGAACGTTCCATTGCTGCTGCCAAAATCGATCAGCCAAAGTTCGCCGATATTTTGTAGATGAATAAGCGCGTGCCGCCGCGACACTTTCGGCGATTGCAGCACGATCGTGTTAGCCCTAGCTCGTCCGAGCGAACAACTGCCTTTGATCGGATGACGTGTGCCATCGGCCGCTTCCAACCAGGCACCTTCCTCCGGGGGGGCGTTCACGCAGAAGCATTCTATCAAAAGCTTATAGTAGACGCAATGTTTCTCCGGCGGGCGGGTTTGCGCGTGCAAACCCGAAGAGGCGTTGTAGGAACGGCCCTTCTAGCTTTTAACTTCCTTCCTACCCTGGTAATGTATACTCACTTGAAGTGAGCACTGAACGCGCAGGCGATGTCGCAGCAGCGACGTCGAGTGAGTTCGCCAGCGGACAAAAGGTCTTTGGTCGCTACACGCTGATCAAGGTCCTTGGAAGAGGTGGGATGGGGATTGTGTGGCTCACACGCGACGAGGAACTGGAGCGCGATGTCGCGCTAAAATTTCTTCCCGACCTGATGATCCAGGATCGTGCGCTGGCGGATCAACTCAAGCGCGAGACCAAGCGCTGCTTGGAATTAACGCATCCGCACATCGTTCGGATTCACGATTTCGTGCACGACGAACGCTCCGGCTGCATTTCCATGGAGTACGTCGATGGTGAAACGCTTTCAAACTTGCGGGCAGAGAAAGAGCAAAAGGTCTTCAAGCCTGATGAGATTGCCGTCTGGATTGGTCAACTTTGTGAGGCACTCGATTATGCGCACAATCGCGCCCGAGTAATTCATCGTGATTTGAAGCCTGGCAACCTGATGGTGAATCAGCGATGCGATCTGAAAGTGGCGGACTTTGGTATCGCGCGCAGTCTCGCCGATTCAGCGAGCCGTTTGACCACGAAGCAAGGCCGTAGTGGCACGCTCGTTTATATGAGTCCCCAACAACTGAATGGCGAGCGCTCTACGCACCTCGACGACATCTACTCGTTAGGCGCGACAATGTATGAATTGCTCACAAGCAAGCCACCGTTTTATTCAGGCAACGTCGATCGGCAGATTTGCGAGCGAGTTGCCCTTTCGATGACGGAGCGGCGGAAAGAATTCAACATTGAGCCGGCGTCCATTCCACAGGTTTGGGAAGATGCGGTCGCAGCATGTCTGGCAAAGGATCCGTCGCGGCGTCCGCAATCGGCTGCGGAGGTTGCGCAACGGTTGCAGCTTGCCCCAGGGCAGACAAGAACAAGGAGGGCCCCTGGCAAAAGCTCAAACAGGAAAGCGCTGCTTGTCGGTGGCATCGCGGCGGTCTCCCTTTTCGCACTTGCTGGTTTGTACTTCGGAGTGTTGAAGCGGCAAGCCAAACTGGTATCGCAGGTGTCAGCGATTCCGGAAAAATCGATTGCTGTTTTACCGTTCGAAAATCTAAGCGATGAGAAGGCCAATGCTTATTTTGCCGACGGAATTCAAGACGAGATTCTGACGCGATTATCGAAGATTGCCGATCTCAAAGTCATCTCGCGTACGTCCACGCAGCATTACAAAAGTGTGCCGGAAAACCTGCCTGAGATCGCAAAGCAACTTGGCGTCGCCCACATCCTGGAAGGCAGCGTGCAGAAGAGCGGTGACGCAGTACGTGTGAACGTGCAGCTGATCAGGGCAGCCACTGATTCGCATCTTTGGGCTGATACGTTTGATCGTAAGCTAACAGACATCTTCTCTGTTGAGAGTGAGATCGCCAAAGCTGTCGCCGACCAGTTGAAAGCTTCGCTCACAGGCAGGGAAGAGCAGGCCGTCAACGCCAAACCGACAGACAATCCCGATGCTTACGATGCCTACCTTCGCGGTCTGGCTTATATTCTGAAAACGCAAATCACAACAGCGCGCGCTCTCGGTGCTCGGAAGTATCTGACAGAAGCGGTGCGGTTGGATCCGAAGTTCGCCCTTGCCTGGGCGCTGCTGTCATACAACAATGCGCGCGGCTACATCACAGCGATGCTCCAACCAACCCTCGCACTTCGTGAGGAGACACGGCAGGCAGCCGAAACTGCGCTCGCTCTTCAGCCCAATCTCGGCGAGGCCATATTGGCCAAGGGATTTTATCATTACGCCTGTCTGAAGGATTACGGCACCGCAGTGCATTATTTTGAGCAAGCGCGCTCATCCCTGCCGAATAGCAGTCAGATTCCTGCAGCGCTGGCTTATGTCATGCGGCGGCGCGGCCAGTGGCAGCGGAGCGAGGCATACTTCAATGAAGCTGAGCGGCTTGGCCCGCGCGACACTGAAGCACTGAGTGAACACGCATATTCCTATATTGCCCTTCGGCGTTTCCCGGAAGCGCTTCGGAAGCTTGAGCAGGTTCTCGATATCACGCCGGACGACGTAGATGCTCTCGCGCTAAAGGCGGCAATCGCACAAGCCGAAGGCGACCTGACGCATGCTTCGATGCTCCTTTCGCCGCTGCATCCGAACCCCGAAGACACCAGAGTGCTGGAAATACAAGTTTATCAAGCAATCCTGGAGCGCCGCCCTGCACCAATGATCGCTCGGCTAGAGGAAATACTCGCTAAGCCTGATCCGGCGTTGGGTTACATCAATTGGGAACTGCGCTTTTGGTTAGGCTGGGCGCAAGAAGTCGCGGGCGACCAGGCCGCTGCCCAGGGAACTTGGCGGCAGGCACGCACTGAGCTGGAACCCTTCGTCAAAGAGCAGCCGGATAATTATCAACTCATTGGAGACCTCGCCCTAACCAATATGGGCCTGGGTGACAAGGCCGCTGCGTTCACTCTGGCGCAGCGCGCCATGGCCGCGATCCCGCTCGAGAAGGACGCCTACCTTGGTGCATGTCCGATCGAGATCTTTGCCCGGGTCGCGGCGCGGCTAGGGGAACCCGATCGCGCCATCGCCGCTTTACAGCAAGTGCTCTCGATGCCGTATGCAGTGCCGCTGGCTGTGGCGCCACTTACTCCGGCACTGCTCCGGCTCGATCCGATGTTTGATCCGCTCCGGACTGATCCGCGCTTCCAAAAACTCGTCGCTTCACCCCCGCCGAAGTAAACTGCTCCGATCTGTAGCTCACCCACGCGAGACGGGTAGAGACTTTAGTCTCAAAACGGTCGCAACTAGTTCGAACCGCCACTATTATTAAATCCCAGCGCCACCCAATGCCAAACGTATCAAGGTCGCGGGGGTGGTGGTCCTGGTGGTGGTCCTGGCGGCGGTCCTGGCGGCGGTCCTGGTTTCGGTCCTGGTTTCGGTCCCGGTGCTGGAAGTGTATTTTGTGTCATACCCGAGATGTGACTTATCCTCTACGTTAATGTCAAGCCCTCTTTGTAGGTTTAACTAACATGATGGTGGCGGCGTAACACGAAAACGCTGTAAGCCGTTTCATTATTCGGCGCGAACGGTTGTGCAATGTCGTGCCGGAAATCGTAGACGTCGCACAGTTCCAGCGACGGAACCGAATCGAGCAGCCGTCGAAATTGCCTTGCCGTGTACGTTCGCAACTGAAAGGCGTCCTGCAGGCGCAATTCTTTCGATCCGCTGCGCGCCATCAGACAGAGCTGAACGTCCTCAATCCGCCGGCGCCGATCGGTGCGTAGTAACCGGGCCGTCACATTCACTTCCGTTTCGCTTCTCCGCTGCGTCCAGCAGTCGGAGTCCTCTTTGTGGCCACCCAAAGGCAACAGATGCAAGCCGAGGATATAGATGCCGCCAGGACGAAGGCTGGCGGCAATACACTCCAAGTGGCCGCGCGCCGACTGCTCCCTTAGCAGGTAACGAAACGTGTTGATAACGCAGTATGCCGCATCCGCCGGCTGACCGATCCGAAAATTGGACATGTCGGCTTCAAATATCTCGGCATACAGACGAAAACGTGCAAGCCGCCGTCGAAGGTAACGCAGCCCTGGCTGGCTGAGGTCAAAGCCGCTCAGTTCGTAGCCTCTGGTGGCCAACTCGATGATTAGTCGACCCGTGCCGCAGGCAGGCTCCAGCAACCGGCGGGCCGCAAAAGGACAATATTTTCGGCATGCGGCCTCGATGAAGTCGGCTTCGCGTTGAGTGTAGGCTTGGAAGACAATGTCATAATACTGCGGATAATCGTACCAGCTTGCTTGGAGAACGCGGCTTCTTGCCATTGTTTCAGAGACATCAAAGTTGCATAGCTTTCGTCGGATTTACTGTAAACCAGACGGGCAGAGAGTATCGTTTGCCGGACAGAACCTTTGGGACTGAGAATGCGATACAACTCGCCCGCTTCCG
>Ga0193751_1000049_pt1 | contig 103922 bp, 90 predicted proteins | sample L1c2metaG_FD_143050 | JGI IMG/M metagenome (GOLD analysis project Ga0193751, IMG submission 143050) | Soil microbial communities from a riparian zone of the East river system, Colorado, United States - L1c2 | ecosystem: Environmental > Terrestrial > Soil > Riparian zone | place: USA: East... | reverse complement strand
ACCTAACCTCGCTGGCGGGCGAAGGCACGCGTTGGGCTATGGCTTGAGCGTCACCCAGATCGTCTTCTTCTCGGTGTACTGCTCGAGCGCCTCGAGGCCCTTGTCGCGGCCGCCGAAGCCCGACTCCTTGTAGCCCCCGAACGGCGTCGTGATGTCGCCCTCGGAGTAGGCGTTGACGCCGACGACGCCGGCCCGCAGCGCGCGGGCAACGCGGAAGGCCGAGTCCAGGTCGCGGGTGTAAACCGAGGCCGCCAGTCCGTAGGCGGTCTCATTCGCGAGCCGGATGCCCTCCGCCTCCGTGTCGAACGGGATCGTGGACAGCACCGGCCCGAAGATCTCCTCGCGGGCGATCTGCATCGAGTTCGAGACGTCGCCGAAGATCGTCGGTGCGACGAAGTAGCCGCCGCTCTCCTCGAGGATCCGGCCCCCGCCGGCGAGGACCGTCGCACCCTCCGACCGGCCTCTCGAGATGTAGCCGAGGACCTTGTCGAGGTGCGGTCGCTCGATCATCGGGCCGATCCGCGTCTCCGGTGACATCGGGTCGCCGACGGTCCACTCGGGCAGGCGGGCGACGAGCCGCTCCAGCAGCGGCGCCTGCACGGAGCGGTGGACGATGAGCCGCGAGCCGCACGAGCAGTTCTCGCCCTGGTTCATCAAGGCCGCGAACAGGACCTGGTCGGCGACGAGGTCGAGATCGGGCGGCTCCGCGAGCACGACCTGCGGCGACTTGCCGCCGCACTCGAGCGTGATCTCCTTGAGGTTGCTCTCCGCCGCGTAGGTCAGGAACTGGCGCCCGACCTCGGTCGAGCCGGTGAACGTGACCATGTCGACGTCCATGTGCCGCCCGAGCGCCTGGCCGGCGGTGCCGCCGGAGCCCGGCACGACGTTGAGGACACCGTCGGGCAGGCCCGCCTCCGAGGCGAGCTCGGCGAGCCGGATGGCGGAGAGCGACGTCAGGCGCGACGGCTTGACGACCACGCTGTTGCCGGCGGCGAGCGCCGGCGCGACCTTCCACGTCGCCATGAGCAGCGGGAAGTTCCAGGGCACGACCGCGCCGACCACGCCGATGGGCTCGCGGACGATCAGCCCCAGGGCGTCGGGCCCGGTCGGAGCGACCGCGTCGAAGAGCTTGTCGATCGCCTCGGCATACCAGCGGAAGGTCCTGATCGTGTCGGGCAGGTCGACGTCGCGGCAGTCGGTGATCGGCTTGCCGGCCTCGAGCGCGTCGAGCGTCGCGAGCTCGTCGAGGTTCGCCTCGATCGCGTCGGCGACACGCAGGAGGACCTTCTTGCGCTCGACCGGGGCGAGGCGCGACCAGCGGCCGTCCTCGAAGGCTCGCCGCGCCGCCTTGACCGCGGCGTCGATGTCGGCCGCGTCGCCGGCGGCCACGTGGGTCAGGACCTGGCCCGTCGCGGGATTCTCGGTCGCGAGGGTCGCGCCGGACGCCGCATCACGGAAGCTGCCATCGATGAACGCCTGGGTCCGGAACCTCGGGGTCGCTGCGATCGCCATGCCTGCCCTCCTGCTGCCTCGGCGAATGATCGCCGATCGGCGGTCAGGGAATCGGGGCGAGGTCGAAGAGCGTGCCCCACATCGCCGGGTCGGTGCTCGGCGTGTTCGTGTTGAAGACCGAGATGAAGACCCCGCCGGACACGGTCTTCGTCGTGCCGTTGGCTCCGATAAGGGTGACGCTGATGAGGCGGCCGGACACGCCGCGACGCCGGAGGTCGAGCGCGACGACCTGGCCGACGTTCGTCCGGCTGTCGGCCGCGAAGATCGCCTGGATCTGGGGCAGGGCGTAGATCGTCGTTTGCCACGTCGCATAGGGCGACGTCTTGTCGTACGACGTTCCGTCCGGGGCGCGGTCCGAGGAGCCGCGGAGGTAGGCCACGACGCTGGAGGTGATCGCGCCGGTCGCGGAGACGAAGACATCCTCGTTGTTCTCGGTCCAGCCGCCGTCGCCGGAGTGGTAGAGGGTGTTCGCGATCGCTCCGTTGTACGTCACGACGTGGCCGGCCGTGGCGGTGACAGCGGCCGTGCCGTTGGTCTTCTCGCCCAGCTGGCCGTGGTAGACCTGCGAACGGGTGTCGTCGTACAGGTCGAACGAGCCGACCCCGGGGTGGAGGCGGACGGCCGCGTACGACCGAGCGGCGAGGGCCTGGGCCTGGAGCGCCGCGGCCGGCCACGAGGAGGACATCTCGACGGGGACCACCCCGAGGAGATACGACTCCATCGGCAGAACGTTCATGACGTTGAGCGTGGTGGCCGACGTCTCGATGACTCGCATGAGGCCGCGGAACCGATCGTACGAGGTGGGCTTCGAGTAGAGCTGCAGGAGTGATGAGCCCAACGGTCGGACGTAGAAGGACGGGCCCGGAGCCGCGCCGCCCCACAGGATCGTCGTGTCGGGCCCGATCACCATCAGGTGCCAGCCGCTCGCCGCGTTCGAATCGGGGGAGACCCGGATCTGGGCGTCGGCCGGGAAGATGGCGTTGATGCCGTCGATCTGCCACGTCCCGATGCGGCCGTAGATCCGCAACGGGTTGTCGGTCGTTGCCGCGAACCCCGCCATCAGCTGGACGCGAACGATCGAGTTGGGCATGGTGCCGATCGTCGTGCCCTGGTAGTAGTGGCCCACGATCTGGGACGCGCTCTGGCCGGCGACGGCCCGGCCGTAGGCCCCGTACTGCGACATCCCGACGCCATGGCCGTAGCCGCGACCGTAGAACACGATTGAGTCAGTGAGGGTTGTGATCGAGGTCTCCCATGGGCCGGAGGTCGCGGCCGGAATGGGCGATGGCGACGGCGTGGGCGATGGAGTCGGGGTCGGGGTGGCGGTCGGACTCGCGCTTGGTGCCGTCGACGCTGGGGCGGAGGGGGCTGCCGAGGCCCCGGAGGACGGCGATGCCGAAGGATCCGCACTCGCGCCCGCCGAGGCCGCCGGAGCGGCACTCGCAGGGGCACTTGCGGAAGCGCTCGCCGTCGGGCTCGCCGTCGGACTCGCCGTCGGGCTCGTGGTCGGGGCGAGCTTGAACAGGCCGCTCGCGCCGTAGAGGTAGGTTCGGCCGTATAGCGACGAGACCGACTTGCCGTTGATTCCCGTGATCCGGAGCCAGTGGTAGCCCGAGACCCAGACGCCATTACAGGTAGTCCCGTAGCTCCCGCCCGCGACCGTCGCGACGACCGTCACGCGCGATGTGAGCCGCAAGGTCGTCTGGATGGCGTAGGCGGTGCTCGGACCGGTTCGGAGCCGGACGTAGTCGCACTTCGGGACCATCAAGGTGGCGCCCGCAGCGATGCTCGTGGTCAGGCCGAGGAGCAGGAGCGCGGCAAGCATGGCCGCACCGAGCGTGGCCGGAGACAGGCGGGCGCGACGAACTGGTGCTCGCACGACGCCACTGTCCCGTCACGGGACCGCACCGGACCATGACCCATTGGTGCCAGCCACTCGCGACGGTGGGCCTACGGGCTGCCCGTTCCGGCGCGGCGGTCCCGGCGATCCCGGAGCCTCGCCCGCGGTCCAGGGTGTGGCTGAACGCTGACCGTGCGTACCGTCGCGCGGGGCGGCCTCGAAGTGCCGGAAACGGGCCTGTTTGGCACGCTCGACGGTCAGCTCCCTCGCCTGGCGTTCGAGATCGCGCAACTGGGGCGAATCGGCGTGGGAGATCGGTCAGTACGCACGCCGGGCGTTCAGGCGGCTCCGGGCGGAGGCGGGGACGCGTGGTTCAGCGCGACTTCGGGCCGAGGCAGAGACGTCTGGATGGTGCCGGACGTCGGGTCCGGGCCGGGACGCTAGTTCGCGCGCGGCGCCTGGATCGCCTGGAACCTCGATCGGGCGAGCTCGACGCCACCAACCGACGCGACCGGCCGCGTACTGGCCGGCGACGGGATCGCGACCGGGCCGTTGACCGCGAGGACGATCCGGAGCTCGGCGCCGGCGATGGCGCCCGGCGGCCGCCCGGCCTCGAAATCGGCCCCGATGCGGGGGTCCATCGCGTTGCCGTCGGCATCCTCGAAGTGGATGTCGAGGTGGTGGCGGGCGTTGGTCTCGATCCAGTCGACGTCCACCGCGACCGCGATCCCGACCATGAGCGACGCCGGGAATTCCGGGAACCGGAGCATGTTCCAGGCGCCGCCGAGGATGAACAGCTTGCCGTCGACCGCCTGGGCGCTGTCGGCGAGCAGCAGGGCGTGGATCTGCATCGGGTCCAGCCTAGCGTGGCGTCAGGCCGGGCGTGCCGGTGCCGGGTTCGCGTCCCGGCTCCGGGATCCACTCGGCGCCGGCGGGTCGTATGGACACGCCACGGAGGTTCCAACATTGCCCAATCACCCAGCGCCCGATCACACCGTCCGCCCGCGGCGCCTGCCGCACCTGCCCCGTCTGCTCGGCGTCTTCGCCCTTGCGATCATCCTCGTCGGCGCGGCCTGCAGCGCCAACGGCGGCGGGGCCAACAGCGTGTCGATCGTCGACTACGCGTTCAATCCCGCGACGAGCACCGTGAAGGCCGGGACGACCGTGACCTGGACGAACACGGCGGGCCAGGATCACACGGTCACCGCCGTCGACGGCAGCTCGACAGCGGCCACGTCGCGGCCGGGACGACATTCGCCCACACCTTCGCCGCCGCCGGCACGTTCAGCTACCGCCGCACGATCCATGCGCAGATGACGGGGACCGTCACGGTCACGCCGTGATCGACACGCCGTGGCGCACATGGTGACGGGCATGCCTTGATGGGCATGTGGTGATCGGAACGCCGTGACGGCTACTCAAGCAGCCGACGGGTTGCGTCTTCTGGCGTAACGCCACTCCGGGCGGCCATAACGAACGGCCGACCGCGCCACGGGTGTTCGGGCCCGACTGGATGTCCCGGGCCGCGCTCACGACGGGATGGTTTGGCCATCGGCGGCCGGCGACGAGGCCATTCGCTCTTCGTTGCGCCGCCCGGACTGGAATTGGGGAAGCGGGCCGCTCGCCGGTCCCGACGGCTCGCCAATGCCGGTCCCTCGCCACTGCCCACGGCTCCCGAGTGCCGCTGCCTCGCGCGAGGCCCGATTCCTCGCCGGTGCCGCACACGGGCCGGAGGCGCTATCGTCCCGGCATGCGCTCGGTGCGTCCCATCACCGCGGTCCTGCGGGCGATCTTGGCCGCGGCACTGGGCGCCGCCCTGCTCGCGGGGTGCGACCTCGCCACGAGCTCGAGTCCCACGACCGGTCCGTTCGACACCCCGGCCCCGACCGCGGTCCCGGTCGACAGCTTCGGCGTGCCGATCGAATCGATCGGTCCCGGTGACACGGGCCTGCCGGGCTTCGAGGGCTGGCGCACGATCAACGGCCAGGACGTGGACATCGGATCGACCGAATCCGGGCTGGCCATGATCCTGACCCACAAGGCCCAATGGTTCCAGGCGAGCGAGGGCGTGCTCTTCTACACGTTCGTGAGCGGCGACTTCCGGGTCACGGCGACGGTCCAGACCCAGAAGACCTCCGACTCGACGCAGGAGCCGGGCGGCAACGGGACGACCCAGCTCGCGGGCCTCATGGCTCGCGCCGAGACCGCCGCCGAGAACTACGTGTTCATCGCTTCGGGCAGCGACTCGAACGGCCTGTCCGTCGAGACCGGCAGCACGACCGACGGCAACAGCCGGCTCGAGGGGCCGGCCTGGGGGAGCGGCGATGCCGAGCTGAAGCTGTGCCGCAGCGGGACGACGTTCACGGTCTGGAAGCGGGAGATCAATTCGGGCGACAACTTCACGCTCGCTGGGACGTTCAAGCGCGACGACCTCAAGGGCAGGCTCCAGGTCGGCGCGAACCTGTACTCCGACGCGGCGCCGGACATCACGGCGCTGTTCGACAACCTGACGATCGAACCGCTCGATCCCGGCGAGGCGTGCTGACCACGTCCCTCGAGCCCGCGCTCACCGCGGTCGGCATGCCGATCCCGGACTCCGCGTTTGCGGGACGCGCCCGCGAGCTGATGCTCGACGCCGAACCGGCCTTTCTCGTCAACCACTCGGTCCGGGCGTACGCCTGGGCCGCCGCGCTCGCCGAGCACGACGGCCTGACGTTCGATCCGGAGATCCTCTATGTCGCCGCGCTGCTACACGACATCGGGCTCGTGCCGGCCTACGACCTCGGCGGCTGCTTCGAATTCGACGGCGCGATGGCCGCCCGCAAGTTCGCGCTCGCGAACGCCGAGCCGGCGCCGCGCGCCGACGCGATCCACGACGTCATCGCCCGGCACATGGCCGCCGAGCTGCCGCCCGATGCGACCGTCGAGGACGCGCTCCTGTCGGACTCGACGGGCACCGACGTGACGGGCTACCGCCTCGCCGACGTCCGACCGGAGCTCGTCCCACCCGTGCTCGCCGCATACCCACGGCTCGACTTCAAGCGGGAGTTCACCGCCCGCTTCGTCGACCAGGCTGGCCGCAAGCCGAAGTGCCGGGTCGCCGAGATGGTCGCGGCCGGCAAGCTGGCCGCGATCGCATCGGCGCCATTCGAGGAGTAGCCGCGGCTGTTTGCCCGCCGCCCGCAACCTCGGGTCAGCGCCTCGCCGTCGCGCGGGAATGTCCGCGATGTGTATCACTGGACCATGAGCATCGATACGACCACCGACCTCGAGGCCAACAAGCGCGTTGCTCGGGAGTTCATCGACCAGGTCTTCGTCCACCAGGAGCCAGCTGGCGTCGATCGCCTCGCCACGGAGGACTTCACGCCGCACACCTTCGGCTCGATGCCGCCGGGGCGTGAGCCGCTCAAGCAGGCGATGTCCCGCGCCGGCGCCGGCGTCTCCGAGGCCGAGTTCACCATCGAGGATGTCATTGCCGAGGGTGACAAGGTCGCGGTCCGACTGACGACGACCGCCCGCCACACCGGCGCCTTCATGGGCATGCCGCCGACCGGCAATCGCTACTCGATCTCGGAGATCCACATCTTCCGGATCCGCGACGGCCAGGTCTCGGAGCACTGGCACGAGTTCGACAAAGCCTCGCTCATGGCCCAGCTCAAGCCCAAGGACTGACGGCCGCCGACGAGGATCGCGCTACGTGGCGCCGCTCCGGTCCTGGCGAGCTCGAATGATCCGGAGGTGGGCCTGGGCGCCATAGACGATCTCGCGCGCCCGGGCGAGGTTCGCACCCGACGCGTGCCGCGTGTCGGTCAACGTGGCGCAGATGTCGCGGAGGTCGGCCACCAGCAGGACCGTTGCGTCGTAATCGGGCGAGGCGGGACGCAGCGTCGCGAGCAGACGCTCGGCCTCCTGGAGGGTCGCGAGGGCTTCGGTGGCGAGGGTCGACATCATGCTCCGGCTGCCTCGTGTCTCCGGAACCTAGCTGGGCTGATATGCGGATGCAATCGTACAACCGACCTATTGCTCGCAGTCGCAATACTGCCGTATCTCGCCTAGAGGTTCGCCTCGTAGGCGCGACGCAGCCAGCCGCGCGCCCCGGCATCGAGATCGTCGACCGAGGCCAGGGCGAGCCTGTGGGTCATCGATGACTGGCCGATCGCCTTCGCGATCTCGAGGCGGCTGGAGCTCCACCTGCCCGAGCCCAACGGACGCTCGGCTCGGACGCGCCGGCGATCGGGAACGTCAGCGCCTCGGCCTCGATCGCCTCTCGAACACGGGCCGGCAGCGCCGAAAACGGATGGACGGTGACCTTCCGCTGCTGGCGCTGCCAGGCGCCGACGATCTCGCCATCGACGAGGACTGCGCCGGGGATGTAGCCGGGCGACTGGCCGACCTTCGGCAACGCCCGAGCCCGCAACGCCACATCCGGCACCAGCAGGTCGTGGTCGAGCTTCGTGAACGGATCGTCCATCGGCAGGAGGCGGACGCCCTCCACCGGTGCTGCCGAGCGGAGGTCCTCGATGTCGGCCGCCAGCATGGATCGCACCTCCCCCACGCCGTCGATCTCGACCGGGACGAGCTCGGCCTCGATTGAGCGCCACGTCTCGGCGGCATCTCGCGGCTCCACGCCGGTCCACGTCGCGAGGCGCCTCACGGTCGCCGGGCCGTGCCAGTGCAGGAAGCGCCGCGCCAGCTCGCCTCGTGCGTCCTCGACCTCGATCGCGGGGCGCTCGACCGGGATGACCCAGATGTTGGCCGCGTCCCAGCGGATGTGGACCCGCCCGGTGATCGAGGTGTTCCTGATCCGGAGCGGCCGGCCGCCGACATCTCGCGGGAGCTCGCGCGAGGGCGTCATCCGACCGTCGGTGAGCTCATGGACCTCGTCGGCGACGCGCTCAAGGTCCGCCGCCCGCTCCGGGTCACGCGGGTATGAGCCGAGGGTGAAGATCCCGACGTCATCGCGCGGCACGATGTAGTCCGCTCCGCCGCGGAACCAGATCTGGACGAGGGAGGGGTCCTCCCACGAGTCGGACTTCGTGGCTTCGACCCGGGCATGGAGCGAGATGACGCCGCTGCGCGGCACCGAGTCCTGGAGGCCGCCCCAGGCCGCCTCGGCGAACGCGCCGGGCGGGAGCCTGGCATCGAGGTGCGAGACGCGGGCGCGGTATCGGAGCAGCTGCGCGGGGGTCACCTGCACCGTGCCGTGGGCCATGGCCGGATTGTGGCGAACGAGACCGGTACCCTGCCGGGATGCCCCCGATCCAGGTCTCCCGTGAGGTAGCGCGCCGGTTCCTGCTCGGCCGGCAAGGCCTGTGGCCCGGCCGCCGCTGGCGCGGGATCCGCGGCGCCGAGACGGCGATGCGGACGATGGGCAACCTCCAGCTCGATCCCCTTCGGATGATCGCCCGAGCCCAGGACCTCGCCCTCGGCAGCCGAGTCCTCGGCTACCGCGAGGACGACTGGGCGAGGCTCACCTACGAGCAGCGGAAGTTCTTCGAATGGGGCGGCTGGCTGGCCGTTCGGCCGATGGAGGAGCTGCCGTACTACCGAGTCCTGATGGAACGGACCCGGGCCGACTGGTGGGGGAGCTGGATCACGGGCGAGCACGGCCGCGCGGTCGAGGAGATGCAGGTCCTCCTGCCCGAACGGGGCGAGCTCGCGAATCGCCACTTCTCGATGAGCGAGCGGACCCGCGTCGACTCGTACCGCGGTCGCAAGGACAGCTCGATCGCGCTCCATTTCCTGTGGCGGATCGGCGAGGCGATGGTCACCCGCCGGACCCCGACGTTCGAGCGGGTCTACGCTCCCAGCTCCGCGGTCGCTCCGGCGCGACTCCTCGCCGCAGCATCGGAGGCCGAGGCCGACGACTTCCTGCTCCGCAAGATGGTTCGATCGAGCGGCTTCTCGAAGTTCAGCCTCCCGGGCCGCTCGCTCCAGCGCGAGGTCCGCCCGGCCGAGATCAATGCCTGGCGCGACGCGATGCTCGCGGACGGCGTCCTCGTCGAGGTCGACGTCGAGGGGCTCAAGGGCCGCCACGTCGCGTTGGCCTCGGAGGTTCCACTGCTCGAGACCCTCGCCGCCGGACGCCTGCCGCGGGGTTGGAAGCCACTCGAGACGACGACGACCGACGAGGTGACGTTCCTCTCGCCGCTCGATCCGGTCATCCACGATCGCGAGCGGACGCGAGCGCTGTGGGACTTCGACTACAAGTGGGGTGTCTACGACAAGGTCGAGAAGCGCAAGTTCGGCTACTACGACCTGCCCATCCTCTGGGGCGACCGACTCGTCGGGCGGGCCGACATGAAGACCGACCGCTCGACGATGACGATCCAGGTCCTCAACCGCTGGCTGGACGATCCGGCCCTGGAGAGAGATCCGGAGTTCGCGGAGGCCTACCGGCGGGGCCTCGACCGACTCGGCGGGCTGGTGGCCCGCAGCCGCGACTGACGGCCGCCGTGCCCATTCCCCGGTCGCCACGGGCCTTCGTCCAGCGGCACACCCGCCTCCAGCCGGTGCCCGGCCTCGGCCGTCTGCGGCTCCACCTCGCCGACGATGTCCTCGCCCTGTGGCGGGCGACCCAGCTGGCCCTCGATGACCCCGAGGCGCCGCTGCCGTACTGGGCGTTCGCCTGGGGCGGCGGTCTCGCCATCGCGAGCTACCTGCGCGAGCATCCCGAGACGGTCGAGGGCCGGCGAGTCGTCGACATCGCCTCGGGCTCCGGTCTCTGCGCGATCGTGGCGATGCGCGCGGGAGCGGCGGCGGCCACGGCCATCGACATCGATCCGTTTGCCATCGCGGCGATCGGGCTCAACGCCGATGTCGCGGGCGCGCGGGTCGCTGCGGTCCGGCGCGACGTCCTCGACGACCAGGACCCGCCCGATGCCGACGTTGTTCTCGCGGGCGACTGCTGGTACGAGGCCGGCTTCGCGGCGCGGGTCACCCCGTGGCTGCGGCGCGCCGCGGATCACGGGCTCGACGTGCTGATCGGCGACCCGGGTCGGCGTTACCTGCCAACGGCCGAGCTGACGAAACTCGCCTCGTACGACGTCCGGACGACGACGGAGCTCGAGGACCTCGACCTGAAGCGCGGGACCGTGTACTCACTCCGTCGTTAACCTTCGCCCGGCATAATTCGAGCTGACCCCCCACGTCGCCCTACGCGAGGAGCCGCTGCATGTCCTCTCCAGCACCGCTCGAAGCCCACGCGAGTGGCGCGAACTTCCACCTGGAGCCGCGCCAGAAGCTCGAGATCCTCGGCGCGATCCTGCTCGCGCTGTTCCTGTTCGCGCTCGACCAGACCGTCGTCGGAACCGCGCTCCCGCGGATCATCACCGACCTCCACGGCGAGAGCCTCTACACCTGGGCCGTCACGGTCTACCTGCTGACGGCGACGATCAGCGGGCCGATCTACGGCAAGCTGTCGGACCTCTACGGCCGCCGGCCGATCTTCATCTGGGCCCTCGGGCTGTTCCTCGTCGCCTCGATCGGGGCCGGGCTCAGCGGCGAGATGTGGCAGTTCATCCTGTTCCGCGGCCTCCAGGGCCTCGGTGGCGGCGCGGTCTTCCCGATCGCCCTCGCGGTCATCGCCGACCTCTATCCGCCCGAGGAGCGGGCCAAATACGGCGCGTTTTTCGGTGCCGTGTTTGGGCTGGCATCGGTGCTCGGGCCGGGCCTCGGCGGGGTCATCACCGACAACTTCGGCTGGCACTGGATCTTCTTCGTCAACGTGCCGGTAGCCCTCGTGTCGCTCGTCGTGTGCTGGCGGCTCCTGCCGCCGATCAAGCACCCGGAGAGCGGCCGCAACATCGACTTCATCGGGGCGGGCCTGTTTGCGGTCGCCATCGCGCCGATCCTCATCGGGCTGACGAACAAGCAGACCATCCCGTCCTGGACGGATCCGAAGGTCGGAGGCCTGATCGTCCTGGGGCTCGTGGTTCTCGGCGTGTTCCTGTGGTGGGAGCGTCGAGCGGCCGACCCGATCATCAAGCTCGACCTCTTCCGGAACCGCTCCTTCACGATCTCGGTCGTGGGGATGTTCCTCGCCGCGTTCGGCTTCTTCGGGGCGATCATCTTCCTGCCGCGGTGGTTCCAGGTCGTCGCCGGATCGAGCGCGACCGAGTCGGGCTACAACCTCCTGCCGCTCATCGTGGCCCTCATCGTCAGCGCGACCGTCAGCGGCCAGATCGTGGCCCGGACGCAGCGGTACAAGCTCCTGATCCTGGCCTCGATGCTGATCCTGGCCCTCGGCCTGTACCTGATGACCAACCTCACGGCGGACACGTCGTTCCCGACCCTGTGGCTGTGGATGGTCGTGACCGGCCTCGGCGTCGGGCCGATGTTCGCGGTCTTCACCGTCGTGGTGCAGAACAGCGTGGCGCCACGCTTCGTGGGCATCGCGACCGCGAGCCTGACGTTCTTCCAGCAGATCGGCGGGACGATCGGCCTCACCATCGCCGGCACGCTCCTCGCCGACTCGATGGCGAAGCAGATCCCGGCCCGCCTGCTCGCCAACGGCGTGCCGCAACAGGTCATCGACCAGTTCCAGACGGCCGCCGCCGGGCCGAACGCCCAGCAGATCGACCTGACGGGGACTGGCGACCTCGGCGCCCGGATCCTCGCGACCGTTCCTGCGCAGTTCCAGAGCTTCGTGCAGCCGTTGCTGCCGGGCATCGTCAACGGAATCCACGAGGCGTTCGCGCTCTCGATCGCATCGACGTTCTGGGTCGCCATCGGCGCCGCGCTCCTCGCGGCGGTCGCGGTGCTCTTCCTCAAGGAGCAGTCGTTCGCCGAGATGGAGGCGGGCGCTCGAGAGCCGGGCTCCGGCGAGGGCGAACCAGCGAGCGCCTAGGACGGCTCGGGTATGGGCTGCAGCGGGCTCGCGGCGTCGCTGATGAAGACCATGCACTGGGTGACGTCGCAGACGCCGGTCTCCCTGATGCCGGCGATCACCCACGATTGCTGCGGGCCGGCCCAGCCCTCAAGCGGATCGGCGAGCGTCGGGTAGGCCCGGAGCGGAGGAAGGGCCGCGAGGAGCCGTCCGAACTCGCGGCGCACCAACGCCCGATTGCTGGGATCCGTGAGGTCGAGCGTGACGCCCGTCACGCCGTTCACGTGGCCGACGCTGCCGTCGATGTCGACCGTGGATGGGACGCCCTCGACCGACCTTGAGCACTGCCACTGGAACAGCTCATTGGGGACGTTGTCCTTGATCCCGTCGCCGCATCGGTAGCCGAGCGACTCCATCGCTCGCAGCGTGGGCTCGATCGCCGGCGACGCAGGGGCGCGGCCCGAGCAGCCGGCCAGGGTGCTCGCAAGGAGGATCGCGACCGCGAAGCGGTGGAGCATCGCCCGTTCGACGCCCACCCGGATGCTGACGTTACGACCCGTTAAGCGCCCGCATCTGGATGAATAGCACTTGACCGCGCCCGGTTCATGAGCGCAATCTCGGTATGAGGGAAGGCCCGGTCGCGCTGGGCGGCGGGCAGCTGGGGAGGGCATCCGGTGCCTGAGCGGAGTGCGACCCTGACCCGGGTTGCGGCCGTACTGATCATCCTCGGTGCGTTCTTGGCGACCAACCAGATCGCCGCCCCGGAACTGGACGCGTTAGCCGTCGTCTCGGCGCTCGTCGCCCTCACGTGTGGCGTCCTGGCGCTGTGGGTGATGGCTCTCGAGTATCGAGACGATCCGAAGGGGCATCCCATCCTTCCGGCCGTCATCGAGATCATCCGGATTGGCGCCATCGTGGCCGGCGGCCTGGCGGTGTTCGGTATCTGGCGGACGGTCGTTCCCGGCCTGGTCGGGCCCACGTACACGGATCCCGTCCTTGGGCTGAGCCTCATCCTTCTTCTCGTTACGGTCTTCTACGTGACTCGCCCGATGCTCGCGGCCTCCGCGCCTGCACGCGCGACGGCCGATTCAGGTGGACCCGGACCGGTGCCGGGGGCGGCGTCTAAACCCTCGAAAACGCCCGCTGCCGGTTCGCCTGCGTCAACGGATGGGGGGTCGCGCACGATGACCGTCGTTGGCACGATCGTCGCAATCATCGTGGTGGGTGGGTACGGCTGGGTCATCGCGACCCTTCTGACGCGTGCCGGATTGGCTCAGGATGCGGAGTGGGCGCGGCTGATCGACGTCCAAGGCGGCCTCGAGGCTGCCGCGTTCGCGGCTCTTGGAGCTTTGATCGGCGTCACGATCCAGGGCCGATCGACCGACGCCGCAAAGGCCGCGGCCGCGGTCTCAGCAGGTGACGCAGCCAAGGCGACGTCGACCTTGAAGACGGTCGAAACCGGACTGACACACGTCGAGCGCAATGCGAGTGACAACACGATTCCGAGTGACCTCGGCTCGCTTGGTTTCCAGAACTACGTCGCCACGATGCCAGAGCACGAACGAACGCAGATGTTCACTCACGTGCGGGCGCCTGCTGCCGACGATCGGACGCTCGCCGAGATCCGCCGCCTCAGGGACCTCATCCGAGACGCGCTCTGATCTGATCCGGGCTAGGCGACCCGACCGACCAGCGAGCTGATGAGGTAGCCGAGGAGCGCCGCGCCCAGGCCGATCAGGAGCATCTGCGTGCCGCTCCGTCGCCAGTCGCCGACGAGGGTGATGGCTGAGTAGGCGCCGACCCCGAACAGCACGATGGCGCTCGCGATGAATGCGACGACGAGGGCGGGCGTCCGAGCCAGGAAGAGGAACGGCACCAGCGGGATCAGATGGCCGATGAGCGTCGCGATCGTGATCACGACGGACGTCCGGATGATGTCCCGGGTCTCGACCGGCTGGAGGTGGAGCTCCTCGTCCATCATCGTCTGGACCCACTGGGCGCGATCCGCCGTGATCGTCTCGACGATCTGGTCGAGCAGCTCGCCGCCGAAGCCTTTCGCGGCGTAAAGCGCGCGAACCTCGGCCCGTTCGGCGTCGGGCTCCGTCTCGATCTCACGGCGTTCCTTCGCGCGTTCGGCCTCGTAGTAGTCGCGCTCCGAGACCGAAGAGGTGTAGCCGACCGCACCCATGGAGATCGACTCGGTGACGGCTGCGGCGAAGCCGGTGACCACGAGAACGGTCGTCGAGCCGCCCGCGGCCGAGACCCCGAGGATGATCCCGAGGATGTTCACGAGGCCGTCCTGGCCGCCGAGGATGACGTCGCGCAGCCAGTTCGTCTGGCGATGGCCCTCCGCGTGGCGCGGTCGCGTCTTCGCCGAGCTCGGGGGCTTCCGGGCTTTCCGCATGTCAGGGCGCCACGAGGTACGTCGTCATAGGCCCGAGGCCTTTGACGTCGATCCGGCGCTCTTCGAGCTCGAGGGCATCGTCGAGCAGGGCCCGTGTCGACGCGGCCAGATGGATCCGGCCTGGAACCCCGGAAGACTCCATCCGCGCGGCCGTGTTCACGGTGTCGCCCCACAGGTCGAAGGTGATCCGACGCTGCCCGATCACGCCGCCCACGACGGGCCCGCTGGCGAGGCCGACGCGCGCCTCGAGCTCGATCGCGTTGTCGCGTCGCCACGCGGCAACCGCGCCGAGGGCGGCTTGGGCGAAGGCCACCGCGGCCGGCGCGTGGTCGATCCGGGCCTCGGGGGCCCCTGCCGCGGCCATGTAGGCATCGCCGACGGTCTTGATCTTCTCGAGGCCGTGCTCGGCGACGAGGACGTCGAACCGGCTGAAGAGGTCGTCGAGCAGCGCGACGACCCGGGCCGGATCGGTCCGCTGCGCCCAGGGCGTGAAGCTGACGATGTCGGCGAAGACGATCGTCGTCTGCGGGTAGGTCTCGGCGATCCGTGACTCGCCGTGCCGGAGTCGTGCGGCGATGGAGCGGGGGATCGCGTTCGTCAGCAACTCATCCGAGCGCGCTTCCGCGGCGCGCCGCCGGACGTCGGTGTAGCGCAGCAGCAGGAAGGTGATCGTCAGTGGGACGCCGATGTTCTGAGCGTAGTAGATGAGCTGGACTGCATACGGCGGCGGAGCGAACCAGGTCCTGATCACGGGATCGAAGACGACGTTGATCGCGAGCGCCGCCAGGAAGACGAGCAGCCACGGCGTCGCCCGACGCGGCCCGAGAGCCAGGATCGCGTAGGCCGGCGTCAGGAACGTCCAGACCGAGCCCGCTCCGCTCGTCGTGATGCCGCCGGCGACCGCGTTCGTCGCGAAGACGAACACCGGTCCGGACGCGATGAGCGCGATGACGTACCGCTCGAACCGCTTGGTCCGGAAGAGGACGGCCAGATTCATGCAGCTGAAGGCGGCCAGGCCGATCCCGAGGGCCGAGGTCACCAAGCCCGGCGATTCAAGCGGCAGGCTGAGCGGCGCGAGGATCGTGATGAAGCCGGCCGCGACGCCGACTCGCTTTCGGAGCCGCAGGTCGTCATCGTCGCCGAGCAGGTCGGCGATCGAGAGCAGCGCGACGAGGCGGTGCCGAAGCGCGTCGATCGAACGGTCCTCCCGGTGACAGAGGCTCGATGCTAGCGATGCGCGCTGTTCAACGGGTCACTCCGATGTCGATGTCGATTTCTGCAAGGCCCGTCCGACGAGTTGGTAGGACCCTCTCTACCGAGACGAACCGGAGGACACGATGACCACCGAGACGACCAACCCGACCGCCGACACCTGGACTGCCGAGTCGCGCGGGACCGGCGCCTACGCCGACGTCAACGGCCTGCACCTGTACTACGAGACGTTCGAACCCGCGGGCGACGCCGCGGGGGCGACCAAGCTGCCGCTGGTGTTGCTGCACGGCGGGCTTGGCTCGGGCGAGATGCTCGCGCCGATGATCCCGGCGCTGACCCAGGGCCGGTCCGTCATCACGGCCGACCTCCAGGGTCACGGCCGGACGGCCGACATCGATCGACCGATCGACGTCAAGCTCATGGCCGAGGACATCGCCGCCCTCATCCGCCATCTCGACCTCGTGCAGGTCGACGTGCTCGGCTACTCGCTCGGTGGCGGCGTCGCGCTGTTCCTTGCGGCCAACCACCCCGAGCTGATTCGGAAGGCGATCGTCGTCTCGGCCAACGTCCGGCGCGACGCGATCCCGGCGGAGATGCTGGCCCAGCAGAGCCAGGTCAGCGGCGCGGCGGTCGAGTTCATGAAGGACACGCCGATGTACCAGCTCTACCAGCGGGTCGCGCCGCGGCCCGAGGACTTCGGCCGGCTGCTGGACAAGATCGGCGCCTCGATGGAGAACGACTTCGACTACAGCGACGTCGTGCGCTCGCTCCAGGTCCCGACCCTCATCGCCTGCGCCGACGCGGACATGGCGCCGCCGAGCCACTACGTCGAGGTCTTCAAGCTCCTCGACGGCGGGCTCCGCGACGGCGGCTGGATGGGGGAGGGCCGGCCGAAGGGCGGCCACGCCCTGGCGGTCATCCCGAACGCGACCCACTACAACGTCTTCGCCTCACCGCTCCTCGCGGCCGCGGCGAACGAGTTCCTCGCCGCCTGACCAGCGCTAGCGGTACGGAGGACGCCGTCGTGCGACGGTTGCTCGTCACCAAGGCCTGACGTCGCCGTTCACCCGGGCGGTACATTCCCCGGGTGAACGAGCTCATCGCGGTCCTGGCGATCCTCGTCGCCATCGCGATCCTCTTCGAGGTCGCGCGGCGCCTCGGGGTGCCGTACCCGTCGCTCTTCGTGATCGGCGGGCTGGCACTGGGGTTCGTGCCCGGCATGCCACGGATCGAGCTCGAGCCGGACCTGGTCCTCCTCGTGTTCCTGCCGCCGCTCCTCTTCGGGGCGGCGCTCCAGTCGCCGATCCGTGACCTCCGGGCGAATCTCGCGCCGCTGCTGCGCCTGTCGGTCGGTCTGGTGGTCTTCACGACCGTGGTCGTAGCGGTCATCGCCAACATGGCGATCCCCGGGTTGGGTCTCGCCGGGGCATTCGCGCTCGGGGCCATCGTCGCCCCGACCGATGCCCTTGCCGCCACCACCGTGTTCCGTCGCCTTGGCGCCCCGCGACTCGTCGTGACCCTCGTCGAGGGCGAGGCGCTGTTCAACGACGCGACAGCGCTCGTGGCCTATCGCACCGCCGTGGCGGCCGCCCTGAGCGGCACGTTCGTCCTCGCCAGCGCCCTGACCGGCTTCGCGGTCGCGGCCGTCGGTGGCATCGCGATCGGCGTCATCGTCGGCTGGCTCGGCGCCGAGCTCCTGCGGCGTCTCGACGACCCGCCGGTCGAGGTCGTGATCATGCTCGTCATCCCGTTCGCGGCGTACGTCCCGGCCGACCAGCTGGGCCTCTCGGCGGTACTGGCGGCGGTCGCCGCCGGGCTCGTCGTGGGCAGCCGCCTCGGCACGGTCCTCAGCCCGAGCAGCCGCGTCCTCTGGCAGGGCAACGCGAAGATGGTCGGGTTCATCCTCAACGGCTTCCTGTTCGTGCTGATCGGGCTGGCCCTACCCACGATCCTGGGCGGCCTCGCGGGCCGCGACCCCCTCCGGTTGATTGGCCTCGCGGCCCTCGTCTCCGCCGTCGTGATCGTCAGCCGCCTGGCGTGGACCTTCGCGAGCAGTCTCCTGCCCAACTCGCCGCGCCAGATCGTCGCCCGGTCCGATCCAGTGCTCGCGACGCGGCTGACCTTCGTCGTCGCGTGGTCGGGCCTCCGCGGGGCGGTCTCGCTGGCCGCCGCGCTCGCCCTGCCCATCGGCTTTCCGGAGCGGGACCTCATCCTGCTGCTGACGTTCGTGGTCATCGTCGTCACGCTCGTCGGCCAGGGCCTCACCCTGCCGTGGCTCATCCGCCGCATCGGCTGGGACGGCACGGAGCTGGACGGCACCGACGAGCCGACCCTCGCCCGGACGACCGCCTATCAGGCCGGCCTCGACGAGATCACCCGTGCCCGCGACGAGTGGCCGGGCCACCTGGAGCTGCTCGATCGTCTGGAGTCGGGCCTCCAGGATCGCACCCGCCACCTTGCCACCGCGGACGCCGTCGAGACGGCCGAGCGCCGCCAGGAGCGGATCGAGCACGAGCAGATCCAGCGCGGCGTGATCAACGCCCAGCGGACCGCGGTCATCGAGCTCCGCGACGGCGGCGAGATCAACGACGAGACGCTCCGGGTCGTCGAGCGCGAGCTCGACCTCGAAGAGCTCCGGATGGAGGGCTGACGGCCGAGGGGCCCCAAGGGCCGCAGGACTATGCTCGGACCATGGCCAGCCTCGAGGATCTCGCGCAGCAGGCATTGGCCGTCCCTGGGATCGCGTCGGCCGCGATCTTCGTCGGCAAGCCCAGCGCATCGACCCTCGACCTGGGAGCCGCGGCGGGCGTCGAAGGAGCCGCGCTTGCCGGTCTCATTTCGGCCGTCCAGAACCCGCTCCATCCGATCGTCCGGACAATGACCGACACCGGCGCCTCCTTCGACGTCGCGCCCATGAACCCCGGCGGTCCGGCCCTGCGGAGCCATCTCCCGCTCGGTGGCCTTGGCGTCCTGGCGCTCGCCCACGAGGCGAGCCTGTCGCCGGACGCGCGACAGGCCTTGCAGGCCATCGCGACCTCCGCCGAGGCGGCGATCCGCCAGACCGGCGGCTGAACAGCGACATCGGCTTAGCAACGAGATCGGCCCGGGTGGTGTTCCCGGGCCGACTTCACTAAACGAGGCCTCGAACTAGGTCCCCGGGTTGTACAGACCTCCGACCAGCACCGGTTCGGCGACGTTCGAGTACTGGACCCAGCACCAGTCCGTCGCGACGCCGCTGACGTCGATGCCGTGCGGCGCGCCGAAGCCGAAGTCGTACACGGTGTAGACGGCGTTGCTGCCGACGACCAGGAACGCGCTCGCGGCCGACACGCCGTGTGACGCCGAACCGGGAAGCTCCGTCTTGACGGCCCAGAAGGCCGAGGGGACGCCCGGACCCGTGCACCCGTAGAAGTAGTAGGTGCTGACGGCGCTGCCCGCGGACGCGGCCCCCGCGAAGCCGGCCAGCGCAAGAGTCCCCGCCAGGATCCCGGCGGTCAGGACGCGTCGCTTCATCTGTTCTCCTCCGACGAAGCTACCCCCGACCAATCCCCCGGGACAATTTGCGACCGCCGCGAACGATATTCCGAAGCCGACGTTCATGTCGCGGGAGCGTGCACGTCAGTCGGTATGCTCCGGCGATGACCTCGATGCGCGCCGCCGTCGACGTCGCGCTCGCCCGGCTGTCGAGCGTCGGGGCCGACCCGGCCGACGACGAGGACACGCGCCTCCGAAAAGCGCTGCTTGTCCTCATCGTTCTCCTGATCCTGCCGATCGGGCTGCTCTGGGGCGTCCTGTACGTGTCGTTCGGCACATGGACCGGGTTCTTCGCCTTCGGCTATGTCGCGATCTCGGCGACGTCGATCGTGCTGTTTGCTCGTGACCACGACCTCGACCGGTTCCTGTCGGTGCAGCTCCTGGCGATCCTGGTCCTGCCGGCGATCTCGATGATCGGGCTGGGCGGCCTCCTGCCCGCGGGCGGCGTCGGGCTCTGGGCGATCCTCGCGCCGCTCGGTGCGCTCGTCTTCCGTGGCGTGCGCTCCGGCGTCCGATGGTTCGTCGCCTTCCTCGCGGCGTTCCTGCTCTCCGGCCTCGTCGGGAGCCTGCTCGACATCCCGCCGCCCGTGCCCGAGTGGTTTTCGACCGTGATGCTCGGGTTGAACGTCTCGGTCGGCGGGACCGTCGTCTTCACCCTGCTCGCGCTGTTCGCCCGGCAACGCCGCGACGCCCTCGCGGCGCTCCAGGCCGAGCATGAGCGAGCGGAAGGCCTCCTCCTCAACATCCTCCCGGGCTCGATCGCGGAGCGCCTCAAGGCGAGCCCGACCACGATCGCCGACCAGTTCACCGAGGCCTCGGTCCTGTTCGCCGACGTCGTCGACTTCACGCCTCGATCGCAGAATCTCGCCCCGGCCGAGGTCGTGGGGATGCTCGACCGACTGTTCAGCCACTTCGACACGCTCGCCGAGCGGTACGACCTCGAGAAGATCAAGACCATCGGTGACGCCTACATGGTCGCCGCGGGCGTCCCGATCCCCCGACCGGACCATGCTCGGGCGCTCGCCCTCCTGGCGCTCGACATGAACGAGGCCGTCGCGCCCAGTGGCGCGGTCGGCGACCTCGGGCTCCAGATCCGGATCGGGATCAACTCCGGGCCGGTCGTGGCCGGCGTCATCGGTCGCAAGCGCTTCCTGTATGACCTCTGGGGCGACGCGGTGAACACCGCCAGCCGGATGGAATCGGCGGGCACCCCGGACCGGATCCAGATCACGGCCGCGACGCGCGAGCTGCTCGAGGACGAGTTCGTGTGCGAGCGCCGCGGCGCGATCGCGGTCAAGGGCAAGGGCGAGATGGAGACGTGGTACCTCGTCGGGCTGGCTACCGCGGCTCGGCCTCCAGGCGATCGAGCCAGCTCGTGACGAGCGCCTCGAACGCCGGCCGCTGCTCCTGCGCCACGCCGTGGCTCGCTCGATCGAGCACCGCGAGCGTCGCTCGGGGGAACGACTCCAGGAGTGAGACCAGGTCGACATAGCCGACGTCGCTGTCCTGGCGCCCGACCAGCAGAAGGCTCGGGTCGGGGAACGGCGCCGCGAGAGCCAGCGGGTCGAACGGGAACTCGAACCCCTTGGCGACGCGCCGGAGGAACTCGCGGTCGGCCGCCATGAGCCCGGGCTTGACCGTCGTCCGGAACGCCTCGAGCGTTTCGCGGGTGTGGACGACCGAGATGTCGAGCCACGCCTGCTCGTCCTCGAGCAGCAGGTCGTCGATCTCCGGGTCGTGCCGGAAGACCTGGTGCGCCGGCAGGTTGGCCTTCGACGGGTGCTTGAGCATCGGCGACCAGAGCATCAGGCCATCGAGTCGATCGGCCCACTCGTGCAGCACTCCCAGGGCGAGGTACCCCCCGTACGAGCTGCCGACGACGGCGAATCGCTCGTTCGGAGCGACCGCATCCATGAACCGCAGCGTCGCCTCGAGCATGCCGGCCTGGTCGACGATCCAGTCGGGACCCGTCGTCGCGCCCATGCCTGGCAAATCCGGGTAGATCCGGCGCCAGCCGGTCCGTCTGGCGAAGATCGGCTCGAGCACCATCGACATGAGGCGGTGGTCCGCTGGCCAGCCGTGGAGCATGAGGATCGGCCGGCCCTCGCCGACGGATTCGTAGTGGATCGTCAGTCCGCCAACGTCGATCTCCATCGACCCTCCGCTCAGCCAGCCGGTGGCGAGTCTATGTCGATCGCAGGCCGGCCCGTCCGACGTATTGGTGAGAACTTCTGCCAACGAAAGGGGACTCACGATGGACCAGAAAAACCTCGACATCTACGGCGCCCCGTCAATCCCGTGGTCGCGACCGCTCGAGGAGCTCGAGCGGTTCCAGGCCGGTCACGGCAAGAGCACGTGGCTGGCGACGACCCGACCCGATGGCAGGCCGCATCTCGCCGGCGTCGGCGCGCTCTGGCACGGCGGGAAGTTCTACTTCACGAGCGGCGCCGGTACGCGGAAGAGCCGGAACCTGGCGAACAACCCGAACTGCGTCATCTCGCTCAGCCTGGACGGCATCGATCTCGTGGTGGAGGGGACGGCAGCGCGGGTCAGCGACGACGCCACGCTCCAGCGGCTCGCGGAGCTGTTCAGGGCCGGCGGCTGGGAGCCGACCGTGGAGAACGGCGCCTTCACCGCGCCGTACAGCGCCCCAAGCGCCGGACCGCCGCCCTGGCACGTCTACGTGATGACCCCGACGACGGCCTTCGGGGTGGCGACCGCCGAGCCATACGGCGCGAGCCGCTGGCGGTTCACCGCCTGATCCAGTGCTGGCCGGTTTGCTCGCCCGCGCGCTCCGGCTGTTCTAGCGCGACCCCGGCATCGCGCCGGCGGCCAAGGGGGTGGAGTGGCGACGCCACACTCGCCACGTCCCGTCGGTGCGCCGCCAGATATCAGTCAGAACGAAGGTGTCGCTCCGATCGGCGCCGTTCACCGTCGCCTCCTGCCTGGCCCGATGCAGGATCAGTCCGATGTCGCCGCTCACCTCGACGATCTGCGCCTCGATCGCATAGCCCGAGACGACGTAGTCGGGCAGCAGCGCGAGCCACGCATTGCGATGGACGACGGCCCGCTCCGGCTGGACCAGCTCGAGGGCATAGTCATCGGCCAGATAACCGGCCGCGGCGGCAACGTCCCGCGCCTCGATGCTCGCCTGCCACCCGTGCCAACGCTCGACGAGCTCCTGTTCGGCGTCCACTAGTGATGGGACCTCCTGACGCGATGTGGTTGCCGTCAGCGTAGGGCCGATGCATCGGACTACGCTCCAGGGATGGACGAGCACGCAGCATTCGAGGCGCGTGCCGTCCTCGCGCCTCGGCGCGCTCGCCGGTCGCGGCTCGCGCTCATGATCCCGATGGTGGCGCTCGTGGTCGCCGCCTGGGCAGGCACCACCGGCCCTCGCGGGACCCACGCGACCGCGCAGATCCCCGATCCCGCGGCCATCGCCGCGGGCTCACCGCGTGCCCAGCAACCCACGACAGCAGTCACGCCAGCGCCGCAGCTCGAGCGGCCCGCAACGGTGGTCGGCCTCGCGGTCCACCGACTCGACGAGGTGCGGCCTCGGGGCCTCGGCCGTGACGAGGTGGTTGCCCTTGTCGGCTGGTATGTCGCCAAGGCGATCACGGACTGCCCGCCGCTGGCCGCCATCTATCGAACCGCCTCGCTTCCCGATGTTCGCGGCGATGCGGACGGGTCGGCGTTCTGCCAGCGCACCGGCGTGCTCTACGCCTCGCCGCCGGACGTGCAGGACAGCTGGTCGGGGAGCGGCGGGCTAGGAGTCGTCGGGGCCTCGATCGTGGTCGGCGTCGTCGTGCCGCCGGAGCTCGAGGTGATCGGCGCCGACGCGACGGAGGTGGTCGTCGTTGGACGGTTTGTCGAGACCGGCGATGGCTGCGGCGTCGCGAGCGGCTGTGGCCCCGAGCTCGTGGTCGATCACGTCGCGTGGGCGCTCGGCGCCTGATGCGCCCGCCAGCGGCCGACGGCGTGGGCCGCCAAGCCGGCAAGAGCGAGTTCAAGCGCTGGCTGTCGAGCCCGCCGCGCCCGCACGGGGCGATCATCAAAGACCGGACGGTCAGCAAGCTCGAGCTCTTCTACGACCTCGTCTACGTCGCGGTCATCGGCGCGGCGTCGGCCCATCTCGCGACCGATATCTCGATCCGCGGCTTCGTCGAGTTCGCGATCGTCTTCGCGATGATCTGGATCGCCTGGCTGAACGGCTCGATCTACGTCGAGCTCCACGGCCGCGAGGACGGCCGGAGGCGGATGCTCCTGTTCCTCCAGATGGGGATCCTCGCGGTGCTCGCGGTGTTCACGAAGCCGAGCCGCGAGCTCGACCGGGTCTGGTTCTTCGCGGTCGCCTGGCTGATCCGCGCCGGCGGGTGGGGCGAGCCCTTTGTGTCAGTCCGCTAACCCTCAGACCCCGGAACTGAGCCTCGATCCACTTCGGACTGCCCGAGGCGCCTTCGGGTAGTCTCAGCGGCCAATTGGGCGGCGGAAGTCGGCCTCCGTCAAACGCCGGGTGGTCTGAACGAGCCACGACCAACCCTTCGTGAGGTCCCTACCCCGGAAGGCATCCATGGCGGTGCGCATCGCGGAGTCGAGCACGACCGGCGCGTTGAGCCAGAACACCTCCTCGATGAGTACCTTGAAGAGGTCGTCATGCCACATGTCGGGACCAGGCCACTCGTTCGGCAGGACGGGCTGATCGATCGGCCCACCGATCCGACCGTAGGCGATAACTTCGTGGGACTGTGCCGCGTAGAAGCAGACCCAGTCCCCGATCTTGATGGTGCGGCGGCCTGGAGAACCTGGCGAACGCGGCCCGCGGCCTCAGTCTTGCTCAGCACTGAACCTTTGCCCTCAACGTGGAGACTCGGTTAGCGGTTCTCGACTCGAGTCTTACCAGGGCCTCCGTCGTTTACTCGAGGATGAGCGCAATAAGTCGGCGTTCCTTTGGGTCGAAGAGGTGTCCAAATGGTCAAGGCGAGAACTTCCCGGCGCGTCGTCAGCGTCCGATACCGGATCTGCCTGTACGCGGACGTCGATCTCGACAGCGGCGAGGTAGTACAGGTCATCGAGGACGACGAGAGCATCCGTCTCGACGTCGGAGCCGTGCACTCCGATGCATCGTCGGACGAGATCACCCTCGCGGTGGTCGAGGAGGCATACCAGCCAGACGGCAAACCCTATCGAGTCACGATCACGCCCGAGATCGCCCGCCACGCGAGGGCCGTCGCTGAGCGAGCTGTCTGGCCAGAGTGGGAGCACCCGTAACGCCACAATCGGCCTCCTCTCCCTCGTGATCGGCTTCGGCCTGTGGTGGATCTACTTCGACCTCGTCGGCCGCCGCCTGCCGCGCAGCACCCGCGGCACGCTCGCCGCGTGGATGCTCAGCCACCTCCCGATCACGCTGTCGATCACCGCCGCCGGCGCCGCGATCGTCAGCCTCGTCGAGCACGCCCACGACCCCGTCACGCCCGCCGCGACCGCCTGGCTCCTCTCCGGCTCGGTCGCCCTCGGCCTCCTCGCGCTGATCCTCACCGCCCGCTCCCTCGATGACGCGATCCGCCTCGCTTCGGTCTACCGCCCGCTCACGGTCGCGCTGGCGGTCGGCGCAGTCGTGGCCCTCCTCGCCGGCTGGCTCATCCCGGCACCGTGGCTCCTGGCGCTGCTCCTTGTGGCGATCCTGTCAGGACTGTGGTTCTTCGCCGTCGCATGGCTCATTCGTGCCGGCGCCGGGGCGACGTAAGGTTTCCTAATAACTGACGGTTTGTGACTATCTACGTGGCCGGATCAACGTTGAAGAGAATGCTCTGATCACGTCCGGCGTGCCGGACGATGTCGCGCATCACCTCATGCTCGGCACCGCGGACGCCACCCTCGCTCTTGAAGACAACCTTAGGGTCGAAGTTTTCCCCGCGGTCGAGAGCCTCTTTTTCCCGAGACTGCATGAAGTAGTTCAGGGAGTCGACAACTTCTTTCGCGATGTCCGCCAGCGATGCGCGGACCGCGCCGATCTGGGTGGGGAACCACCGCTCGGGTGACTGAAAGATCTCCTTTCCTTGGCCGCTCTGCTCCAGCACCCGCTTCAGTAGATACGCGAGAGTGAACCGTACCGACGCGAAACTGGACGCAAGGTCCGATTGAAGCGAGTCTCGCACCGCATCGACTGCTCGGGCGACCTCGTGCATGAGCCGTAATCGATGAGCAGTCACTTCGTGGTTGAAGATGCGGTGGTAATCCTCATCGAAGAGTCGCACCTTGCGAACGGCATTCCAAGGTTCATCTAAGTAGACAGCCATTAAGAGCTGCGCAGCAAGCTTGTTATCGAGTTGCTCAGCTCCTCCGGGATCCTCTCCGGCGCGGATGCCATAGCGCAGCTCGTGCCCATACAACTCGCGCATCTTGGGCCTAAGACCGCGCTGGATCGAATCGGTGGACCGTTGGTCTCTGATATCGACGGGGTTCTGATTGTTAGTCCTGTACGTGATGCGATCGGCAAGGTCGCCCGCAGGGTCGACTTGGATAACTCGGATCAGCACATCCAGTTCGTCGGTGATGGCGTGAGCCTGGTCGTGCAGCACGACGAGGCTCTGACATCCATTGACGACTCCTACGCCTTTTAGCGTTAGCTGCCTGTTATCGACCTCGAGATGGGGCGTCAGGATCGTAAGGCCGTTGTGAAATGCGGCAAAGTGCGGGTGCTCTGCCGCTCGCCCGACGGTATCCGCGAGCTCACGATTAATGCGGGTTCGCTTCAGGCTCAGGCGGACGTTGCGGCTGAACAGGGTCATATCGTCAATCCCAGGTAGTGCGATCAGCTGTCGGGCGTCGACCATTGCAACCACGATGGGTGTGTTTCCACCGAGGTTCGCCAGAAGTGGATCTACTGAAGACTCGAGCACGACAGTCTCTGGGCGGAGTTCTGGACGCCTCGTTCGACGTGCGATTTCGACGAGCTCATGGCCATTCCAGATTGAAAGAGACGCGGAGGCAGTGTCGATGGCGCGAAGGTAGTCCGTCCCGGCCGGATCGAGCTCGGCATTCGTGATGAAGATGAGTTTGACGGCGTAAGCGCCGTCGGCGAGCTTATCCCTGACTTTCAGCCGGCTGATCAGACGAATAAGTTCAGGATTTGGCCGCGAGGCCAGGAGAGCATCGATGCCCTCTGGTGATTCGAAGTACACGCTCGCTCCAACGAGGGAGCGTAGGTCCGCGTCGCCTTGCGTCGCCGTGCGACTGTCACGGTGTTTGCACTGAATGATCGTGATCTCACGGAGATCCTCGTCGACAACGATAGCGTCAATGCCCTTGTCGCCAGCGCCGTCACAGATTGCGTCTTCTACCTCCTCAGGCTCAACTCGCCAGACACGCTCGAGAAACCAGGCGATCTGCGCACTTGAGAGCGTCCGCGAGCCGATTTGGAAGGGGGCAATCTCCTCCTCGAGAACGCCGAAGTCGGCGGCATTTAGCGTCATGCCCGAGCCAACCTAGTTCGTTTGATCGACGCCAAGACCATCGACATCGATGGCTGGGTTAGGTGCCCTGAGGGGCGCCGGCGGAAGTCCGCCCGGCCCGAGTAGATGTTTGATCTCGGTCTCCACTCGGTAGAGGACGTCATCAAGATCGGAGACCCTAAACCCGACTGGCAGGGCGACGCCCTCATAGCCCAGCCCGGACGATTGGGTTCGCCAAGCTACGATGCCGGCCCCATCCAGGTACGAGCTTGCGAGAGCTTGAGCCTCTTGAGCGAGCCTCGAAATTTCGTCCGCCGGACCTTCGGTCCGCAGTCGCGCGGCCCAGAGGAAGTACGTACGGGGCGGAGCGGTCTCCCGCCAAACACCCCAGTGCTCGATGGAAGTGTCCTGCTGCCGCCGATAGAGCTTCAAGTCTGTCGCTGCAAACTTGAGCTCCTTCCGGCGATTGGAGAAGTCCGCGACAGCGCTGCGCGCGGGCGTTCCTCGGAAGGCCGGCGCCCCGGTAACCTTCGTTTCGATGCACACCCTAGGATCAACATCGCGGACAGGCCATGCAACGTCGACCTGGTGCACTTGACTAAATCCGCGCACCTTCGTTCGCGGCGATATGGGCTGATTGGTCCGATTCTGGAGAAGTAACGCCACAAGAGTCGCAAACCAGTTGCCTTTTGAGCGATAAATGGCTGCGAGGCGTGCGGGACTGTCCACAGACGGTCGTCCCATGGCCCGCGGCGGCACGCCGGCGATGCGGTAGGCGTCCATGGCCCACATCAAGGCGAGCCAGTCGCGCTCCACGTCGCGGAATTGCGTTACCGCCTCCTCCTGCACGCGGGCCTTCAGGGCGTCCCACAGGAGGCCGGGGTGCCCCACCCTTTCCTCAAGAGCCTCTGACTGATCAGCAACGAGCCTGACGTCAGACATCGGAAGACCGGGACGTAGCCCTACCAAGCCGCCTCGAGCGCAGCACTTGTACGGCTTCGTGGAGGAGCTGCCGCGGTTCCGGACCGATGCTCAACACTTGGCCAAGCAGCACTTCGTCCACTCTCGCGACAACAGAGGTCCACCGCCCATCCTTCAGCTGTCGGTCGAGTCGTGCCTTATCTCTGCCCAGTTCGCGCCAAGCTGCATGGAGCGTCTCAAGGTCCGGAACAGGGAGGCGAGCAGCTTCGCTCGGCTCCATCTTGAGGATTCCGCCTCCGTACGAACGGCCGTGAAGCTCGGCGCCGAGCATCGTCACTGAGTTCAGCGTGAGGAGCGTCAGGGCTGACCGCACAAACGCTGGCGTTTCTGATCGAAGCCGAATTCCGTGCATAGAGTTGAGGATTGCCACGCGTGCCATGTTCGCGACGAGCCGCGGGTAACGGTGGCTCATGTAGGTGAAGAACAGGTCTGGAACCGGCACGAGCGGGGGGCGATACCAAGTCGGCCGGACCCGGCACTTGTAGGCGTTCGGCACTCCGAGAGTTTCTCCAACGGCAAGATAACGTTGAAGCCCCTCGGAGTAATCGTCAGGCTGCGGATGGAGAAGCCACACGGGCTCACCGCTCTTTGCAACCCTTTCCCAGTCGGCGCGCGTGAAACTCAGCCCGTCCAGATGCCTGGTTCCCGGTGGACTGATCTCGACCACCTGACGTCCGGGCTCGAGTCCGAATTGCGCCCGAGTCGCCTCCGTGATCGCGAAGTATGAGTTCGCTCCTGTGACTGTTCCAAGCTCGGGGGACCCGTACTCGGCCAGAGAAACAAAACTCGTTCGTACCGTCTCTCGGTACGTCTGCCGAACCGCCACGGACAGAAAGAGATCGGTCCACTTGCCTGTCTGGGCGAGCGCCACCGCCGCCTCGTCGAAGGGCTGGATATCGAGAAGATCCTTCGCGTCCTCGACGTAGTAGATCGAGAAGGCGTCACAGCCTCCCGTTCCCTGGGCGAGCAATAGAACGACATTCTCGAGAGCGTCGTCGAATTGCAGGCGTTCGAAGACCACCAACTTCACTGAGCTGAAGCGCCGCCGCAGCCACTGTCGGACCGGCTCGGCATAACCGACCGTCAGGAGCTCGGCCGGAACGACCATCGCCAGTCGACCGGAAGGCTTCAGGAATGCCGAGGCATGCACAAGGAGCGCGGCCCAAGACGATGCTAGTCCCGAGAGTCGGACGCCCTGACGGAGCGCCGCTTCGGCCGAGATACGACGGGCTGCTCCGACGTGGTGCTGGTAGCGAACGAACGGCGGGTTGCCGATAACGGCATCCACGGCAACATGCGCGTCAAAGAGCTCGCCCGGAGGGCCGAGTGCAAAGAAGTCGCTGCGCACGAGCGAGGCCGAGTACCCGGCATCACCGAGTACCTCAGCCGCTCGCCGCAAAGTAGGCTCGTGAATGTCAACACCCTGGACCTGGCGCGTGATCTCACGGCCGTTTCGGCCCAGGCGGCTGAGTTCGCGCGAGGCGGAGACTAGGAAGACGCCGTCGCCGCAAGTGGGGTCCAGGACGCTGGCTTCCGGATTGCGTCCGATGGCCCATCGCGCCAAATACTCGGCGATTTCTGGCGGCGTGAAGAAGGCGCCGCGCAACTTGTGTTCGGCAGCAGTCTCCACTTGGACCAGGGCATCACCGCCTAGCACGGCGGCAGATTTTCGAGGTTGTTCGCGGTCGAGTGATCCGGCGCCGTCGTGATGTACGGCGTCGCGAGGCACCCAGCGGCAGGGCAGTAAGCCATTGGTTTGATCACGGCCGTGCGCCCTGCGGCATCGGTGATCCATGTGTTTCCGAGGTTGATTGAATCCACAACCTGACGCCTGGTGTAGTGAAGGCCTGAGGACGTGCATACGCCCTCGATATGGCGGTGCGTCTGGTCCGCCGAGAGTTCCTTACGCGTGTGGGTCACGGTGTATCGCATCTGGGCCTCCTCGTGTCTGGGCCGGACTCGGCCCATCACGAGTCATACGGGTTCGCTGTGACAGCTGGCCGTCATGCCGCCGTGATCTCAGCTGCAGCCGCTGGTGCTGCCGCAGTTCAGGCACTTGTAGCAAGAGCCGTTGCGAACCATGATCGAGCCGCAGTCCATGCAGGATGGGGCATCCGCCTGGGTAGCGAATGCGACCTTCACTCCGCCGAGGTTGAGGGTCATCCCGCCGCCGTTCATGGCCTTCGCGGCGCCGTTCCCATTCGCGACATGGCCATTGGCCTTCCCATTGGTGGCGATGACCTGGAGCTCCTGACCCCTCTCCGGAGCAGCGACAGTCGGTGACTGCATCCCGAGTGCCGGGGTGCCCTGTCCCTGCGTAGCGTCAGCGCCGGCCTTGGTCTCATCGGTTGAGGTGGTGGCGGTCGAGCCGCCGTCCGCGGGGGTGGCGGGGGCCGCGGGCGTCGGCCCGCCAGCGGCTTCAGTGACCGAAGGGAGCGTAGCCGCGAGGGCCGGCGTCCCGGCACCGGCCAGGCCCACCGCAGGCGGCTCGGTCACGATGTTGCTTCGATCGATGAGGCCAAGGTTGGCCTTGTCGTCATCGCTGAGGAACCGGCTCCCCAGCCACCGGAAGATGTAGTCGACGATCGACTTGGCGATCGGGATCTCGGCATTCCCCGTGAACCCACTCGGCTCGAACCGGACATGGGCGAACTTGTTGACCAAGTCGCGGAGCGGCACGCCGTACTGGAGCGCCACCGAGACCGTCGTCGCGAAGCTGTCCATGAGCCCACTGACCGTGGAGCCTTCCTTCGCCATCTTCAGGAAGATCTCGCCGGGCTGGCCATCGGGATAGAGGCCGACGGTGATGTAGCCCTCGTGGCCGCCGATGTCGAACTTGTGGGTGAGGGCCGTCCGCTCGGTGGGCAGCCGGCGGCGGTGCGGAAGGCCCGCCTCGCTCTGGGCCAGGGCTAGCTGCGACTTGAGCTGGGCGACCATCTCCGAGTCGACGGCGTCTTCCGACGCGGCGTCGCCGCTCTTCTTCTTGCCGGTGCTGAGCGGCTGCGAGCGCTTCGAGTTGTCGCGATAGATCGCGATCGCCTTGAGGCCGCGCTTCCAGCCCTCGAGGTAGACCTGCTCGATCTCGTCGGCCGTCGCCGCCTCCGGCATGTTCACGGTCTTCGAGATCGCGCCGGAGATGAACGGCTGGATCGCGCCCATCATCCGGATGTGGCCCATGTAGTGGATGGAGCGAACGCCGTTTGTCGGCTTGAACGCGCAGTCGAAAACGGCTAGGTCGGTAGGCTTAAGGTGCGGGGCCCCCTCGATCGTCTCGTGCTCGTTGAGGTAGGCGAGGATGTCCGTGACTTCGTCCGGGTTGTAGCCGAGCTTCCGGAGCGCCTGCGGGACCGTCTGGTTGACGATCTTGATGAAGCCCTCGCCGACGAGCTTCTTGTACTTGATGAGGGCGATGTCCGGCTCGACCCCAGTGGTGTCGCAATCCATCATGAATGCGATGGTCCCGGTCGGGGCGAGGACCGTCACCTGGGCGTTGCGGTAGCCGTACTGCTCGCCGAGCTCGAGGGCCTCGTCGAAGACCACGCGGGCTGCATCCTGGAGGGCGGAGGGAACGCCTTCGCTCGGGATCTGGTAGCTCGCGTCGCGATGCTTCCGGATGACCCGGATGAAGGGGTTGCGGTTGACCGCGTAATCAACAAATGGGCCGCCGTGGTCGCGGGCGACGATGCTCGACTGGCGATACGCCTCGCCGTGCATGATCGCAGTCAGGGCCGCCGCGAAATTCCGACCGTCGTCCGAGTCGTACGCCAGGCCGCGTGACATGAGCAGCGCACCGAGGTTGGCGTAGCCCAGGCCGAGCGGCCGGAAGCGATGCGAGTTCTGCTCGATCTTCGGGGTCGGGTACGACGCGTTGTCGACGAGGATCTCCTGGGCGGTGATCGTCAGGCGAGCCGCGTAGCGGTAGTCCTCGACATCGAACTCGCCGTCCGGCTTGACGAACTTCATCAGGTTGAGGCTCGCCAGGTTGCAGGCCGTGTCATTGAGGAACATGTACTCGGAGCACGGGTTGGACGCGTAGATCCGGTCCGTGTTCGCGGACGTGTGCCAGTCGTTGATCGTCGTGTCGTACTGGATGCCCGGGTCGCCGCAGATCCAGGCGGCGTCGGCCATCCGGCGGAAGATCTCCTTGGCCTTGAGGGTCTCGACCGGCTCGCCCGTCACGACCGAGTGGGTCGTCCAGTCGCCGTTTCGCTCGACCTGGCGCATGAAGTCATCGGTGACGCGGACGCTGTGGTTGGCGTTCTGGAAGAAGACGCTCCCGTAGGCCTCGCCCGTGAAGCTCGGGTCGTAGCCCTGCTCGATGAGCGCCCAGGCCTTCTTCTCCTCGAGCATCTTCGAATCGATGAAGTCGAGGACATCGGGATGGTCGGCGTCGAGGATGACCATCTTGGCCGCGCGGCGGGTCTTGCCACCGGACTTGATGACACCCGCGAAGGCGTCGTAACCCTTCATGAAGGAGACCGGGCCGGAGGCGATGCCGCCGCCCGACATGCGCTCCTTGCTGGAGCGGATGGGGGAGAGGTTGCTGCCGGCGCCCGAGCCGAACTTGAAGAGCATGGCCTCGGTCTTGGCGAGGTCCATGATCGAGCCCATGTTGTCCTGGACCGAGTTGATGAAGCACGCCGAGCACTGCGGCCGCGGCTCGATCCCGACGTTGAACCAGACCGGCGAGTTGAACGCCATCTTCTGGTGGACGAGCAGGTGGGTGAGCTCGTCCCTGAACGCCTTGAGATCGGTGTCGGTCGCGAAGTAGCGCTGGGTCTCCGCCCAGGCGGCGATGCTGTTGACGACCCGATCGATGAGCTGCCGAACGCTCGTCTCCCGCTCGGGCGTGCCGACGTGCCCGCGGAAGTACTTGCTCACCACGACGTTGGTCGCGAGCTGGCTCCAGCTCTTGGGAACCTCGACGTCCTTCTGCTCGAAGACGGTCTTCCCGGTCTCGTTGGCGATGTTCGCGACCCGGTACTCCCACTCGATCTCGTCGTAGGGGTGGATGTCCGGCCTCGTGTGCCGGCGCTGCCAGGAGAGGCCCTTCACCGGCTTGCCCTCGGGCGTGTTGCCGATGAACGAGGCGCCCCAGGGGCCGCCCAAGTACGTGGTGGCGCTCGCGGGAGTGGTGGAGGCCGCCGCCGACGTGTGGGTCTCGCTCCCGGCAGCCGCCCCCATGGCCCCGGTCGTCGCGGCGCTCAACGCGCCGGCGCCGGTCTTGCCCTTCGCAGCAGTCGAACCCTCGGTGCTCTTCGCGATGACGGGAACCGGGGTGCCTGTCGCTCGGGCCATGTCACTCGTCTCCTCAGTCCATTCCCGCGCCGCCCTGGGTAGCTGCGCAGTTCCATCCGTCGCGTCGCCGGCCTGGGCACCGGATCCATCGATCCAGGGCTGCTTGCACCCCGCTCCTCGACGATCCTTCGGCCGGTTCCGGAGGGCCCGAATGGGGCTCTCCAGCGCTCGAGCGCGACCAAATCACGATACGACCCAGAAGGGCCGTAGTCAAGCCCAAACCACAACATCTTGTGGTTCGTTATCCGCATCGAACGCTACATGTAGTGCCCGCGGTCGGCGGCATGTCCACGCTCGCAGCACCGTCCGGCGCCCCTCGTCCACGCTTCGTGGCGGCTCGTCCACCGCGGTGGCGGCGTCTGTCCACCGTGGCCGTCGGGTTGTCCACCGGAGCGTCAATCCGCACCCGTCATATCGAACGAGCGTTCGGTTGAGTGGCACGTAAGGGCGGCACTCCATGCTTTCAGCCGTGGATGTGCTTCGCCTCGGAGCCATCCTTCGAGCGGTCCGAATTCGGAAGGACCTTCGCCAGGTCGACGTGGCGCGCCTTGCCCGAGTATCCGAGTCGACCGTGTCTCGGATCGAGCGAGGGCATCTCGGTCCGGTCACGCTCGGGACCCTCGCCGCGGTCGCTCGGGCGCTCGAGGTGACGCTCGATCATCGTGCCTGGTCGCGGGCTGGCGACCTCGATCGCCTCGTCAACCGCCGGCACGCGGTCCTTGTCGAGGATCTCGTCACAAGGCTCGTCGGCCTCGGCTGGCTCCCTCGGCCAGAGGTGTCCTTCAATGAACACGGCGAGCGCGGCTTCATCGACGTGCTCGCCTGGCATCCGATTGAGCGAGCACTCCTGCTGATCGAAGTCAAGACCGAGATCGTCGATGTCGGCGAGCTGCTCGGAACGTTGGACCGCAAGCGACGGCTTGCCCGGGCCGTCGCTGCGAATGCACTCGGGTGGCGCGAGCCGGCAACCGTCTCGGTTGTGCTCATCGTGGGCGAGAGCCGCACGAATCGACGCCGCGTCGCCAACCATGCCGCGTCACTGCGCGCCGCCCTGCCCGACGACGGGCGCCAGGTTCGACGCTATCTCCGGCGGCCCGCCTTCGCGGTCGCGGCCGTCGCCTTCTGGCCATACCACCATGCAGGGACTGTTAGGCCGGGATTCAGCGCCGTCCGCCGCGTTCGTCGGGCGCGGTGAGGATGCGTCGTGCTGGGATCAGCCCCGAGGAGCGCGAAGGCCCGCGCCCGCGCGTAGAAATTCGTGCCGAAGTGTCCACCGATGACGGTTAGGCAGGAAATCCGCTCCCGCACTAGAGCGATCCAGCCCTCCGAGCGGGAGTCGTGCGGAGCGCTGCGATGTGGACAGATTCGCGGCGAACGGTTCATGCAACGTCCCTGCAACCCGGCGTCGCTGGCGCGATGAGCCTTCTACGCCCTCGGGGACAGCAGTCTGGGTGGACCGGCCGACGGGGATGCGGTGCCGGACCCTCACTCCAGTGGGCAACCTTATTTCCGCTTCCTCATCAGTCGCCTCCGTTAACCACCCGCACCGATTGGAGGCCCGAATGATGACCACCGCCATGCAGACCCAGATCAACGTCACCACCGACGCGATCGACCCGCGCGAGATCCGCGCGATCCAGCTCCCGGACGGCTGGCACAACGTCACCAACTGCGAGCTCGTGCAGTTCGCCGTCGGTGAGGCGCACAGCCCGATCACCCCGAGCAAGCTGTATCCGGCGCTGCGGTACACGAATGAGTTCGGGAAGCTTGTCCGAACACCGCTGGGCAAGGTCCTCAGCTTCTCCGACGAGCCGCAAGGCCGCAGCTAACCGAAACGCCTGAAACCCCGAGCGGCGGAGAGGACGGGGGCTCGCTCGGGGCCCTGGGCCATTGATCAAGGCAGCGGCGGGCCGAACAGGCCACCGTCTGGGGACCCGCCTGGGACCCGTCGCGAGCCTGTAGCGAGCCAGAAGCCCGGCGCGAAAACGTCGGGCTTCTTCCTGCGCCCGGGCCTCTTTCCGGGCGGGCGGCACGGGAGGCTGGGGTCGAGCTTCTTCATGCCCGGGTTTCTTCATGCCCGGGTTTCTTCCTGCGCCGGGCGCCAGAGGCTGCCGCGGAACCCTCGGAACCTACAACCCGGAGTAGGCGTGCAGGCCGTTGAACCAGAGCGAGCCCGAGTAGGTCACGAGGACCATCAGGAACGCCACGACGAGCAGCAGCGCCGCGGGTCGGCCGGCCCACGCCTTCTGGTTCCGGGCATGCAGATAGATCGCGTACGAGAGCCACGTCACGAGCGCGGAGGTCTCCTTCGGGTCCCAGCTCCAGTAGGCGGCCCAGGCGATCGAGGCCCACCACGAGCCGAGGATGATCATCGTCGCGAAGATCGGAAACCCGATGATCACCGCGCGGTACGCGACGCTGTCGAGGACCTTGTGCGACGGCAGCCACGCGAAGCGGTTCTCGCGGCCCTGGATCAGGTAGCCGACCCCGGCCGCGAACGACGTCGCGAAGATCCCGTAGGACAGCATCGCCAGGCCGACGTGGATCGTGAGCAGCAGCGGATTGGCGAGCGCGGGAACGAGTGGCTTGATCTCGGCTGGCAGTGACGCCGCATAGAGCGCGACAGCGAGCGCGACCCCGACGGGGATGAAGCCGATCGACTTGATCGAGTAGCGCCGCCCGAGGACAAGGTACGCGCCCAGGATCGAGGTCGCGAACGCGACCGAGAACTCGAAGAGATTGCCCCACGGCCCGCGCCCGACGAGGATCGCGCGGAGGATCATCGACGCGCCGAGCAGGGCGAACGCCCCGACGCCGAGCCAGGTCGAGATTCGGGAGAGGGGACTCGGAGCCGCGAAGTCGGCGGGGCCGCGGGCGGCCTCGACGGCTCGCGCCGTGACGAACGAGCCGCTCGCGACGCCGGCCCACGCCGGCTGCGGGACCACGCCCGCGGCGCCCGCGAACAGGCCGGCGGGCAGCGCTCGGCGACCGTTGGCGAGCAGGACCGCGTGGCCGACGTAGGCGGCGAAGGCCATCGCCAGGACCATCGTGCCGACGGTGAAGAGGAGGTCGGAGGCCTGTTCCATGATCTCGGGACTTCCTTCGCTGCGCGGTCTGGGTTGCTGCGCCGGTTCGCGATGTTACGGGTCGTTACGGATGCCGGGGCTTCCTCGGTTCGCGCTACGCGGCGGCGGCGCCGCCGGGCGGCGGGCCGACAGTCTGGAGCTGGCGGGTGCGGGGCTCGATCTTGAGGACGAGGCCGCAGTTGCCGCAGGTGTCGATGGTGGCCTCCCGCCCGACGCCGCACTTCGGGCACCGAACGGCAAGGTCGCGACCGTCCACGGCGCATCGCGTGGCCCCGAACGGGTAGATCAGGCGGTCGACCGGGCAGTACGGCTCGCCGCTCGGGTACTGCGGGACGCCGTCGACGAGCTGGGCCGGCATCGGCGCCGGCGCGACGTACGGGATCCGCGACCGTGGCCGGCGGACGACGTAGATGAACCAGCCCAGGATCAGGAGGGAGAGCAGCGGCCCGACGACGCCGATGAGCAGGAAGATCGGCATGAGGCCCACCAGCGCGCCCCAGTCCGGGCTGAGGATGGGGCCGAGAGCGTTGAGGATGCCCTGCACGATCTGGCCAATCGCGTCGCCCACGGCCGGAATGCTAGCAGCGGTCCTACCTGCGGTCCCGCGGAGCGCGCGGCGGGCGGCGATGACCGATCGATGTCCCGCTCGGGCGGGACGCTGACGGTCCGCCGGCGGGGCCCACGCCTGCCGCTGCTCGGGCCAGGCGGCCGGCGAGCCACGCCGTGCCGGCGACGCGCGCGCCCTTGGCCTGGACGATGCCGCGAAGCTCGCGATCGTCGGTGATCACGAGGATCCCCCAGGTGCCCGCCGGCCCGTCGGCCTTGAGCTGCGACTCGACGGTCGCCTCGATGACTCGGTCGGCCGACCGCCGACCCGAGTGCTCCACGAACAGGTTCTCGGCGGCGCGCGCGGACGTGCCGGCCCGGGCGATCCCGACGTTGCCCGCGCCGTCGAAGACGAGCTCGACGCGGACGGTTGACGGAAACGCCGCGCGCACGGAGGCGAGCACGCCCGCTGCGGGCCTCGGCGCGCCAGCGTCGCCGCCCGGCCCGCGACCGAGCGCGTAGGCGAGGTTCGAGCCGTCGATGAGGACCCGCTCGACGCCGGTCATGGGATCGGCCCCGGGCGCCCAGGGCGACGTGGCCGCCGGCGTGCGCGGGCCATCGGAGGTCCGGCCGCGGCGGCGGTGCATGCCGGCTGGCATCAGCGTGATCGCCCCGGCATCAGCGCAAGCCGCGCGGGCATCAGCGCGACCGCCCTGGCATCAGCGCGACCGCCCTGGCATCAGCGCCAGCGCGGCAGCCCGGCGAGCAGCTGGGCAACGAGCTCGGCGAGGCGCGCGGGCTGCTCCATCCCGACCAGGTGGGCGACGTTTCGCAGCGTGACCAGGCGCGCCCGGCCGGTGGCCTCGGCCAGGCGTCGCGCCGAAGCGAGCGTGCCCGAGGTATCGAGCGCCCCGACCGTCACGAGGATCGGCAGCCGGAGCTCGCCGAGGCGCTGGTTGGCCGGCGGGTCGAGCGTGATCGGGCGGCCGAAGACGCGCCCCGGGGTCACGAGCGGACGATCCATGTCGCGAACCGCATCGCGGATCTCGGAGGGGACCCGGTCGGTCGGCTGGCCTACGCCATCGACCCAGATCCGGACGTCGATGTCGGCCATGGCGTCCACGTCGCCTCGCTTCTCGGCCGCTTCGTACTCGTCGAAGAGGGCGATCTCGTCGGCGAGCGTCTCGACCCCGCCGTCGAACCCGCCGATCCCGCCACCGACCCAGACGAAGCCGACGAATCGCTCGGGCGCCTCGAGGATGGTGTCGAGCGCGATCATCGCTCCGCGCGAGTTGCCGACAAGCGCGCAGCGCTCGATTCCGCGTGCGTCCAGCACGGCGATAAGGTCGTCGCGGTTCGAGAACTCCACGTCCTCGGTCGTCGATCGACCGTAGCCACGGACGTCGTACCGGAGTACCCGGTAGCCCGCGCCGGCGAGGAAGGGCACGACCGCATCCCACGACCGCAGATCGACGATCGCGGAGTGGACCAGGACGATGGGTGGCCCCTCACCGTCCGCGACCACGAACAACCGTCCACCCGGAACGTCGACGAACGTCTCGACATGGCCCGTTGGCCTCGGGGGTGGCATCCCGGAGCTCGAGGGCGGTATCCCGGAGGGGGTCTGCACCCACGAATCGTACCGCCCCCGCGAAGCGCGCACCGCCGCTCCCGCGCGAGCCCGCCCCCACCGCATCCACGACGGCGCCTACGATTCGCCGCGATGGCCCTGCTGCTCCTCGTCGATCTCGACGGTGTCGTCTACCGCGGCACCGACCCCGTGCCCGGTGTCGCCGCGGTCCTGGCGAAGCGCGCCGAGGCGGGCGACTCGGTCGTCTACGTGACGAACAACTCGATGCACTACCGGGCCGACTACGTCCGCCGCCTGACCGACATGGGCGCGCCGGTGACGCCGGACCGGATCGTCAGCGCGCCGCGGGCGACGGCCCTCTACCTCCAGCAGCATCACCCCGAGGTTCGGCGGGTCCTGACCGTTGGCGCGAACGGCCTCGACCGGGAGCTGCGCGACGTCGGGCTCGACGTCGTGAACTCGGGATTCGCCGCGGAGCGGATGGCGAAGGAGGGCGTCGACGGGATCGGCGCCGCCGGCCGGCCTGATGCGGTTGTCGCGGGCGTGGACCCGCAGCTGACCTACCTCCGGATCGCGGCGGCGGCCGACTGCGTCCGTGGCGGCGCCCGCTTCATCGCCACGAACCGCGACCCGACCTACCCGACCGAGCGCTGGATCCGGCCCGGCGCGGGAGCGGTCGTGGCGGCGATCGAGGTCGCGAGCGGCGTCAGTCCGACCGTGATCGGCAAGCCCGAGCCGCTCCTCATGGACGAGGCAGCCCGCGCCGGCGGCGGCGTGCCGGAGGACGCGATCGTCATCGGCGACGGGATCCTCACCGACCTCGCGGCGGCGCGACGTATTGGTGCGCGGACGATCCTGATGCTGACCGGGGTCTCGACCCGCGAGGCCGCCGAGGCGCTACCCGAGCACGAGCGCCCGCTCGCGCTCGCGGCCGACGCCGCCGAGCTGGAGCGGATCCTGACCGGCCTCTCGTAACGGCCGAGATCAGCCCTGCCGGACCTGTGCGCCGGCGGCCGACGCGTCTTTTCGTGGCGTGACGCCGGCGCTGGCGGTCTCGACGATCCGCCCGAGCTGGACCGCGAGCGGTGACGCGCCGACCGCTTCGAGGAAGTCCGCAGCGCGGGCGGCCCATCCGGCCGTCTCGGGATCGTCGGCGCCGAGGCACGAGATCGCGGTCATCGTCACGAACACCTGGTCGAACGGGATGCCGAGCTCGGCGATGCTCGCCAGCGCCTGGCGGAAGCCGCTGAGCGCCGCGCTCCTGTCGCCCTCGAGCGCGGCGATGCCGGCGAGGACCGCGGTGCGATTGGCCTCCGTCGCGCGTCCTCGCGTGCCCAGCACTTGGAGGCGGTCGATCGCCGCCCGGGCCAGTGCCGGATCGCGCGCCAGCACCGCCATGAGGCCCATCGATGGCACCACGTATGGGGCATTGAGCAGGCTCTTCTCCGCCAGGAACTGATAACCGTCGTGGGCGTCGCGCCAGCGGCCCTCGGCGATGGCGATCGCGGCCCGAACCTCCTGCACCGAGGCGTCGACGTCGAGGTCCTCGAAGCCCTCCGTCGAGCGGGTCATCTCGGCCCTGTCGGCCTCGGTGACCTCGCCGCGATAGGCGTGGTAGCTGGCCCTGACGAGGACCAGCGCTCGCCGGCTCGCCATGTCGATGTCGAGGCCGATCGCGTTGTCGAGCTCACCCAGCGCCCAGGCCCACTCGCCGGTGCGGCGAGCGTCCTCCGTGACGTTCCCGGTCAGGATGACCTCCTGCGCTCGCTCGCCGAGCCGGCGCGCGACCGCGAGCCCGTCCTTTTCCAGCTCGACCGCGGAGCGGGGATCGTCGAGGGCCATGCCGAGCCCGAGGTTGTGGATCGCCCGCAGCTCGACGTCCGGCAGGCCGAAGTTCCGGGCGATGATCCGGGCGCCCTCGAGGACGGCCCTCGCCTCCCATAGCCGCCCGCCGTAGAAATAGACGATGCCCTTGACGACGAGGGCCTCGGCCACCGTCCTCGTCAGCGCCAGCCGCTCGCCGACGATGACGACCCGCTCGGCCGCCGCGAGTGCCAGGTCGTACTTGCCCAGGCCGACGGCGGTCCGGGCGACGTTGAGCTCAAGCTCGATGATCGTCGGGTTCTCCGGCCCGAGGTCGGTGAATTCCTCGAGCGCCTGCTGCGCCGCCTCGAGCGCCGACTCGCGCAGGCGGCCGGCACGCAACACGTTCACGCGGACGAGGGCGTTCGCTGCCAGACCGGCTCGGTCCCCGAGGCGCTGCCGGATCTCGAGCGCCCGATCGACCAGCGGTGTTCCGCGCTCGGCCCGGGCCGCGTTCGAGGCGGCCGTCGCCGCGCGCTCGAGCAGCGTCGCCCGCTCCTCGTCGTCGGTCGCGACCTCGACGGCCTGCTCGAGGAACGTCACCGCCTGGAGCGGCGACCCGAGCGCGAGGGCGCGATCGGCCGCGCCACGGAGCGAGACCCGGGCCTGGCTGGCGAGCGCATCGGCCTCGGGGCCGGCCGGGCTCGACTTGTAGGCAGCCAGGTAATGGGATGCGAGCGCGCCGGCCAGCTCGTCGTCACCCAGCGCTTCGAAGAACCGGGCCGCGGCGAGGTGCCGGGCGCGGCGCTCCTTCAGGGCGAGGGTCGAGTAGGCGACCTCGCGGATGAGCGCCTGGACGAACGCGTACTGGCCGCGCTCGGGCGAGCGAGGGTCGACGTCCTCGTGGAGCAGGTCGGACCGGACGAGGACCCGCAGGCGGGCATCGAGCTCGGCGGCCGGCAGGCCGGAGACCGCCTCGAGGCCGGCCCTCGTGAAGCTCTGGCCGAGGACCGCGGCGTCCTGGATGAGGGCCCGCTCGGCCGGATCGAGACCGTCGAGCCGGGCGGCGATCAGGGCGTGGAGCGTGTCGGGAATGGCCAGGTCGCCGAGATCGCCGGCGAGCTCGAACCGGCCACCCTCGATCGAACGCAGCCGGCCGTCCCCGACGAGCATCCGGATGCTCTCGACGGCATAGAGCGGGATGCCTTCCGCACGGCCGGCGATCAGTCGGAGGGCCGGCTGGGGCAGGTCCGGGACGAAGCCCTCGAGCAGCTCTCCGATCGAGTCCGTCTCGAGCGGCTCGAGATCGAGGGCGAGGAAGTTCCGGCGGCGGGCGCCCCAGTCGGGCCGGCTCTCGAGGAGCTCGGGCCGGGCGATGGTGATGATCAGGATCGGAACGTTCCGGCTCCACTCGAGGAGGTGGTCGATGAAGTCGAGCGTGCCGGGGTCGGCCCAGTGGAGATCCTCGAAGACGAGGGTGACGAGCGAGTTCGCGGCCATCCGCTCGAAGTAGGTTCGCCACGCGCCGAACAGCTCTCCGGCGCCGCCCTCCGGAGCTTCTCCGACACCCAGGAGGGCCTGGAGGGCCCGCTCGACCCGCTCGCGCTCCGCAGCCTCTGGAATGAAACGAGCCACCGACGTCGAGATCTTCGCCCTCGTCGTGGCCGCGTCGTCGGTCTCCAGGAGCTCGGCTCGCGCGCGGACCATCTCGCCGAGCGCCCAGAAGGTGATCCCCTCGCCGTAGGCGGGCGAGCGACCCTCGTGCCAGAAGTACTCCTCGACGATCCCGTCGCCGTACTTGCGCAGCTCCCAGACGAGCCGGCTCTTGCCGACACCCGCCTGGCCGGTGATCGAGACGAGGCGCACCCGCTTCTCGCGAGCCGTCGTGTGGAACAGGTCCTTCAGGAGGCGAAGCTCGTAGTCGCGCCCGACGAACGGCGCCTCCAGCTGGTCGGCCCGGCCCGCGCCGCCGCGGCGGGCGACGACCCGCAACGCCCGGAATGCCGGGACCGGTGCTGCCTTGCCCTTCAGCAGCTGATCGCCCGCCGACTCGTATGCGATCGCGCCGGCTGTGGCGTGCTGGGTGGCTTCGCCGACGAGGACCACGCCGGGTGGCGCGACGGATTGGAGCCGGCTGGCGGTGTTGACGAGGTCGCCCGCCACCATGCCCTGGCCGCTCGCCCCGAGGGTCACCGCGGCCTCGCCGGTCAGGACGCCGGCTCGAGCCTGGAGCCCGGGGCCGAGGGTCCTGACGGCTTCGACGACGTCCATGGCCGCACGGACCGCCCGCTCCGCATCGTCCTCGTGGGCCGTTGGAGCGCCCCAGACCGCCATGACCGCATCGCCGATGAACTTCTCGACCGTGCCGCCGTAACGCTCGATGATCTCGCGAGCAGCGTCGAAGTAGCGGCTCAACAGCTCGCGGACCTCCTCGTGGTCGCGGCCCTCCGAGATGGTCGTGAAGCCGACGAGATCCGCGAACAGGATGCTGACGAGCCTGCGCTCCGCGACCGGAGCGGTGGAGCCGGCGGCAGCGGCGGGAGGGTTGGCCGACCTCGCGGCGCCCGCTGCGCCCGGCCGCGCCGTGCCCGCGCTTCCCGCGGAGGCCGCCGAGCCGGCGGGCGCCGCGCCCGCGAGGGCCGTTCCGCACTCGCCGCAGAACCGGTCGTTCGGGGGGTTCATCGTCCCGCAGTTCGGGCAGGCAGCCGCGAGCTTCGTGCCGCACTCGCCGCAGAACTTGCGGCCGGCCTCGTTCTCGGTGCCGCACGTCGGGCAGGCGATCACGGGTGGCTCACGGCTGAGCGGAGTGACCGGGCCTCGCGCACGGCGGGAGCGTACCGGATCAACCGAGCGCCGACCGTGCCGCCGCCCAGGTTTCGAACTCGGCGCGCAGGGGCGCGAGGGTCGCCTCGTCGGCGAAGGCGACCTCGAGGGCATACCGGTCGATCGCCCACAGCTCGGGCAACGTCATGCCGATCCGCTCCACGGCCCGGACGTACTCGTCGCTGAGGCTGATGTCCGACACGATGGTGTCGTCGGTTGAGAGCGTCACCGGCACGCCGGCGCGATGCAGCCGCGCGATGGGGTGAGCCTCGAGCGACGGCACGATGCCGGCCTGGACGTTCGAGGTCGGGCAGAGGTCCAGGGTCACGTTGCGCGCGATGAGCTCGGCCATCAGCTCGGGGTCGTCGACGGCGCCGGGTCCGTGCGCGATCCGCTCCGGATCCATTGCCAGCGCCCGGCGGACCTGGGCCGCGCCGCCCCACTCGCCGGCATGGAGCGTGATCCGGAGGCCGCCGGCGCGGGCAGCCTCGAACGCACGCGCGTGCAGTTGGGGATCGGGGAACGCAGCCTCCGGCCCGGCGAGATCCCAGCCGGTGAGGCCATCGTCGCGGAAGCGAGCGGCGACCTCTGCGAGCCGGACGTTGCCGTCCGGGTCGTGCGATCGGAGCGCGGTGCAGATGAGGCGCACGGTGGTCCCCGTTCGGGCAGCGGCCTCGCGCGCGCCACGGACGACCGCTGCGATCCCGTCCTCGAGGGCCAGCCCGCGCCGGGTGTGAAGCAGCGGCCCCCAGCGGATCTCGACGTAGCGCACTCGGTCGGCGGCCTTCGCCTCGACGAGCTCGGCAGCGATCCGCTCGAGCGCCTCGGCGTCCTGCATGAGGGCGATCGGCAGGTCGAAGGCCCGCAGGAGCTCGGCCTGGTCGGTGCAGCGTTCCGGCGCGACGAGCTCGCCGCGCATCCCGGCGAGCGTCCGAGGGGCCTCGATTCGGCGCGTCGCCGCCAGCTCGAGCGCGGTCTCGATCCGGACGGAGCCGTCCAGGTGGAGATGCAGCTCGGCCTTCGGCATCCCCTCGATCAGCGCACGCGGCTCCACGGTCTGATCGGGCGTGGCGGCATCGGGCATGGCCGGATCGGTCACGGCCCGATGCTACGATCCCGGCCGCATGCGAATCGCCCCAGGCCCCGCCCGGCTGGCCCGCACGATCGGCTGGCTCGCGCTTGCGGCGGCCCTCGCGTTCGGGGGCGCCGGAATCGTCGGCCAGCTGTCACACACGCCCGGCGACAGCCGCCGCGAAGAGCTGACCTACACGGCCGACGTCGAGATGGCAGCCCGGCTCGATACGATCACCGCCCAGCTCAGCGACGTGGGCTCGCTCGTCGACGGGCTGTCAGGCGACGCCAAGGCCGCACTGGAGGCCGTGACCTCCGGGGACGGGGCGGCCCTCCAGGATGCCCTCGACCGCGGCACCGGCCGGGCGACCACCGCCGATGAGAGCGTCGCCGCGATCCGCTCGTCCCTGGCCGGCCTCCCGGGCGAGGGTCCCGCAGCCGCGGCGGTCTACTCCAATGCGACGCTCGTCCGGCGCGCGGACCTGCTGTCCGCCCTCGACTCCGTCTCCGGCCTCGGCGACCTCTGGACGAGCGTCACCGCGAAGGCCCGCGACGCGGCGACATTGACGCTCGCCATCCGAAACCACGATGCGGCCGTGGCGGCCGCCGCCGCCCTGGGCGTCAACGCCCAATACGCCGCGGCGATCGACCAGCTCCGTCAGGCCCAGACGCTGCTCGCCCAGATCGGCCAGCTGCGGGCCGACATCGTGACGAGCACGGACCAGACGGTCCTCGACGATTGGATCGCCCGTCACTACCGCTACGACAAGGCGCTGTTGGCGCTCTACCGGGCGCTGAACGCGTCGCACGGCCAGCGCAACCCGGTGGTCGACGCGGCCTATCGCGAGGAGAACCTCGCCCGTCAGGACCTGCCGTCGGACAACCGCGCGATCGTCGTCATCGTCGCCGAGGTCGCGCAGGGTGGGCTCAACCAGGCCGTCGTCGCGATCGAGGACGCCCGCGGCCGGATCGACCAGGCGCTCGGCGAGCTCACGCCGAGCTAGGCGCCGCCGGCGCTTCGCGTGGGCGCGACCGGTTGCGCTCGCCGCCCCGCGGCTACACTCCCCGCGGCGTGAGGCGAGCCCGCATCCGCGGGGGCCGGCGTCCCTGGGAGGTTCGACGGACCCGTGCAGATCCGCGTCGCCATCGCTAAGCCCTGGGAGGTCCCGGCCGACGTCCTCGTCGTCCCGGTCCTCGACGAATCGGCCCTCGCCGGTCCTGCCGCCGAGCTCGACCGCCGCTCCGGCGGCCAGCTGGGGACCCTCCTCGAGTTCGGGGAGCTAGGCCCGAAGCGGTACTCGACGCTGCTCGCCGCGACCAGCCCGACCCGCCTCCTCGCGGTGCGCGCCGCCGAGGCCGCGAGCCTGGACCGCGAGACGGTCGTCCACGTGGCGGGATCGGCGATGCGCCGCCTGTCCGGCCGGACCGTCAGGACGCTCGCCATCTGGCTCGATCCCCTGGCCTCCATCGATGGCGGCGCCGCTGCGGTCGCCGAGCTCGTCGCGCGCGGGCTCGTGGAGGGCAGCTACGAGCCGCACCGCCTCTATCGCGATGACGCCAAGGCGCCCCCGACCCTCGACGAGCTCGTGCTGATCGCCGCCGAGGGCGACGGCGCCGCACTCGCCAAGGCCGCCGATCGCGGCCGGATCATCGGCGAGGGCGCGAACCTCGCCCGCGATCTCTCGAACCGCAGCGCGAACGACGTCAGCCCCGAGGTCCTCGCCGAGGAGGCCCACGGCCTCGCCAAGGAGCACGGCCTCTGGATCGACGTCATCGGCCCCGAGAAGGCGACCGAGATGGGCATGGGCCTGTTCATGGCCGTCGGTCGCGGCTCGGACAACCCGCCCCGGATGATCGTCATGCGCAACGGCAAGAAGGGCGCGAAGGATGCGCTCGACCGCCATCTCGCGATCGTCGGCAAGGGCGTCTGCTTCGACTCGGGCGGCATCTCGATCAAGCCGGGCGACCGGATGGACGAGATGAAGATGGACAAGACCGGGGCGTGCACGGTCATCGCGGCGCTCGTCACGGCCAAGCGGCTCTCGCCGGACACGCCGCTCCTCGCCGTCGCCCCGGCGGTCGAGAACATGCCGGGGCCCCACTCGACGCGTCCGGGCGACGTCGTCAAGGCGCTCAACGGGAAGTGGGTCGATATCGGCAACACCGACGCGGAGGGCCGGCTGATCCTCGGCGACGCGATGGTCTACGCCGAGCAACTCGGCGCGACGCACCTCGTGGACGTGGCGACGCTCACGGGCGCCGTGGGACGCGCGTTAGGCGAGCTGGTGTCGGGGCTGTTCGGGACGCCGCAGCCCTGGATCGACCAGGTCCAGGCCGCCGCGGCGCAGGCCGGCGAGCGCTACTGGCAGCTGCCGCTCGTCGACGAGTACCGCGAGGACATGGACAGCTGGTACGGCGACTTCGTGAACTTCGCCCGCAACAACGACGGTGGCCTCGTCAAGAGCGCCCTGTTCCTGCGGGAGTTCGTGACGAAGCCGTGGGTCCACCTCGACATCGCCGGCACCGCCTACTTCCGGAAGGCCCATCCGTGGGCGCCGCAGGGAGCGAACGGCGCTTCGCACGCGACCCTCGTCGAGCTCGCCCTCGCGGGCGCGAAGGCCTCCTGACGCTCGCCTCGCCGGCGTTCGGCTCGCCGTAGCCGTGACCGACCTCGCGATCGGCATGGGGGGCGTCATCGGCCTCGCCTGGGGCCTCGCCTCCGATCGGATCGCGGCTCGCTGGCCGGCCCACGAGGACGGCGCGGTGCGGCCAATCGACTGGCGGACGCCGATCGTCGCGCTCGTCGGCGGCCTCGCCGGAGCCCTGACGACCGCCAGGTTCGGTAGCGACCCGCTCCACCTGGCCGCGATCGGGGTGGTGGTCGTGGCCCTCGTCCTGATGTTCGCGACCGATCTCGATCAGCGGCTCCTGCCCGACGTCCTGACGCTGCCGCTCATCCCGTATGCCCTCGCCCTGTTCGCCCTGGCCGCCAGCCCGTACCTCACCGGGCCGTCGGATCTCCTCATCGCGGCGATCGCGGCCGTGCTCCTCCCGCTCGGGATGTACCTGCTCTCGCTGCCGTTCGGGCCGGGGGCGATCGGGATCGGCGACCTGAAGCTGCTGGCCGGCGTCGGCCTGCTCGGTGGCGCTTGGCGGCTGCTCGCGGGGCTCGTGGTCGGTGCGGTCGTCGCGGCCCTGGCAATCGTCGTCCTGGTGGCCCTGCGCCGGATCACGCTCCGCAGCTACGTGCCCTATGGCCCCTTCCTGATCCTCGGCTGCCTCTGGGCCCTGCTGGTCCTCTCGGACACTGCCGCGGTATGACATTGGTACGGTGGACAGGGGGTTTACCCCTTGCAGTACCATCGCAGCCGTTGCCGGTCCTCGGTCCTCGCGATCTTCGTGGGACGCCGTTCGCCCGGCGAGCGAACCGACCGGAACCCCAGATCCGACGGAGATCGCCCGCGCGATGACGTTTCTGAGCCGCCGCCCCACGATCGGTCCTCGCGGCTGGTCCGCTCGACCCCGACCGATCGTCGGCCGTCGCGCGATCTCGGTCCTCCTCATGGTCGTGCTCGCCGGCGGTCTCTTCGCCGCAGTCCCCCCGAAGCAGGCCTCGGCCGACGCCCTATCCGACGCGTACGCCCAGCAGCAGACGCTCGAGAAGCAGATCGCCGCCCAGAAGGCCGCGGTCGCCGCGCTGACCGCGAGCCAGGCCAGCCTCAGTGCCAAGCTCGCCAACACCAAGGCGACCCTCGGCTCGGTCATCAGCGACCTCACCACGGTCAAGATCCAGATCGTCTCGATGGTCGTGGACGTTGCGAAGGCCCAGGGTTCGGTGGACGAGCTCCAGGCGACGGTCGCGCAGCTCGACCAGGAGCTGGTCGACCTCCAGGCCCAGGAGCGCACCAAGCAGGACCAGCTCGACGCCCGCAAGGCGATGCTCGCCGAACGGATCCGGACCGCCTACGACACCGACCGGACCTCGCTCCTCCAGTCGCTGCTGTCCAGCGACGACTTCACCGCTGTCCTGTCCGAGGTCAGCTATCACCTCGACTTCGCCGACGAGGACAAGGCCCTCGCCGACCAGATCACCAACGACCAGCAGGTCCTCGCGGTCATCCAGCAGACGACCGCCCTGGCCCGCGTCCAGGCCGACCAGCTGCGGGGCGTCGCGGCCACCCAGAAGGCGAGCCTCGACAGGCAGCTGGCGGACCTCGCCGCCGCCAAGGCCAAGCTCCAGTCGCTCCAGACCCTCTACACGCAGCTGCTCGCGGCGCAAAGGGCGCAGTACGCCAGGCTCATCGCAGCGAAGTCGTCGCTCGCGGCCCAGCTCAAGGCGGAGGCGCTGGCCGCGCAGAAGCTCCAGTCGCTCATCGACAAGCTCGTCCTCCAGGCCCTGCAGCAGGGCGGCATCCCTTCGATCTACAGCGGCAGCCTCACGTGGCCGATGCCCGGCTACGTCTCCCAGGAGTTCGGCTGCACCGGCTTCTACATGGAGCCGCCGCTCGGGAGCTGCGCCCACTTCCATACCGGCATCGACATCGTCAACGCGGCGGGCACGCCGATCCGCGCAGCCGGTCCCGGCAAGGTCATCTACGTCGGCCAGGCGCCGTTCGACCCGGCCTACATCGTGATCATCGCCCACTCGAGTGCGCTGTGGACCGGCTACTGGCACGTCCAGACCCGCATCCCGGTCCACGTCGGGCAGTACGTCAATACGGGCACGATCATCGCGTTCGAGGGCTGCACGGGCTGGTGCACCGGGCCGCACCTCCACTGGGCCGTGAACCTCAACGGCACCTACGTGAACCCGCGTCTCTTCCTGTAGGAACGGCAACCACGTAGGAACGGCAACCGCGCCGTAACCGGGCGCTCACCGACCGGGTGCTACGATCGCCGAGCGACGCGCGGCAGCCACCGCCGTGCGGAGGGGGTGCCTCCCGTGAAGCGAACGATGGCCCTGATCCTCGCCGGCGGAGAAGGCGAGCGGCTCTCGATCCTGTCCTCGGTGCGGGCCAAGCCGGCCGTGCCGTTCGGGGGGAAGTACCGGATCATCGACTTCACCCTGTCCAACTGCGTCAACTCGGACATCGACGACGTCCTCGTCCTGACGCAGTACAACCCCCGCTCGCTGAACGACCACATCGGCCTCGGCCGGCCATGGGACCTCGATCGCAACACCCGCGGCGTGCGCCTCCTCCAGCCGTACATCGCTCGCGGCCGGGTCGCCGAGTGGTACCGCGGGACGGCCGACGCGGTGCTCCGCAACCTCGGGGTCATCGAGCAGTCCGACGCCGACACCGTGCTCGTCCTCGCGGGCGACCACGTGTACAAGATGGACTACGCCCCGTTCGTCCAGGCCCATCGTCGCCACCGTGCCGACGTGACGATCGCGGTCCGGCGCGTCCCGCTGGCCGATGCGAGCCGGATGGGCATCCTCGCGATCGACGACCAGGACCGGATCACGGACTGGCAGGAGAAGCCCAAGCAGCCCAAGAGCGACCTCGCGTCGATGGGCGTCTACGTCTTCTCAAAACGGGCCTTGCGGCGCTGGCTGAACGAGAGCCGGTCCGACTTCGGGGCCCACGTCATCCCCGCGATGCTCGACGGCGGGGCGCGGGTCTTCGGCTACCGCTACAACGGCTACTGGCAGGACGTCGGGACGATCCAGTCCTACTGGGAAGCCAACATGGACCTCCTGACCGACCACCCGGAGCTCGACCTCTACGACAAGGAATGGCTCATCCACACCCGGTCGGAGGAACGGGCGCCGGCGAAGGTGGGGCCGACGGCCCAGATCCACCGGAGCCTCATCAGCCACGGCTGCATCATCGATGGCACGGTCGTGAACAGCGTCCTCTCGCCCGGCGTCCGGGTCGACGTCGGGGCCGTCGTGCGCGATTCGATCGTCATGTTCGACTCGGTGATCCGGGCCGGAGCGGTCGTCGATCGGGCGATCCTGGACAAGGAGGTCGTCGTCGGCCAGGGCGCCATCGTGGGCGAGGGCCCGTACGACGCGCCGCCGAACAAGCAGGAGCCGGGCCGGCTCAACACGGGGATCACCGTCGTCGGCAAGCGCAGCGTCGTGCCTCGCGGCGCGCGCCTGGGACGCAACGTCAAGGTCGGCGGCGACGTTCGGAGCGCCGACTTCCGGTCCCGCGTGGTGCGCGCAGGCGAATCCGTCGAGGCAAAGACTCGCTCGCCGCGCAACAACGACATCCTGGAGACCGCCGCCGAATCAGCCAGCTGAGCGACCGCCGGTAGACTGCCGGCGATGTCGCAGCAATCGGGGCCGATCACGCCCGACACCGTGGAGGGCTGGCTCCGGGACCTGGGTCTCGAGGCCGGAGAGCGGTCGGAGCGCGAGGGAATCGCCGCCTGGGACCTCGTGCTCGATGGTCGGACGCGGCGCGACCTGCGGGTGACCGTGATCCTGGATCCGGGCCTGGGCGCGATCGCGTGGGCCCATCTCGCGCCACCCATCGGCGACGGCCTGCGCAAGGCCTACCGAACCCTGCTTCGCTGGAACGACGAGTTCCCGCTCGCGAAGTTCTCGATCGCCGATGACGGCCGGCCGATCCTCGCGGTCGAGGTGCCGGCGCGCTGGCTTGATCGCGACGAGCTGGGCCTCGCCCTCGCGCGGATCAGCGCGATCGCAGACCGGATCTTCGAGGAGACGCGGTCGTGGCTCTGGATCGGCGGTCGGATGCCGGACGGCTACGCGCAGCGGCCGAGCCGCCACGACGCCCTGCGGCAGCGGTACGGGGCCCAGCTCGGCGAGCTGGCGGCGGCTGAGGGAGGGGCGTGATGGCGATGTCCTTCCGGACACCGGTGCGCTCACGCCGAACCGCCGCCATCGTCCGCGCCGCGACCGCGGCCCTCCTCGCCGCGACGGTCCTGCTGTCGGGCAGCCCGGTGCCCGGTGGCGTCGGTCCCGCGCCCGTGCGGGCCGCGACCCCCGACCTGACGCTCGTCACCGCGGCGACCTACACGGTCCAGCCGGCGGCCCACCAGGTCGCGATCAGCGTCGCCATCACCGCCACGAACCACCTCCATGACACGGCCACCAAGCGCTACTACTTCCGGACCGCCTATCTCGCCGTCCTGCCGGATACCACCGGCTTCAAGCTGAAAGCCGGCAGCGGCTCGCCCTCCGTTTCGGTCGCCCGGCGGACGACGACGTACACGCTCCTCAAGCTCGATTTCGGCTCGAACCTCACCGCCGGGGCCTCGCGCTCGTTCATCCTGACCTTCGACCTCACGGACCCAGGCGGCGCGCCCGACCGGGCCATCCGGATCTCCACCTCGCTCGTCTCGTTCTATGCCTGGGCGTTCGCCACGGCGTCCACGCCCGGATCGTCGGTGACGGTCCGCTTCCCCGCGGGCTACGACGTGACGATCGGGCAGGGCCCGCTCAGCGGTCCCGTGACCGGCGCCGACGGCTCGCTCACGTGGACCAGCGGGCCGCTCGAGGCGCCGCTGTCCTTCGTGGCCGACATCACGGCCGACTTCCCATCGGCCTACGTCGACGTCCCGCGAATGGCGCTGGTCGGCGGTGTCGAGGCGAGCCTCGTCATCCGGTCGTGGCCGGACGACCCTGGCTGGGGCAGCCGCGTCGGCGACCTGGTCGTGAGTGCGCTGCCGGTGCTGGGCGATGCGATCGGCCTGCCCTGGCCCATCCCGCAGCCGCTCGTCATCCAGGAGGCGATCGTCCGCTCGACGGGCGGCTACGCCGGCCTGTTCGATCCAGCCGGCCACCGGATCGAGATCGCCTACGCCGCGCCATCGAGCGTCATCCTGCACGAGGCCGCCCACGCCTGGTTCAACGGCAATCTGGTGGCCGATCGCTGGGCGGCCGAGGCCTTCGCCTCCTACTACGCCGAGGTGGCCGCCGGGACGCTCAAGATCGCCATCACGTCGCCGGAGCTGGACGACGCCAAGCGCGCGGCCGCCTTCCCGCTCAATGACTGGGGCCCTGTCGGCAGCGAGCCGCTCACGGCCGAGGCGTATGCCTATGCGGCCTCCCTCGCCCTCGCGAGGTCGATCGCGGCCCGGGCCGGTCCCGACGGCCTGCAGCGCCTGTGGGCCCTCGCCACGACCCACACCGGCGCCTACCAGCCGTCGGCCGGACCGCCGGAGACGGTCGATGCCGCGCCGGACTGGCGGGCCCTGCTCGATCTCCTCGAGGACGCGACGGGCCGCTCGTATCTCGACCTGTGGCGAACCTGGGTCGTCCGGCCCGGGGACCTGCCCGCGCTCGACGCCCGGACCGACGCCCGCGCGGCCTACGCCCGCGGCGTCGCCGACGCGGGTCCGTGGCTGCTCCCGCGGGCCATCCGCGACGCCATGCGGGCGTGGCAGTTCGACCTCGCCAACCAGCAGCTCTCGGACGCCGAGGCCGTGCTCCGGCAACGTACCGCGCTCGAGCGGGCTGCGGCCGCGGCAAGCCTCCAGCTGCCGCCGACCCTGCGCCGGGACTTCGAGGCCGGCGATCTCGCAGGGTCGTCGGTGGAAGCGACCGCGGAGCTCGCGACACTCGGCGCGATCGTCGATGCCGGCACCGCCCAGCCCGCCAGCTCGACGCTCCTGGAGTCGATGGGGCTCTTCGGCACGTCGCCGCAGGACGAGCTCCGAACGGCGCGAGCGGCCTTCGCCGCCGGCAACCTCGACGCGGCCGCGCAGGCGGCCACGGCCGCCAAGACCGACTGGACGACCGCCGCGACGGTCGGCCGCGGCCGGATCATCAGCGTGATCCTGCTGGGGGTGGCCCTGCTCGTGCTGGCGAGCCTCGTCCTCGCGCGGCGGAGACGCCGGCCGGATCCGGTGGCCGACCCGCTACACTCCCGGCCCTGATGTCGATCCGCCGCACGAAGCCCTCCTGGGAGATCCTGTCGGGCGACTCGGCCGACGTGTACTTCGCGCGGGCCGAACGGATCATGGAGCGCGAGGGCCTCGACCCCGTGGTTTCCATGGAGGTCTTCGCCCGCGAGCCGGCGATCCTGTGCGGCATCGACGAGGCCAAGAACCTCCTCGCCCACGTGCTCGTCGAGGCCGATCCGACGGAGACGGTCGTCGAGGCGCTCGACGACGGCGACCGGACCGAGCCCAAGGAGGTGGTCCTCCGGATCACCGCCCGCTACCGGGCGTTCGGCCTGTACGAGACCGCGATCCTCGGGATGATGGCCCAGTCGACCGGCTGGGCGACGGCCGCCCGCGAGGTCGTCGACGCCGCGGCCCCCCAGCCCGTCATCTCGTTCGGGGCTCGCCACGTCCATCCCGACGTGACCGACGTCCTCGACTATGCGGCGATCGTCGGCGGCTGCGTCGGCGCCTCGACGCCGGCCGGCGCTCGCCTGGCCGGCCTCGCCCCGACGGGCACGATGCCGCACTCGCTCGTGCTCATCTTCGGGGACACGGTTCGCGCGGCGCAGGCGTTCGATCGCGACCTCGAGGCGGACATCGCCCGGCTCGTCCTCGTCGACACGTTCAAGGACGAGGCCGAGGAAGCCCTCCGGGTCGCCGAGGCCCTCGGCGGGCGGCTGTACGGCATCCGCCTGGACACACCGTCGGAGCGCGGCCGCGTGACGCCCGACCTCGTCCACGAGGTCCGCGCCCGGCTCGACCAGGCCGGTCACCACCACGTGAAGATCGTCGTCTCGGGCGGGCTCAATCCGGAGCGCATCGCGTTCTTCAAGGCCGCCGAGGCGCCCGTCGACTCGTTCGCCGTGGGCTCGTACATCAGCGGCGCATCGCCGATCGACTTCACGGGCGACATCAAGGAGATCGACGGCCGCCCGATCGCCAAGCGCGGCCGGATCCCGGGCCGGACCGAGAGCCCCCGCCTCAAGCGCATCGACCTCGCCGAGTTCCGCGAGGTCGCGGTCGGCTAGGCGATCATTCGGTGATGGAGGACGAGCGAGAGAGCGCCTACGAGCTGCTCCAGCGTGGCCAGGCGCTGGTCAAGCGGCGTCATCACGCCCAGGCCGCGGTCGTCCTGCAGCGGGCGGCACGGCTGGAGCCGGGCAAGGGCTCGATCCTGGAGCCGCTCGGTCGGGCCTATCACCACAGCGGCCAGTTCGAGCTGGCGCGCCAGACATTCGAAGCACTCGTCGACGTCGACCCGTCGTCGCACTGGGCGCACTTCGCCCTCAGCGAGAGCCTCCGCAAGCTGGGCCGCTTGGCCGAGGCCCGGACGCACCTCAAGCTCGCCGTCGCCCTCAGCCCGAGATCCGAGCTCTATCGCAATGCCATGTACCGCATCGAGCTCCTGCTGCCGCCCGCGGAGCCGGACCAGCGCGCCGCCGGCTGACCCTACTGGTCGAGCAGCCGCCCGACCCAGAGCAGCCCGACGATCGACTTCGCGTCCCGGAGCTCGCCGCGCTCGGCCATCGCGATCGCGTCCTCCAGTGGCACCGGCTCGAGCTCGAGCCGCTCGTCCTCGTCCGGACCCAGTCGACCTTCGTGGGCCGGCGTCAGGTCGGTCGCGAGATAGAGGTGCATGAGCTCCTCGGTGAAGCCCGGCGCGGTGTAGAACGCGCCGAGATAGCGCCATGTCGCGGCGCGGAAGCCGGTCTCCTCCTCGAGCTCGCGAGCCGCCGCGCTGGCGTGATCCTCGACCGATCGATCCTCGTGGCGATCCAGCGTCCCGGCCGGGATCTCGAGCAGCGCCCCGCCGATCGCGTGGCGCCACTGCCGGGCGAGCAGCACCCGGCCCTCGGGATCGATCGCGACCATCGCGACCCCGCCGGGGTGGCCCGCGATCTCGCGAGTCGAGCGCGTGCCGTCGGCGAGATCCACCGTGTCGACGCGGAACTCGAGGATCCGACCGCGGCGGAGGACCTCCGACGAGACGAGCCGCTCGCGCAGGCGGTTGTCGGCATCTGCCGCGTTCGAGGCGCCCGGCTTCGTCCGGCCCGGGGTCGCGGGTCCCCCCTTCGAGGCGGTCATCGGCCATGGCTCACGTCGGTGTCGGGATCGCGGCGATCGCGAGATCGGCCAGGCTGCGCATGTCCGGGACGACGAGGTTCGGCTCGGCCGTCGCGGGCGGCGTCGCGCCGGAGCCGGAGCGGCCGCGGCGACGATCGACCCACACGGTCGAGAGGCCGAGGCGCTTTGCCGGCACGTGATCGTGGAACAGGCTCTGGGCGACGTGCAGGATCCGGCCGGTCGGCAGCCCGATCCGCTCGAAGGCCAGCTCGAAGCCGCGCGGGTTCGGCTTGTAGCGTCGGGTCTGCTGGGCCGTGACCACGGGATCGAAGCTCACCCCGAGGCGCCGCTCGGACGCGGCGAACAGGTCGTCGTCGCAGTTCGTGATGACGCCGAGCCGGAACCGGGCCGCGAGATCGGCCAGGGCAGCGGCCGAGTCGGGGAACGCCGGCCAGTCGGCCACCGACCCACCGAAGACGTCACTCGCCTCGTCCGAGACCTCGAGCCCGAGATCGCTGGCGATGGCCCGGAGCGTGCGCCGGAGGACCTCGCGGTAGGGGAGGTAGGGACCGGCCTCCAGGGCTGCCTCGTGGCGGGCGAACGCCTCGAGCAGCGCGTCGTCGCTCGGCATCGTCGCGTCGACCGCGGGCAGCGCGGCGTGGAGGGCGGCCAGGATCCCGGATTCCCAATCGATGAGCGTGCCGTAGCAGTCGAACGTGAGGACGTCGAACCGCGTCAGGTCGAGGCTTCCGGGGGTTGCTGCGGGCACGCGGCGGATCATGCCACGCCGCCTGGCGGCCGGCCGCCGATGACGCAGCTCGGGATCAGGGCGGGCAGGACTTGGCGGTCGGGCCCGGGGCCGGTGACGCGGTCGGGGCGCTCGAGGCCGCTGCCCCGGTCGTCGTGAACACGTTCCGCACGACCTTCTGGATCGCCTTGATCTCGGACTTCGTCAGGAACTCCTGGTAGTCCGGCGGGACGAACATGATCTCGGCGAGGTGCGTCCGATCGACGTCCGCGGCGAACCTGAGCAGGAGGCCCATGTCCTGCGGCTGGAACGTCGTCCGGAAGTTGTCGCCGGCGATCTTGAGGAGGCTCGGGACCTGCATGATCAGCGAGATCGGGTCGAGCTGGCGGGCGAGATCCTGGAGGACCAGCTGCTGGCGGCCCATCCGGAAGTAGTCGCTGTCCTGGTGGCGCGACCGGGCGAAGGCCAGGGTCAGGTGGCCATCGAGGTGCTGGCAGCCCGCCTTGATGTTGAGGACCACGTCGCCGGTCCCGTTCTCGAGCGGGTAGGCATCGTCGTGGATGGGGTAGGGAACGTTGACCCACAGGCCGCCGAGCGCGTCGACGACGTCGACGAAGCCGTTCAGGTTGACCACGACGGCGCCATCGAGCGGGACCCCGATGAGCTGCTGCACGGCGCCGGTGATCGCTCGGAAGCCACGCGTGGTGTCGTCCCCGGCGAACTGATCGGGATGCTGGTCGGCGTAGACCCAGAGGGAGTTGAGGAGGTCCGGGTACTTCCCGCCGGGGAAGGCATTGGCGTCCTCCGGCGCCAGCGGCACGCCGACGAGGTTCCGGGGGATCCCGAAGAGCGCCACCTGGTGCGTCGCCACGTCGGCGCTCATGACGATCATCGTGTCGGTCCGGAGGCTCCAGCGGCCGGGCCCGGCGTCGCCGCCGATGAGCAGGATGTTCAGGCGGCCGTCGGCGGCCCACGCCGGGCCGGGGAACGCCGAGACGCTGAACGGGGTCGCGCCCGGGGCGGGGGTCGCGCCCGGGCCGAAGTTGGCCGCAGGGATCGTGTAGCCCGTCGCGGGGGACGTGAAGACGGACGTGAACGAGTCATACGCCACGACGCCGATCGCGCCGATGCCGCCGTGGACCACGAGCGTGACGACGATCAGGCCGACCAGGAGGTTCGGCGAGCCCGTCCGTCGGGTCCACGCCGACTCGAGGACCCGCCGCCGCGCGAGCCAGTAGGCGTCGCCGATCGCGATGAGGTGCAGCAGGCCGAGCAGGCCATCGAGGACGACGAGGGCCAGGATGACCCTCGGGTCGAACAGGCCGCTGATCAGGTCGGCGTGGTCCGCGAGGATGAAGAAGGCCGCCGCGCCGAGCGTCACCAGGATCGGGATCCCGAGGATGAGGCCGCGCCTGAACGAGCCGAGGGCAACCTGTCCGAGCCCGGGTAGCACGAATGACAGGAACGCCGCCCGGCTCGGCGATGCCGGTCCGGATCCGCGACCACCCTCGGTCATGTCCGCTCCAAGCGGGCTATGGCGTTCCCTCCCACCACGAGGCCATCGGGCCGCGTGGCGCCCCGTCCGCCGCGCAGGGTAGCGATCGAACGAGTGTTCTGCAATAGACCCCGGCGTGGCGCCAGCGGCGAGCGGCCGGATCCCTGCTCGCCCACACGACGCGCCGCCGCGGGAGTTCGTTGCGCGCTGCCTGCTGTTCGGCGCCGAGCCGTGCTGCGCGTTCCGGCCCGCTACTGCGTCGAGCGGTCGGCTGGGTTGGTCAGCGCGCTCCCGCTGCCGAGTGCGTCACGGCCGCAGCTGCGGCGCTTTGCGCAGGCGTCGCGGCGCGGACCTCGCCCGCGACGAACCCCAGCGTCGCGCCCAGGACGAGGATGGCCGACCAGGCCACGAGCCGGCGACGGCGCCGGCGGCGGCTGGTCCGGCCCGTGGCATCCCACCATGGATCACGCCGGTAGCCGAACGGTCGAAGGGTCGGTCCCATGGCTCGGGACTGTCGGGCATGGGGCGGTCCTGCCGTCGAGCAGGACGGTCGGGCCATCGACCCCTCGGGACCACCCTCGTCCGCCCGAACGGTGCGGCGCCGCCCCGGACGCAGGTCCTACCGGGGCAGTTCGGTTGGGGTGGCCTACGGGGGTCGAACCCGTAACCTTCGGATCCACAATCCGATGCTCTGCCGGTTGAGCTAAGGCCACCGCGTCGACCGGGGCCGCGCGAGGGGCGCCCGGGCCGGGGCAGTGTACCCGAGGTTCCGAGCAGGCTTCGAGGACCCTCCGATGTCGGGCCCGAGTGGGGTCCGGGGCGTCCGGGAGCGGATGGGGCAGGTCGACGCCCAGGTCGGATCGGTGCAGTCGGGTGCGGTCCGGTGCGAGCGCTGGTACCCGAGTTCGGGCGCGCAGGGGACCTCCGGACGGGACCGGGCCCCACATGGCCGCGCGTACGGTCGCCGTTGTCCGGTGCGACAGGCATGTCGCCGGTCGCAGTGCCCCGTGACAGCAGATCTCCAGAGACGGAGTCATGAAGCACCGTTCTTCCCACCGACGTCTTCTCCGCGGCCCGGGCTCGGTCGCCATCGCGGCGATGGTCTCCGCGCTGGTTCTCGTCGTGTCCATGCCTGGCCTGGTGTTCGCCTGGACCAGCTACACGTTCTCTTCGACCGAAGAGGCGCGGCTCCTCACCGACATCAACCAGCTGCGGGCGGCCAACGGCCTGGCGGCATTGACCCTCGACTCGACGCTGGTCAGCGTGGCTCGCAAGCGGTCGAAGTCGATGTACGACTACAACTGCTTCAGCCATTACGGGCCCACGTCCAGCGGCTCCTGCCCCTCGAGTGGAACGTTCGTCTTCGTGACCGACCTCCAGGCCGTGGGCTACTGCTACAAGGCCGCCGGCGAGAACATCGCCAAGAACGACTACCCGGACGATCAGACGACGAGCGTCGCCTTCAACGGCTGGAAGACCTCGTCGGGCCATCTCGCGAACATGCTGGGCTCGTACGATGCCGTCGGGATCGGCATCTTCAAGGGCGACGGCCGCGACGGCGGCAGCGACAGCGTCGCGTACCCGGACCACCTGTTCACGGCCGTCTTCGCGAAACGCTGCGCCTCCGCGACGGCGACCCCCAGGCCCACGCCCACGCCGACGCCGCGTCCAACCGCGACGCCCAAGCCGACGCCCGCGCCGACGCCGCGTCCAACCGCGACGCCGAAGCCGACGCCGAAACCCACCCCGAAGCCGACGGCGACGCCCGGCTCGAACCCGACCCCGCCGCCGGCTGCCACGCCGACGCCGACGCCGGCGATCACGCCCGAGATCACCCCGGAACCATCCGTCGGCGTGACGGCGGAGCCGCAGGATCCACTCGAAGCCCTGGGCAACCGCGTGAGTGACCCGCGCCTCTGGCCGAACGGTCAGGCGGGCGGCGGACCGGCGCCCGAACCCGCACCCATCGCGACTGCCGGCCCGCTGCCGACGCCCAACCCGCTCGCCGGCGGCGACGGCCTCCAGGTCATCGAGCCGCTGCCAAGCCAGGACCTTCTCGACGCCATCGTCGGCGGTGTCGCCGGCACCTACTTCGGACATTGAAGCAAGGGACCGAACTGATGCGACCTTTCCGCTCGACCCACTCCATCGCCCATGCCGCGACGCTCGAGGCGCCGTCCACCCAGGGCGCCACGGGCTGGACCGGCCTCCGGCCGCAGCCCATGCCTCCCACCGGAGAGACGATGCCCGCGATCCTCGAAGCCCAGGCCCTGACCAAGCACTACCTCCTCAACCGCTCGACCGTCGAGGCCCTGCGTGGGGTCTCCATGTCCGTCGCCGCGGGCGAGTTCGTGGCGCTCATGGGTCCGTCGGGCTCCGGCAAGAGCACCCTCCTCCAGCTGCTCGGCGGCCTGGACCGCCCGAGCTCCGGCTCGGTCGTGTTCGAAGGCCGCGACATCAGCCGCCTGTCCGACGCCCAGGCGACGAAGCTCCGCCGTGAGCGGACCGGCTTCGTGTTCCAGGCGTTCAACCTGATCCCGCTCCTGAGCGTGCGCGAGAACATCGCCCTGCCGTTCACGATCGCGGGCCAGAACCCGAACCGCGGCGAGCTCAAGGAGCGTGTCAGGCAGGTCATCGAGCTCGTGGAGCTCACCGGCAAGGAAAGCCATCGACCCGACCAGCTCTCGACCGGCGAGCAGCAGCGGGTCGCGGTCGCGCGAGCCCTCGTCACCCGACCGTCGGTCCTGCTCGCGGATGAGCCGACCGGCAACCTCGACTACACGACCGGCGGCGAGCTCCTCGAGTCGCTCTGGCGCTCGTGCGAGCAGGGCGGCCAGACGGTCGTCCTCGTGACGCACGACGCCCGCGCCGCCGCGTACGCCGATCGCGTCCTCGTCATCGGTGACGGCCGCATCAGCGACGAGATCGTCCTCGGCCGCCGAAAGGACCACTCGGCCGCGCCCCTCATCAGCCGCCTGGCCCAGATCGGCCTGTAGCCGCCATGGGACTCAATCGCCTCGCCTGGCGGATGCTCGCCGCCAGGCCCCTCCGGACGCTCCTCACGATCGTCGGCATCGGTCTCGGCGTCGGCGTGCTCGCCGCGTCGCTGACGCTCGGCGCCGCGCTCGACACCTCGATCGACCGCACCGTCCGCGACCTCGTCGGCAAGGCCGACCTGCGCGTCTCGGCCTTCCTCGAGTCCGGCCTGACCGACGCGGCGGTCCAGACGGTCAGCACGACCGCTGGCGTGGCCGTCACGGCGGCGTCCCTCGAGCACCGGACGTTCCTGAGCGCGGCGACGGGCGATCCCGAGGCCGCGGTCACCGTCCTGGGCGTCGACCCGGTCACGTATCCCCAGGTCCACGACCTGGCGCTCCTGTCGGGCAGCGGCTTTAGCGGCGGCGACGAGCCCGTCGCGCTCATCACCGAGCAGCTCGCCGAGCACGACGGCTACGGCATCGGCAGCCCCATCACGATCCTCGGCGTCGGCGGCCAGCAGCAGCTTCGGGTCGTCGGCATCCTCGCCGGCTCCGGTGGTGTTGCCGGCTCGGGCCGGACCATCCTCGTCCCGATCGCGGTCGCCCACCAGGTCTTCGCCCTCGGCGGCGCGACGCGGGTCGACATCGAGGTCGCGAGCGGCGTAGATCCCGTCACCGTGGCGAGCCGCCTGGCCGATCGCATGGCCGAGCCCTACGTCATCAGCTCTCCCGCGGACATCGCTGCGGGCCTCCGCGCCTCGGCCGCGAGCTTCCAGGGCACCGCCGCCCTCATCGCGGCGATCGTGCTCTTCGTTGGGACCTTCCTGATCGTCAACACCCTCTCGATGACCGTCGGCGAGCGAGCCCGCGAGGTCGGGCTGCTGCGCATGGCCGGTTCGACACGCGGCCAGGTCATCCGCTTCGTGTTCGCCGGCGCGCTGGTCCTCGGCGTCTTCGGATCGGCGTTCGGCGTGATCCTCGGGTCGGCGTTTGCCTACCTGCTCGCCCAGACCGTGACCGCGGCCACCGGCGTGACCGCGATCGTGACCGGCATCGACCCGGGGAGCGCACTGGTCGCCGGCGCCGTCGGGATCGGGATCACGATCCTCGCGGCCATCGAGCCGGCCCTCCGGGCAGCGCGAATCACCCCGTTCGAGGCCCTCCGGGCGCGGTTCGACCTGCCCTCGGCTCGGCGGGCGCGGCTGTCATGGATTGCCTTCGTCTTCGTCCTCGTCGGTGCGCTGGCGCTCGTCGCCTGGCCGCCGGCCATCGCGAGCTCCGGCGCCGAGCGGGCCCTCGCCGTGTATGGCGTCCTGCTCGTCGCGACGCTCCTCACCCCGTTCTTCCTCCGGCCGATGGCTCGCATCCTCGGCCTGCCCGTCTCGCTCGTCCTGCGGCTCGAGGAGCGCCTCGCCCGGGGCTCGCTGGCCCGCGATCGCAGCCGGACCGCCCTGACGCTCGGCTCGCTCGTCGTCGGCCTCGCCATGGTCGTCGCCCTCGGCTGGTCGGCCCAGGCCGCTCGCGCTTCCGCGAACGCCTGGCTCCAGGACGTCATCCCCGGGGACGAGGTCGTCTCTTCGATCCGGCCGATCGGGCCCGACGAGGGCGTCCGCGACGCGCTCGCCCAGGTGCCGGGCGTGGCCCGGGTCACCCCCATCGGAACGTTCGACATCGCCTATCGGGGCTACCGGGTCGATGCCGCCGCCGTCGTCGGCGCGGATCTCCTCGCCGACGGCCGCCTCCATACGGTGGCAGGCGACCGGGCCGCGGCCCTCGGCGCGCTCGATGCGGGCGGCACGGTCATCCTGCCGCAGGCCGTCGCGACCCGCCTCAACCTGGGCGTCGGCAACACGATGAGCGTCCTCCTCGCGACCGGCGGCCACCTCGACCTGACGGTCTCGGCGATCGTCGAACGGTCCATCCCGGCGTCCGGCGGCGAGGCCGTCCTGGTGTCCTGGACCGATGCGACACAGCAGCTCGGAATCGCCGGCGCCGATGCGTTCGCCGTTCGCTTCAGCCCCACCGCGACCGCGGCGGATCGGGCCAATCTCGACGCGACCGCGACGCAGTACGCCCTCGAGGCCAACCCGGTCGAGAAGATCCAGGGCGCTGTCGCCGATGCGCTGGCACGCGTCTTCGGCCTGTTCGACATCCTGGCGATCATCGCGGTCATCGTGGCCGCACTCGGCATCGTCAACACCCTGACGATGGGCGTCCTCGAGCGCGTTCGCGAGCTGGGCGTCCTGCGGGCGATCGGCATGAGCCGTCGCCAGGCGTTCCGGATGGTCGTCGTCGAGGCCGCCGTCATGGGCATCGTGGGCGCTGTCCTCGGCTCGTTCGTCGGGCTCGCGGTCGGCGTGGTGATGCTCGCCCTGGGCGGCACATTCGCCCCGGTCGTCGGCATCCCGTGGCTGCCGATCGAGGTCGCCGCGGTCCTCGGCCTGGTCCTCCCGATCGTCGCCGCGATCTACCCGTCGCGGATGGCCGCTCGCGTCTCGATCGTCCAGGCGCTGCAGTTCGAGTAGAGCCGGGCTCCGGCGCGTAACCCGGCGGCGTCGATCGCCTCGGGCGCTCGGGCCCGAATCGCCCTGCTAAGATCGGTCACCCGATCAGGCAGCAGCGCAAGGGACGACATTGACGATCGGCCTGCCCGGCATCGACCGGCTGCCAAGCATCGACCGCGCGCGAGCGGGTGAACGCGGGATCACGATCGGCGACTTCCTCGTCCCGATCCGGATCTCCGAGCGGCTCAACGCCCGCGTCCGGCATCTCGCCCTGATCCTGGCCGGGACGCTCCTCATCGCCCTCGGAGCGCAGGTGTCGTACGTCATCCCAGGCAATCCGGTGCCGATCACCGGCCAGACCTTCGGCGTGCTGGTGGCCGGCGGCGCGCTGGGCTTCCGGCGCGGCATCGCGTCGGCAGGGTTGTATGTGCTCCTCGGGATGATCGGCCTGCCGCTGTTCGCCCTCGGCAAGACCGGGATCGATGTCATCCTCGGCGCGACCGGCGGCTACCTCATTGGCTTCATCCTCGCGGCGGCCATCGTGGGCCGCCTCGCCGAGCTCGGCTGGGACCGCAACGTCATGGGATCCGTCGGCGCGATGCTCCTGGGCAGCGCGGCGATCTACCTGATCGGTGTTCCTTGGGTGGCTGTGGTCACGCAGCACGACCTCGCATGGGGCATCCAGAACGGCCTGAGCCCGTTCATCCTCGGCGACACGATCAAGCTCGCACTCGCGGCCGGCGCGTTCCCGGTCGCGTGGTGGGTCGTCGGCCGGCGGCCGGGAGACCGCTGACGGATCCGGCGGGCGGCTCGGCGCCGCTCGGGGGCGACCCTCGCATCGTCGACGCGGGCCTGTACGGACCCGGCACGGAGGCGTGGCGGCTCAATCGGGAGGCCACGCTCCTGCTCGGCGCCGGGCCGCGGGCTCTCCTGCTCCAGCTTGCCCACCCGCTGGTCGCCGAGGGCGTGGCCCAGCACTCCGACTTCCGGGCCGACCCGTGGTCGCGGCTCGCGGCGACGCTCCGCTCGTACCTGCGGATCGTCTACGGCACGACCGGCGCGGCCCGCGGCGAGATCCAGCGCCTCAACGAGCTGCATCGGACGATCCGCGGGCCGGTGACCGACCCCGCCGCCCGGGCCCGCCACGGCTCGCGCTACACGGCCCGCGATCCGCAGCTCTCGCTGTGGGTCCACGCCACGCTCGTCGACTCGACGATCGGGGCGTATGACGCCTGGATCGAGCCGCTCTCGGGGGCGCGCCGCGCCGCGTTCTACCTCGAGACCCTGCCCGTCGGGCGGGCGTTCGGGATCCCCGCGGACCTCCTGCCACCGGACGTCGAGGCGTTCGATGCCTATGTCGCGGCCATGCTCGCGCCCGGCGGCCCGATCGAGGTGGGCGACCTCGCCCGCGAGCTCGGCGGCGTCGTCCTCGCGCCACCGCTGGCGCCGGCGCTCGCGGCGTTGGGCGGCCCGAGCCCGACGCTCGCGCCGTTGCTCGATGCGCTGCCCGCGGCCGCCTACCGCTGGGTCCTGTGGCCGTCCGTCGGGCTGCTGCCGCCATCGATCCGCGAGGCGTATGGCCTTCGCTGGGGTCTGCGCGAGCGCGCGGTCGTGGCGTGGCTCGTGACCTCGTGGCGAGCCTGGCGGCCGATCCTCCCACGCACCTTCCGGACGATGCCCCAGGCCCTCGCCGCGGATCGCCGCGTCGGCGCCTCCGGCCTGCTCGGCGACGGCCGCGCCTGACGCAACAGGGCCGGTATCCGTTCGAAAGCGGCTCTCAGCTTCAAGTGTCGCTCCTGGCGACCTGGCGATCCGCCGGCTCGTCAGATGTCGGCCGGGCCGGACTTCTGACGCTCACAAACCCGGTTCGCGACACGCGATGTCGCGCACGGCGACGTTTGACGAGATCGGCCGGCGGGATGGACCGGCGAGATGACGGGATCGACCAGCGGGATCGGCCGGCGGGATGGGCCGGAACGCGGGTCGGTTTGACCTGATCGCGTCCGAGGCCGCGTTGCCGTCAAATGTCGCTCCTGGCGACCTGGCCGCTCCGCCAGCTCGTCAGGTGTCGGCGGCAGCGAGCTTCTGACGCTCCCAAACCCGGTTCGCGACACGCCATGTCGCGCATGGCGACTTCTGACGGAGTCGGCCACCGGCGCACGCTCGGCCAACAGCCGGCGCTCCGCCGCCGGCCCGGGCGATAGGCCGGCAGGGACGGCGCGCCGTAGGATCGCATCGTGCAGCCACCCCAAGCTCAGGTCCTCGATCCAGGCCCCATCTCCACCGCCGCCCTGATCAACGCGATCCGGAACGAGCTGCCGCATCTGAAGCTCCTGACCGACGAGCTCGACCGCGAGGCCTACCGCCTCGACGAGACGGCATACCTCACCGCCGGGCTGCCCGGCGCGGTCGCGCTGCCGACGACCACCGCGGAGGTCGCCGCGCTCATGCGGCTCGCGACCAGCCACGGCGTCGCCGTTGTCCCGCGTGGCGCCGGCACGGGCCTGAGCGGCGGAGCCGCCGGGATCGACGGCGCGCTGACGATCGCGTTGACGCGGATGGATCGGGTCGTCGAGATCGATCGGGCGAACCTCTGCGTCGTGGTCCAGCCCGGGGTGATCAACGCGACCCTCAAGGCCGCGGTCGCGGCGGAGGGCCTCTTCTATCCGCCCGACCCTGCGAGCTACGAGAGCTGTTCGATCGGCGGCAACCTCGGCACGAACGCCGGCGGGCTGTGCTGCGTGAAGTACGGTCAGACGCGCGACTGGGTCCTCGGGCTCGAGGTCGTCCTGGCCGACGGACGCGCGATCCGGACCGGCGGCAAGAACGTCAAGGACACCGCCGGCTACTCGCTCACGCACCTCTTCGTCGGCAGCCAGGGGACGCTCGGGATCATCACCGAGGCGACCCTTCGGCTACGGCCACAGCCCGGACCGCGCTCGACGCTACTCGCCTTCTTCGCGAGCGTCGAGGCGGCCGGCGAGGCCGTCGCGGCGATGACCGCCGCAGGGATCGAGCCGGTGACGCTCGAGCTCATGGACCAGGCCACGATCCTCGCCGTCGACGACTGGCATCACCTCGGCCTGGATCGGACCGCGGCGGCGATGCTCATGGTCGAGTCCGACGCGCCCGGCAGTGCCGCGACCGACGAGCTCGATCGCGCCGAGCGGGCCTGCGCCGATGCCGGGGCGACATCGCTCGCCCGGGCCGCGAACGCCGCCGAGGCGGACTGGCTGCGGGAGGCCAGACGCTCAGCCCTCCGAGCGCTCGAGCGCCAGGGCATGGTCCGGATGGAGGACGTCGGCGTGCCGCGCGCGGCCGTGCCGCAGCTCCTGCGCGCGATCGAGCGGATCACGAAGGCCAACGGCGTGCGAGCGGCCACGTTCGGCCACGTCGGCGACGGCAACCTCCATCCGAACTTCATCTTCGATCGTGATGACGAGGCCGCGGCAGCGCTCACCGAGCGGGTCCGCGACGAGATCTTCCGGGCGGCGCTCGAGCTCGGCGGAACGGTGACCGCGGAGCACGGAATCGGGGTCGCGCGGCGGGCCTGGCTGCCGATCCAGCGAGGCGAGGACGCCGTGGCGGTCATGCGCTCGATCAAGGCCGCGCTCGACCCGCAGGGGATCCTGAATCCCGGCCGCGTGCTCTAGCCGAGCTTGGCCGGAGTCTGGCGATGAACCCTGGAATGCGTCACACTATGAGGCCCGCGCCCCCGTGATCGCGACCCCAGCGAACCGCGGACGCCGTGCCCAGGAGTCCCCGTGAACGGTCGACCGCTCTCGCTTTCCCGACCCTCGCTTCGCAACGGCGAGCCCGAGCCGCTCCGTCACGTCATCGACCAGTACCGCCACAAGGAGCAGACGATCACGTGCGTCTGCGGCTGGCACGGCAGCTGTGCCACGAACGCCACCGGTGGGTCGGACTGGACGACGCACCTCAACCAGTTCCGGACGAAGCGCAAGTAGCCGTTCGGCTCGGATCGGCGCGGCGTAGCCGAGCGGGACGCCGAGCTACAACTCGAGACCTGGCGGGCCTTCGAGCATCCGACCGCGGACACAGGCGAATCGCACCATGTCCGGATGGCTCCGGTAGATGAGCCGGCTCATGACCTCTGGTGCCTCGATCTCCGTCGGGTCGTAGGGCAGGTCCCGCAGGGGCACGGTGAGACGGGGGTCCACTGCGACGACGTCGGCCTCCTTGCCGGCCTCCAGCGACCCGATCCGATCCTCGAGCCCGAGCGCCCGCGCCCCCGCCAGGCTGCCCATCCGAAGCCAGTCGAGCGGGCCGAGGGCGGGACGGGCCTCCCCGGCGACTACCCGCAGCGCCGTCTGGACGTAGGCCCCGACGCGCATGACCGAGAACATCGACGGATCGGGTCCGCCGGCGACATCCGAGCCCAGCCCGATCCGGAGGCCGGCGTCGAGATATCGCGCCAGCGGCATCAACCCTGACGCGAGGAACAGGTTCGAGGCCGGGCAGTGGGCGACGCGGGTGTCGCTCTCGACGAGCCGGGCCAGCTCGCGGTCGGAGAGGTGGATCGCGTGGGCCAGCACGGTCCGCGCGCCGAGCCCACCGGCCCGGTCGTAGACATCGACGTAGTCCCGCGCTTCCGGGAACAACCGGGCGACCTCGGCGATCTCGCCGGGGTCCTCGGAGACGTGGGTCTGCCACCACGCGCCCGTTCGAGCGGCGAGGGCTGCCGACTCGCGCAGCATCTCGGCGGTGCATGAGACCGCGAACCGCGGCGTGACCGCGTAGCCGAGCCGGCCGTCGTCCGCGCCGTGCCACCGCGCGCACAGCTCCTCGGACTCGCGCAGCGACCGATCCAGGATCGTCGCCGGGTCGATCTGCTCGTCGTAGGTGAGCCGATCCATCATGACCTTGCCGAGGATGGCCCGGATGCCGTGGGCTTCCGCGGCGCGGAACGCGCCGTCGGTCGAGGCCTTGAAGACCGCGCCGTAGGCAAGAACCGTGGTCGTCCCGGCGGCCGCGAAGGCCCGGAACGCCGCCGGTGCGAGTCGGGCGGCAGCCTCGGCGTCGTCGAACCGACGCTCCATGGGAAAGATGTAGCGCTGGAGCCAGGTCAGCAGGTCGAGCCCGGCGCCGAGCCCGGCGTTCGGCAGCTGCGGCAGATGGGCGTGGAGATCGACCATGCCCGGCAGCAGGACCAGCGGCCGCAGGTCGATGGCGCCATCGAGCGCACCTGGCGGCTGATCCGCCGCGCCCACCGGCCCGACCCAGGCGATCCGGCCGCGAGGATCGACGCTCAGGAGCCCGTCGGGATGGTCGATCGTCCCGCCGCCGTCCGCCGGGCTCAGGATCCGGCCGCGCAGCACGAATGGCGGAGCCGAGGCGACCGGGACGCTCACCTCCGGAACGCTATCACCGCGTGACTTCCGAACGGCCGCCGCCGGCGGCCCCCGGAGCGCCACCGGAGCGCCGGGGACGACCGGGAGCGACCGGGCTGCCAAGATGGACCGGTGCAGCGGTTCGAGGTCCTGATCAGCGGCGGCACGATCGTGGATGGCACCGGTTCGCCCGGCTATCCGGGCGCCGTCGGCATCGGCGAGCCAGATCGATCGGGTCAGCGCCGACTCGCGATCCTTCGCGACGCCGCCGCGATCAACGAGGCGGCGGCGATCGCCCAGGCAGGCACCGGCGCGAGCCGCGTCATCGACGCCACCGGCAAGGTCGTCGCGCCGGGCTTCATCGACATCCACAGCCACTCCGGGCTGCTGATCCTCGCCGAGCCCCGCCATGAGCCGAAGATCCGGCAGGGCGTGACAACGGAGATCGTCGGCGTCGACGGGCTGTCCTATGCGCCGTTCGTCAACCCGGACGACCTCGCGGCCTTCACCTCGATGAACGCCGGGCTTGACGGCGATCCGCGCCCGGGCGTCGATCTCGACTGGAGCTCGGTCGCGAGCTACCTCGAGCGGTTCGATCGCGGCGTCGGGCTGAACGTCGGCGTCCTCGTCGGCAACTCGGCGCTCCGACTGGCCGCGATCGGCTGGCTCGACCGGCCGGCCGACGACGGCGCGATCAAGACGATGCGCTCGATGCTCCACGACGGGATGGAGGAGGGGGCCTTCGGCGTGTCGTCGGGCCTCGACTACCCACCCGGGGCGTACGCGACGACCGAGGAGCTGGCGAGCCTCGCCAACGAGGCCGCGAGCCTCGGCGGCTTCTATCACAGCCATGTCCGCTACGCCCTCGGCGACCGGTTCCTGGATCCGTTCCGGGAGGCCATCGAGGTTGGCCGGCGCGGGCAGGCGCCCAGCCACATCACCCACTTCTACCATCGGACGACCTTCCCGGGCACGCCGGAGCAGATGCTGGCCCTGGTCGACGACGCTCGGGCCGAGGGCCTCGACGTCACGTTCGATGCCTACCCCTACGAGTGGGCCAGCACCCGGCTCCTCATCACGGTTCCGATCTGGGTCCAGGAGGGCGGGCCCGGCCCGACGAAGGAGCGCCTCGCCGATCGGGCCATCCGGGATCGGATCCGTGACGAGCTGCTCGCCCGCGGCGTGCTCTACGCCGGCGCGGGTGGCATCGCCGACATCCGCCTCGGCGCGTTCACCCGGTCCGAGAACCTCCGCTGGGAGGGCCGAACGCTCGGCGAAGTGGGTGCCGACATGGCCCGGGACCTCGTCGACGTCGTGTGCGACCTGTTGCTCTCCGAGGACCTCCGGGTCAACCAGGTCACCCCCGGCCCGCACATCGAGGGCGTCCGGCGGTTCTACCAGCATCCCGTGTCGATGGTCGGCACGGACTCGACATTCGTCGGGGCGAAGCCGAGCCCGCGGACCTATGGCTCGTACCCCCGGATCCTCGGCCAGTTCGTGCGCGAGGAGGCGCTCCTGTCGCTCGAGACCGCGGTGGCGAAGATGACATCCCTGCCGGCCGCCCGCCTCGGCCTGCGGGACCGGGGGCAGATCCAGGACGGGCTCGTCGCCGATCTCTGCGTCTTCGATCCCGCGACGGTCCGGGCGAACGCGACCTACGACGACCCGCGCCAGTTCCCGGACGGGATCGAGCACGTCCTCGTCAACGGCGTCGCGGTCGTCGCCGACGGCGCCGCCACGGGCGCGTCGCCTGGGCGCGGCCTCCGGCGCGGACGTGACTGATCTGGCCGCGGCGGGGCCCGTCATCGCGCCGCCTCTGGAGGACACCTCGGCGGACGGCCTGCGGGCCGCCATCGAGGCCGATTCGATCGGGACCCGGGTCGCGAGCGGCGACCTGCCGAACGAGCCGCACCTCGATGCCGACGCGTCGTGGGCCGTCGGCGGACCGATGGACCCGTACGCCAACACGGTCGCCTCGGCCCGCTTCGACGCCGAGACGGCCGACCGGCGGATCGCCGAGATCGTCGCGGCCTACGACGCCGTGCCCACGCCGTTCCTGTGGTGGCGGGCGCCGTTTCACACCCCGGACGACCTCGAGGCCCGGCTGGTCCGGGCAGGGATCTACCCGGTCGGCGAGTCGCCCGCGATGGCACTGGACCTCGGGACGCTCGGGCCGACGCCCGCCACGCCCGCCGGGCTCGAGCTCCGGGGCGTCACCGACGAGGAGGGGCTGCGGGCCTACATCGACGTCCTCGCGGCGGAGCCACCGGTCGCGGGCGCCCCGCCGATGTTCTCGCCCGACAAGGTCGCCCGGATGGTCGAGCACGTCGTCCCTCGGCTCGCGGGCGAGCCCGCGCCGCTGCGGATGGTCGGCTTCCTCGACGGGCGGCCGGTCGCGACGGCGCGCCTGTCGCTGGCCGGCGGCGCGGCTGGGATCTACTCCGTGGCCACGCTGCCCGCGGCCCGTGGCCGGGGCATCGGCGCGTCCGTCACGTTTGCGTGCCTCGCGACGGGCCGCGACCTCGGCTACCGGATCGCGACCCTCCAGTCCACGGACATGGGCTTCGGGATCTACGGCCGGTTCGGGTTCGTCGAGCAGTTCCGCTACGCCATCCACGTGCACGTCCCCGATGGCGTCAGCTTCGACATCGGCTGATCGCCGGCGCGGCGAGATGCCGGCCAGGCGCGATGGACGCGGCGCCAGCGTGACTCGCACGAGGGCCGGCTGGTAGGCTCCCGGCCAAGCCGACCCGTGGCCCCGCGAGGGAAGGGAGCCTGACACCGCGATGCCGACCCGGACCCTGACGCCCGTGATCGATCGCGGCACTGCCGGCGCCCTGGTCGTGACGCCCGGCGAGGTGGCCGCCGGTCGCGCGACGGCGAGCCCGCTTCGGCGCGAGGGTCCCGCCAAGCTCACCGGCCTGGCGAAGTACACCGACGACCTCGTGTTCCCCGGCGCCTGGTACGGCCTGACGATCCGCTCGACCGAGGCCCACGCCCGCCTCGTCGCGATCGAGCCCGATCCCGATGTCGACTGGTTGAGCGTCGTCATCGCGACCGCCGCGGACATCCCGGGCGACAACGTGGTGAGCCTCATCAAGGACGACCAGCCGATGCTCGTGCCGGTCGGGGGTGAGATCCAGCACCACGCCGAGCCCGTGGCGCTCCTCGCGGCCCCGGATCGCGAGACGCTGCGCCGGCTCAAAGGCCACATCCGGCTCGTCACGGAGCCACTGCCGCCGGTCTTCGATCCCGAGGCGTCGGACCACGAGTTCTCGCGGATCCAGATCCTCCACGGCGACCTCGACGCCGGCTTCGAGGCAGCCGACGTCATCCTCGAGGGCGAGTACCGGGTCGGCCACCAGGAGCAGCTCTACATCGAGAACCAGGCGATGATCGCGGTCCCGGGCGACGACGGCGGGATCGTCATCCACGGCTCGATGCAGTGCCCGTACTACATCCACAACGCCATGAAACGGGCGCTCAAGCTCAGCTCGGTCGAGGCCCGGGTGATCCAGGAGGAGACCGGCGGCGGGTTCGGGGGCAAGGAGGAGTACCCCTCGATCGTCGCGCTCCACGCAGCGCTCCTCGCCCTGAAGGCCAAGCGCCCGATCCGGATGATCTACGACCGCCACGAGGACCTCGCCGCGACCACCAAGCGCCACCCGGCGATCATCCGCCACCGGACCGGCGTGAAGCGGGACGGGACGCTGGTCGCCCAGGACATCGAGGTCGTCATGGACGGCGGCGCGTATTGCACGCTGACGCCGGTGGTCCTGTCGCGCGGCGCGATTCACGCCGCCGGCCCGTATCGCTGCCCGAACGTCCGGATCCGGGCGCGGGCGACCCGCACGAACACCCCGCCGAACGGGGCGTTCCGCGGATTCGGGGCGCCGCAGACGCAGTTCGCGGCGGAGACGCACCTCAACCGCCTGGCCGAGCGTCTCCGGCTGAGCCCCGCCGAGCTGCGCCATCGCAACGCCTATCGCCTCGGCGATACGACGCCGACCGGTCAGGTCCTGCGCGAGAGCGTGGCCGCGGAAGAGGTCCTGCGCATGGCGACCGACTTCAGCGGCTTCGAGGCGGGCCGGGCGGCGACCGCCCGCCGCGCCGCCGAACGAATCGGCTCCGGCACGATCCCCGCGGGCGCCCTCTGGACCGGCACGGATCGAACGGCGAGCGGGATCGGCCTCGCACTGGCGTGGCACGGCGCCGGCTTCACCGGCAGCGGCGAGGTCCGCCTGGCCTCGGTCGCCTCGGTCGAGCTCGCGGCCGACGGCCGCATCCGGATCCTGACCGCCCAGACCGAGATGGGCCAGGGAACCAAGACGATCTTCCCGCAGATGGTCGCCGCCGAGCTCGGCGTCCCGATCGACTCGGTCGACTACGCCGCCCAGGACACCGCCGAGGTCCCGGACTCGGGTCCGACCGTCGCGAGCCGCACGGCGATGGTCGTGGGCGGCCTCTGCATCCAGGCCGCGCGCCGCCTCAAGGCCGAGGTCGAGGTCCGCCATGCCGGCCAGCCGTTCCACGAGGTCTTTCGCGAGGACGCGGCGTCGCACGGCGCGACCCGGATCGACCAGCGCTTCGAGCCGTATCCGGGGGCCGAGTTCGACGAGGAGACCTATACCGGCGACGCCTACCCGGCCTTCGGCTGGGCGGCCGCCGTGGCCAGCGTCGACGTCGACCTCGATACCGGCGAGGTGACCGTCAACGACGTCGTGGCGGTCGATGACGTCGGCAAGGTGATCCACCGCGTCATGTGCGAAGGCCAGGTCGAGGGCGGGACGCTCCAGGCCGTGGGCTACGCCACGATCGAGGAGATCAAGCTCGAGGACGGCCGCTACCTCAATGACCGTCTCGCGACGTACCTGATCCCGACGTCGCTCGATGCGCCGCGCATCCACACCGTCCTGGTCGAGGCGCCGTACAGCGGCGTGCCGCACGGCGCCAAGGGCGTCGGCGAGCTGCCGATGGACGTGGCGGCGCCCGCCGTCGTGGCCGCGATCCACGACGCGGTTGGGGCGTGGATCACGGAGCTGCCGGCGACGCCCGAGAAGATCCTGGCCGCGCTGCACGGAGCGCCCACCCGGGGACGCGCGGTCGGGCCCGGACCGGACGACGCGGGAGCGGCCGCGGCATGAGCTTCCGGTTCCTCGTCAACGGCGCCCCTGCCGAGGTCGAGGTTCCCGGCATGCGCCGCCTCCTCGACGTGTTGCGCGAGGACCTCGGGCTGACCGGCACCAAGGAGGGCTGCGGGGAAGGGGAGTGCGGGGCCTGCTCCGTCATCCTCGACGGCCAGGTCGTCGATGCCTGCCTCGTGCCGATCTGCCAGGTCGACGGCCACATCGTCCGGACGGTCGAAGGCCTCTCGCTCGCGGCTCGCGAGCGCGGCGCCCTCGACGCGCTGCAGGAGGCGTTCCTGGAGCGCGGCGCCGCGCAGTGCGGGATCTGCACGCCGGGGATGCTCATGGCCGCCCGGGCGTACCTCGACGCCGGCGGCGGCGCCGAGGAGGGTCCGATCCGCGAGGCCATCGCCGGCAACCTCTGTCGCTGCACCGGCTACACGAAGATCGTCGACGCCATCGCGGCTACGGCCTCCGGCGAGGCGTAGGGCGTGCCCGCCGAGCCGCCGATCGACGTCCCCGGTCACCTCTTCGAGGCCTACGAGCTCCTCACCGCGAGCCACGCCGCGGGGATCCCGATGACGCCGATCGCAGGTGGCACCGACCTCATGGTCCAGATCACGGGCGAGCTGCGCGAGCCGCCGGCGCGGATGCTCGACCTGTCGCGGATCGATGCCCTCCGGGGCATCGCGCTCGAGCAGGGCTCGCTCGTCCTGGGCGCGCGGACGACGTACGCCGAGATCCGCCGCTCGGCCCTGTGTCGCGAGCACCTCCCCGCGCTCGTCGAGGCGGCGGCGACGATCGGAGCGGCCCAGATCCAGAATCGCGGCACCATCGGCGGCAACGTCGCGAATGCCTCGCCCGCGGGGGACACCCTGCCGATCCTCCTCGCGGCCGACGCGACGATCCTCGTCGGCGGCCAACGGGGCGAGCGCGAGATCGCGGTCGGCGCGTTCTTCACCGGCTATCGCGCGACGGCGCTTGCGCCGGACGAGCTGATCCTCCAGGTCCGGCTACCGCTCCCGAAGGGTCGCCAGATCCGGTTCCGGAAGGTCGGCACGCGGCGAGCCCAGGCGATCAGCAAGGTGGTCATGGCGGTCGCGTGGCGGGAGACGGGCGGCACCGGCTGGAGCGACGTCCGCGTCGCGCTCGGGTCCGTCGCCGCGACGCCGATCCGCGCTGCGGCCACCGAGGGCGTCCTCGAGGGCGCCCTGCCGACGCCCGAGGTCGCCGATCGGGCGGCCGAGGCGCTGGCAGGTGAGCTCTCGCCGATCGACGACGTCCGGTCGACGGCCGAATACCGGCGGACGGTGGCGGCCCGCGTGCTCCATCGACTGCTTCGGGAGGCCGGAGGCTGGTGAGCGGCGGCTCGCCGTCCGGTGGCGCCACGAGTGCCTCAAGCCTCTCCATCGCCTCGATTGATGCGGCTGTACCCGACGATGCGGCCGCGGCGCTCGCGCCGCTCTTCGAGGGCGCTCCGGCATTCCTCGCCCGGCTGGTCGCGGAACGACCGTTCGGGTTGTGGGATCGGCTGTTCGAGCGTGCGAGGGCGACAGCCCACGCGATGCCCGAGCCGGAGCAGGTGGAGCTCGTCGACGCGCACCCCCGGCTCGGGGCGCCGAGGCACACGGTCTCATCGATGTCCTCCCGCGAGCAGGGCTACGAGCGCGGCGGCACCGCGTCGGCCGAGTCGAGCCCGGTCGCGGAACGCCTCGCGGCGTTCAACGACGCCTACGAGGCGCGGTTTGGCTTCCGGTACTGTGTGTTCGTGGCCGGTCGACCCCTCGATGCCCTGGTGCCAGAGCTCGAGTCGGCGCTGGCGGCCGATCGCGGCGCCGAGCTCGACCGGGCACTCGATGCGGTCGTCGACATCGCGGCCGCGCGCCAGCTCGCCCTCGCGAACGACCCACGCCCATGACGTACGAGCTCGGCGACAACCGCTACGGCAAGTCGCGGATCCGGCTCGTGACGGTCCGCCGCGACGGCGCCCACCACGACCTCCGCGACGTGACCGTCGAGGTGTCCCTGGAGGGCGAGTTCACCGCGGCGCATGTCGCCGGCGACAACACCAGCGTCATCGCCACCGACACGATGAAGAACACCGTCTACGCGATGGCCCGCGACGGGCTCGTCGGGCCGCCGGAGGCCTTCGGCCTGGCGGTCGCCCGACACTTCGGCGCGCACCCCCAGGTCACGCAGGCGACGGTCTCCATCCGCGAGCACGACTGGGGCCGCATCGCGACGCCGGCCGGCCCCGCGAACGACGCCTTCGTTCGGTCGGGCCGCGCGACGCGGCTGGCCGTCGTGGCTGCCGCGGCCCAGGCGACATCGGTGCAGGCGGGCATCGAGGACCTGACGGTGCTCAAGACGACGAAGTCGGCGTTCGTCGGCTTCGAGCGGGACCAGTACACGACCCTCCGCGACGCCGAGGACCGGATCATGGCGACGAAGATCATGGCGACGTGGGCTTACGACCCTGCGGCGATCGATCGCGGGCTCGACTTCACGGTCGCCTACGATCTCGCCGTGGAGCGACTCCTGACGACGTTCGCGGCCCACGTCAGCCCATCGGTCCAGGCCTCGATCTGGATCATGGCAACGGCGATGCTCGATGCCGATCCGGCGATCGAGTGGGTCCGGATGGTCCTGCCGAACCTCCATCACTGGAGCGTCGATCTCGAACCCTTCGGGCAGGCCAACCGGGGCGAGGTCTTTGTTGCCACCTCCGAGCCGCACGGCCTGATCGACGCAACCGTGCACCGGCGATCCTGACGACGATGTCGACGTTCGATCTCGCCACGCTCTCGCACTCGCGGCCCGACCTGCCGGAGGGCGTCGCCATCCCGGGGCCTGCGGTCGCCGGGTCCGAGATCGTCCTGACGCCCGACGCGCTGGCGTTCCTGCGCGACCTCGAGCGTCGGTTCCGGGCGGACCGCGCGGCGCTGCTCCAGCGGCGGGCCGATCGCCAGGCGGCGATCGATGCCGGTACCGCGACCCTGGGCCTCCTGGCCGACACCGCCGGCATCCGCCTCGACCCCGCGTGGCGGGTCGCCGAGACGCCGCCGGACCTGCTGGACCGGCGGGTCGAGATCACCGGACCCGCTGAGCCGAAGATGATCATCAACGCCCTCAACTCGGGCGCCCGGGCGTTCATGGCCGACTTCGAGGACTCGCTCTCGCCGACATGGGAGAACGTCGTCGGCGGCCACGCCGCGGTCCGCGACGCCGTGCGCGGCACCCTCGCGTACGCCTCGCCCGAGGGCAAGGCCTACCGCCTCCGCGACGACGCCAAGCTGGCCACGCTGCTCGTCCGCCCCCGCGGCTGGCACCTCTCGGAATCGCACCTGACGGTCGACGGCGAGCCGATGTCGGCGAGCCTGTTCGACGCGGGGCTGTACCTCTTCGGCAACGCCCGCGAGCGGCTGGAGCGGGGGACCGGGCCGTATTTCTACCTGCCCAAGCTCCAGTCCCATCTCGAGGCGCGGCTCTGGAACGACGTCTTCGTCTGGGCCCAGGAGGCGCTCGGCGTGCCACGCGGCTCCGTCCGGGCCACGGTCCTCATCGAGACGCTCCCCGCGGCGTTCGAGATGGAGGAGATCCTCTACGAGCTCCGGGAGCACGCTTCCGGGCTGAATGCCGGGCGCTGGGACTACCTCTTCTCGTGCATCAAGACCTTCCGATCGCCGGCCTCGACCGCCGCGCTGCCCGGTGGCGACGCGGTGTTCCCGGACCGGTCGCAGGTCTCCATGACGGTGCCGTTCATGCGGGCCTACACGGAGCGTCTCGTCCTGGCCTGCCATCGCCGGGGTGCCCACGCGATCGGCGGCATGGCCGCCTACATCCCGTCGCGCCGCGACCCCGAGGTCAACGAGCGGGCCATGGCGAAGGTCCTCGAGGACAAGGACCGCGAGTCGTCGGACGGCTTCGACGGCACCTGGGTGGCCCATCCCGATCTCGTGCCGGTCGCGACCGAGGCGTTCGATGCGGTGCTGGGCGCCCGCACGGACCAAAGAGACGCGTGCATCGACGAGGCGCCGCTGGGGCAGGAGCTGCCGGGTGATCCAACTGCCCTGCTCGACTTCCGGTTCCCGGATGGCGCGGTGACCGAGGCGGGCATCCGGCTCAACGTGTCGGTCGGCCTGCGATACCTGAACTCGTGGCTGCGCGGCATCGGGGCGGCGGCGATCAACGACCTCATGGAAGACGCGGCCACCGCCGAGATATCGCGGTCGCAGCTGTGGCAGTGGCGGGTGCGGGGCGCGGCGCTCGAGGACGGCTCGACGTTCGACACGGCCCGCTACCAGGCCATCCACGACGAGGAGCTGTGGCAGATCGCCGACGGCTGCACGGACGCCGATCGATCGCGCCTGCGGGAAGCCGCGGACCTCCTCGACGGCCTCGTCCTCGACGAGACCTTCACCGAGTTCCTGACGCTGCCGGCGTATCCGCTCCTGGACGAGTGACCCTCTCAACCCCCGTGCGGGAGCACGCCGCCTAGGCGTCGATCGGGCCACGCTCCACGAAGCGGCCGAAGCCCCGCTGGCCCACGAAGGCGCCGTCGCGGATGACCGCACGACCCCGCACGAAGACCGAGCGCACGTCGCCCGTGACGGCCATGTCCTCGTACGGCGTGTAGTCGCTCGTGTGATGGAGGTCGATGGCCGTCAGGGTGCGGCGCAGCGACGGATCGAACAGGACGAGATCCGCGTCTCGCCCGGGCTCGATCGCACCCTTGCGGGTCAGGCCGAACAGGCGGGCGGGCGTGGTCGCGAGGAGGTCGACCAGTCGTTCGATCGACAGGCGGCCCTTGGCGACCCCCTCCGAGTAGGCGATCGCGAGGAGCGTCTCGATGCCCGGCGCGCCGTTGCTGATCTGGTCGAACGGCACGCCTCGGGCCGCCTCGGCCTTCTCGACCGAGAGCCGATCGGGGACATGGTCGCTCGCGATCAGGTCGAGATCGCCCGAGGCGAGGCCGGCCCAGAGCGCGTCGCGGTCCGCGGGCGACCGCAGCGGCGGCGAGATGATCGAGCCGGCCACGATGTCGGGGTCCGGCGAGTCGTAGCGCTCCGAGGTCAGGGCCAGGTAGTGGGGGCAGGTCTCGGCGTGGGCCCGGACGCCGGAGGCTTTCGCGTCGCGGACGTGCCGGAGCGCGCCCTCGGACGACAGGTGGACGACGTGGACAGGTGCGTCCGCGTCGCGCGCGAAGTCCATCACCCGCTTCGTGGCCACCGCCTCCGCCTCTGGCGAGCGGGTGGCCGCGTGGAAGCGCGGTGCGATGTCGCCGCGAGCGAGGGCGGCGCTGACCGCCGCGTCGACCATGGTCGCGTCCTCGCAGTGGACCTGGAGCATGCCCCTGCTGGCTCCGAGCACGCGCATCGCCTCGAAGAGGCGTCGATCGTCGAGCCGGAAGTCGAACACCATGAACGCCTTCGCCGTCGGGACGCCCGCATCGACGATCGCCGGGAGCTCCTCGAGCAGGTGCTCCATCCGGCCGCTGATCGCGAGACTCGGGGCGTAGTCGACGGCGCTGTCGCCCTCGGTCGCCGCCCGGAACTCGCGGAGGCCGTCGAGCAGCGAGCGCTCCGCGGCGGGCGAGGAGCCGGTCCCCGGGTTGTTGAAGGCGAGGAATGTCGTGGTGCCGCCGAACGCCGCGGCGACCGAGTCCTGGAAGAACCGGTCGGGCTCCGCGTCGCTCGCGACGCGGGTGTGGGTGTGAACGTCGATCGCCCCGGGGAGGACGAGCAGCCCGGTCGCATCGATGACCTCGACGCCATCGCCGGCAGCGAGGGCCGCAAGGGCCTCGGGGTCGGCCTCGACGGCCTCGATCGTCTCGCCGCGGATGAGGACGTCAGCCCGGCGCGAGCCCTCCGCGGTGACGACCGTGCCGCCCCGAACGAGTAGATCGGCCGTCACGCCACCTCGCGGATCCGGATCGATTGGGCGCCGTCCCAGAGCGCTCGCCGCCCCACCTCGCGCAGGCGATCGGCCCAACCCTCGTCGGGCTCGATCGTCGCGAAGTGGTTCGCCGCGAGCTGGCCGACCTTCGACGAGGTCGTGCACGCCCCATACGGGAAGAAGATCTCGCACTCGCTGATCCCGCCGGGGTACATCGCGAGCTGGCCCGGAGCAGGGTGCGAGGTGTGGTTCTCGTAGTCGATCCCCGGCCGGAACTCGCCGTACGGGATCCAGGTCGACTCGCCGGACCAGCGGCAGTGGATGAGGCGCGACTCGATCGGCAGCATCCGCCGGACCGCCTCGATCGTGTGCGGGGCGGCGTCCTCCCAGCGGGCGCTAAAGTGCAGGTCGCCGACGTCGATCTCCAGGTGGCTCATGGGCGGGAGGATACGTGCCGCAGTCGGACGCCGACACGCAGCCGACGATCTCGACGCACGTCCTCGACACGGGCTCGGGCCGACCCGCGGTCGCCGTGCCGGTCATCCTCTCGAAGCTCGGTGACGACGGCCGGCCGATACGGATGACCCAGGCCCTGACCGATGCCGATGGGCGGGTGCGCGATCTGCTCGAACGCCCGCTGTCGGCGGGCACGTACCGGCTCGAGTTCGATCTCGCGCGCGGCGCGGGCGACGCTGCCGAGGCGCGGTTCTTCCGGAGGGTCGCGGTCGATGTCGTCGTCGAGGACACGACGCGGTCCTATCACGTGCCGCTGCTCGTGGCGCCGTATTCGGTGAGCTCCTACCGAGGGTCGTGACAGCAGAGCTGACATGAGCGCGGTCGATGGTCGCGCCATGGAAGCCCGAATCGTCTCCTTCCCCGGCAGCTCGGAGGCCCGCGTCCGGGTCGACGGCGAGCGCGTTCTCGTGGATCACCTCGTCCTCGCCGATGGCGCGGCGGCGGCCTGGCTCGGCGCCCAGCCGATGGACGACCATGCCCTCCTCGTCGAGCGGGCGCTCAAGATCGGCCTGACGGCGCTGCAAGGCGTCGGCGTGACCCTCAACGTGGATGCCGTTCGCGCCGAGTTCGAGCGCTTCGCGGACCAGAACCGGGTCGCCAACGAGCAGGCTGCGGCGGCGCTCGAGCACGTCCTCCGCGCGAACTTCGCCGACGGCGACGGCCGCCTGCCGCGCACGCTCGAGTCGTTCCTGGGCGACCGCGGCAAGCTTAAGTCGATGGTCGACGAGCTCTTCGACCCGAAGCGCCGCGACTCCGCGATCGGGCGGATCGGCACGATGCTCGAGACCTATTTCGACGGCGACGGCTCGCGCCTCGCCCAGCTGCTGGACCCGACCCGCCTCGGCTCGCCGCTCCACCAGTTCCGGATCGAGATGGAGCGCGGGTTCAAGGCCCTCCAGGAGCAGCTCGTGGGGCTCGAGGCCGCGCAGCGGGCGCGCGCCGATGAGCGCTCCAAGTCGTCGGCCAAGGGCGGCGACTTCGAGGACCTGCTCGAGGCGATGCTCGGCGACATCGCCCGCGGTGCGAACGACCTGCTGGAGCGGACCGGCACGGACGCCGGCGACGCGGGTCGCTCGAAGAAGGGCGACTTCGTCTTGACCCTCGACTCGGACCAGACTCGCGGCTGCGAGGTCCGGGTCGTCATCGAGGCCAAGGATCGGCGGATGTCCGGCCGGGAGATGCGCGACGAGCTCCGGGCGGCCAAGACCAATCGCGATGCCGCGGTGGGCCTCGTCGTCTTCACGCCCGCGCATGCGCCGGCCGGGATCGCCCCGTTCGACGTGCGGGCCGGTGACGTCTACACGGTCCTCGATCCGGCCGATCCCGACCCGGCGACGCTCGAGGCGGCCGTCAAGCTGGCCCGTCTCGTCGCGCTCACTGCTGTCCGGGAGACGGAGGCCGACGTCGACCTCGCAGCGGTTCAGCAGTCCCTTACCGCAATTCGCGAGGCGGTCGAGGCCGTGCGCACGATGAAGACCCAGCTGACCTCCATCTCGAACACGTCGCGCGACGTGACGGCGACCCTCGACAAGATGCGCGAGGCGATCCTCGCCTGGATCGCCCGTGCCGAAAGGGAGCTAACCGCGCCGTGATGCGGCCGCATGGCCGCGTTGGCGCCTCCGCTCCCTCGCTCACGCACCACGAAGTGCGCTCGCTCGGGTGCTCGGCGCCGCCTTGCCCTTCGACCGCCTGACGCCGCGGCCCCGGGTGTTGCCGCCAAGTCGCAATGCCCGGAGACGGGCCTGCCGGGCCGGGCGTTTGCGGGTCGGTGGTATCGTCGCGTCCCGCTCGCGGCAGGCAGCGAGCGCCCCAGCCACGAGGACAGAATCCGTGCCGCGTTCCATGTGGAAGGGGGCCATCCAGTTCGGCCTCGTCACCATTCCCGTGAAGCTATACCTCGCGACCGAGTCGCGCGCCGGCGTGAGCTTCCACATGCTCCACGAGAAAGACCTCTCGCGGATCCAGATGAAGATCTGGTGCCCCGAGGACGAGGAGGTCATCCCCCGCACGGAGACCGTCAAGGGCTTCGAGTACGCGCCCGACAAGTACGTCGTCATCAGCGACGAGGACCTCGAGAAGCTCCCGCTCAAGACCGTCCGATCGATCGAGATCGAGCAGTTCGTCCAGTCGGATGAGGCCGAGAAGCACACGAAGTTCGTCAAGCAGGCCTACTACCTCGAGCCCGACAAGGTCGGTCGGAAGGCGTTCGGCCTCCTGAAGTCGGTGCTCCAGGAGCAGGGCCTCACGGCGATCTGCAAGATCGTGATCCGGGATCGCGAGGCCCTCGCCGCCCTCGATCCCTTCGACAACACGATGCTGCTCTCGACCCTGTACTGGCCCGACGAGATCCGGGCCCTCGGCGAGCTCGACCTCCCGGCCGAGGAGCCCGAGATCAAGCCGGCCGAGAAGCGCATGGCCGCCCAGCTCATCGAGGCGATGACCGGCGAGTTCGACCCCGCGCAGTACAAGGACGAGTACCGCGAGGCCCTGATGCAGGTCATCGAGTCGAAGATCGAGGGTCGCGAGACCGTCAGCATCGAGGCGCCCGAGGAGGGCACCAAGCTCGTCGACCTCATGGCCGCCCTGCAGGCCAGCGTCAAGGCTGCCTCGGACGCCCGCGCCGCCAAGTCGGAGAAGCCGGTCTCGGTCGCCGAGGCCAAGGCCCGCCGGGCAAAGACGGCCGGCGCCACGGAGAAGGCCGAGGAGCCGGCGGAACGCCCCGCGCGGAAGCGCAAGAGCGCCTAGTCCGCGTCCCTCGCGGCGCGTGGGCCTCGCGAATGCCTGCCCTGCCTAGATCGTCGGCAGGATTCCGGCCCGAATCACCGCCGTAAGCTGAGCGCCCGTCGCGGAGAGATCCACGGCCGTCAAGGCCCACGTTCCGTCGGCCGGCGTCTGCAGGATCGGGATGGCGCCGAGCTTCGTGCCCGTGTCGAGGACCAGCGTCGAACCCTCGAGGCGGAGCCGCGCGACGATCGCCTGGCCTCCGAGCACGATCCGGACCCCGTCGCCGTCCACATGAATCTGGGACGGCGTCACGCCCAGCGGTTGGAGCACCGCGGCGAGCGTTGCCGCCAGCGTCGCCGGCGTGATCGTCCCGACCGCCGTGACGCCGCCGGACGAGCCGGACAGCTCCACGGTGTCGAACCGGAGCGTCCCGCCACCGGCCGTGGCCAGGGCCACTCCGCTCAGCGAGCCGGCGATGGCGCCAAACGAGCGGTTGACGATCCCCACGTCCGCCAGGGTGGCGTCCATCCGATCGACCTGGACGGAACCTTCGTGGAGGTTCGTGCCGCTCATCGAGATCGAATCGATCTGGCCGCGCAGGAGCACGCCCGCGAGGCTCGTCCGGACCTGGATCGACACCGGCTGGCCGGTGAACACGCTCGACTGATTGATCGCGGCCATCACGAGCGCCGGGAGCAGCAGCTGCACGACCAGCGTGATGAGGACGCCGACGGCTACCACCCAGAACACCAGGAACCGGAGCAGCCCGAACATCGCTGCCGCGATGGTAGTCGGGGCGTCCGGCATGGACGCGTGACGCCGTTCTGGCGACACTGGCGGCGATGCCGCTCGAGGAATACAAGCGCAAGCGCAATTTCGGGAAGACGCCGGAGCCGGCCGGCAGCGACCGATCCGCCACTCCCGCGCTTGGCCCGGTCGCCGGGGGACGGTTCGTCGTCCAGCGCCATCGGGCGACCCGGCTGCATTACGACTTCCGGCTGGAGGTCGACGGCGTCCTCGTATCGTGGGCGATCCCCAAGGGGCCGACCCTCGATCCAGCGGTCCGACGCATGGCGATCCACGTCGAGGACCACCCGCTCGAGTACTTCGACTTCGAGGGCGTCATCCCGAGAGGCGAGTACGGCGGCGGCGACGTCATCGTCTGGGACTGGGGGACGTGGACGCCGGATCCGGAGACGCCCGATCCGCTGAAGGCGATCGCGAACGGCGAGCTGAAGTTCAGCCTTCGCGGCGAGAAGCTCAAGGGTCGGTTCACGATCATCCGGACGAGCGGTCGCGGGCGCCGGCGGGGCGCCGACGAGGGCGGACGCCTCCCGTTCGAGGACGACCAGGGCGATCAGTGGCTGCTGCTCCACAAGCGCGACGCCGAGGCCGAGGCCGGCTGGGATGCCGAGGACCACCCGAAGAGCGTCAAGACCGGGCGCACGAACGATGAGGTCAAGGCCGCCCGCGATGCGATCTGGATCAGCCAGGCGCCGGCCGCGACCGCGGAGATCGACCTCTCGAAGGCCCGCGAGCAACCGATGCCCTCGTTCATCGAGCCGATGGCCGCGACACTGACGAACCGCGCCTTCGACGACCCGGAGTGGCTCTTCGAGGTCAAGTGGGACGGCTACCGGATCGAGGCCGTCGTGCGGGACGGCAAGGCCAGGCTGTTCACCCGCAACGGCAAGGACGGCGAGACGTACTTTCCCGGCCTGCTCACCCCCGCGACCTGGATCAATGCCGAGCGAGCGATCGTCGACGGCGAGGTCGTCGCCCTCGACGCGGCAGGCCTGCCCGACTTCAGCCTCCTCCAGGAGGTCACGGGCTCGCCATCGACCAAGCTCGTCTACCAGGTCTTCGACCTGCTCTACCTCGACGGCCGCTCGCTCCTCCAGGTCCCGCTCGAGGATCGCAAGGCGCTCCTCCGAACGGTCCTCCGGACCGGCGACCGGCGGGTTCGCTACGCCGACCACGTCGTGCAGGAGGGCCGAGCGTTCCTGGACGCCGCGGCACAGCAGGGCCTGGAGGGCGTCATCGGCAAGCACCGCCGCTCGATCTACGAACCGGGCCTCCGCTCGAAGGCCTGGCTCAAGATCAAGAACCGGCCGGAGCAGGAGCTCGTCGTCGGCGGCTTCACGCCGGGGGAGGGCGCCGCGAGCGACCTCGGCGCAATCGTCGTCGGCTACTACGAGGACGACGGCCAGGTCCGGGGCAAGCCACTGCGGAAGCTGCACTTCGCCGGCAAGGTCGGATCGGGCTTCAACGCCGCGACACGGCGGTTGATCCGCAAGCGACTGGAGGCGCTCGCCATCGAGGAGCCGCCGTTCGACCCGCCACCACCGAAGGACTACAAGGGTCGCTGGGGCGGCGACCTCAAGAACGTCACCTGGGTGAAGCCCGAGGTCGTCATCCGGGCGGAACTCGGCGCCTGGACCCGCGACAACCTCGTCCGCCAGGCGGCCTTCAAGGGCTTCGACGAGGGCGGCAAGCCGGCCATCGAGGTCGTGCGCGAGCGGCCGGTCGATGCAGGATCGACGGTCGATGCGGTCGAAGCGTCGTTGCCGGATGAGGAGTCGCCGCCACCTCGAGCCAAGGGCAGGGCCAGCGCCAAGGCCACGGGCGCGGCGGCTGCCATGGTGGAGCGCAAGACAAGCGCTACCGCCCGGGGCACGGCGAGTGTCAAAGGCAAAGGCGGCGGTGCGGGCCCCGGCGCGGCTGCCCGAGCGGACGTCGGCGCGCCGTTCCCGGCTGCCATGCCCGAGGAGCTCGAAGCCCTCGCCGCGATCAAGACCGAGGGCCTGTGGAGCCTCGGCGGCCGGCAGCTGAAGCTCACCAACCTCGACAAGGTCCTGTTCCCGCCGAAGCCAGGCGATCCGGAGCCGGACGGCAGCCGGCCGAAGAAGGGCCAGCTGCCCGCGCCGGTCACGAAGCGCGAGCTCATCCGGTACTTCGCGACGATCCCGCCAGCGATGCTGCCGCACCTCGCCGATCGGCCGCTCAATCTCCATCGCTACCCCAACGGAGCGGCGGCCGGTGGCTTCTGGCAGAAGAACATCAAGGACCAGCCGGCGTGGGTCCGGACGTGGCGCGAGATCGGCGTGGAAGACCGCGCCCCGAACGTCCACGTCGTCGCTGACTCGGCCGCGACCCTGGCCTGGCTCGGCAACCAGGCAGCCTTCGAGATCCACGCCTGGACGACCAGGCTCGACGAGCCGATGCACCCGACGTTCGCGCTCATCGACATCGACCCGGGCGAGGCGACGACCTGGGACGAGACCCTCACCCTCGCCCGCCTGTTCCGGGCCGCGCTCGAGCACTTGAAGGTCCGGGGCTATCCCAAGACGACGGGCCGCCGCGGGATCCAGGTCTGGATCCCCGTCGAGCCGCGCTATACGTTCCGCCAGACGAGCGACTGGGTCGAGGGCCTGTCAAAGGCCGTCGGCTCGACGGTGCCCGACCTCGTGTCGTGGGAGTGGTCGAAGGACCGCCGCGGCGGCAAGGCCCGCCTCGACTACACCCAGAATGCCTCGATCAAGACCCTCGTCGCGCCCTACGCCGTGCGTCCGGCCGACGGCGCGCCGGTCTCCACGCCGATCGCGTGGGACGAGCTCGATGACCCCGAGCTGCGAAGCGACCGCTGGACGATCCGGACCGTCCCGGAGCGCGTCGGCCGCGTCGGCGACCTCTTCGCCGCGGCCCAGACCGACCGTCAGGTCCTGCCGCCGCTGTAGTCGGCGCCGGCGCCCCGGGAACTAGGGCAGCGGCCGGACCTCGCCGACGAAGCGCTCGACCGAGTGGGTCAGCCCGTCCGGATCGAGCTCCGGGAAGGCCAGGGCCATGTGGTCGACGCCGAGCTCCGCGAAGCGCTGGATCTCGTCGACCACGTCATGGGCGCTGCCGTGGAGGGTGTAGAAGCTTTCCTCCGGGCCATCGAGGGCAATCCGGACCCTGGCGCTCAGGCGAGGCATCGGACGATCGGCGGCCTCCGCCGCAGCCCGGATGACCGGGATGCGCTCGGCGAATGCCTCGGGCCCCGAGGCCGACGCGTGATAGGGATCGGCAAGGCGGCCGGCGCGCTGGAGGGCCTTCTCGTTCCGGCCGCCGAGCCAGATCGGCAGGTCACCGCCCTGGGCCGGCAGGGGCCCGAAGACGAAGTCCTCGAACTCGTGGAACCGGCCGTGGAACGGCTCGTGCGAGCCTGACCAGAGGTGCCGGAACAGGAGGATCGTCTCCTCGAGATAGGCGCCGCGGACGTGGAACCGGTCGGCGGCGCCCACGTTCGCGAACTCCGGCTCGTTCCAGCCGGCGCCGAGGCCGACGATCAGACGACCCTCGGAGAGCGCGTCGATCGTTGCGAGCTCCTTGGCCAGGACCACCGCGTTCCGCATCGGCGCGATGATCACGCTCGCGCCGACGCGGACGGTCCGGTAGCGGCCCGCCAGCCACGCGAGCGTCGTCACGATCTCGAAGATCCGGCCGTAATCGGCCTCGGTGGCGTGGGGGACGAGCAGGTGGTCGGTGCCCCAGACGTCGGTGAAGCCGTGCCGCTCGGCGAGCTCGGCTGCCGCCTCGAGGCCCTCCCGGGAGGCCCCGTCGCCCATCGCCGGCAGGATCAGTCCGAAGTCCATCGCGGCATCGTAGACGCCGCCTCGCCGGGTGTTCTGTGGCGTAACCGTAACCTTTACGCGAACGTCAAGGTTTGGTATTCTGGAGAGGTGACCTTGAGCGCACCCATCGCCCCAACGGACCGGCTCCTCCGAATCCAGGAAGTCGCGGAAGAGGTCGGGCTGACGGCCCGCTCGATCCGCTACTACGAGGAGCGGGGACTCCTGAAGCCCGCCGCGCGGTCCGAGGGCGATTACCGGCTCTACGACGCCGACGACATCGACCGCCTGCGCTACATCAAGGGCCTCCGCGACGACGCCGGGTTCAGCCTCGCCGATATCGGCGAGCTGCTGGAGGACGAGACGGCCCGAGCCCGGATCGGCGCCCAGTTCCGTGAGACCGTCGATCCCGCTCGCCGGCAGGACCTGCTCCGCGACGGCATCGCCCGGATCGACCACCAGGTCGAGATCCTGCGCCGGAAGATCGGGCGGCTCGAATCGATGATCGAGGCAGCAGCGGCACGTCGGGCCCACCTGGAAGGGCACCGCTCGGAGCTCGCCCGGACCGGCGCCATCGAGCCGCATCCACCGGGCCGCCACGAGGCGCGCACCGGCCGAGAAGGATCGGCGTGAGCATCGGGCGGCCAACCTCCGCGGGCCTCGCCGGGTTCCACGGCTGGCGCGCGCTCGGCCATCGCAACTACCGCCTGTTCTTCGGCGGCCAGCTCGTGTCGCTCGTCGGGACGTGGATGATGGCCGTGGCCCAGAGCTGGCTGGTCCTCCAGCTGACGGGGAACCCGTTCATCCTGGGCCTCGTCGCGGCCGTGCAGTTCACGCCCGTCCTGATCCTGGGGCTGTTCGGCGGGATCATCGCCGACTCGCTCCCGAAGCGCCGTACGCTGATCATCACCCAGGGCTCGGCCGCGGTCCTGAGCTTCGTGATGACGATCCTCGTCGTCACCGGCACGGTGCAGGTCTGGCACGTCTTCGTCGTCGCGGCCCTCATGGGCGTCCGGAACGCGTTCGACATGCCGACGCGGCAGGCGTTCGCCGTCGAGATGGTCGGTCGCGAGGACATCGGCAACGCCGTGGCCCTGAACTCCGCGATGTTCAACGGCGCCCGCGTGGTCGGGCCGGCCCTCGCGGGCCTCGCGATCGGCGTGTTCAGCGTCGCTGCCGCCTTCCTCGTCGACGCGATCTCCTACCTCGCTGTCATCGGCGCCCTGCTGGCCATGCGCGAGACCGAGCTGCACACCCGGCCCGGCATCGCTCGACCCGAATCCGCCGCCCAGGTGGTCGAGAACCTGCGGGAGGGCCTCCACTACGTTCGCTCGACGCCGATCGTCCTGCTCGCGATCTCGGTGATCGGGGTCGTGTCCACGTTCGGCATGAACTTCAGCGTCATCATTCCGCCGTTGACGCAGTCGGTCCTCCACTCGGATGCCACGGGCTACGGCTTCCTGATGGCAGCCACTGGTGTCGGGTCGCTGGTTGCGGCGCTCACGATCGCGTTCTCGGGCCGAACCGGACCGATCGTGATCGGCGCCGGTGCGCTGGCGCTCGGCCTCGCCGAGGTCGTCGTCGGAGCGTCGCAGAGCTATGGCGTCTCGCTCGTCGCGATGTTCTTCGCCGGCCTGGGTGGGATCGCGATGGCTGCGACCGCGAATACGGTCATCCAGATGGCCGTGCCGGATCGGCTGCGGGGCCGGGTCATGAGCGTCTACACGACCGTCTTCGCCGGCTCGACGCCGATCGGCGGACCGACGCTCGGCTGGGTCGCCTCGACCCTCGGACCGGCGGTCGCGATCACGATCGGTGGCGCGGCGAGCGCCCTCGCTGGGGCGGCGGCCCTCGTCTGGGCGCGCCGGCTCCCGGCCGGGACCGGTCGGGTTACGCCTGGTCGGGCGGCGGTCGGGGTCGAAGTCGCGAGCGCGACGCTGACGCGAGCGGGCCACGGCTAATCGCGGCGGTCCACCGGTCCGGCACTACCATCGGCCGGATGCCCGAGCCCACGACGCACACGAATCGCCTCGCGGGTGAGACGAGCCCCTATCTCCTCCAGCACGCCCACAACCCGGTCGACTGGTCGCCGTGGGGCCCGGACGCGCTGACGCGGGCCCGGCTCCTGGACCGGCCGATCTTCCTCTCGATCGGCTACGCGGCGTGCCACTGGTGCCACGTCATGGAGCGCGAGTCGTTCGAGGACGAGGCCACGGCGACGTTTCTCAACGACCACTTCATCCCGATCAAGGTCGACCGCGAGGAGCGGCCCGACCTCGACCAGGTCTACATGGCCGCCGTCCAGGCCATGACGGGAGGAGGCGGCTGGCCGATGTCGGTGTTCCTCACGCCGGAGGGACGGCCGTTCTACGGCGGCACCTACTTCCCGGACGAGCCGCGCCATGGCCTGCCGAGCTTCCGCCAGGTCCTCGAGACGCTCGCCCAGGCCTGGCGCGACCAGCGCGGCGAGCTCGAGGAGACCGGTGGCCGCCTCGCGACGACCATCCTGGAGCAGGCGGCCCTGCCGGCCGTCCAGGCGCCCGCCCGCCCGGACCTGTTGGACGCCGCGGCCGCGCTGCTCGTCACCTCGTTCGATCCTCGCACTGGCGGCTGGGGCGGCTCGCCGAAGTTCCCCCAGCCGATGACGCTCGAGTTCCTGCTCCGCCGGGCGGCGACAGCCGGTGACGCCGCGGCCCTCGGGGTCGTCCGGACCGCCCTCGACGCCATGGCCGCCGGCGGGATCCACGACCAGCTCGGCGGCGGGTTCCACCGCTACTCGACCGACGCCCGATGGCTCGTCCCCCACTTCGAGCAGATGCTCTACGACAACGCCCAGCTTGCCCGGATCTACGTCCACGCGTGGGCGGTGACCGGCGAATCGCGCTACCGCGACGTCGCCACTGGCACGCTCGACTTCCTGCTCCGCGACCCCGCTCGCGAGGACGGCACGTTCGCCGCGAGCCTGGACGCCGACACGAACGGGGTCGAGGGCGCCACCTTCACGTGGCACGCGAGCGAGATTCGCGACGTGCTCGGCGGCGACGCCGAGCTGTTCGGGGAGGCCTATGGCGTCACCGATACCGGCAACTGGGAGGGCGTCACGATCCTCTCGCGGGTCCGGAGCGACGCGGAGCTCGCGGCCCGCCACGGGTTGAAGCCGGCTCGCGTCGCCGCTCTGCTGGCGGCGGCGCGCGCTCGCCTCCACGAAGCGCGGCAGGGCCGGCCCCAGCCGGCCCGCGATGACAAGGCCCTCGCCGCGTGGAACGGCCTCGCGATCGGCGCCATGGCCGATGCCGCCCGCCTCCTCGGCAGGTCGACCGATCCGGCGACACGGGAGCGCGCAATCCGCTACCGCCTCGCCGCCGAGCGCGCCGCCGACGCGATCCTCGCCGGCCTCCTCGATCGGGACGGGCGGCTCCATCGATCGTGGAAGGACGGCCGAGCGACCGGACCCGGCGTGCTCGAGGACTACGCCGCCCTCGGCGAGGGCCTGCTCGCCCTCTATGAGGCGACCTTCGATGAGCGGTGGTTCGTGGCCGCGCGCGGGCTGCTCGATACCGCGGTCGCCCGGTTCGCCGATCCCGCGGGAGGCTTCTTCGACGTCGCGGACGATCACGAGCGGCTGTTCACCAGGCCGAAGGACGTCCAGGACAATGCGACGCCGTCGGGCAACTCGCTCGCGACGGTCGCCCTCCTGCGTCTCGCCGCGTACACGGGGGAGGGCGGCTATCGCACCGCAGCCGAACGGGCGATCTCGACGGTCACGCCGTTCGTCGTGCGCTATCCCACGGCGTTCGCGATGTGGCTCCAGGCGATCGATCTCTCGCTCGCGGACATCGTCGAGGTCGCGATCGCGGGCGACCCGGCCGCTCCCGGAACCGAAGCGCTCCTCGATGTCGCCGGCGGCTTCGCTCCCCACCGCGTGGTCGCCGTCGCGGCGCCGGCACGACCGAGCGCGATCCCGCTCCTTGCCGACCGGCCCCAGATCCGGGATCGCGCCACGGCGTACGTCTGCCGGGGCTTCGCCTGCCGTGCACCGGTGACCGATCCCGATGCGCTCCGGGAGCAGCTCGCCAAGCAGGCGGCTGCGCTCTGATGCCGTCGGCGTCGGACGCCGCAGACGCCACGGGAGCGAGCGCTCGGTTCGCGATTCGCGAAGCCCGGCCTGACGAGCACGCCGCGCTCGGGCACATCACGGTCGACGCCTACCGAGAAGCCGGCGAGACCCAGGAGGACTACTTCGCGGATCTCCTGGACGTCGCGGGTCGGGCCCGCCACGTGCCGGTCCTTGCGGCGGTGGAGGAGGGAACCGGGCGGCTTCTCGGGACTACGACGTACGTCCCGGGACCGGGGCCGTATCACGAGGGCGACTTCGGCGACGTCGCCTCGATGCGGATGCTGGCCGTCGCGCCCGATGCCCAGGGTCGTGGCGTCGGCCGGGCCCTCGTCCTCGAGTGCATCGCTCGCACCCGGACTGGCGGGCGCTCCGGGCTCGCGCTGTACACCCGGCCGTTCATGGCCGCCGCGCACCGGCTCTACGAGTCCCTCGGCTTCCGCCGCATGCCGGAGCTGGACTGGGAGTTCGAGCCCGGGGAGTGGCTGTGGGCCTACCGCCTGGACCTGTGACGTCCGGCGGCCCGACGGGAGCGCTCATCCCGGCGGCGACCGTCGTCGTGCTGCGACCGGCCGGCGATGGCCGGCCCGAACTCGAGATCCTGCTGACCCGCCGCCCGGACACGATGCGGTTCGGGCCCGGGATGCACGTGTTCCCGGGCGGCCGGCTCGAGCCGGACGAGACCGCGTTCAACGCAGCCGTTCGCGAGACGGAGGAGGAAACCGGGATCGAGCTCGACGCGAACGCCCTCGTGCCCCTCACGCGGTGGGTCACGCCGCTCGGCCTGCCGTCGCGGTTCGACGCACGCTTCTTCGGGGCGATCGTGCCTCCAGGCACGGACGTGCGGCACCCGTCCGACGAGGTCGCCGACTGGGCGTGGATCTACCCGACCGCCGCCCTCGAGGCCATGGCTGCGGGCAAGCTGGCGATGTGGCAGCCGACCGTCGTGACGCTCCAGCAGCTCGAAGGGGTGCAGGATCGATCGGGCCTCGAGGCGACCTTCGGCGAGGCTCGATCGGCCGAGGATCGCCAGCTCGATGGTGCCGGCGCGGCCACGGCCACCGGCGCGCGAGCCTTCCCGCACCGCTGGGCCGGCGGCATCGAGGACCGTCCAGGCGTGACCTACGTCCTCGGTGATCGCGCGTGGGTGATCGTGGACCCGGGCGATCCGACGGGCGAGACGACCGACGCGATCGTCGCCGCGGCGGACGCAGCCGGAGCGACGCTCGCCGGCGTCGTGGTCGGCGACCTGGAGTCGGACCGGCACGCCGGCGTCGAGCTCTTCGCCCGCGGCATGGGACTCCCGGTCGCCGGGCCGCCCGGCGCCGATGCCATCGCGCCGTACCCGGTCATCGATCTTCGGGATGGCGACACGCTGCCGTTCGGGGACGCCGGATTGTTCGTCGAGGCCTTGCGTCCGGAGGCGCTCCAGCCCGGTGGCTCGAGATCATGGGCGGACCGGGCCGGCCGCCTGCGCCTGCGCCTGCGCCACGAGGGTGACGCCCGAAGCTAGCTCGGGTCGTCGGGCCCCTTCGGCGTGTCCTTGTCGGCTCGCATCCGGTCGGCTTCCTCTCGGGCGGCCCGCACGCCTCGGCCGAACATGTTGCCGAGCTGCGGGAGGGTCTTCGGCCCGCGCCAGATGAGCGCCAGGATGAGGAGGACGATGAGGACGACCAGGAGGTCCATCGCCGGGATGGTACTCCGCGTACCCCGGTAGCCCGAGTGGCCCGGGAGCGCTCCGAACCGTTCGCGGCACCCGCCACCCATCCCCGGCTATCGTGCCGTCGTGCCCGAATCCGGTCCGCTGCTCGTCTACGGCCCTCGCTCGACGACGTACGACTTCGGGCCCGGCCACCCGCTGACGCCCCGGCGATTCGGCCCGGGCATCGACCTGCTCCGGTCGGTCGGCGCGGAGCCCGGCCTCGCCCCCGAGCCTGCGACCGACGACGAGCTCGCGTGGGTCCACGACCCGGCCTACATCGAGACCATCAAGGCGTTCGGTCGCACGCCGTTGGCAGCGTCGCGCGCGGGCATCGGACCGGGTGACACGCCGCCATTCGCGGGCATGCACGATGCCTCGGCCGCGGTGGCGGGCGGCTCGCTTCGGGCGATGGAGGCGATCCTCCGCGGCGAGGTCGAGCATGCGTTTCACCCTGGCGGCGGGCTCCACCACGCGATGCCCGATCACGCCTCCGGCTTCTGCGTCTACGACGACCCCGCCCTCGCCATCGCCCGGGCCCGCCGCGACGGACTGCGCGTCCTCTATGTCGATCTCGACGTCCATCACGGCGACGGCGTCCAGGCGATCCAGTGGAACGATCCGGGCGTGATGACCCTCTCGATCCACGAGACCGGCCAGACGCTCTTTCCGGGCACCGGCTCCATCCGGGAGCTCGGCGGCCCGGACGCGCGCGGGTCGAAGGTCAACATCCCGCTCGAACCCGGGACGGGGGAGCGTGGCTGGCTGGCGGCCCTGGAGCGGGTCCTGCCGGTGCTGGCCGAGGCGCATCGGCCCGAGGTAGTCGTCTCGCAGCACGGCAGCGACGGCCATGCCTGGGATCCGCTCGCGCACCTCCAACTGACCACGACCGCGATAGGCGCGGCCGCTCGGCTTGTCGACTCGGTAGCCCACCGCTGGGCCGGCGGTCGCTGGCTCGCCACGGGCGGCGGCGGCTACGACGCCTACCGGGTCGTGCCGCGGGTCTGGTCCCTCGTCTGGCTCGCCGGCGCCCATCGCGAGCCGTCGGCCGAGACGCCCGAGGCATGGCGCTCGAAGTGGGCCGAGGAAGCGGAGCAGTACGGCCAGGCGCCGTTACCCGAGCGATTCGAGGACGAGCCGAACGCCGGCCGGCCATTCGGTCCGGTCGACGACGTCCTGGACCGGCGAGCGATCGAGGTGGCCGAGGCCGCCCTTGCCGCTCGGGATCGAGCCCTCGGCCGCTAGCCTGGGCGCAGAGGCGTCGAACGGGTGTTCGGTTCGAACGGGAGACGGTAGACTTGCGTGTCCCATGACCGCGACGACGAACGCCCACCGTCCCCGCACGGCCGCAAAGGTGTCCGAGGGTCCCGAATCCGTCCTCGGCCCCTTCTCGGCGCCGGTCCGAGCCTGGTTCGAGAGCGCCTTCGAGACGCCCACTCCCGCGCAGGTCGGCGGCTGGGCCGCGATCGCTGCCGGGCATCACACGCTGATCCACGCCCCCACCGGCAGCGGCAAGACCCTCGCGGCGTTCCTGTGGTGCCTCGACCGGCTGGTTCGGCGGCCATCGCCCGAGCCAACGCGAGCGGCGCCGGGCACGGTCCGGATCCTGTACGTCTCCCCGCTCAAGGCCCTGACCTATGACGTCGAGCGCAACCTTCGCGCCCCGCTCCATGGGATCGGCCTGGCGGCCCAGCGGCTCGGCGAGCCGGTGCCATCGATCTCGATCGCCAGCCGGACCGGCGACACGCCCCAGGAGGCTCGCCGTGAGCTGGCCCGACGACCGCCCGACATCCTCGTCACGACACCGGAGAGCCTGTACCTCCTCCTGACGAGCGCGGCGCGCGAGACCCTGCGGGGGGTCGAGACGGTCGTCATCGACGAGGTCCACGCGATCGCCGGCACGAAGCGCGGCGCGCACCTCGCCCTGTCCCTCGAGCGGTTGGAGCACCTTCGCCCGGAAGGGGCGGCGCCGATGCAGCGGATCGGGCTCTCGGCGACGCAGCGGCCCCTCGAGACGATCGGACGGTTCCTTGCCGGCGTGGGACCCGGCCGCGAGGTCCGGATCGTGGACGCCGGGAGCCGCAAGGCCCTCGAGCTCCAGGTCATCGTGCCCGTCGAGGACATGAGCCGCCTCGGCGAGGTCCTGCCACCGGACGAGCAGCCCGGTGGCCCGGTCGGCGGCCGGGGCGACATGCGGAACAGCATCTGGCCGGCCATCCACCCGCGGCTGCTCGAGCTCATTCGCTCGCACCACAGCACGATCGTCTTCACGAACAGCCGGCGCCTGGCCGAACGGCTGGCCCAGCGCCTGAACGAGCTCGCCGGCGAAGAGCTCGTCCTCGCCCACCATGGCAGTGTCGCTCGCGATCAGCGCCTCCGGATCGAGGAGGACCTCAAGGCCGGCCGGATCCCGGCCATCGTCGCGACCTCCTCGCTCGAGCTCGGGATCGACATGGGCGCGGTCGACCTCGTCGTCCTGGTCGAGTCGCCACCCAGCGTTGCGGCGGGCCTCCAGCGCGTCGGCCGGGCGGGCCATCGCGTCGGCGAGCCATCGAAGGGCATCGTCTTCCCGAAGTACCGCGGCGATCTCCTCGAGGCGACAGTGGTGACGATGCGGATGCACGAGGGTGCGATCGAGGCGACGACCCTGCCGCGGAACCCGCTCGATGTCCTCGCCCAGCAGATCGTCGCGATGACGGTGATGGACCCCTGGACCGTCACCGACCTGCTCGCGACCGTCACGCGAGCGGCGCCGTTCGAGACGCTCTCGCGCGACGCCCTCGAGGCCGTGCTCGGGATGCTCGCGGGCGCCTATCCATCGGACGAGTTCGCGGAGCTCAAGGCGCGGGTCACCTGGGACCGCGTCACCGACGTCGTCGAGGGCCGGGGCGACGCGCGCGTCGTGGCCATCACCTCGGGTGGCACGATCCCGGACCGCGGCCTGTTCGGGGTCTTCCTCGCGGGCGAGGCCGGCACGCCCGGCCGACGGGTTGGCGAGCTCGACGAGGAGATGGTCTACGAGCTGCGGGCCGGGATGCACGGCGACGTCGTGGTCCTCGGGGCGAGCAGCTGGCGAGTCCTCGACATCACGCCCGATCGGGTCATCGTCGAGCCCGCGCCTGGCGTGCCCGGCAAGCTGCCGTTCTGGAAGGGCGACGCCGTCGGCCGGCCGGTCGAGCTCGGGCGCGCCATTGGCGCGTTCAGCCGTGAGGCCGAAGCCGACCTCGCCCGCGGCGCGCGCGGCGCCGAGTCGCTGGAGCGCCGCCTCGCTGCCGGCGACCTCGACGACCTCGCCGCCCGGAACGTCGTCGCCTACCTCGACGAGGAACGATCGGTCGCCGGCGCCCTCCCGACCGACCGCCGGATCGTCGTCGAGCGGTTCCGCGACGAGCTCGGCGACTGGCGGCTCGTCATCCTCAGCCCGTTCGGCGGCCGGGTCCATGCCCCCTGGACGCTTGCGATCGAGAGCCGCCTCCGGGACCGCCTCGGGATCGACGTGCAGACGATCTGGTCGGATGACGGGATTGCGATCCGATTGCCGGAGGGCGACGGCGACCAGGCCGGCCGCCTCGCCGAGATCGAGCGGCTGCTCTTCCCCGAGTCCGAGGCAGTCGAGGATCTCGTCGTCGAGGCGGTCGGTGGCTCCGCGTTGTTCGCGTCCCGCTTCCGCGAGAACGCGGCCCGGGCCCTCCTCCTGCCGCGGCGCAGGCCCGGGACGCGGACCCCGCTCTGGCAGCAGCGCCAGCGATCGGCGGACCTGCTCGCCGTGGCGGCGCGCTACGGCAGCTTCCCGATCCTCGTCGAGACCTACCGCGAGTGCCTCTCCGACGTTTTCGACCTGACCGCACTCCGCGAGCTCCTGGCCGGCGTCGAGCGGCGCGACATCGCGGTCCATTCGGTAGAGACCGTCAAGGCCTCGCCGTTCGCGTCGTCGCTCCTGTTCGACTACGTCGCTGCATACATGTACGAGGGCGACGCCCCGCTTGCCGAGCGCCGCGCCGGCGCCCTCGCGCTGGACCGCGACCTGCTGCGCGAGCTGCTGGGACAGGAGGAGCTCCGAGAGCTGCTCGACCCGGAGGCGCTGGCCGACCTCGAGCTGTCGCTCCAGGTCCTCACCGAGGACCGCCGAATCGACAGCCCGGACCACCTCCACGACGTCCTCCGCCGGCTCGGCGACCTCTCGACCATCGAGGTCGAGGCGCGGGTCGAATCAGGCGCGCCGGCCGCGGACTGGCTCGCGGGGCTCGCGACGGCCCGTCGGGCGGTCGAGATCCGGACCGGCGGCGAGGTGCGCTGGATCGCGATCGAGGACGTTGCCCGGTTTCGCGACGGGATCGGCGCGGCGCCTCCGGCCGGCGTTCCCGAGGCGTTCCTCGCCCCGGCGCCCGCCGCGCTCGATGGCCTGCTCGCGCGATGGGCCCGGACGCACGGACCATTTCTCGCTCCCGGGCCGGCACGACGCTGGAACCTGCCCGTCGGCGTCGTCGAGGATGCCCTGGAGCGGCTCGGCCATGCCGGCACGGTGGTCCGAGGAGAGTTCCGGCCCGGCGGCTCCGAGCGGGAGTGGTGCGATCCCGAGGTCCTGCGGCAGCTCCGGCGCCGGTCGCTGGCCCGGCTGCGGCGCGAGGTCGAGCCGGTCGCCCCGGAGACGCTGGGCCGGTTCCTGCCGGCGTGGCAGGGGGTCGAGGCGGTCGCGATCCCGGACGGCACCCATGCTGCACCCGCGCCCCTCCGTGGCACCGCCGCCCTGGAGCGGGTCGCGGAGGTCGTCGACCAGCTGTCCGGCGTCCCCATTCCCGCCTCGGTCCTGGAGCGCGACGTCCTGCCAGCCCGGATCCCGGGCTACCAGCCGCGCATCCTCGATGAGCTCGGATCGCTGGGCGAGGTCGCATGGATCGGACGCGGGAGCCTCGGCCGTGACGACGGCCGGGTCGTGCTCTATCGACCAGGCCGCGAGGCGATCCTGCCCGCCGGCCCGGCCGACGGGGTCGAGCGGCCGAGCGGCCCGCGGCACGACGCCATTCGCGAGCATCTCGCGACTCGCGGTGCCTCGTTCTACCGGGCGATCCACGCCGCGGCGGGCGGCGGCCCGGATCGGGACGTCCTCGATGCGCTGTGGGACCTGGTCTGGGCGGGCGAGGTCACGAACGACACGTTCGCGCCGCTGCGGGCCCTGCGCTGGAAGCGGCCGGCCCGCGCCGGCTCCGGGTCGCGCCTCCCGCGGGCCGGCCGGCTGACGTCCCTCGGGCCGCCCGAGGCTGCCGGGCGCTGGTCGCTCGTGGAGCCGTCCGGCGCCTCGCCAACGGAGCGCCTGCACGCCACGGCGCTTGGCCTCCTCGACCGTCACGGCGTGGTCGTGCGCGAAGCGGTGATGGCCGAAGGCCACGACGGCGGGTTCGCGGGCATCTATCCCGTCCTGCGGGCGTTCGAGGAATCGGGCCGAATCCGGCGGGGCTACTTCGTCGAAGGCCTGGGTGCCGCCCAGTTCGCGCTCTCCGGCGCGATCGAGCGGTTGCGCGGATTGCGTGACGGGCCGTCCGCAATTGGCGATGCTCCCACTGTGCACGTTCTCGCCGCCGCTGACCCTGCCAATCCCTACGGCGCCGCACTTCCGTGGCCGCGTCGCGGCGACGACGATCGACGGCCGCTCCAGCGGGCCGCCGGCGCCACGGTCGTGCTCGTCGACGGCGTGGCGGCCCTGTACCTCGACCGCGGCGGCCGCTCGATGCAGACCCTGCCGGCGTTCGACGATCCCGACGTCGCTCGGGCCGCCATTGCGGCCCTGCGTGCCTCACTCGGGGGCGAGGGTCGCGATCGCCATGAGCGGGATCTCGTGATCGCCCGCGTTGACGGCACGCCGGTCGCGGAATCGCCGCTGCGCGACGCCCTGCTCCAGTCGGGCTTTGCGCCCGGCTACCGCGGCCTCGTGTTGCGCTGAGCCGATCGATGCCCGAAGGCGACAGCCTCGCAAGGATCGCGGTCGCGCTGCGGCCGCACCTCGCCGGCCGCACGGTGACGAGCGCCCGTGCGCGCCTGCCGGGGCCGGTCATCTCGAAGGTCGTCGGGAAGCGGATCTCGGCGGTCGACACCGCCGGCAAGAACCTCCTCATCAAGTTCGACGGCGGCCTCGAGCTTCGGACCCATCTCGGACTGCACGGCAGCTGGCATCGCTATCGCCCGGGCGAGACGTGGCGCCGCCCGATGTCGCGCGCGTCGCTGGTGCTCGAGGTCCCCGGCGCCGTCGCCGTGTGCTTCGATGCCCCGGTGGTCGAGCTCTTCGAGGCCCGCGCCGAGCCGGTCCACCCGGTGCTCTCGACCCTTGGGCCCGACCTGCTCGCGCCCGACGTCGACCTCGATGCCGCGGTCGCCCGCTTCCAGGATCGAAGCCAGGCGGCGCGCGAGATCGGGGAGGTGCTGCTCGACCAGCGGGTCGTCGCCGGGATCGGCAACGTCTACAAGAGCGAGGTCCTGTTCCTGGAAGGCGTCAATCCGTTCGCCACCACGAGCTCGCTCGGCACGGCCCAGCTCCGAGCGATCGTCGAGCGGGCGCGCGAGCTCATGCGCTTCAACGCCCGACCCGGCGCCGCCGCCGGTCGGGTGACGACCCTCGATCCGCGGACGGCTGCGCGCCTCGCGCCGACCCAGCTCTGGGTCTACCGCCGCGCGGGCCGGCCGTGCCATCACTGCGGGACGCTGATCAAGTCCGCGCCCCAGGGTCGCGAGGTGCCGCGCACGACCTACTGGTGCCCGAAGGACCAGGCCTCGAGTGTGTGAGCACTACGTCGCTCGGGCCGCGACCCCCTTCCGGATCGACGACCTGTGGGACTTCACCGCGAAGCTCGAGCGGTTCGGGATCGCCGGCTTCGGCTGGGGCGCGACCTGGCTCGCGGACGACGGGCGGCTCCGCTCGTACCGCGACCTCGCCGCGTTCGGCGATGACCCGGGGCGCGAACCCGTCGGCCGGGAGCACACGACGTCGCTGCTCGTCCATCTCCGGCGCCCATCGAAGCTCTCCACCCTCGGCATGCCCGACACGCAGCCGTTCGACGACCCGGCCGGTCGCTTCGCCTTCAGCCACAACGGCGACCTGCGCCATCACCAGGCGTGGCGGGACCGCTATCGGGCGGCCGGCCGGATCCACGGCAAGGCCGACTCGGAGGTCGGCGCCCGCTGGCTCGAGGACGCCTGGCGGGACGGCGCGTCCGTGCCGGACCTCCTCGCATCGCTCCACACGACCTTCGGCGGCCACGCCAACCTCGCCGTGGTGACCGCGACCGGCGAGGTCCATCACTACGCCGGCAACGACGAGAACCCGGTGTTCACCTTCCGCCTCGGCGACATCGGCCTGGCCTCGACCGGCCTCTACTCGCTGGATCGATCCGTGTTCCGGTTCGCCGCGCCGTCGGCAACCGAGCGCCGGATGATCGGCCAGGGCTTGACCGCCAGCCTGGCCCCCGACGGGTCCGCCCGAACCAATCGGCCGGCCTCGAGGACGCTCGCAACAAGCGCTTGACGTCGGCGTCCCATCGGCGCAGCGTCGGTTCCGGGCAACAGAGGGAGGCGTTCGTGACCGAGGTCGGTGCGGTCCTGCCGGGCGCCGTGCCCGCGGCGGGCGCAGTCGTCGAGTGGTCGGACGAGGATGCCGCGCGGCCCACCGAGCCGTTGCCACTCCGACAGCTCGCTCAGATCGCCGTCTACTGGCTCGGGATCAACGCGATCATGGGCGGGATCGGGATCGCGATCCAGGAGCGCGTGCCGGGGATGGTCCCGTTGGGCGAGAAGGGCACCTACCTCGCTCTCGCCGGGTTCCTGACGCTCGGCGTGAACATCGTGGTCCAGCCGACCGTCGGGATGATCAGCGACTACACCCGGAGCCGATGGGGCCGGCGCAAGCCGTACATCGCGATCGGCGCCACCCTGGACGTGCTCTTCATCATCGGCCTGGCAACCGCGAACTCGTATGTCGTGCTCGTGGTCTTCCTGTTTCTGCTCCAGTTCAGCTCGAACTTTGCCCAGGGGCCATTTCAGGGCTATGTCCCGGACCTCGTGCCGGACAAGCAGGTTGGCCTCGCGAGCGCGATGGTCGGCGCGATGCAGACGGTCGGCTACATCGTCGGCGGGATCATCGTGGCCTCGGCCTACCTGTTCACGCCGGCGGGCGGTCAGCCTGATTACACGCTCCCGACCATCGCCCTCGGGTTCATCGAGCTGGCCACGGCCGTCGGCACGATCCTGTGGGTTCGGGAAGGCGGCGCGCCGCGCGACCGCCGCGGCCGCTCGTGGTTCGAGATCGCCAAATCGGCGTGGGCGACGGACATCCTGCGCGAGCGCAGCTTCGTGTTCCTCGTCCTGTCGCGCCTCATGTTCTTCGCCGGCATCAACGCGCTTCTCGCCTGGTTCGTCGTCTTCTTCAACCAGACGCTGCGGCTGTCGACCGAGGACAAAGCCCTCGTCGTGCCTGTCACCCAGGTCGTCGTCGCGCTGGTCACGGTGGCCGCCACGTTTCCATCCGCCCGGATCTCCGATCGGATTGGCCGGAAGCCCGTCATCTACGTCGCTTGCTTGATCGGCGGGATCGGTTTGGCCATCGCGGCCCTGGCGCCGTCGGTTCCGATCTTCATCCTCGGCGGCGTCCTGCTTGGAGCCGCGGCCGGGACCTTCCTGGCGGTCGACTGGGCCCTGATGACCGACATCATCCCGAAGGCCGCATCGGGCCGGTACATGGGCATCAGCAACATCGCGGTGGCCGCGGCCGGGACGTTGGCAGGGGTGCTCGTAGGCCCGCTGATCGACATCGTGGGCAACGGCAAGCAGGAGCTTCCCGAGGGCCCCCGAGTCGCGTGGCTCGCGGCCGTGGGGTTCTTCGTTCTCGCCGCGGTCTTCCTGCGCTGGGTGGACCCACGGCCCCGGACGCAACGCCTCGCCGAAGCGTCCGGCGAGCCGCTCGCCGCGCCCGCGGCCTGAGGCCCGGCGCTTCTCCGCACCGCCGGGTGCCGTATCCTCGCGTCCGTGAGTGACGGCACGGTCATCGTCATCGGCGGGGCCGAGGACAAGGTTCGCGATCGGGTGATCCTGAACCGCTTCGTGGCCCTGGCGGGCGGGCCCGACGCGAAGATCGTCGTCATCTCCACGGCCTCGTCGCTCGGCCCGCTCGCCGCGGAGCGCTACCAGGCGGTGTTCGGAGCGCTCGGCTGCCGCCGGATCCGGCCCATCCACGCTTCGAGTCGCGCGGAAGCGAACGACCCGGCCTTCGTCAGGCCGCTCCGCGACGCAACCGGCATCTTCCTGACGGGCGGCAACCAGCTCCGCCTCTCCGCCACGATCGGGGGCACGAAGCTGGCCCAGGCGATCGTCGACCGCCATCTCGCCGGTGCGGTCGTGGCCGGAACCTCGGCGGGGGCGTCGGCGATGTCGAGCCACATGATCGCGTTCGGGGCCTCCGGCGGGACGCCGAAGCACCGCATGGCCGCGATGGCCGCCGGGCTGGGCCTGCTCCCGAGCGTCATCGTCGACCAGCACTTCCAGCAGCGGAACCGCCTCGGCCGCTTGCTCTCGATCATCGCCCAGAACCCGAGCCTCCTCGGCCTGGGGGTCGACGAGGACACCGCCGGCATCGTCACGCCGGACGGCATTCTCGAAGTGGTCGGCCGGGGGAGCATCACCATCGTCGACGGCGCCGTCGCCGAAACCGACGCGTGGGAGATCCGGGGCCATCGGCCGCTGATGATCAGCGGCGTCGTCCTCCACGCGCTGCCGGCCGGCTACCGCTTCGATCTCCGACGCCGCGCCCGCGTGGCCGGTCCCGCGCTCGTCGCGCTCCAGGGCGGCGAGGCCGTCGCCTCCACGTGACCCTCGGGCGCCCACGCTGCCGCGGCCTCGACGTGACGCCGGCCTGATGGCGACCGCGGCCCGCCCCAGCTCGCAGCGCGCCGCGACTCACCGCGCCGCGGGTCGCGCTGCGACCGCCAAGGGCCTGCGTCCGCTCCCGGAGCTCCGGATCCTCGAGACCCGGACCCTCCGCGGCCCGAACTACTGGTCGCACACGCCGGCCATCCGGATGCTGGTCGACCTCGGCGTCCTGGAGCGGTTCCCGTCCAACACGATCCCGGGCTTCGTCGAAGGCCTCGTCAAGCGCATCCCGACCCTCGAGGACCACGCCTGCTCGCTCAACCGCCGCGGCGGGTTCGTGACCCGCCTCAAGGACGGCACGTGGGCGGGCCACGTCGCCGAGCATGTCGCGCTGGAGCTCCAGAACCTCGCCGGCACGCAGGTCCGGATCGGCAAGACGCGCGGCGCGGGCCACGAGGGCAACTACAACGTCATCTTCGAGTACCGCGAGGAGAGCGTCGGGATCGAGGCCGGGCGGATGGCCGTGCGCCTCGTCAACCACCTCGTCGCCCCGCACGACCCCGCCTTCGCCTTCGACTACGGGCTGGAGCTCGAGAACCTCATCCGCCTCGCGGAGCGGCAAGCCTTCGGGCCGTCGACCCAGGCGATCCTCGACGAGGCGGCATCGCGCGACATCCCGTTCATCCGGCTCGACCGGCACTCCCTGGTCCAGCTCGGCCAGGGCCTCTACCAGCAGCGCATCCGGGCCACGATGACCTCACGGACATCGGGCATCGCGATCGACATCGCGTCCGACAAGAACCTCACGAACCGGTTGCTCGACGCGGCCGGCCTGCCGGTCCCGAAGTCCGAGGTCGTCACGACCGAGGATGGCGCCGCGGAGGCCGTGCGGACGATCGGCTTCCCGTGCGTCCTGAAGCCGCTCGACGGCAACCATGGCCGCGGCGTCCAGCTCGACCTGCGGACCGAGGACGAGGTCCGCCGGGCGTTCGGGCCGGCGCTCGCCGAATCGCGCTCGCGCGACGTCGTCGTCGAGAGCTACATCACGGGCAACGACTATCGCTGTCTCGTCGTCGGCGGGAAGGTGGCCGCCATTGCCGAGCGAATGCCGGCCAGCGTCGTCGGTGATGGCCGGCACACCGTCGCCCAGCTCGTCGACCGGACGAACGCCGATCCTCGTCGGGGCATCGGCCACGAGAAGGTGCTGACCCGGATCGCCGTCAACGATGCCGCCATCGAGCTCGTCCGGGCCCAGGGCCTCGAGATGGATGCGGTGCCGAAGCGTGGCGAGCGGGTGAAGCTCGCCCTCACCGGCAACATGTCCACCGGCGGGACCTCGATCGACCGGACGATGGAGGCTCATCCCGACAACGTCGAGATCGCGGAGATGGCGGCCCGGGTGGTC